>OGIJ01000231.1_pt1 | contig 35787 bp, 35 predicted proteins | sample 1571741 | NCBI WGS metagenome assembly OGIJ01 (sample SAMEA2582034, study PRJEB24529) | metagenome | biome: Human gut stool | place: China | collected 2011 | reverse complement strand
AAAACTGTGGGAGTGTGGAGACACGTGAGGTCCTCGGATACAGAAAATATGATTCGAACAGTCATAGGGTTTATGTAGCTGAATGCAAGAACTGCCACAACGATGGCAATGTTTCGTATTTAAAGGTACATACCGGCGGCACAGCGAGGCGCAAAAAGCGCAGCAGCTTCTCCCGCCGGAGCGGCAGTCCTGCGTCCAGCTGCTCGGGATGCACAGCATCGCAGCAGATCTCGTCCCGGTACTTGCCCGGGTTGCGGTAGGCTTTATACGCGATGTCGTCCAGCAAAAACTCCGGGTACATTCCCTCTTTGGTCAGGGTGAACTGTATCCCCTTTTCCTCTGCATAAGCCTGCAACGCCGCTGTAAACTCCTGTGGGGTGTTGATGCTGCCCTGCGGAATAAAGAAAAAGTGCTTCTGGTGCTGCACCTGCGCCAGCGTGCGGTAATCCTGCAGCCAGCCGGAGAAGAACCCCTGCTGCGGGGCGGGGCTTTCCATACGGGTCAGACAGGCGTCCACGTCCAGCGTGTCCGTCTGCGGAGCCTGCCGGGCAAGGTCGGCGCAGAACTGCATGGCTGCCGCCAGATGCGCCGCCTGCTGCTCCAGCACGGTCTGCTGGGCTTGCAGCGCCTGTTGCAGGGGCTGTTCCCCGCGCAGTACCGCCTTGATGGTAGGCAGCGGCACATCCAGCATCCGCAGCATACGGATGAGCTTGAGGGTGTGGACGTTCCCGGCGGTGTAATCGCGGTAGTCATTGCCCTGCCTGCGTGCCGGTGTGAGAAGCCCTTCTTTTTCGTAAAAGCGGATGTTAGGGGCGGACACACCGCTTTGTTCAGAAGCCTGTTTGATGTTCATTTGATTCACCTCCGCCCTTACATTACACCTTAAAGCCGGTTGAAGGTCAAGGGTTTTCACGCAAAAAGGGATATTCAAGGCAAAAAGCTGCTATTCTGCGCCCTCATCAGTCACCTGCGGTGACAGCCGTTCCCCTCTTTGTCACCTACGGTGACATTTCTCCCCGGCGCGGGGAGAATCTGTCCCTTCCGGGGGAAGCCATTATTCGGAAAAGCGATTTCACAGTAAAAAGAGCCGCCGCACAAAAATGTGCAGCGGCTCTGTGAAAAGATGTTTTTATGATATGTATGTCACAGTCTGTGGCCGTGACATACATATTTTTTATTTTTAGTTCGCAGACTGGCAGAACAGGCTGAAGGTGCGGTAGGCCATGTACAGGTCGGTCTTATGGATGACCTCGAAGGGAGAGTGCATGGACAGCACGGGCACGCCGAGATCCAGCACCTTGATGCCGCGGTTTGCCACATACTTGGCAATGGTGCCGCCGCCGCCCAGATCCAGACGGCCCATCTCGCCGATCTGCCATGCCACGTTGTTGGCATCCAGCATCCGGGTGATGTCGCCCAGCAGCTCGGCGTTGGCGTCGCTGGCAGAGCTCTTGCCGCGGCTGCCGGTGTACTTGAAGATGGCAATGCCGCGGCCGGCGTAGGTGCCGTTCTGCTTTTCAAAGGCGCTTGCCCAGGAGGGGTCGTAGGCAGCGGTCACGTCCGCAGACAGGCACACGCTGTTGCGGAAGGCCAGGATATCGTCCTGACCGGCAGCGCGGCAGAGCAGCTGCATAAAGTGGAACACATACATACTCTGCATACCGGTCACACCGTCAGAGCCGATCTCTTCCTTATCGGTCAGCACGCAGATGGTGGTGTGCACAGGGTCCTTGGTCTCGATCTCGGCCAGCAGTGCGGGGTAAGCATCCACGCGGTCGTCGTGGCCGTAGGCACCGATCATGGAGCGGTCAAAGCCCACGTCACGTGCCTTGCTGGCGGGAACCACTTCGATCTCGGCGCGGGTAAAGTCGCGCTCGGTAATGCCGTACTTCTGGTTCAGCAGGATGAGGGTGTTCAGCTTGACAGCCTCCTTGACGTCCTCTTCCTCCACGGCGTCAGAGCCGATGAGCACGTTCAGCTCCTCGCCCTTGATGCCCTCGCTGAGCTTGCGCTCGTTCTGCTCGGCACCCAGATGGGGCAGCAGGTCGGTGATGCAGAACACGGGATCGTTCTCGTCCTCACCAATGGCAAAGTTGACGCTGGAGCCGTCGGCGCGGGTGAACACGCCGTGGATGGCCAGCGGGATGGTAGCCCACTGGTACTTGCGCACACCGCCGTAGTAGTGGGTGCGGAAGTAGCTCATGTGGTCAGACTCGTACAGAGGGTTGGGACGCAGGTCCAGACGGGGGCAGTCGGTGTGGGCGATGACCAGACGGAAACCCTCCTCATAGGGCTTCTGACCGATGGTAGCCGCCACAACGGCCTTGTTCTCCTGAATGAAGTAGACCTTCTCGCCGGGGGCATAAGCCTTTTTGGGCTCAAAAGCCTTGTAGCCGGCAGCCAGCAGCATCTGCTCGCTGACAACGGCAGCCTCGCGCTCGGTCTTGGCGCTGTCCATAAATTTCTTGTAGCCCTCGGCAAAGGCAGCAGCCTTTTCCTTTACATCTGCCTGCTTGTCGGCAGCGTATTCGGGGGTGTAGAGCAGCTTTTCGGCGTACTCTTTTGCAGTAAGTTTCTCACTCATGATTTTTTGCTCCTTAACTTTTTATCATTGACCTGCGTACAGACGCTGATAGGTCTGGTAGCAGGCGGTGATCTTGTTGACGTAGTGGTGCATCTGGTTATAGGGGAAGCCCTGCAGGGTCTGCCCATCTGTCGAATGCTCCTCCATTTGCAGCAACTGGTCTACCGTACCCCAGCCGCTGTGATACGCCGCAGCCGCTGTGGATACATCCCCTTTGTAGCGCACCATGCACAGGTGCAGATAGCAGCACCCGAACCGGATGGCGGTGTCAGGGCTGTAGAGGTCGGCAAAGGTCAGCGGCTCCTCCGGGGCGATCTTGCTGCGCATCCAGAGAAAGGTTTCCTCGGTCATCTGCATCAGGCCGCGGGCGTCCACGCTGGAGGTAGCCTGCGGGTCAAAGCCGCTTTCGGTGCGGATAAAGGCGTAGACCAAAAGAGGGTCCAGCTCGTAGGCGGCTGCCCATTTTTCCACCAGTTGCTCGTACTTGCAGGGGTATAAAAATTGCTCTGCCCGGTTGTACAAAGGCAGCACGGCGCACACTACCAGCACCACTGCCAGAAACAGAGTGACAAGCCGCAGCACCATCCGGCGGCGGCATTTCTGTTTGCGGCGGCGCAGCTTTTCCCGGGCAGCGCGGCGCTCCCGGGCGGCTATGGGGTCGTAGGTTTTTTCGTAATTTTGTTCGTTCAAGGTGCTGCCGTCACGCCCCCTTCTGCCTGCAGCTGCTCACACAGGCGGGCGGCTGCGGCTTGCAGTGCCTCCAGCCCGGCGTCGTTGTGCAGGGTGTAGTCCGCCTGTGCGGTCAGGGTCTGTTCCGGGGTCTGGGCGTTCAGGCGGCGGGCAGCCATCTCCGGCGAGATGCCGTCCCGCGCCACGATGCGCGCCACGCTGGTTTCAAAGGGTGCGGTGACCACGCACAGGCGGTCGCACTCGGCCTGTGCCGCCGTGCCCACGATGACCGCACCGTCCAGCACAAAAAGGGACGCTCCGGCGGCCTGTGCCGCCTGCTTTGCCGCACGGATGCGCGCCACGATGGCGGGGTGGGTCAGGCTGTCCAGCGCGGCCTTGCCCTCCGGGGTGGCAAAGGCGCGGTCAGCCAGCAGACGGCGATCCAGCGTACCGTCCGGGCGGAGGATCTCCCCGCCGAACCGCGCTGCAAGCTGCGGCAGCAGCGGCGAGCCGGGCAGCAAGATCTCCCGGCTGAGCTGGTCGGCGTCGGCCAGCGGCACGCCGTGGGCGGCAAATACCGCCGTGACCGTGGACTTGCCGCAGCCGCTGCGCCCCGTGATGCCTAAAGTTATCATAGGTCGATCACCCGGAAGGCGGCGGCGCGGATCAGGCGGTTGTACACCGCCATGGACAGGCCATCCTTCTGCGGGCAGCGGGCGTAGACTACGCCATCGCCCTGCTCATCCAGCGCCCGCAGGGAGCGGAAGATGTGCTTTGCCTGATCGGCACCGTCCCCCTCGCGGCCGTATTCCACGCAGGGCACATCCAGCTTTGCGCTTTCGCCGGTAAAGCACAGGCAGCTGGGGTTCTCATTTTTATGGGCGTCCACATAGGCTTTGAACTGCTCAAAGGTGCCGTTGAGCAGGGTCACATCGGCTTTAGGGGCGTAGTGCTTATACTTCATGCCCGGGCTGCGCACCACGGCACCTTCCGGCAGCTTTTCCAGAATGGCCTTGGACACCTCTACCTCTTCACCGAGGGCGCGTTCCAAGTCCTCCAGCGTGATGTGGCCGGGGCGGAACAGGGTGGGCTTCTCCCCCACCACCGACACCACGGTGCTCTCCACACCCACATCGCACTCGCCGCCATCCAAGATCAGCGGCAGGCGGCCGTCCATATCGGTGAACACGTCCTGTGCGTTGGTGGGGCTGGGCTTACCGGAAAGGTTGGCGCTGGGGGCGGCAAAGGCGCAGCCGCTCTGCTGGATGACCGCCCGCGCCACCGGGTGGCTGGGCATACGGATGCCCACGGTATCCAGCCCGGCGCAGCATTCATCTGCCACCTCCGACCCGCGCGGCATAATGATGGTCAGCGGTCCGGGGCAGAAAGCTGCCATCAGCAGCTGGGCACGCTCCGGAACCTCGCTGACAAGACCCGGCAGCATCTCCGGCCCTGTGACGTGGACGATGAGGGGGTTATCCTGCGGGCGTCCCTTGGCTACAAAGATATTGCGCACCGCCGCGCCGTTGCGGGCATCGGCGGCAATGCCGTAGACCGTCTCGGTGGGCAGGGCTACAAGCTGTCCCTGCCGCAGCAGCTGCGCGGCTTCGGCGACTCCTGCTTCATCGGCAGGCAAAACTCTGGTTTTGATTTCCATACGAATCATCGTTCTTTCTATCTGTAAAGTATAGTTACTTGTCAGGCTTTTCTATCGTTTTACGGTCATTCTGCATCTGCTGAACCGGCGCTTATCCACCCAGCTTTTGCAGCTTTTCGGTCTGCTCGCGGGTGGCAAGGGCGTCGATCACCTCGTCCAGATTACCGTCCATGATCTTTTCCAGATTGTGGACGGTCAGGCCGATGCGGTGGTCGGTGCAGCGATCCTGCGGGAAGTTGTAGGTGCGGATCTTCTCGCTGCGGTCGCCGGTGCCCACCTGCCCCTGACGCTGGGCGTTGATGGCGTCCTGCTGCTCCTTCTGCTTTTGCGCAAGCAACCGGCTGCGCAGGATCTCCAGCGCCTTATCCTTGTTCTGGAACTGGCTGCGCTCGTTCTGGCACTCCACCACCGTACCCGTAGGGATATGGGTCACACGGATGGCGCTGGAGGTCTTGTTGATGTGCTGACCGCCCGCACCGGAGGAGCGGAAGGTGTCAATGCGCAGATCCTTCATGTCCAGCGCAAAGTCTACCTCCTCTGCCTGCGGCATTACCGCCACGGTGGCGGTTGAGGTGTGGATGCGGCCTTGGGTCTCGGTCTCCGGCACACGCTGTACCCGGTGCACCCCGCTCTCGTACTTGAGGCGGTTATACGCACCTGCGCCGTCCACCGAGACGATGGCTTCCTTTACGCCGCCAAGCTCCGTCTCGTTCAGGTTGAGCACTTCCAGCGTCCAGCCGCGGTTCTGGGCGTACATGGTGTACATCCGCAGCAGACTGTGGGCAAACAGGGCGGCTTCCTCGCCGCCGGCACCGCCGCGGATCTCCATGATGACGTTTTTGCCATCGTTCACGTCCTTGGGCAACAGCAAAATTTTGAGATTATTTTCCAGCTTTGCCACATCTTGACTTTTTTCGCTGATTTCCTGCTGTATCATCTGCTTGAAGTCCGGGTCAAGTGTTCCGGACTCCTCCAGCAGAGCTTTGGCTTGCGCCAGATGATCCAGCGCGGTCTGCCAGTCCCGATAAGCCTCCACCACCGGCTCGGTGTCGTGATACTCCCGCATCAGTTTGCGGAACAGTGCCGGGTCGGCGGCGGTATCGGGCTGGTTCAGCCGCATGGAAAGCTCCTCAAAGCGGCGGCAGACCGCATCCATCCGGGAAGAAATATCTTGCATCCTTGCAGTTCTCCTTACAAATTCGTTCCGGTTCGGGTGCGTTGGCTGCGCTACTGCGCGCTGCCGGGCTTTATCACCTTTTTGATGTTCTTTTCAATTTTGGCGCGGGGCAGCATGACCTCGCGTCCGCAGCCGGTGCAGCGGATCTTAAAATCCATGCCCACCCGCAGCACCTCGAAGCTGGATGCTCCGCAGGGGTGCTTTTTGCGGGTGAGGATGGTATCTCCCACAGCGATGTCCATATTTATCCGACCTCTCCCTTCTTTTCTGCCGCGCAGACGCCCGGCAGAGCCAGTGTGTGCCGCCGCCCGCCCCAGCGGGTGCTGCGCATACAGATATAGTATAATGCAAAGCCGCACAAAATGCAAATATCTGCGCACACTGCTGCATATCGTTGTAGCATCGCACAGAGACCCGAAAACTATATAGAAAGAGGAATGAAACATGATGCAAGCTTATCGTACCGAAAACAGTTACCGTTCTGCCGCCCGCCTGTCCCCTGCCGAGCTGCGGGCTGCCATGGCCAGCGGCGAGATTTTGCAGGCCACCGCCCTTGCCTTTGATACCCGGCGGCAGCTGCGGTTTGAGTTAGGCGGCGTAAAGGCGGTAATGCCCTTTGCCCAGTGCGCAGACGGTGCCGAGACCGGCACTGTGCGGGATATTGCGGTGCTGACCCGGGTGGGACGCCCCACCTGCTTTGTCATCGAAGGACTGGACACGGACGAGGACGGTGCGCCCTGCTACCGGCTATCCCGCGCCAAGGCGCAGCAGCTGTGCAAGGCAGAGTATCTGGACACCCTCTCGCCCGGGGACATCCTGCCCTGCACAGTGACCCACATCGAGCCGTTCGGCGCGTTTTGTGACGTAGGCTGCGGCATCAGCGCCCTGCTGCCCATCGACTGTATGTCGGTAAGCCGCATCTCCTCCCCTGCCGACCGGGTAAGCGTAGGGCAGCAGATCTTGTGCGCCATCAAAAACCGGGACGCACAGGGGCGCTTTGTGCTGACCATCCGGGAGCTGCTGGGCACATGGGCGGAGAATGCCGCCCGGTTCACCGTAGGCGAAACGGTGGTGGGCATCGTGCGCAGCGTGGAGGAATACGGCACCTTTGTAGAGATCGCGCCGAATCTTGCCGGCCTTGCGGAAAGCTGCACCGGCCTTGCACCCGGGCAGGCGGTAAGCGTCTACATCAAAAACATTTTGCCGGAGAAGATGAAGATCAAGCTGGTCATCGTGAACCACGCCCTGAGCCAGTCCCACCGGTTTGAGCTGCGGTACTTTGTCACCGAGGGACATCTGGACCGGTGGGTGTACTCCACACCGGAGTGTCCCAAGCGCATTGAGACAGATTTTGCCGTTGCGGCTTGCAATCCGGGCTGAAAGCCTTTATACTAATAGAAAGAGTTTTTGTCTGCCCGCTGCCCGCCCTTTCCGCAGCGGCGCAGGCCTTTGATACCATGTGAAAGCGCAAGGGGGATGTAAGGAACGATGAGCGCCAATGATGCTTTTACCGCCGGTGTCCGTCCCGGCGGCCTGACCAGCAGCACCGAGATCCGGCTGCTGCTGTGTTATCTGGTGAAAAACGCCGGTCCCATTACCCGGCAGGAGATCGAGAACGCCCTGATGGAGGAAGCCCTTGTCAACTATTTTGAGATTGGCTCCTGTCTGGACGATATCACAAAACAGGCGCTGGTCACCCTGACAGGCGACAGCTACACCATTACCGACAAGGGCCGCAAGGTGGCGCAGGAGCTGGCCTATGACCTGCCCCGCAGCGTGCGGGAGCGGGCGGTGGCTGCCGTGCTGCGCTGCCAGACATGGGCCCGCAAGGAGGCCAAGTACAGTGCACGCATTACCGAAAAGGCCGATGGTCACTGCACCGTGCGCTGCACCGTAAAGGGGCTGGACAGCGAACTGTTCTGTCTGGAACTGGGCGCGCCCGACCGGCTGAGCGCCGAACTGGTGAAAAAGCAGTTCATCCTGAAGGGCAACGAGATCTATCAGCTGCTGATCAACAAGCTGACCGAGGAAGAAAAATAAGACAGAACGATCCCCGCCCGCTGTAAGCAAACCTTACGGCGGGCGGGGATTTTTTTCAGATACGCCCTAGATCAGGATACAGATCAGTCCAGTGCAGCCCTCGTTGATGACCCGCTCCAGCGTTTCCTGCAGGCGGGTGCGGGCTTCCTGCGGGATGTGGAGCAGCTTGTTCTGCAAACCGTCGTTCACCAGCTCATGCAGGCTTTTGCCGAAAATGTTGGACTCCCACAGCTGCACCGGGTCGTCCGCAAAGTCGGCCAGCAGGCTCTGCACCAAGTCCTCGCTCTGCTTCTCGGTGCCCACGATGGGGCTCAGTTCCGTATGGATGGTGGCCTTCATCATCTGGATAGAGGGCGCACAGGCTTGCAACCGCACCCCACAGCGCCCGTCCTGATGCACGATCTCCGGGGGTTCCAGATGCAGCTCGTCGATGGAGGGCATCACGATGCCGTAGCCGGTGGCCTCCACCTGCTCCAAGGCGCTGCGCACCTTCTCGTAGGCGCGCTTTGCCCGGGCCAGCTCCATGATGCAGGGCATCAACCCCGCCTCGTCCCCGATGTCCAGCCCGGTCTGCTCGCTGAGCACCTGATAAAAGATCTCCGGCTTCAGCTCCACACTCACCCGCACACTGCCGGCGGCAAGGTCTGCGCCCGCCACTGCCGAGCGCTGCACGGCATCGCATTCCAGCGCAGGGGCGTCCATTCCAGTGGGCAGATCCTTCATGCGGGACACTCGCTCTGCCAGCTGCATGGCGGCTGCATACACCTGCGCTTGCAGCCAGTGTCCGGGCTCCAGCATGGTCACCCAGCGGGGCAGGGCAAAATCCAGCTCCTGCACCGGGAACTCGTACAGCACCCGCCGCAGGATCTCCCCCAGCATGGCGGCGTCCAAGTCCACACAGCTTACCGGCAGCACAGTGCGGCGGTAGTCCCGCGCCATACCCTCGGCCAGCTGCCGGGTCTCCGGCGCGTCCGGGTGGGTGCTGTTGAGCAGGATGATATAGGGCTTGCCCAGCGCTTCCAACTCGGTGACGACCCGCCTTTCGGCCTCTGCGTAGCCCGCCCGGGGGATATCGCTGACCGAACCGTCCGTAGTGACCACCACCCCGATGGTGGAGTGCTCGCAGATCACCTTGCGGGTGCCGGTCTCTGCGGCAAGGTCAAAGGGAACCTCCTGTTCAAACCACGGGCTTTTGACCATGCGGGGCTTTGCGTCCTCCTCGTGCCCCATAGCGCCCTCCACCATGTAGCCCACGCAGTCGATCAGCCGCACCCGACACGCCCCGCCGCCTTCCAGCTGCAGGGGCACGGCGGTCTCCGGGATGAATTTCGGCTCAGTGGTCATGATGGTGCGCCCTGCTGCCGACTGCGGCAGCTCGTCCCGGGCACGTTCCCGGGCGGCGGCAGAGCCGGACATGGCGGGCAGCACCAGCTGCTCCATGAACTGCTTGATAAAGGTGGATTTGCCGCTACGCACCGGCCCCACCACACCGATGTAGATATCCCCGCCGGTGCGTGCGCCGATCTCGCGACAGATGCTGTTCTGTTCCTGTTTCTCCAAGGTCCTTCTCCCCTTCCTGTTGCGCTGCGCACCGCGCCCGTAGGGGTGGGTGTGCTCGTTGTATCGTATGAAAAGGGAGCGTTTATTATGCCGGGACAGTTTTGAATGCCCTCCGCTTTGCTCTGGGCATAATCAGCGGAAAAATTATTTTATATAATTGCAATTGAGGAAAATCTGCGGATTTTCCTCAATTGCCTTTTCACGGGACTCAAAAAAGAGCTGCCATGCAAACGCACAGCAGCTCTTAGAAAGGTTTTATGAAATCACGGGGTCAGGCGGTTGGGGCCGCGGAACAGGAACTCGGCGTCCTTGATGCTCAGGCCGCACAGCAGCATGGTCAGGCGGTCGATGCCCAGACCAAAGCCGCCGTGGGGCGGGCAGCCGTACTGGAAGAACTCCAGATAGAACTTGACATCATCAGCCAGACCCTTCTCCTCAGCCTGCTTCTTCAGCACCTCGTAGCGGTGCTCACGCTGAGCACCGGTGGTGATCTCCACACCGCGCCAGATCAGGTCGTAGCCCTGCGGCACGCCGTTCTCGTCGCGCATATGGTAGAAGGCGCGCTTCTCGGCAGAGTAATCGGTGATGAACAGGAACTCGTGGCCGTAGTGCTTCTTGACCCAGTCGTAGCTCAAGCGCTCGGCCTCGGTGGTCAGATCGCCCTTCTCGCTCTCGTCTACGGTGTAGCCGAACTCTTCCTCCAGAGCCTTGTACAGGTCTGCCAGCTTGACCACCGGGAACGGGGTGGTGGGCACGATGACTTCCAGTCCGAACAACTCCTTGATCTGGTCGCCGTAGTTATCTTTAACAGCCTGCAGACCGGCGGTCAACAGCTCCTCTTCCATCTTCATCACATCTTTGAAGGAGGTGATGTAGCTGAACTCCAGATCGAAGCCGGAGAACTCAGTAGCGTGCTTGTTGGTGTAGCTCTTCTCAGCGCGGAACACAGGACCGGTCTCGAAGATACGCTCAAAGCCGGCAGCCATAGCCATCTGCTTATAGAACTGGGGGCTCTGTGCCAGATAAGCGTTGCGGTCGAAGTAGTCCACCTTGAATACCTCAGAGCCGCTCTCGCTGGCAGCAGCGATCAGCTTGGGGGTGTGGATCTCGATGAAGTTGCGGTCCAGCAGGAACTTGCGCATGGCGTTGACGAAGCAGCTCTGTGCCTTGAACATCAGCTGGTTCTCGTCGGTGCGCAGGTCGATCCAGCGGTAGTCGATGCGCTGGTCGATGCTGGAGCGCTCCACAGCCTTCTTTTTCTTGGTGGCTGCGATCTCCTTGCGGACGATGGGCAGTGCATTGGCGGTGCTCTCCACCTCGATGCTCTCGGGGATCATCTCCACGCCGCCCATCTTGACGTAGTCGTTCTCCATCACCTTGCCGGTAACGGTGATGACAGAGTCCGGGGTGAGCTGGTCGATGGTATCCACCAGCTCGGGGTGGTCGGCCTTCTCCACCGTGATCTGCAGCTTGCCGGTAATATCTTTCAGCACGATAAATGCCATATACTTGCTGTTGCGCAGGTTCTCGATAAAGCCCTGCACCTTCACCGTGCCGCCGATGGCCTTTTGAGCCTCATTGATATAGGTGCGTTCCATAATACAGGAATCCTCCTTTAACGTCTTGTGTACTGTTTTATTATACGCTTTTCAGGGGATAAATCAAGAGATATGCCAATTTCAGCCGCTCTGTGCTGTGCTTTCTGTAAAAATGGAGACACCGGAGCGTCAGCCAAGGCTCCGGTGTCTCCATATAATAGATCATTTTTCATCATGCAGGGTGCCAGTGCCGCCCTCCACCACGCCGTCATGCTTGAGCACAGCGGTAATGGTGCCAAAGAAGCACTTCACATCCAGCCCAAAGCTGATATGTTCCACATACCAGCCGTCCAGCTTTGCCTTTTCGGCAATTTCCAGCTCGTCCCGGCCATGGATCTGCGCCCAGCCGGTCAACCCGGGGCGTACATCGTTTGCACCGTACTTATCCCGTTCGGCCAGCAGGTCGTACTGGTTCCAAAGCGCCGGGCGCGGGCCGATGACCGCCATATCCCCCACAAGGATATTCCACAGCTGGGGCAGCTCGTCCAGACTGGTCTTGCGCAGAAAGCGTCCCATGCGGGTGATATACTGCTCCGGGTCGTGCAGCAGATGGGTGGGCATATCGTGGGGGGTATCAATGCGCATAGTGCGGAACTTGAGAATCTGGAAATGCCGCTTGCCGATGCCCACGCGCTTCTGCCGGAAAAACACCGGCCCGGGCGAGTCCAGCTTGATGGCAACAGCCAAAAGCAGCAGCAGCCACGAAAGGCACAGAATGCCGCAGGCCGACAGCAAAATATCCAGCAGCCGTTTGATCCGATTCCGATACATAAATCCAACTTCCTCCGTTTTCTACGGGTCTACCGCCTTATTATAGCAGTATGGGCAGCATTTTTCAATTGCAGGCTGTACCCGGCGGGTGATATTTGCCGCTTTTGGAGAGAACAGGGCGCTTTACCTCTTGTTTTTTACCTAATATCGCGCTATAATAAGCAATTGCTATGTTCACGCAAGGCTTATTATAGGAGGTAGACAACTCATGGCTACGACCAGCCGTTCCGCAGACCTGACCAGCGGGCCCATGCTGCAAAAGATCATCTTGTTTTCCGTGCCGCTGGCGGCATCCAGCATTCTGCAATTGCTGTTCAACGCCGCCGACGTTGTGGTGGTGGGGCGCTTTGCGGGCAGCACGGCGCTGGCCGCCGTGGGCTCCAACGGCGCGTTGATCAACCTGCTGGTCAACCTGTTCGTCGGGCTTTCGCTGGGTGCCAATGTGGTGGCAGCCCGGTGCTTTGGCGCCCGGGACGAAAAGGGCGTGCAGGATACGGTGCACACCGCCGTAGCGCTGGGCTTAGTCAGCGGCGTGCTGCTGGCGGTGGTGGGCTTTTGCGCCGCGCGCGGTCTGCTGGAGCTGATGAGTTGCCCGGAGGACGTGATCAGCCTTTCCACCCTGTATCTGAAGATTTATTTCATCGGAATGCCCATGACCATGCTGTACAACTTCAGCAGTGCGCTGCTGCGGGCCGTGGGCGACACCAAGCGCCCGCTGTACTGTCTGGCCGCTGCCGGTATCATCAACGTGGTGCTGAATCTGGTCTTTGTCATCGGCTTTTCCATGAGCGTGGCGGGCGTGGCACTGGCCACCATCATCAGCCAGACTGTGTCCGCGCTGCTGGTGACTGGGATGCTCGTCCGGGAGGAGGGCGCACTGCGGCTAGACCTGCGGCGGCTGGCCTTCCACGCCGGGACGCTGAAGCAGATTTTGCTCATCGGCCTGCCTGCCGGGCTGCAAAGCACGGTGTTCAGCCTTTCCAATGTGGTCATCCAGTCTTCCATCAACTCCTTCGGCTCCATGGTGGTGGCGGGCAACTCTGCTTCCTCCAATCTGGAGGGCTTTGTGTACACCGCCATGAACGCCTTTGCACAGGCCGCTGTTACCTTTACCAGCCAGAATATCGGCGCGCGCAAGTACAACAATCTTGACCGGGTGATCCGCAACTGTCTGCTGTGTGTCGTGGTGACCGGCCTTGTGCTGGGCGGCGGCGCAGCACTGGCGGGGCACCAGCTGCTGCGCTTCTACTCCTCGGACACTGCGGTCATCGCCACCGGCGCCGAGCGGCTGCGCCTGATTTGCGGCTTCTATCTGCTGTGCGGCATCATGGACGTGCTGGCCAGCAGCCTGCGCGGGCTGGGCTACAGCGTGCTGCCCATGGTGGTAAGCCTTGTGGGTGTGTGCGTGCTGCGGCTGGTGTGGATCGCCACCATTTTCCAGCTGAACCGCACCCCTTTTATGCTGTACATCAGCTACCCCATCAGCTGGGCGCTGACCGCACTGGTGCATCTGGCCTGCCTGCTTGTGGTGCGGCGGCATCTGCGCCAGAAGCAGCAGACGGTATAAATCCTTTTTGCATAAAAGCAGCGCCGGGCAGACCAAAAAAGTCTGTCCGGCGCTGCTTTTACTATATCACAGGGCCACATCCAGTGCCATCATCAGCGCAAACCCCAGCACGATGCTGATGACACCGGCCACTTCATCCGGTTCCACCGCCTCAGGGATCATCTCCTGCGCGGTCACACACACCATACAGCCCGCCGCCGCGCTCATGAGCCACGGCAGCGCTGCGCCTACCCACTCGGCCAGAACAAAGGCCAGCACCGCGCCCAAGGGCTCCACCAGCCCGGAGGCCGCCCCGGCGGCAAAGGACTGCCCCCGGGTGCGCCCGCTCTGGGTCAGCGGCAAACTGACCGCCGCACCCTCCGGAATGTTCTGCAAGCCGATACCCAGGCTCAGTGCCAGCGCGCCGCTTACAGCGTCCGCGTCCCCGTGCAGCGCCAGCGCCGCAGCCAGCCCCACCACCATGCCCTCCGGCAGGTTGTGCAGGGTGACCGCCAGCACCATGCGCCCGCAATGCCCGGGGCCGCCCGCCAGCAGCTGCCCGGCGGCATCCTCCAGCCGTAAAAGCCCCACAGCACCTAAAATAAGCCCCAGCGCCGGGGGTACCCATGCCGCCCTGCCCTCCGACCGGGCAATGGCCGGCAGCAGCAGGCTCCACACGCTGGCCGCCAGCATGATACCCGCCGCCATTCCGCACAAAATGCGCCGGGTTGCCGGCCTTGTCTGCCTGCGCAGCAAAAACACACCTGCTGCTCCCAGCGCGGTACACGCCGCCGGGAACAGCCAGACACAAAGTGTGAAAACGATCCGGTTCAAGCCGCATTCCCCCTTTGCCCTTTGTATGCACAAACGGGCAAAAGGGTGCAAGCTCAGAAATCGTCCTCAGTGCTGTCGCAGCTGTCTGCATCGTAGTCTGCGTCATCGGACGCAAAGCTGTCAGTGCTGTCCGTGCTGAAATTGCGCTCGAACGCGGTCATGTACTGGGCATAGCCCTCGTCGCCGGTGCCAAAGTAGCCAAAATCAAAGTCTTTCATTGTAGTACCCTCCATAAATTTTCTTGTCGTTCAGCCCTCCGGGGGATGTCCGTCCCTCGTTGTGTCTCTATTATCCACATTTACAGTACAATAAAAAGGATTTTATGAGTATTTTTCAAATTTTTCTGTTTTTGTGCTTCCCGCCCGGCGGTACAGGCTCTATCCCGCGCTTTATTTTTACCAAAAAGTCTTTGACTTTTGGCGAAACTTTATGACAACTATGTAGATTCTTTACATGGATTATAACTTTCGACCAAAATCCTCTTGATTTTTTTCAAAAACGGATTAGAATATAGCATCGCAGTGAGGTGCTACCGAAAGCCCGCTGCTAAACATTTACAAGAAGACTAAGGAGATCATTGATATGAAACTCAAGAATATTTGCATCGCTGTTGTTGCTCTGGCTCTGGCTGCTGGCATGACCGCCTGCGGTGGTACTTCTGCCGCTTCTGCTTCCTCCACCTCTGAGGCTGCTTCCGCAAGCACCACCGCTGTTTCCGAGGCTGCTTCTTCTGAGGCTGCTTCCAGCGAGGCCGCTTCCTCTGAGGCTGCTTCTTCCGAGGCTGCTTCTTCCGAGGCTGCTTCTTCTGAGGCTGCTTCCACCACTGCCGCCTAAGTTTAACGCGCACAGCGTACATAACAAAATAGCAAAAGGCCGTTGCACATTATTTTGTGCAGCGGCCTTTTTTGATTGCGCAGAAAGATTTGAATGCCCTCCGCGTGCGCTATGGGCATAACCAGCGGAATGATTTTTTCGGGATACCGGGTCGTCTGCGGACGCCCCGGTATCCCATTTTATGAAAAAAGACCGCCGCACAAAGCCATGTACAGCAGTCTCCTTACGTTTGAGAAGTAAGCTTCCCAATATCATTTTTCAAGGATCGCGCGGATCTGAGCAAGGTCGGCGACAAAGGCGATATTCTGCTGCCGCGCCGGAGTGGAAAGCCCCATGGTGATCATCTGCTGCAAAAGCTGGTGCAGAGGCTGGTAGTAGCCGTTCAGGTCGTAGAGGATGCAGGGCGCGTCCAGCTGCCCCAGAGACAACTTGCTGATGACCTCTGTGATCTCCTCCAGCGTGCCGGTGCCGCCGGGAAACGCGATAAAAGCATCCCCCAGCTCGATCATTTTGGTCTTGCGGGAGGGGATGTCCTCGGTCACGATCAACTCTGTCAGTCTCTCGTGCTGCAGCTCTGCATCCAGAAAGCACTTGGGTTCTACGCCGGTCACCCGGCCGCCTGCAGCCAGCACACTGTCGGCCAAAAGCCCCATCAGGCCGCTTTTGCTGCCGCCATACACCAGCGCATTGCCGCTTTCGCCGATCCAGCGCCCCAGCTGCTGCACGGCCTGCGGCAGTGCAGGGTCGGTGCCAAGGTTTGCCCCCAGATACACGGTAATGTTCATTTTGTCAACCTCTCCTTCCGGTTCAGATGCTCCACAGCACCGCGCCCAGCACCGCAGAAAGTAAGATCATCCCGATGGGGGACGGCGCTTTCTGCGTTTTCTTTTTATAGGCAAAATGCAGAATGCCCAGCAGGGCAAACACCGCCAGTGCACGCATATCCGGAGCAAAGCCGCCGACAAGGGTGGTAAAGCCGCCCAGCGTGGAAAGCCCCATGGTGCAGGCGGTGGCCAGGATCATAGCCACCACGCAGGGACGTACCCCAGCCAAAAAGGCGTTGACCCCGGCGTACTTCATCAGGCTGTGCAGCGCCGCTGCAATGAGCAGAATGATGACAAAAGAGGGCAGCACCACCCCCACCGTTGCCACAAAGGAGCCTGCCAGCCCCGCCTGCGAAGCGCCGATAAAGGTGGCCATGTTCACCGCCAGCGGGCCGGGCGTAGACTCTGACACTGCGATAAAGCTGAGAAATTCGCTCTCGGTCAGCCAGCCGTGCCCCAGCACTGTTTCCCGCACCAGCGAGATCATACCGTAGCCGCCGCCAAAGGACACCGCACCGATGACAAGGAAGTTCCAGAACAATTGCAGCAGGATCATTTTGTGCCGCCTTTCTTCCCCTGCCCTACCGCATAGGCCAGCACCCCGGCTGCGCCGCAAAGCAAAATGCAGCAGATGGAGGAAAACTTTACCGCCAGCACAGAGCAGCCCACCATGGCCGCCAGCACCACCGCCACCACTGCCGTGTTGAAGGGGGTGCGCTGCAGATTTTTGAGCATCTTGACCCCTGCGGATAGGATCAGGTAGATGACGCAGGCCTGTATGCCTTTAAAGGCATTCGCCACCACCGTCAGCTGCAAAAAGCGGTCGAAGAAGAGCGAAATAAGATAGATGACCCCGAAAGACGGCAGGCACACCGCAAGGGTGGAGGCCGCCGCACCGGCTACCCCGGCCAGCTTATAGCCGATGTAGGTGGCGCTGTTTACCGCCACAGGGCCGGGGGTGGACTCGGCAATGGCGACCATATCCAGAAACTCCTCCCGGGTGAGCCAGCGTTTTTCCTCCACAAATTCGTGCTCCAGCAGCGCCACCATGGCGTAGCCGCCGCCAAAGGTAAAGGCACCGATCTTGAAAAAGGTGCAAAAAAGTTCCTTGGTCTTGGACATAGGCATTTTTCCTCCGGGCACTTACTGTTTGACCGGCTCCAGTTCCAGATAGCACTCGAAAGCCGTTTTGTCCGCGCGCTTGGCAATAAAGTACCAGCCATCATCCGAAGGCGCGTAGAACACCTCCACCTGCTGCCCCATGGGGACTTCGCGGTGATAGTTGATGGAAGCGAACTTTACAACGTGATCGCGCATGATCTCCAGCGGCAGCGCGTCACAGACGATATCCAGATAAAAAGCGTTGTTGATGTGATAGTGCAAATCGCACTGGGAGTAGCGCGCCGTAACCAGACCGGCGCTGGTCAGGCTGTCCCGGCGTTTATGCAGCAAAAGGGGCAGCTCCTCTTTCACCGTCTCGTTCCAGTATCCCTCTACCGTCCAGCCCGGCTGGCGCAGGATGTGTCCATTCTCAAGGCTGGACATGATCCAGCGGCTGTCCACCATGGCTACTTCCTGCCCGGCTTCATCCGTAAGGGTGGTGACGCGCTTGATAGAGCCGCGGAGAGCCTTTTCTGAGCGGGAGCAAAGGGTCAAAGTCTCGCCACGGCGGGGCACGCGGCTGAACCGCAGCGCCTGCTTGCCCACCAGAAACGCTACGCCGTGATCCTCAAAGAACTTATCGTCCATGCCAAAGTGGCGGGCGTGCATGGTGGAGATCTGCTCCACATAGCGCAGCAGGGCACTGGCCTTGAGCAGGCTGTGGCAGTCTGCATCGGCATTTTCTACCACGGCGGTGCCTTGATAATAAAACTGTTCCATAGTCTTTCCCTCCTATCGGAAAAAGGCCGCCGCACCACGTCCGGGACGGCAGCCTTGGTTGAACGATCAATACTGATTGCGGGTCTTTCTGCGCACTTTGCGCCAGATATTGAAGCAGGCAAGTGCCAGCATGGCCAGCAGCAACAGCAAAAACAGGTAGCTGCCGCCGCCTTCATCGTAGCTCTTCATCTCGCTCCACTTCAGGTCCAGTTCGCTGTTCACCTCGTCGCTCAGGGCGGTGAACACCTTCTCGCGGGCGGCATCCTCCTCAGACGGATAGGCGATCTCGCTGGTTTTCAGATCCTCGTCCAGTACCTCCCATACATCGTGCATGGGGGTGGTGTAGCCGATATACTCGCTGTTGGCCTTGCCGATGTCAGTCTCGCACATGAAGTTGATGAACATCTCGGCGGCTTCCTTGTGCTCGCTGGCGGCGGGCACAGCCATGCAGTCCACCGAAAGCACACTGCCCTCCTCCGGGAACACCCAAGCCAGATCCGGGTTATCATCGATCATGGTGATGGCATCGCCGGAGTAGTACACGCCGATAGCAGCCTCGCCGCCGATCATCTTATCAAAGATCTCGTCCATGACGTAGGCCTGCACCAGCGGCTTCTGTGCCTTGAGCTGCTCCACCACCTCGTCCACCTCTTCCGGGGTGGCGGGGTTGATGCTGTGGCCGCTCTTAAATGCAGCGATAGCGTAGGCGTCGCGGCTGTTGTTGAACATCAGGATGTTGCCCGCATACTGCTCATCCCACAGGTCTGCCCAGCAGGTGGGGGCTTCGTCTACCATGGTAGTGTTGTAGATGATGCCGGTGGTGCACAGCATATAGGGCACGGTGTAGGCATTCTGCGGGTCGTAATCCGGGTTGCGGTAGCCTGCATCGATCTTTTGGAAATTGGGAATATTGTCGTAGTCAAGGGGCGCAAGCATCCCTTCGTTGATCATCTTTGCCACCATGTAGTCGGAGGGGATGATCACATCGTAGTTGGCTGCGCCGGACTTGAGCTTGGCGTACAGGGACTCGTTGGAGTCGAAGGTAGTGTAGTTTACCTTGATGCCGGTCAGCTTTTCAAAGGCGGCCACCACGTCCACACTGTCATCCGAGCCGTTGGAGATGTACTCGCCCCAGTTGTAGACGTTCAGGGTGACGTTCTGCCCCTTGAAGCGGGTCCAGTCGTAAGCATCCGACACCGAGACGTCCTCGGTCACCTCGATGGTACCGGCGGCAAACACCGGCAATGCGGCGCACAGCGTCACAGCCAGCGTCAGCAGCAATGCAGCAATGCGTTTCATCATGCGCCCTCCCCTCGCAGCGTTTTCTGATCCTTGCGGTAGCTGCGGCTCTCCATGGCATTGGACACCAGAATGACGCTGAGGATGACCACGAACATGATGGTGGACAGCGCGTAGATCTCCGGGCTGACCTTTTTGCGGGTCATGGAATAGATGGCAATGGGCAGGGTCTCTACCGTGCCGCAGTTGAAGTAGGAGATCATAAAGTCATCGATGGAATAGGTCAGGCAGATGAGGAAGGCCGACAGGATAGCGGGACTGATCTCCGGCAGGATGACCTTGAAGAAAGCCCGTCTGGGATCACAGCCAAGATCCAGCGCTGCTTCGTACAGTTTGATATCCAGTTGCTTGAGCTTGGGACTTACGTTGAAGATAACGTAGGGCACGTTGAACGCGATATGCGCAATGAGCAGCGTGGGCAGGCCCATGATGTTGTCCGGCAGCCATGCGGACTGCGCGGCAAAGCGCTGGTAGGCCACGAACAGCAGCATCAGGGAAATGCCGGTAATGATCTCCGGGTTGACCACCGGGATATAGGTGATGTTGGTCACCAACAGGCGGCTTTTGCGGCTCATGGAGGCAATGCCAAGGCTGGCTGCCGTGCCCAGCACCGTGGCAATGATGGCAGACAGGATGGCCACCTCAACGGACACCCACAGCGCATGGAGGATGGACGCATTCGTGAACAGGCTGCGGTACCACTTGAAGGTGAAGCCGGTGAACAGCGAATAGCCCTTGCTCTGGTTGAAGCTGAACACGATCATGTAGGCAATGGGCAGATACATGAAGCAGAAGAACAGGATGATGTAGACCCGCTGCATCAGGCGCAGATGTTTTGTTTTCATCAGGATACGCCCTCCATTTCATCCTCGTCAAAGCTGGACGTAAAGCTCATGCACAGCAGCACGATGATCATCAGCACCAAACTCATGGCAGAGCCGACGTTCAGGTTATAGCTGTTGCCCAGAAACTGCATCTCGATCAGGTCACCGATCAGCAGGTTAGAGCCGCCGCCCAGCATACGGCTGATGACAAAGGTAGACACCGCCGGCACGAACACCATAGTAATGCCGGTGCTGATGCCCGGCACGCTCATGGGAATAAGCACCCGCACAAGGGTCTTGGTGGTGTTGGCGCCAAGATCCTGCGCAGCTTCCACAAGGCTCTGGTCGATCTTGGTCATGCTGGTGTACAGCGGCAAAATCATGTAGGGCACATAGTTATACACCATGCCCAGCACCACCGCACCGGAGGTGTTGAGCATGGTATAGGGGCCAAGACCGATAAAGCCCAGCAGGGTGTTCACCGGGCCGTTGACGCTGAGCAGACCCATCCATGCGTAGGTACGCAGCAAAAAGTTCATCCACATGGGCAGCATGACCAGCATAAGCATGATGTGCTGCTTGTTCACCCGCAGGCGGGACAAAAAATACCCCACCGGAAAGGCGATGATAAGGCAGATGACCGTAGCGATCAGCGCCAGCAGCAGGCTGCGGGCAAACACCGAGCCGTAGCCGCTGATGGAGGTAAGGTTATTCAGGGTAAAGCTGCCCTCGGCATCCGTCATGGCGTAGTACACCACAATGAACAGGGGCACAACGGTAAAGAGCACCATCCATACAAAGTACGGATAGGCCAGCTTTTTATCATAGATCTTCATGGCACATCACCCCTCGCTCCGCGCCATGATATGGATCTCGTTGGGGCCGATGCGCATACCAATGGTCTCACCGGGGGTGCAGGCGCGGGTGGAGTGGATCAGCCACTCGCGGCCTTCGCACTCGACGTGCATCTCAAAGTGCACGCCCTTGAAGATGACATCGTTCACCACGCCCACAAGCTGGCCTTCCACCGGGGATACCACCTCGATATCCTCCGGGCGCACCACCACCTGCACGCTCTGTTCCCGGGCAAAGCCGCGGTCCACGCAGGGGAAGTCCACACCGGAGAAGGACACCAGAAAGTCCCTGTGCATCACGCCGTCCACGATGTTGGAATCGCCGATAAAGTCCGCCACAAAGGCATTTTTCGGCTCGTTGTAGATATCCTCCGGGGTGCCGATCTGCTGCACCTTGCCGCCGTTCATGACCACGACGGTATCGGACATGGTAAGCGCTTCCTCCTGATCGTGGGTAACGTAGATAAAGGTGATGTTCATCTCGCGCTGCAACCGCTTGAGTTCCAGCTGCATCTCCTTGCGCAGCTTCAGGTCCAGTGCACCCAGCGGCTCGTCCAGCAGCAAGATCTCCGGCTCGTTGACCAGACTGCGGGCAATGGCCACGCGCTGCTGCTGACCGCCGGACATCTGGCTGATGCTGCGGCGCTCGAAGCCCTTTAAGCCCACGACCTCCAGCATATCGCGCACCTTGCGGCGGATGGTGTCCTCGTCCAGCTTTTTGAGCCGCAGACCAAAGGCCACGTTCTCGAACACATTCAGGTGCGGGAACAGCGCGTATTTCTGGAACACGGTATTCACCGGGCGCTTGTAGGGTGGCACACCGGTAATGTCCTCCCCTTTCAGCAGCACCTTACCGGCGTTCGGCTCCAGAAAACCTGCGATCAGGCGCAGGGTGGTGGTTTTGCCGCAGCCGGAGGAACCGAGCAGCGTCACGAACTCCTTGTCATGGATATCCAGATTCAGCCCATCCAGAATGCGCTGTCCATCAAATTCCACTACGATATCCCGCAGTGAAACGACCACCGAGTTGTCCATTTTATATGTTATCCTCCTTGTTCTCAGATACGAAAAAAGACAGGGAATCTGCCCCATCTTTTTTGCGTATAAGGGATGCTCCGCCCCGCGCAGCAGCATGATCTTGCGCGGCGGACTTACCCTGTCACGGTTTATAATAAACAATCACAGTCGGATTGTCAATCACTCTGCCGATGTTTGCCGCAACTTTATAAAAAGCTGCAAAAAAATATACGCTGCACCTTGGTTTCGGTGTAGCGTATCAAAGCAATTATTCCTGCGTTTTCAGGTCGTTTTCGGTCAGCAGAAGCGCCTGCACAGTGCTTGTGTCCACCGTGTATACCGAAGGTTCCCCTTCCACCTGCAGATACCACCCGTCCGTGCCGCAGGCGTAGGCCAGCTGCACGGTGGAGCCGTCCTCGCTGGTAACGGCTGCGGTGAATACCGGTGCATCAAAACCACAGGCAGCAAGGTCTGCGTCCGTAGTTTGAGCGGTGGCATAGGTGCACAGGGCAGACAGCAGGCTTTGCACCTTATCCTGTGCAAGGCTGGCGGCGGGGTCAGAAGCCAGCCGCCACACCGTCTCGTAGGCAGCGGAAGAGGTACTGTCGGCGCTTTCGGTCGGCTCGCTGACGGCGTTCAGGGTGACGGAGGTTCCATCTGCCATCGTGTAGGCTACCTGCGTGATAGCAGAAGCCGTAAGCCCTGTGGGGCAGAAGCTGCCGAAGAGCCCGGCCTTATCCAGCTGGAAGCAGGCGGCTTTGTTGCCGCTGACAGTGTAGATGGCATCGTCCCCGGCTTTTTGCACATAAAGATCCTCGGTGACCGGGTTCTCTGCCCCGAAGGTCAGGGTGGTGCTCTGCCCTGCCGCTGTTACCGTGACGGTGAGCTGCGGGCTGTCCAGCCCGTAGTCCTCCCCTGCCTGCGGTGTCAGGCTGCGCTTGGCATTCAGTGCCATCAGGGCAGTGCGCATGGTGTTGCAGGCACTCTCGTCCAGATGATAGGCGGGGTCCTGCGCCAACTGCCAGCTACCGCCGGAATATTGCAGGGTGTAGGTCTCGCCGTTATAGGTGTACTCGATCTGCTCCAAGTCCTCGGCGGCAAAAGTGGAAAGCGGAATGCTGCCCTCGGCGGCGGCGCTGGCGGCCTGCTCGGCCTTGTCGTTGCTGCGGGTCACCGCCCACAGCAACGCGCCCAGCAGCACTGCCGCTGCCAGCAGCGCCAGCAGGACACGCTGTTTTGTTTTCATGGCGGTCTCCTTATCTGCGGCGGCGCAGCAGCACCACCACTGCCCCGGCAATGAGCACCGCCGCCGGGAGCACGAACACAAAGATCAGCCCCAGTGCTGCAGCGGTGGAGCCTGCCACCGTGATGGGCTCGGCTTCCAGCGCCTTGGTGTCCACAAGGACATCCTGCCCCACCAGCGAAGCAGCGCAGCCCTGCAAAAAGGTCAGGTTGCCGGGCATGGACTGATAAAGCTGCTCGTTATCCATGTTGGGGCAGCCGATCCAGAGGACCTCGGCACCGGTATCCTCGTTCCGTGCCCAGACAGCCAGTGCAAAGGGGCCGTCTGTGTCCCCGTCCTCCCGCTCCATGGTGGTAAGGTCGTCGATATCAGTCTTGGCATAGGCAGCGGAGGAACTGTTCAGCAGCGGCTCGGCGGTGACATCCTCGGTCTCGGTGACCGTGATGCCCTGTGCCACTGACAACATGACATGGGTATTGGTGTTCACGCCGTTCAGCGCGGTGCTCTCGGTAGGCGTGCCGTAGTCCGGCAGCAGCGACCATGCAGAGTTATACAGCGCCTTGCTGCTGTCGCCCTCCACCACCATGCCCTCTGCGCGGGCAAGGCCGAACTGCGCCAGCACGGCGTCCAGCTGCGGAGTCTGGGCGTAGACACTGCTGGTCAGCAGCAGTTTGCCGCCCGCCGCCAGATAATTTTGCAGCTGGCTGATCTCATCCACAAGGCCGTCCCCTGCGGTAAAATCGCTGGTGGGCGCGTTGATGATAAGCAGATTGCAGTCCTCCGGGATGGTGCTTGTAAGCAGATCCAGCGGCTGGGCGTTGATATTCTGGGCGTCCAGTGCATCGGTCAGGGAGTCGGTCAGGGACTGCTCGCCGTGGTTGGTGGTATAGTAGGCGTGGCTCTGTCCGGCTGCGGTAAGCTTATAGATGGCAGAGGTGATCTGCTTTTCGCCGCCAAAAGTCACGCTGGCAGAGCCGGTGGTGTAGTAGTCGGTGTAGTCGTACTCGTACAGGTCGGCGGCATCCAGCACGGTGCTGTTCTCCCCGCAGGTGACGATCAGACTGCCGGTGGAAACATTCTCCGCACCGTACTTTGCGGCAAAGGTGGGGTACAGGGTGGGGTCCTTCTGTTCCCAGCTCAGGTGCCCGCTCTCGGCGGCGTAGTGATCCAGCAGCTTTGTGATGATGGCATCCTCGCTGCCGGTTTCGCAGAGGTAATAGATGTGCACATCCTTTTCCAGCCCCTCCACCAGCGCTTTGGTGCTGTCGCTCAGGGTGTACATTTTGGCCTCGGAGAGGTCGAACTCGGTATATTTTGCAGGGATGGCCCGCACCAGCAGGTTGAGCAGCACCGCCAGCACCAGCACTGCTGCCAGCATAGCGGTGGACAGCAGCCCGCTGCGGAACACCCTGCCTTTCTGAGAGGCTGCATTCTTGTTCCATTTCATCGTTATGGCCTCCTCTCAGTTCCAGCGGCGCTTTTCCAGCCCCTGCGCGGTGAAAAACAGGAACACCGCCGCCACGGTCAGGTAGTAGACCAGCGTGGGAATAGAAAAACTGCTGTTGACAAACTCTTCAAAAGGGGTAAACAGGCATAGAGCGCTGAGCACCGCGCTGAAGGCTTCGGTCAGCCAGCTGCTCTTGAGCAGAAACAGCACCGTAAGCGCCACGCAGCACCCCGCAAAAGAAAGGCAGCCCAGTGTGAAGCTTTTGCTGCGCAGCCCTGCCACCACGCTGAGCGCGGCGGCAATGGCGGTGAACAATGCCAGCGCCACCGCGCTGCCGGTGGTGAACATGGTGCGCAGGCTGGGCATCATATAGGCCAGCAGCAGCGCCGCCACACCGGACACGGCGGCGATGATCTGGTTTTCGGTCAGGCTGGAAAGGAACACCCCGATGGCAATGGCCGCGCAGCCCATGAGGTAATAGCACAGCAGCGCGGAAAAGTTGGCCAGCGTGCTGGTGCCGGTAGCGCCCAGCACCTTCAGCACAAGGATCATGCCCGCATCCACAAGGCAGGGCAGCGCAAAAATGACGCAAAGGGCAAAATATTTGCCCAGTACGATGCCGCCCACCGACACCGGGCTTGTGAGCAGCAGCTGGTCGGTGCGACTGTGGCGTTCCTCGGCAAAGGAGCGCATGGTGAGCACCGGAATGTAGAGCAGCAGCACAAAAATGGTGCGGTACAGCGTGTAGTAGCCAAAATCCGGCAGGCCGTAGCCCAGATTCAGCGCCACAAAATAGATAGCCGTAGCCGCCAGCATAAAGGCGGTAAGCACCGCACCGATCATGCCGTGAAAGCAGCTGCGGAGTTCTCGTTTAAAGATGGCAAGCATCTCAGTTCTCCTCCCCTTCTGCCGGGGCTTCCTGCTCCGGCTTTTTTTCGGTCAGCGCAAGGAATACCTCCTCAAGGCTGCGGTTCTCGGCGGCAAGTGCCAGCACAGTGCACCCGGCCTCGGTCAGTACCCGGGACACGGCGGCGCGGCGGTCGGCGGCGTCCTCGCTCTCGGCGGTAAAGGTGACCTGACCGTCCGCGGCGCTTTCCAGTTCTACCTTGCAGATGCCCGGCACGCTGCGCACAGCGGCCAGCACGGTGTCGGGCTCGCCCTGCGCGGTGGCACGCAGGCGGCTGCCTGGGTTCAGGGTCTCGCCCAGCTCCTCCGGGCTGCCTACCGCCACCAGACGGCCTTTAGAGAGGATGAGCACCTGCTGGCATACCGCCTGCACCTCGCTGAGGATGTGGCTGGAAAGGATGACCGTGTGCGCTTTGCCCAGCTCCCGGATGAGGTTGCGGATCTCGATAACCTGTGCGGGGTCCAGCCCTACGGTGGGTTCATCCAGAATGATAAGCTGCGGGCTGCCCAGCAGCGCCTGCGCGATGCCCACCCGCTGACGATAACCCTTGGACAGGCTGCGGATGACCCGGGGCAGCACTTCTTCCAGCCCGGTGCGGCGAGCAGCGGCCAGCACCTGCTGTTTGCGCTGCGCGTGCTTTACCCCCTTAAGCTCTGCCACAAAGTCCAGATACTCCTGCACAGTCATTTCCGGGTAGAGCGGCGGCTGCTCCGGCAGATAGCCTACACAGGCTTTAGCCTGCTGCGCCTGCTCAGGCAGACGGAAGCCGGCTACCTTTACCTCGCCCTCGGTGGACGCCAGATAGCCGGTAAGGATATTCATAATGGTGGATTTGCCCGCGCCGTTTGGCCCCAGCAGGCCGTAGATCTGGCCGTCCGGCACCGTAAACGAGAGATCCTGCACGGCAGGGCGGCTGCCGTAGGACTTGCTCAGGTGAGAAACTTCGATCACAGCAAACTCTCCTTTTATTTCAGAAGCTGTTTTGTGGAAAGCGGCGTAGAACCAGCGCTTTCCGGTTTGGAACTGCTTTAGTTTAGATGGAAAATGTGTTCAAAATAAGACAATCCTGTGTGGGAAAGCGAAATATTTGCCACCGCGAAACGCAAAAATGCCGCCTCCCGAAGGAAGCGGCATGAGATAGCCTATAATTACTTACGGCCGAAACGCTTGTTGAAGCGCTCAACACGTCCGCCGGTGTCAACCAGCTTCTGCTTGCCAGTGTAGAAAGGATGGCACTTGGAGCAAACTTCGACGTGGATCTCGGGCTTGGTGGAACGAGTCTTGATGACATTACCGCAAGCGCAGGTAATAGTGCAGTCAACGTAGTTCGGATGGATACCCTGTTTCATTCTTTTCACCTCAATTCTGGTTCTGACGTATTGGGGCCATATTTAATGTATGTGCCCATCACAACCTTCAATATCGGCTACCCCGTCGAGCGGCCTTGGAAACGATTGCCTTACTATTATAGCACGAATCAGCCAGAATGCAAGAGGAAAATTTAAGTTTTTTACAGCTTTTGCAGCGTCCAGCCCTTTTGTGCTGCCAACCGCTCCAGTTCCCGGTAAGAAAGCCGCAGCTGTGCAATGTTGAAGCCCGGCAGCTCCGCAAGGCAGCCGCCGTCCTGTGCCCGGTGCAGCAGTTTGCGCACCGGCAGTTCCGGTTCGCCGTCCAGCGTATCCAGCCCGGCCACATATTCTCCGCACCGGGGCAGTGGCTGCTGCCAGTCGATAGTTTTGCAGACCCTTGCAAGCGTAAGGTGGTTGCAGGTCACCGTCTGCCGGAATTCCAGTTTCATGATGCTCTCCCCTTTTGCGCCGGAGATTCACAGCTGTTCCCGGCGCGATACTATGATATAACATTTTGTTTTATATGTCAATATAACATTTCGTTATGCCTATACTTTACCTTAAATAAAGCCTTTGAGGTAAATACCATGTATCAACGTATCCGGGATCTGCGGGAGGATCGTGATCTGCTGCAAAAGGATGTTGCGGCGTATCTGAAATGCACACAGGTCTGCTACTCCAATTACGAGACCGGCAAGCGGGATATCCCCACCGAGGTGCTGATCCAGCTTGCCGGTCTCTACCATACCAGTACCGATTATATTCTCGGCCTTACGGACGACAGCGCCCCGCCCATCCCCCGCAAAGCGTAAAACTGCCCCCAAAGCAGCGCGATTTGATGCGAGCTACTTTGGGGGCAGTCTGTTTGATATAAAAATATTTCACTATGGCCCCGCATGGAAAGGTTCTTGTAAACGCGTCCATACGGCATCGTCTATGCAAGAATGATTCCTCTCACCTCTCCAAAGCTTCCAGAAAGCAGAGCAAAAAGAGAGTCCGACAATCATTCGAATCAACGAACATTTCTGAGATTTTCAATGTCTCCAGCGGGGGCAACCCCATACTCTGTCTTCAGAAAAGGATTTTAAGTCCCTCGTGTCTGCCAGCCTTCGGCAAAGTCAATTTTCATTCGTTGTATCGTTTGATTTTTCATTGCGAGAGAGATTTTTGCTTTGCGAGCGAGAGGGATTCGCACTTTTTTGATAAGACGATATTACCACATTTTTCGCTCCATGTCAATCATGTAAAATTGTTTCATCTTGCCATGCTTGATCTTCGGAGCGTCCGGGACCCGGGGCTTCCGCCGGGGGCGTTCGCCCTGCCCAGATGCGCTCCTCAGGATGGGTGATGATAGGGTTGTATAGTGCTTTGATTGGTGTATTGATGGACGGAATTGAGTGATGGGTTATTGCTGATTTTTGAAGAATACTTTTGAAGCGATTGAAGGTGTTTTATTGTTCTGACGGATTCGATTACTTCTTATCTGTGATGTTCATTGCTGTTTATTTGCTCAGTCCCTACTTTGCCTGTGCTCTCCCCTGCTGTTCTTTTGCTGAAATTTCACCGGATGTAATTTTGGACTATGGAATAAAAAACAGGTATATTATTGTTCGATATAAAGCAATCGTTCTATTATAAAACCGTATGGATGAGATTTTGTAGCCACACCCACACGGTTTGAGGTCTGAAAAGTTTATTTCAGCTTTGCGAGGATCTCGTCTGCGCTTACACCGCTTGCAAGTAGCTTCTTAACCACACTCTCGGTTTCAGTTTTCTTTGCTTTTTCAGCGGCCTTCGCTTCGGCGGCAGCCTTCTTGGCCTCCAGCTTTGCGATTTCTTTTTCGGTCTGCTTGATCTCCGCTTTCTGCGGCTTTAAACTTTCACGCAGAGACTTGATGTCGGTCTTCAGCTCTTCAATGTGGGCGACAGTCTTGGAAAAAACTTCTTCGAGCATCGCCTTGTCTTTCTGCAATTTTGCGATCTGAGCATCGAAGTCAGTAGATGCGGCAATGCGGTTCTTGCTACCTTTGGTTCTGGCCATAGGATGATGTCTCCGATAAGATTATGTAAGATTTGATGTTAGTGTAGCACTGTGGGAATGAGATAGCAACTCTGCGAGCTAGTCGCTTTTAACGCTCATCACGCTTTTCTCTGCCCGCATTTGTAATCGCATACACCGGCTCATTAAAAGCATTTCTTCGGATTTCAACAAGATATCCATTATCAAGACACTCGTCAATCAGCTCCCCTGAGAAGTGTTTTAACAGACTCGGACGACTTGCAGTATTACCACCCGTAGAAATCCAGTTTAAAATCTGATAGAACCTATTCATATTCTTTCTCCTTTTTCCATAGCTAAAAGAACTCACATTTCAGCTGCAACACTATCAATTAGCAATAGGCTTAGACCAGCAGAGCTGTTGCCAAAAGATTAGTGCCCACAGCCTGTAAAATAAACAGAACATCGGCGGTAACTGCGGCAGAAACTTTTATCATTTTAGCTTTCATAGACTTTTCCTCCTTGTATTTGACGGCGACACTTGTTAGGTATCTCTGAAAAGGGCAAGACAGTACACAGACTATGAACACTAAAACTATGGCAAACAAATTCAGCGGCCCCAGCTCGACTAGTCTAAACCTATTATTCTCTGCATCTTAGCCACAGCACCCATGCTGTGTTGCCTGCCGCCCACCACGTAGAGGTGTACAAAGTTTCGAGCGGCAAAGCTGTGAGAGATTTCCCACAGCTTAATATTATACTAAAAACTAGTGTTTTTCAAGGATAGCAAGCAAATATACAACACCGCCGTCAAATAATCATCTATGCTTAAATACAGAGGTGATTATAATGAAAGCATTGCTCAAGAAATCTGCTATCCTTAAAACTATTTCCTCGAAAATCAGCACTTATCTGCATGCGATTGATGCTGACCCACAAGAGGATGATTCAGATTTTGACGATGAGGAATGGATGGAGTGTCCAACAAAACCAACTCTTGCCCACATCGTCCTTGATCTGTTGCTCTCCCCTACATACCGTCTACCCAAAACTGTAACCGCAGTACGCATCTATCGAGATGAAAACATTTTCTCCGTCTGTCCAGGGTGCGATGTCTGCATAGAGCGAGAATACCAAGGGTACTGCCATCGATGCGGGCAATACCTTGATTGGTCAAAATTAGAGGAGGCAGAAGAAATCTTCATAGGTTGGAGTGGCGTTGAGGATGATGACTAAAGTCTAACCACGGTTTTATTGAGCGCTTACCGTCTTTTATTCTTTTTCGAGCAACTGGAGTGGCGAGGGCTTCACGCCATTTGTCGACTAAGTCGTCTGTTATCGTTCTTTCGTGTTTTATCATCATATCTTTTTCGCGGCTCTCCTCCTCGTTCCCTGTTCATCTCGTTATTATCCAAGTCAAGTGGCGAAACGAGGTAAGTTATCAGGAAGATGATGGACATAGGGTGTTGAGAAGGATGGTTGATTGTGTGGGTTGATTAGTTACCCTGCTCTGCGGCTGCGCCGATGGACACAGGAGATTACTCCGCTTCCAGCAACTTCTTATCCATGACGCAATCCATAACTTCTTTCAGGTTGTCTGGTCTAATAACTTTAGACCGAAGCTGTTCAGGAATTTCAAATCTAAATTCCCCTACAAACGCCGGACAGTTAAGCTCCTGCGCCAGAAGACATGCACTATGAACTTCCATGAAATTATAGCTGGGATTCCGAACCGTCAACTGCTGTTCCAATGTGGGCGACAACAATTTAACATTGCCTTCTCGCTGCAAATGAATCAGTACTCTTCTTATATCGTCATCGTTCACCTGATTTATTTCTTGTAACGCCATGGAAACGGTATCATATGTGATATAAATCGTTTTGAAGTGACTCATCACTTCTTGTGCCTGAACTTTTACAAAGAAATACAGTGTCCAGAGGTCAACAACAATCGCCTTATTCTCTGAAGTGCAGCTTTCAAAAAGGATGTCCTTCGGATTGCGTAACCACTTCTCTTTCTTATATACATCGAACATTTGAGACGCTATCCATTGCTGCATACTGTTCCAGTGCGTGTTGGGCATTACTTGTGCTCCTTTCCACACTAAAAGCATCCTTTCATACTTACTGCTAAGCAACGGATGCATTCCATGTGCCCATCCAGCATACTGTTCTGCCTGCACTGGGCGGCAATTTAACATGTTAATGATAAGACACTTTTCATTATAATCCGCTTCAGTATATAGCCCTTCATCCAGGAGAATCTTTACATCATCAAGCATTTGATCTGGATCATTGAATGTGCATGTAGCAAATTTCAAGTCCATCTCAAAAGACATGTATATAAAGACATCCTTGAATTCATCGCTGTGCTCAACAAAACATCTAAGAGCTGGTGTCAAATCAAACTGGTGAGCCAAGGTGAAATCAATATATGACCGATAGAAGTACTCAGGCTGATCTTCAATCAGATATTTCCGTTCATCAAATACACTATCGTATAGTTCCTTCGTCTTCAGATATTCTCCATGTCGAATATAGAAGTGACACCATTCTTCAAACGAGATAATATCATCATATTTTTCGAAGAAAGCCTTGTATCTATTCTCTATCGCCTTGAAATCATAAGTCTCAAGTTCGTCAATATAAATCTGGAAGGACTCTATCCCTGTAGGATTCTTAATGCTCTCACAATGCCGCTTAACTTCAGAGATGGCGTGCCATTGAAAGCGCATGATTCCATTGCCATAAAGATTAGCAAAAGATGTGTGCACCCCATCAAAGCCAAGCCTGTCGTCCGTCTGCGTTTCTATTAACTCTTGAAGCCGTTTTTCCCCATCTGTAAGGACATTAAGAAGTTCTTTCTCCGATATCGGAGCTTGTATGTCAAGGCCAACATTAAACAAGCGCATCGGAACTTCAAGCAATATGGCAAGCTCATAAAACTTTTTATCATGATCTGTTAGAGCATCATAATCATCTATATTGACTGGCTCTTTTCTTATCGCCACATCAAGATAACAGAGCTGTATATCTCTTTTAGTTTCCCCATCTGGGAAGTCAAAATATTTCATTACATCATGATAATGCTTATAGATTCGGAAATTGTCATGCATGAAATAGAAGCATTTAAATATTTGTAATCCGGCTCTTCCGAATGTTCCCTTAAGCCACATTTCATCTGCAGCTGAAAATACTCGAAGAAGTGCGTCCCGAGCTTTTTCTATTGCGTCTGTATGAATCCTTGCTGGATCTATCTTGTCGCTTCCTTCTTCAATAAAAGCATCTCGGATAGAATGCTGATAATATGTCAACGCCAAGGTTTCCAAAATAATAAAGTTACCGCTGATCTGATATGCTCTATTAAGGCAGCGCAATGCTCTTGTCGTCTCTTTGAAATAGTTTGAAAGGACAAATCCAAGTGTCTGGTATAGAAATTCTTCTTCTCGCTCATCCTTTGGTTTAATCAAGAGCTGATCACGACTACCTAGAAACTCAGAAACAGCGGATATATCGCAATCTCTCTTAGCCGCTCGAATTGCCATTGCTAAAACACGTTCTTCATTACCAGCGGGATTCTTAGAGAGAGCCTTCTTAATAAACTCATCGGCTTTATCCAGTTCCTGTGCTTCATAATACCTGACGGCTTCCGTCAAATCGTCACGAGGACTGGTTAATCCGGCTTTCCTCATCTCCTCACTTATTTGATCGTAAATATCAAAGTCTCTGGCAAGCCTATATGCTTCATGAAGAACTCCATAGATAGATATTTTCTGCTCATCCGAACATTTTGAGAATTCAGAATTATCGATTGTCAGGCGAGTAGACTCTACAGCCTTTAATAGCTGCAATGTATCTACATATGTCTGGGCTTTTCGCCTTTCATTTTCAATCCAACCAGCTCTGACCATCAACTGATCTGGAGACTCCTCAGGCTCTTCGTAGCCTGGTGCAATCTCACTGTCATCTACCATAGGAAGACCTGATTCAATGGTCACACCAAATTCATCTCTCATAAGAGTTTGTAACAGACGAGCATTCATGACATTAACCCGGCCTCTGTTAATGTTGCTTCCAACTCCAATAGCTATCAATCCGCCAAATAGAAGCGTATGATCTCCAAGGCTTTCTTCGTCCCACACCGGCGATCCCGAGAATCCCTTTAACTCGGCTTCTCTGTCGGCCGAATTTAGAAATGCTTCATCAACACGGATGATAAAATAATCCTGTTCATCCTGATTTTTCAGAACTTTAGCTGTCAGTTCATCTTGCTGATAATATACCGGACTATCTGAACCTTTTGGATAGCCTACTGCAACTATCCGTTCCCCACTGGTCATCGGATACAGTGCATACCGAGTGGGCGTAAGTTGAAGATTGCCTTTCGCGCATTCTATGATAGCAATATCACAGGTATGAGTGCTATCATCGCCTATAACAGTCGCCTTATCAATTGGAGAGAATCTAAAATGATCACGACTAACAACTATAGATTCTTCCTTTGGGCCACCCGCAGCAGGAATCAAAATCTGAATGTTTATCTGATGAGACGTATAGATCACATGTGCACATGTCAGGACATAGAAGGACGCAGCGTTTTCTGCGTAAAACAGTGTGCCGGTTCCCCTTTTCCCTTTTTCATCCGTGATAAGCACGGAATATGCCTCATACTGTCTCATATGTACCTCTTATATAATAAGCAGCTTCAAATTGCCATTCTTTATGTACTTCATATCATCTGTCATGAGGAATCCATTCATCCACCACGAATAATTACTGTAGATAGAGATGTTTCCGTATTGCTGTAGTAACTTTGCAATTGTCTGTTTATTCGGGTGCGATGTCCCATCCGCACAGATAAGAAATGTATCTGCCTGGATTCTTGAGAGCAGAGCATCCGATATATTCCTGATACTACCGTGGTGAGGAAGTTTCACAAGATCATACTTCCCGCCCGGAATGTTCTCGGCCCACGCATCTCCACAGAACAGGTTTCGGATTCCTGCATACTCAAATGTAAAAACGATACTCGACTGATTCGCAATAGAAGTATCTGAGCTTGGATACGGTTTAGCCATCAGATCATCAAGTGAACAAGTCCAATCAGACACAGATGCGAGCTGGGCATTTGCTTCCTCCATCTTTGCCATTGCTCTGCTCAGCATCTCTGGCTTCGGTGCATGAACAATAATCCTCGCCCCATCAATCGCGATTTCATCTCCAGCCAACACGCTTGAATGGATCTTTGATCTATCAAGACTGTGAAATAGCCGCTGATTTTGCGTAGCTGACAGATTCTCCGTTTCTGTGGCCTCTGCATACGCATTGAAATAGATCTCAGTAAAGCCAGGGTCGCAAGCCTTAAGAATTCCTCCAATGTGGTCATCATCGTAATGAGTGATTATCAGGGCATCCAAGGTTTCGCCAGAGCGAATTATACTGGTCAAGAGATTTCTGAACTCACCAGCTGATGAAGTTGGACCAGAATCAACAATAATATTATGCGGTTGACCGGAACTCCCAATAAAACAAATATGTACACAATCGCCCTTGCCGGATCTAATGGTCGAGATTGTCAGGTTGTCAGTCAGTTGTATCATTTCTTCTCTGTCCTTCCTATGGTTTCCGGAGTAAGCGCTCAATAAAACCGTGGCAGGTCAGAAGACTGGCGGTCAATCCATACGGAATGCCGCCTGCATCTCTTGACTCCAAGGCTGGAGCTTATTCAAGTCCAGCAGATTCTTGGGTGTTCGATATATCGTATTCATCTTTTAAATTTATTTGCAACTTTTCTTCATATATAGCTATAAAACTATTTTTATAGTACTCTGGTAAGTTTTTCCACATTATCAGCCAGTTCACCAAAATCAACGCTGACAAAACAAACAAAGTAACATAATAAACGAGAGCCACAATAAAGTTGTCGAATGTAAGCCCCCACAGAATCCCTAATAGCACTTCAACTATGATATACAGAAGTACCGCCGCTGCTCCTTTTAGAAGATTAATATTAAAATAACCTGCTGTACGTTTATTTTGAAAGGATTGGATTTGTTCCATAACGCAGGATTCCCATACAAAGATTTTCTTATCCAAGTAATGATTCAATATTCTTTCAAGAACCATTATCTTCTCGCTATAAAGAATAAGGTAATATGAGTTCCCCATTATTACTAAGAACACATATATGTAAGCAAATGCCAAAAACAGTATCATACCCCCAATAATAATCTTTTGATTTAATATAACAGCTAAATTGGTAAGTTCCAACTGATCGTTGTTGGTTTCAGCTATTTTATATATTGCGCCAATCACTACAGAGAACACTGCGAAATAGACTCCATATACAGTGTCCTGCTTATTAAACTCCTGCGTGTAATATTCACACTCATGCTTTGCTAAGTCATACTCACTTTTCAACAACTCTTGCAATACATCGTTTTTCTCCAGAGTCTGTTCATCCATAGCCATACTCTCCATTTATCATGCAACGGCATTTTCTATACTTGTTAAACTCACACAACACTTTCAAGTTGTCAAGTTCTATTCCTCACTTTATATTTTAGCCGATTATGTTCGTACAGACAACCGTTGTGTTTCGCTCACCACGTAGAGGTGTGCAAAGTTTTGAGCGACAAAGCCGTGAGAAATCTCCCACGGTTCAAATATAACCCTTTAAAAACTAGTTTTCAAGGGCGCAGGTGAAATATACATCAACCTGTATTATGCAGTATCAAGGCTACATTCAGACAGCGTAACCCCGACTCTTGATGACTTCCACAACCTGAGACACATACTTCTGGCAGGTGTCGTGGTCGGGGGCTTCCACCATCACACGCACGACCGGTTCCGTGCCAGACTCACGCACGAGAA
>OGIJ01000225.1_pt1 | contig 36377 bp, 25 predicted proteins | sample 1571741 | NCBI WGS metagenome assembly OGIJ01 (sample SAMEA2582034, study PRJEB24529) | metagenome | biome: Human gut stool | place: China | collected 2011 | reverse complement strand
CTTCCTATCGTGATAAAAATGCAAAATCTGGTGAAGTTCTATTTGTTGAACATCGTCCAACTGCAGGTTTTGCCGTTTCCTTACAAAATGATGCGAATGCATTAGAAACGATTGCTAATGTTCAAAAAATCTTAGCAGAACAATCCAAATCATTCCCACAAGATTTGGAATATCATGAAGTCGTAGATAATACAAAATTCGTACGTGCTTCTATTAATGAAGTGGAACACACATTCTTTGAAGCATTATTGCTCGTACTCATCGTAGTATATGTATTCTTGCAATCTTGGCGTTCTACATTGATACCTATGATTGCAGTACCTGTTTCTTTACTTGGTACATTTGGTGCCTTTGTATTGTTAGATTTCTCCATCAATACATTAACACTGTTTGCCATGGTATTGGCTATCGGCCTTGTCGTCGATGATGCTATCGTAGTAGTAGAGGCCGTTGAATATGAATTAAAATATAATGGCTTAGCCCCAAAAGAAGCTGCCATTGCGGCCATGAAAAATGTACAGGGTCCAGTTGTTGGTATCGCCTTCGTATTGGCTGCCGTATTCGTACCTGTTGCGTTTATGGGTGGTATGACTGGTATATTATATAAGCAATTTGCCTTGACCATTGCCGTATCTGTAGCTATTTCTGCTATTGTGGCATTAGTGTTAACACCTGCACTTTGTGCTACGATGTTAAAACTACATTTACAAAAAGAACGTGAAGATTTCGTTCACCGTCAACTTAATAAATTCAATCGCGGTCTTGAACGCTTTAGTGATTGGTATGGTAAAGTATTAGCTCGTTTGAGTCATCGTTTGAGCTTAACTGTTATAACACTATTGGTCTTTGCAGCTGGTACAGGTATTGTATTCCATTTCTTGCCTACAAGTTTCGTACCTGCAGAAGATAGTGGATATTTCTTAATTGCCGTAAATGAACCACCAGGTGCAACGTCTGCTCGTACCGTAGAAACTCTAGATAAAATCAAAGATTTCTTAGAACAGACACCGGGTATTAAAGATAATGTAGAGCAAGTATTTACCGTTTCTGGTTTTGACCTTTTAGGTGGCGGTCAAAAATCAAGTGCTGGGGCTTCCTTTGCAGTATTGAAAGATTGGGATCAACGTAAGTCTTCTGATCAATCTGTTAATGCCATGGTTGGTGCTGTATTTGGCTTTGCTGCTAAAAGTATTCCAGAAGCGAGTGTGGTAGCATTAAATCCTCCATCTATTCCTGGTCTTGGTAATACTGGTGGTTTTACAATGTATATCATCAATAAATCTGGTGATAGTGCAGAGGTAATGGCTGAACGGGCACAAGCTTTCATTGCAGAAGCTCGTACTAACCCAGCTATCCGAACAGTGTATACTACATTTGATACTGCTACACCTTCTTTGCAGTTCAAAATTAATCGAGAAAAAGCAGCTCAAGACGGTGTTGCTTTGCCTGATATTTTTACTGCTTTGCAAGGATTCTATGGTAGTATCCAAGTTAACGATTATACATCATATGGTAAAAACTATAAGGTTATTGTTCAAGCAGATGACGCATTCCGTCAAAATGCAGATAATTTAAATATGCTTGCTGTTCGTAATAGCAAGGGCCAAATGGTTTCCATTGCTAACTATATTACGAAGGAAAAAACAGGTACGCCATCATCTATTACGCGTTTTGATAATGCGATGGCTGTACAAATCGGTGGTTCTCAAGCACGTGGTTATTCCTCAGGTGATGCTATTGCAGCATTAAAAGATGCAGCCGCTAAAACATTGCCACAAGGGTATACATATGATTGGGGCGGCCAAACCCGTGAAGAATTAAAAGCCGGCTCTCAAACACTCCTAATTCTAGGTCTTGGTTTGACATTTGTATTCTTAATTCTTGCTGCATTGTATGAATCCTGGAAGGTTCCATTTGCCGTACTATTCTCTGTACCATCTGGTATGATTGGTGCTGCATTAGTACCATTCTTGTTGAATTTTACCGGTCGATTCCAATTAGCAAATGATATTTACATGCAAATCGGTTTATTAACCTTGGTAGGTTTGGCGGCGAAGAACGCCATTCTGATCATCGAGTATGCGAAGATTCGTGTAGATGAACGCGGTATGGATATCGTCGATGCGGCTATCGAAGCAGCTAAGATTCGTTTGCGTCCAATCTTGATGACATCCTTTGCATTTATCCTCGGTGTATTACCATTGGCTGTATCTACGGGTGCTGGTTCTGGTGCACGTACATCTATGGGTATTACAGTAGTAGCAGGGATGACAACAGCAACATTGTTTGGTATCTTTATCATTCCTATGTTGTTCATCATCATTGAAACACTTGGTCCTGGTTTGTTAACAAATCGTAAAAAAGACCATGAATAATTTTCTATATTAGCTATTAATATAGACAGATAAAAAACACGTCATTACTAAGTAGTGGCGTGTTTTTTTGTATATTTTATGGTATAATAATATAGTTAAAAATCGGATTGACGTAAGTCAATATAAAGTGTGAAACTAAATATAAAAGAGGTATATTATGAGTGACGTAAAAACATATGTAGCAGGTCATAAAAGCCCTGATACAGATTCTATTTGTTCTGCTATTTCTTTTGCTAATTTATTAACACAAATGGGAACACCAGCAACTCCAGTATGTGCAGGTGAAGCAAACAAAGAAACAACATATATTTTGAACCATTTTGGTTTTGAACATCCACAAATCGTTAAGAACTGGGAAGAGTTTGCTCCAGAAGGTGGCAACTTATACCTAACTGATCACAATGAATCTAAGCAAATCATCGATGGTTATAAATCCATGAATATGTGTGGTGTAGTTGATCATCACCGCATTGGTGATTTTGAAACTGATGGTCCTGTATTTATGCGTTTAGAGCCTGTAGGTTGCTCCAATACAATCATTACTAAGTTGTATATGGAAAATAATCAAGAAATCCCTAAAGCTATTGCAGGATTGATGTTATCCGCTATCATTTCTGACACTGTATTATTCCGTTCACCAACATGCACTGAAACAGATAAAGAAATGGCTCACAAATTGGCTGAAATCGCAGGTGTAGATATTGAGTCCTATGGTCTTGATATGTTAAAAGCTGGCGCAGATATTTCTGATTTGACTAATGATGATATCGTTCGTACAGATATGAAAGAATTCTCCGAAGCTGGTAAAACGATTTCTATCGGTCAAATTTCCGTTATGGACACAACAGACGTATTGGCTAAACAAGGTGAATTAGTACAAGCTTTAGAAGCTCTTCGCAGTGCTAACAACTACGATGCATCTTACATCATGATTACAAATATTCTTGATGAAAGTACTACATTGTTATTCAGCGGTGATGTAGAAGCTGTCGTTACAAAAGCATTTGGAAAAGAAGTTAAAGACAATGGTGTATTCTTGCCAAATACTATGTCTCGTAAAAAACAAATCGTACCACCAATCCTTGGTGCTATGAAATAGTATACAAAGGAAAAGAACGTTGCTTGCAACGTTCTTCTTCTCTATGTATAGAGATTAGGTGGCTTTAGTTATATGTGTAGCAATAACAAATGTCAGTTGTTATTTATAAAACTTTACTTCATTTAGCTCTGTTCTAGTTGTCTATATGGTTATTATGTAAGGGCGTTAGGGGTGTTCCGATGAATTCATTATTAACAGGTTTAAATAAAGAGCAACAACAAGCCGTACAACATACTGAAGGCCCTTTATTGATTTTAGCTGGTGCCGGATCAGGTAAAACAAAAGTATTAACAGTTAGAATTGCTCATTTATTAGCTCAAGGTGTTAATCCTTATGAAATTTTAGCCATTACTTTTACTAATAAAGCGGCTAAAGAGATGAAAAGCCGTGTAGAAGGTTTAGTAGGGGATGTAGCTAATCGTATTTGGCTTAGTACATTCCATAGCTTCTGCGCTAAGTTTTTACGTTTTGAGTTAGATAATTTCTTAGGGTATAACAGTAACTTTACCATTTATGATACGTCTGATTCGCAAGCTGTTATTAAAGCGGCTTTGAAAGCACTAAATCTGGACGATAAATACTATCCTGTTGGTGCTATGTTAGCGGCAATTTCAGATGCAAAGAATAAATTGCTCTTTGCTTCTGACTTTAGAAAACAAGCGAAAGACTTTTACCAACAGAAGGTTGCTGACGTCTATGAGTATTACGAACGTGAATTGCGTAAAAATAATGCTCTAGATTTTGATGATCTATTATTGGTGGCCGTAAAATTATTACAGTCTAATGAGGCTGTCCTAGATAAATATAGCAAACGTTTTCGTTATGTTATGATCGACGAGTATCAAGATACGAATCATGCTCAATATTTATTGGCTAAATTATTGGCTTCTCATTGGAAGAACATCGCCGTTGTAGGTGATGCTGACCAAAGTATTTACGCATGGCGTGGTGCAGATATTCAAAATATCCTAGACTTTGAAAAGGATTATCCGAACTGCACATCTATTAAACTAGAACAAAACTATCGTTCCACTAAGATTATTCTAGATGCAGCCAATGCTGTTATCGAGAATAATGAAGGTCGTCCAAAGAAAAATCTTTGGACTGACAAGACGGAAGGTGCTAAGATCCAGCACTTTACGGCCCAATCTGAACATGAGGAGGCTGCTTTTATCGGAGATACAATTGCTAAAAAGCACGATATCCACGGTGTTCCTTATGGGGATATGGCCATTTTATATCGTACGAATGCTCAGTCTCGTGTGCTTGAAGAGGCACTTATCAAACGTGCTTTGCCATACACCATGGTAGGGGGCACAAAGTTCTATGATCGTAAAGAAATTAAGGATGTATTAGCGTACTTGCGCGTATTATATAATCCTTTCGATGATTTGAGTTTATTGCGTATTATCAACGTCCCTAAACGAAGTATCGGCGCTACTACTGTAGCCAAACTACAGGATTATGCCCGTGCTAATGGAACGTCTTTATTTATGACCTTAACGCAGCTACACTTGGTAGATTCTATTAAGGGTAAAACAAAAGAAAAGTTAGAAGAGTTTGGCATTCTAATTTTTACACTTGTAGCTGAAATGGAAGACAGAACAGTTCTAGATATTCTAGAGTCTATTTTAGATAGAACAGGCTATTTAGCTCAGTTGGAAGAAAGTACAGATCCACAAGATCAAGCACGTGCTGAGAATATCGGTGAGCTTTTATCTGTAGCTAAGGACTTCCAAGATACAAATCCATCTGGTACTGTAGAGGATTTCTTAGAACAAGTAGCACTCGTTAACGATGTTGACTCTTTCGAGCAAGAAGAGTCTAAGGTAACCTTGATGACATTACATGCTGCTAAAGGTTTGGAATTCCCTATTGTATTCTTAGGAGGCTTGGAGGAAGGTTTATTCCCTCATAGTCGCACCTTGATGAACCCTGAGGAGATTGAAGAGGAGCGTCGTCTTGCTTACGTAGGTATTACACGGGCGGAGAAAGAATTATATATTTCTAATGCTACGACGCGTACCGTATTTGGTCGTACAAGCAGCTATTTACCATCTCGCTTTATCGACGAAATTCCTGAAGAGTTAGTAGATGGTTTGCGTGCTAAGCGCAAAGTACCTGATGATATTAAGCGTCATGTGCCGCAACATATGAGTGTAACGAGCCGTCCAGTTACGAAGCCAATCGTTCGCAATGAAGTAATTGCTGATTGGAAGATTGGCGATACCGCCATTCATAGTAAGTGGGGCAATGGTAAGGTTATCAACGTTGCTGGTGAAGGGGCTGGAATGAAGCTAACTATTGAATTCCCCACACAAGGTGTACGCGTGGTGATGGCAAAATTTGCACCTGTCAAAAAAGGATAAAATTGTGTATAGCAGTTAATCTCTTTACCTTGTTTGTATGGGATAGTATAGAGTGTTACTGGATAGTAAAAGGGATGTAATATGAATCCGAAAGATAGAATCAAAGAGTTGCAACAGGAGTTAACTCATGCACAGTATTTATACTATGTAAAAGATGCTCCTACGATGAGTGACTTTGAATATGATAAAAAATATCGTGAGCTTGTAGATTTAGAAACAGCTCACCCTGAATATATTGTGCCCTCTTCTCCAACTCAACGTGTAGGTATGAAGGTGGAAGGCTCCTTTGAAAAGGTTGTACACGGACGCCCTATGTTGAGTCTTTCCAATGTATTCAATGCTGATGAAGTTCGAGCATTTGCGAATCGCGTAGAAAAGGAATTAGGACATAAGCCATCTGCTTATGTAGTAGAGTTAAAAATTGATGGATTGGCTGTCAATTTGCACTATGAAAATGGCATGTTTGTACGTGCCGTAACACGCGGTGACGGTCGTGTTGGGGAGGATGTAACCGCCAATGTACGCACCATTAAATCGATTCCTTTATACCTAGAGAATGCGCCAGAATTTATTGAGGTTCGCGGTGAAGCGTATATGCCTCATAGCGAATTTAAACGAATAAATGAAGAACGCGATGAAGAGGGCTTGCCAACCTTTGTAAATCCTCGTAATGCTGCGGCAGGCTCCTTGCGTCAACAAGATCCAACTATTACAGCAAGTCGTAACCTAGCCTTCTTTGCCTATGCTATTGGCTCTGTAGAAGGTGCTAGTATTCATAGTCAAGAGGAATTACTAAAAAGCCTGGAAAACTTTAAGTTCTCTGTAAATCCTCACTATCGCGTGTGCCAAACTATTGATGAAGTTATTGAAACTATCAATTATTGGGATGAAAAACGTCATGAATTGCCATACGATACGGATGGTATGGTTATTAAAGTAAATAGCTTTGCTGATCAAGAGGCACTTGGTAGTACTGCAAAAGATCCTAAGTGGGCTACAGCCTATAAATATCCGCCAGAAGAGGTAGAAACCATTCTTAAGGATATTACAATCAATGTTGGTCGTACAGGCGTTCTCACACCTACTGGTGAGCTAGAATCTGTATTTGTATCTGGTACAAATGTGAGTCGTGTAACATTACACAATCAAGACTTTATCAATGAAAAGGATATCCGCATTGGTGACCATGTTATCATTCACAAGGCAGCAGAAATCATTCCAGAAGTTATTCGCGTAGTTCCTGAAAAACGTACTGGTTCTGAAGTGCCTTTCACAATTCCTAACACATGTCCAGTCTGTGAATCTCCTGCAGTTCGTCGCGAAGGGGAAGCGGCTGTACGTTGTACGAATAAACATTGTCCAGCTATTGAGAAAGAGCAAATCATTCACTTTGCCTCTCGAGATGCTATGAATATTGATGGTTTAGGCCCTAGCATTGTAGAAAACTTAATCAATAATAAGTTAATTGCAAATGTGGTGGATCTATATCACTTAACGGTAGATCAACTAGTTACGATGGACCGAATGGGCAAGAAATCGGCAGAGAATTTAGTAAAAGCTATCGGAGACTCTAAAAATCGTGGTTTGGACCGCGTATTATATGGTCTTGGTATTCGTCTAATTGGTTCTAAAGCAGCTGCAACGATTGCTAATGTCGTGAAATCTATGGAACGGTTTATGACTATTACTAAGGAAGAACTTGTTGCGGTAGAAGAGATTGGTCCAACAATGGCCGATAGTATCGTTGAATATCGTCAAGACCCTGCTCATGTGGCTATTATTGAAGGATTAACTAAAGCAGGCCTAAAGATGACTGTAGATGTTGTAGAAGCTGCAGGCAATCAACTGGAAGGGGAAATCGTCGTTCTCACAGGTAAGCTTGAGGTCATGGGACGCAGTGAAGCTGGTAAAATTCTTGAAGCTCATGGGGCAAAGGTTACAGGCTCTGTTTCAAAGAAAACTACACTTGTTGTAGCTGGTGAAGATAGCGGCAGTAAGCTTACGAAAGCCAATGAATTAGGCATTCGCGTTATGAACGAAGAAGAGTTTGTAGAACTTTTACGAGAGCTGGGAGAAATCCAATAGATATACATTCTTACAATGTTTTGAAAATATATATTATTTGCTTTATAATAAATAATTATGAAAGGATGTGTTCCGATGAAAATCAGCCAAGAGGAAATTAAAAAAATCGCCTTGCTTTCACGGTTGGAAGTTAAGGAAGAACATATGGCACATGTAGAAAAAGAGTTGTCCGATATCTTGTCTTATGTTGCTGAACTAGATGCATTAGAGCTTGACGGTGTTGAGCCTATGGCCCATGCAGTACCATTGCATAATGTATTTAGAGAGGATGAAATGAAACCATCCCTCGATCATGATTTAGCTTTATCTAATGCTCCAGAAGCAGAGGATGGGTACTTTAAAGTACCTCGCGTTGTACAAGAATAGGAGGTTTCGCTGTGGCAACAATTCATGAATTACACAAGAAACTAGTGAATAAAGAAATCAGCGCCGTTGAATTGACGAATGCTGTCATTGCACATAAAGCGAAAGTGGAACCGACTGTACATGCGTACTTATCCGATTCTCATGACCGCGCTTTAGCTACAGCTAAAACTGTAGACGAATTAATTGCTAAAGGTGAAGCGATTTCTCCATTAGCAGGTATTCCTGGTGCCATCAAAGATAATATTTGTATTAAAGACGAGCCTGCAACATGTGCGTCTAAAATGTTAGAAAACTTTATTCCTCCATATAATGCGTCTGTTATCGAACGTTTACAAGACAATCATTATATTAGCCTTGGTAAACTTAACATGGACGAATTTGCTATGGGTGGCTCTACAGAGAATTCTGCATTAGCAAAAACAACTAACCCTTGGAATACTGATTGTGTACCAGGTGGTTCCTCTGGTGGTAGTGCTGCAGCTGTTGCTAGTAGTACTGCTATTTGGGCTCTTGGCTCTGATACAGGCGGCTCCATCCGTCAACCAGCGTCCTTCTGTGGTGTTGTCGGTTTGAAACCAACTTACGGTAATGTATCTCGTTATGGCCTTATTGCCTTTGCATCCTCTTTGGACCAAGTTGGCCCTATTACACGGGACGTAACTGATGCTGCTTTAGTATTGAATGCAATTTCTGGTTACGATGCGAAAGATTCTACCTCTATTCCAGGTGCTCGTGTAGATTACACTACAGCCCTTGTAAATGATGTAAAAAATCTTAAAATCGGCGTGCCAAAAGAATTCTTCGGCGAAGGTCTCAATAGCGAAGTTCGCAAAGCTATGGAAGAGGCTATCGAAACATATAAAAAATTAGGTGCTGAAATTGTTGAGGTTTCCTTGCCTAACTCTAAATATGCATTGTCTGCGTACTATATCATCGCATTGGCAGAGGCAAGCTCTAACTTGGCTCGTTATGACGGTGTAAGCTATGGTATGCGCGTAGCTGCTGACAATTTAGTAGAAATGTCTACTAAAACTCGTACAGAAGGCTTTGGTCCTGAAGTACAACGCCGTATCTTATTAGGTACTTATGTATTGAGTGCTGGTTACTATGATGCTTACTATTTGAAAGCATTGAAAGTACGCCGCCTCATTAAAAACGAATTTGATGAAGCTTTCTCCAAAGTGGATTTAATCTTAACACCAACTGCACCTAATACGTCTTATAAATTTGGTGAAAAAGCAAATGATCCATTAGCAATGTACTTAGAAGATATCTGTACAGTACCAGCTAACCTTGCAGGTATCCCAGGTATCAGCATTCCAGCAGGTATGAGTAGCAGCAATTTACCAATCGGTATGCAATTGCTTGGCCCTGCTATGGGTGAAGAAACATTGTTACGTGCAGCTTTCACATTTGAACAAGCGCGTCCAGACTGTCAATTAGTAGCACCAACTGGGGAGGTTTCTCTATGAGTAGTAAATACGAAACAGTCGTTGGTTTAGAGGTTCATACAGAGCTTAAGACTAAGTCTAAAATCTTCTGTGGTTGTACCACTGAATTCGGCGGCGATCAAAATACACATGTATGCCCAGTTTGCCTTGGCTTGCCTGGTGCTATGCCTGTGTTAAATAAACAAGTAGTAGAATTTGCTATTAAAGTAGGCTTAGCATTGAACTGCGAAATCCTTAACTTTAACAAATTTGACCGTAAAAACTACTACTATCCTGATTTGCCTAAAAATTATCAAACATCTCAATATGATTTGCCAATTTGCTTGAATGGTCACTTAGACATCGAAGTAAATGGTGAAACTAAACGCATTGGTATTACCCGTATTCACATGGAAGAAGATGCTGGTAAACTCGTTCATAGTGGCAACACTATTTCCGATTCCAAATCTTCTAATGTCGACTACAACCGTACTGGTGTACCTCTTCTTGAAATCGTATCTGAACCAGATATTCGTTCTGGTGCAGAAGCGAGAGCATACGTTGAAAAGTTACGTTCTATTTTGCAATATTTAGAAGTATCTGACGGTCGTATGGAAGAAGGTTCCTTGCGTTGTGACTGTAACGTATCCGTACGCCTTCGCGGTACTACAGAATTCGGTACACGTACAGAAACTAAAAACGTTAACTCCTTAACGGGTATCCAAAAAGCTATCGAGTACGAAGCATTGCGTCAAGCAAAATTAATCGAAGCTGGTGGTAAAGTAGACCAAGAAACTCGTACATGGGATGATGCTCAAGGCATTACTCTTGGTATGCGTAAAAAAGACGCAGAAAACGATTACCGTTACTTCCCAGAACCAGATTTGGTACCAATCGTAATTACAGACGAAAAAATTGAAGAAGAACGTCGTGCATTACCAGAATTACAAGATGCTAAAATTGAACGCTTTGTATCTGAATACGGCTTGCCTCGTGAAGATGCAACAATTCTTACTGTAGCTCGTAAGACTGCAGACTTCTTAGATGCAACTGTAAAAGCTGGTGCAGATCCTAAAACGGTTGCTAACTGGATGCTTGGTGACTTGTCCAAGATGATCAATGAAAATGGCTTAACATTTGCTGAATCTAAAGTAAGCCCTGAAAACTTGGCTGGTATGATTGCTCTTATCGATAAAGGCACTATCTCCGGTAAAATTGCGAAAAAAGTTATTGTATCCATGTGGGAATCCGGCAAGGATGCAGATACTATCGTAAAAGAAGAAGGTCTTGTTCAAATTACAGATACAGGCGCTATTGAAGAAATCGTTAAACAAGTTATCGCTAACAACCCACAACCAGTGGCAGACTTCAAGAGCGGTAATGGCAAGGCTATTGGCTTCTTAGTTGGTCAAGTTATGAAGGAATCTAAAGGCCGTGCTAACCCTGGTATGGTTAATGAATTACTTCAAAAATTCTTGAATGACTAATCTGTGCGTTAGCATATATTAGTTACAAACAATACCAATATAATACGTCCCCTATAGATATATGAATTTATATTTGTAGGGGATATTTTATTTGCATTTTTTTATCTAAAATATGATATAATAGGTTGTATAAAATTAATTATTATTTTGGTCATATAGAGGAATTAACTATGTCTGATCAACAGAATATACATAACAATCAAAATACATATAAAAATAGTCAACAACGTAGTAGTTTTGGAGGCAATACGGGAACAACTGAACCTAATACGCGCGTATTATCCGATGATGAGCGCCGAGACTTTGATGGGATAACTATCGAAGAGGTAGGTGACTCTGTGCACGTCGATTCAACGCCAACTTACATGGATGAAGAGCGTCAACGTTACGAACAGTATAATCAATATGGACCGCAAGTTAAGGTGTATAGCTTTAATAGTACAAGCTGGCTTAGTCGCATCATTTTGATTATCGTTTTAGCCGTTATTTTAGCGGCAGTAGTTTTCTTTGGTGGCATTATCCTATCCGTAATAGGTGTTGTCATTTTAGTGGGTGCTATTGTTTCCTTTATCTTTGGCCTCTTTTAATGGTATAATACATATATTATGACTAGACGGTGGCTGAGCCATTCGATGATGTAAAGGGGACATATGAACGTAGTTTTATCCACATTAAACTCAAAATTTATACATTCCTCCCTGGCTTTGCGTTATCTCAAAGCCTATGGGCAGGCTCACGGACAGGCATACGATATAGTAGAATATACTATTAATATGCCTGTTTTACATATTCTTAGCGATATTACAGAGCGCAATATAGATGTATTGGGCTTTGCTTGTTATATCTGGAACATTGAAATGACCTTACATGTGGTGGACCTGGTGAAAGCTGTTCGACCAGATATTAAAATTATCTTAGGCGGTCCAGAGGTTTCCTTTACCGCCGATGAAATTCTAAATCGTTGTCATGCTGTAGATTATGTTGTGCAAGGCGAAGGGGAAGAAGCCTTTTATCAACTGATTAACGCATTGACTAATGGCAAGGATGGCCTTACAGAGGAAATTGCTGGCGTTCGTGGCCGTCATATATCTGGCCAACTTATGGGCTCTACTGAGACAGTAGAGGTTAAGGATCTTAGCACTATACCATTCCCATACGTGGAAGAGGATATGGTCGATTTAGAACATAAAATCATTTACTATGAATCCTCTCGAGGATGTCCATTCTCCTGTCAGTATTGTTTATCTGGCAACAAGAATACAGTTCGATTCTTTCCACAAGAAAGAACATTAAAAGAGTTACAATGGTTTATGGATCATAAGGTAAAGCAAGTTAAATTTGTAGATCGAACTTTTAACTGTGCACCACATCACCATCGTCCATTGATGGAATTTATGCGTGATGCTGATACAGAAACTAACTTCCATTTAGAAATGGAACCTGAGCTCATGACGGAATGGGAAACAAATATTCTTTGTGAAACACCACCAGGGCGCATTCAAATCGAAGTGGGCGTACAAAGTACACATAAGAAAACTTTAGATGCTATTAATCGATATAACGATTGGCCGTACATTCAAAAGGCAATTCGTCCTATTATTGAGGCGGGACGCACACATGTTCATATGGATTTAATTGTAGGCTTACCTTACGAAAATAAAGCGAGATTTGGATTATCCTTTAACGATTTATTTAGCTTACAACCTCATGCGCTACAAATAGGTTTCTTGAAACTATTAAAAGGATCTGGTGTACGCCGCATGGAGGAATACCAATATATTAGTGATCCTTTAGCGCCATATGAGGTACTAACCACTCATGTATTACCGTATAAAGATATACGCTTCTTAAAGCACTTTGAAGATGTATTTGAACGCTTCTATAATAGTGAACGTTTTAGAACTGTCTTTGGCTATATTGGAAGCAAGCTCATAAAGGAACATACTGATACATCCATAACTGGCGAAGATACAGTAACAAATCATGTACCACCTATGAAAAAGTATGACCCTTCTAAAGTGGAGCCTAAAAAAGATGCCTTTTCTTATTTCTGTGAAATGACACAAGCTTGGCTTGACGCTGGTCATCACAAGGTTAACTTAAAAGATATCGACCAAATCGAGTTCTTATATAATTTCTTCTTGTCTAAAGGCGATACTGTAGCCGCCGAATTACTACAGTACGATACACTTGTTAGCTATCGTGGTAAGGTTCGTAGTGAAGCCATTGGTTTGCCGAAGCAGACAAAGGAACTTTTACAAGAAGGGGAAGCATTCTGGCGCAACGAAGAGATTGCATCTCAGTATATTCCAAACTATACATTTAAAGAATGGCGTAAGATTCGCCAACAATATGTGGAAATGCCAATGTCTGAGGACACAGCACATGTATTAGGCATAGAAAATATACCTAATACACCATTTACAGTAGTTATCGACGTTAATAAAGAGGTAAAACCATTTATACGTCCTGAAATAGAGGCTTGTTAAATATAACAAGCGATGATTGGTTAGTTAAATAGGAGTGTTATGACCGATACAACGAGACCAAAACGATACCGCATGGTATCTAAATATTATAAAGAAACCTATGGGGAAAAGGTTTATAAACTGCCTGTTGCGTTGCCCCTGACTTGTCCTAATCGGGACGGTTCGGCTGGCGTAGGGGGCTGCACCTTCTGCGGAGAAATTGGTGCCGGTTATGAAAATCGTCCTGCGTGGATGACCGTGCGCATGCAATTAGAGGAAAACATTGCTCACATAGGTCCAAAATATAAGGCGAAAAAATTTATACCTTATTATCAAAACTTTAGTAATACCTATTTGGGACTTGATGATTTTAAAAGCTATATGGAACAAGGTTGCATCGACGAAGCAGTAGGCATTGCTATTGCGACGCGACCAGATTGTATTGCCGATGAATACTTAGACATTTTAGCTGATATTAGAGATCGCTTTCAAAAGGATATCTATATTGAATTAGGCCTACAAACGGTTAATTATGATACGTTAGAGAAAATTAATCGCGGTCATGATTTGGCACAGTTTATTGATGCCGTACTGCGCATTAAACGATACGGATTTAATATTACTACACATATGATTGTTAATCTTCCATGGGATACCATGAAAGATACTATCGAAGGGGCCCGTATCTTATCAGCACTCGGCGTCGATCAAGTTAAATTACATGCCTTATATATCGTTAAAAATACATTGATGGCCAAGTGGTACCAAGAAGGTCAGTTCACCTTAATCAGTGCTGAAGAATATGCTGACCGGGTAGTTAACTTTGTCCGTCATTTACACCCTGACATTGTATTGCAACGTCTTGTGGGGCGCGCACCTGAAGATAATACGCTCTTTACAAATTGGTCCATGGGTTGGTGGCGCGTACAAGATTTAATTGATGATAAGTTAGACGAACTAGATGCACATCAAGGTGATCTTTGCGATTACCTCAATGGTAAAGCAGTTCGTAAGTTTATAGACTAGGAGGTTGTATGAGCGAACAAGTATTTACATTTCCTACATATGACCTAGCACAATCCATACTAGGTCAACATAATCGTTATTTACATATGATGCTTGAGGTCATCTCTGCTGATGTAGTAGCTCGTGGAGATACAGTAGTCATTAAGGGTGATGAGGACCAAGTTAATGCCCTCTATCGTACTCTTGAAGAATTAGTGTTCCTCTACCGTGAAGGCAGTACTATTACAGAGTCTCAAGTGCGCATTGCCGCAAAACTCGTAGCTAATGGCAAAGCCGATGCCGTACATAATATGTTCGAAGATACACTATCCGTTAATATGCGGGGCAAAAATATTACGCCTAAAACGGAAGGTCAGAAGTACTATGTAGATAGCATTCGTAAAAATACCATAACCTTTGGTATCGGCCCTGCAGGTACAGGTAAAACCTTCTTAGCAGTAGCATTGGCAGCTTTCTATTTGAAGAACAGAAATGTAGATAAAATCATTTTAACGCGTCCTGCTGTAGAGGCTGGGGAACGGTTAGGATTCTTACCTGGTGAATTACAAGATAAGGTAGATCCATATTTAAGACCTCTTTATGATGCATTACATGAAATGTTTGGCATCGAGCAAGTACAACGCTTTATGGAGCGCGGTACTATCGAGGTAGCACCACTAGCGTACATGCGTGGTCGCACCTTAGAAAATGCCTTTGTGATTCTCGATGAGGCGCAAAATACGACAGCTGAACAGATGAAAATGTTCCTAACCCGTTTAGGTAACAATTCTAAAATGGTTGTAAACGGCGATAAAACGCAAATTGACTTGCCGCCACGAGTTGTATCAGGTCTTGGTGAGGCTGAAAAGGTATTGCGTCATGTATCGGGCATTAATATGGTTTACTTTAGCGATCAAGACGTGGTGCGTCATGATTTAGTAGGCCGCATTGTAAAAGCATACGATGCGTACCATGAGCGTAAATTAGCAGGTGATACTACAACAACTGATGCATCTGCAGAGAAAGTAGCGAAAGGGTAAGTATGTACATACATATTAGCTATGATGAAGGAATTCAAGAAGATTCTAATATAGAGGCCATTATCCGTAAAGTTTGTGACGAAGTGAGTCGCGTATATGGTCTTGAAGAAGATGAAATGAGTATTTTACTCTGTAATAATGCAAAGATTCACGAGCTTAATAAAGAATATCGCGGTATCGATAGACCTACCGATGTATTGTCCTTTGCACTTAATGAAGGGGACGATTACGAAGGTAGTGAAGAGGAACATCATTTACTAGGTGATATGATTATTTCCTTGGAGCGCACTCGTGAACAGGCTATTGAATATGGACATAGTTTTGAACGCGAGTTAGCGTACTTGACGACTCATAGTTGTTTGCATATTTTAGGCTATGACCATATGAACGACGAAGATAAAAAAGAGATGCGTACAGAGGAAGAGTTTATCCTTGGCAATCTCGGTTATGTGCGGGAGGATGCACCATATAATGAATAACAACGAACATTTTAAATCAGGCTTTGTAGCCGTTGTAGGTCGACCAAATGTTGGCAAATCTACCTTAATTAATGCTCTTATTGGTGATAAAATCGCTATCGTATCCGATAAGGCTCAAACAACTCGTAACCGTATCATCTGCGTATATACAGATGAACGAAAACAAATTGTATTCATGGATACACCAGGTGTGCATAAACCAAAGCATAAGCTTGGTGAATTCATGGTAGATGCTGCTATCGAGTCTTTAAAAGAAACAGAAGCCGTTTTATTTGTAGTAGCAGGCAATGAAAAACGCGGTCCTGGAGACAACTTTATTATTGAACAATTACAACGCGTAAAAGTTCCTGTATTCTTGGTAGTAAACAAGATCGATACTCTTAAAAAAGAAGAGCTTTTAGAAGCCATCGTGTCTTATCAAAATGCATATCCTTTTGCTGGTGTTATTCCGATTTCAGCAAAAGATAAAGAGAACTTACCAGAGATTCTTAAGGTACTAGAACAAACTTTGCCTGAAGGTCCACAATACTTCCCAGAGGACATGATTACTGACCAACCAGAACGACTTATCATTTCTGATATCGTGCGGGAAAAAATCTTGTTAGCTACTCGTGATGAGATTCCTCATGCTATCGCTGTAGACGTAGATGAAATGAAAACACGTGATGATGGTACGACTTATATTCGAGCTACCATTTATTGTGAACGAGACTCTCAAAAGGGTATCATTATTGGTAAAAAAGGTGCTCTATTGAAACAACTAGGTGCTGAGGCGCGTGCAGATATTCAAAAGCTATTAGCCACAAAGGTATACTTAGATCTTTGGGTTAAAGTTAAAAAGGATTGGCGCAATAAATCTGGTATGTTATCAGAACTAGGGTATCGTAAATAATTTGATATAATATAGAAATAAGGTATTTCCATAGTTAGATGAAAGGAATAGTAATGGATAGTGTAGATGGCCTGTTACCCATAGGGTTTGGTCTTTTATGTATTTTTTTAATCAACTTTTTTGTGGTCGCAAAGTTTTCCTTTGCCCGCCTTCGTAAAGAACATGTAGAGGATATGGATATCCTCTTAGAAAAGGATAGAGAGTTTTTATTAAAGCTTTATCAAAACCCTGAGTATTTCTTAAATACTACACAGTTTTTGATTCTCTTCTTTATCTTAGCTCTTGCCGGCACTGGTACATTTGTATTTGATAATATCATAGATCAACTTGTAGCAGTATTTAATGTACATAGTACATGGATGTACTTCGTACTAGATATACTTTTATTGCTATTTATTAGCTTAATTGTTTTAATCTTTGGTGAAATTGTACCTAAAGCTTTGGGCTTATCGTTCCCAACAAAGTACGTAAATACCTATAGCCGCATCGTAGTAGCAGCAGGTAAATTAGTATATCCATTTATTTGGATTGCTAGTAAGATCTCCAATGTTATTTTAGGCTTTTACAAAACAAAATATTTAACAGAACTAGACCTTGTGTACTCTGAGGAAGAAATTCGCATGATGATTTCTCGAAGTCACGAGGAAGGTCAGTTAGACCAAGTAGAGTCTGAGTTAATCGATAATGTTTTTAACTTCGTAGATCGTATGGCAAAAGAGGTTATGGTGCCTCGTCAAGACGTAGACTGCGTATTCGTTGAGGACGGTTACGATGAAGCGATGAAGGTTATTCGCTCTAAAGTACATACTCGTTATCCACTCTGCGTAGAGGATAAGGATCATATCATCGGTCTCGTTCACATTAAAGATTTAATGGAACGTCCTAACCAAGCACGTAAAGATTTGCGCAATATTAAACGAGATATCCTTACTGTGCCAGAAGTAATGAAATTATCTACCTTGTTGCAATATATGAGAACGCGCCGTATTTATCTTGCCGTTGTAGTAGATGAATATGGTGGCATGGTTGGTCTCGTAGGCTTAGAAGATATTATCGAAGAATTAGTTGGGGATATTCAAGACGAGCATGAGCCGCACTTACCGGCTACCATGTCCTATGCAGATGGTTCCTTTGAGTTTGATGGTAAGGTTCTTGTAGACGAAGTAGCAGAGATTATGGATATTGAAATAGATAATTCTGACTCTGATACAATCGGTGGCTACGTATTTGGTTTGTTAGAACGTACACCAATCGTTGGTGATACGGTGGATGCTCATGGTTATACCTTTGAAGTTATGCAAATGCAAGGCTATCGTATTTCTCGCATTAAAGTAACACCTATACCAGTAGAGGAATCAACGGAAGAAGAAAATGAAGAAGCTTAATGGTGGCTTCAATACACCGGCCATCGTAATCAGTCGAAAAAAGTATAAGTTATACTCCGTATTTACGTTCATTACACCTAGTTTGGGGATTATTAGATCATCAATACCACATAAGAGAATGATGACTATGCGCAACAGTTCATATCTACGACCTTTTAGCGCTATGTATATTACAGTCGTACCTGATGGGGAGTATGTAAATGTTACGCAAATCGATGGTTCCTATGTGGTGGAATCGTTAGACGTAAATCTTGATAACATCGCTTATGCTGCTGTAGCGAGTGAGCTTATTCAAGAGCTATTTGCTATGTATGATGTAGACCGTAAGGTCTTTGATACCGTTGTTAATTACTCCAAGCAAATTCGCCGCCGCAATATACAATTGGGAACGATTATGCTTGGGTGGCAACTATTATCTCTTGCCGGTATTGTGCCAAGTGCTAATGCTTTTACTCATCAAGATGGTATTGATCCATTCTGGTTGCAGGTACGAGAAACGACGAACCTTAGTATTTCTCCTTCTGTAAAAGCTGGATTACCACAAATTCTTGGTTACCAGTGGGGCGAAGATACGCCTATAGAACTTCCTAAAACAATATGGAAGGAACTAGAAAAACTACTATTTGCATACTGTGAGCAAGAAATAGGTAAACCGTTACAAAGCGTAAAGTTTTTGAACTCTATCATTTAAATATAAAGGCACCAAGCATAGTCTTGGTGCTTTTTCTGTATCAATGGTCACATATGAAAAAATATAATAGTAATAGACAAATGTACATTTACAGTTGACTATATTAATAAATATTATTTATAATGAAATAATATTTATAGTATATGTTTTATGGGAGGTCATTATGCAACTTTTGGGTAATCTCAAAATCCACTTTTTAGCGCTCGTATTAACCGTAGCCGCTGAATATGTGGGCATCAAGAAACTAGGTCCTGTTGTACTATTACCATTATTGTACACATTGATTCTAGGTTTATTAATTTCTATTCCTAAGTTCAAGATTCTTACGATTGAACAAATGGAAAAATCCGCTGATTATATCGGTATTGCCGTTATGATCTTGATGGTAAAAGTAGGTCTTGGTATCGGTCCAAATCTTGGTGTTCTAACAAGTGCTGGTTGGGCATTATTGCTACAAGAATTAGGTCACTTCTTCGGCACTATCATCTTCGGTTTACCGGTAGCATTATTAGTTGGCATGCGCCGTGAAGCAGTAGGTGCTTGTTACTCTGTAGACCGCGAGCCTAACGTAGCGATCATCATCGATAAATTCGGCTTTAGCTCTCCAGAGGGTCGTGGCGTTATGGGTATGTACATTTGTGGCGTTCTTATCGGTGCTATGTGGTCCTCCGTATTAGCAGGTATGTTAGCTCAATCTGGTTGGTTCCATCCGTTAGCACTTGCTATGGGTGCTGGCGTAGGTAGTGCTAGTATGATGGCAGCTGCTACAGCGCCTATCGTTGCGGTGTACCCTGAGTTTGAACAACAAATCATGGCTCTTGCAGGGGCAGCAAACTTGTTGACTACAGTATTAGGCGTATACTTCGGCCTGTTCATTTCTTTACCAGTTATGGAAAAATCTTACAACTTCTTCACTGGTCGTACCCGTGAACAAGATTTAGCAGAGGAGGCAGCAAATCATGAGTAAAAGCGAAAAAATTACACAATTTGTCATCGTTATTTGTATTGCTGCTATCATCACTGCAGTAGGTAACGTAATGGATGGTAAACATCTATTTGGGGACAGTTTAATCGGCGTTGCCGTATTAGCATGTCTTGCTACGATTGGGGCTATGATTTCTTTCTTGCCATATGCGAATAAGTTCCCAATGGTATTCTGGGTATCTTTAGTTGGTGTTATTGCATCCTTACCTGGTATGCCGGGTCAAGAATGGATTGTCGCTAAAACTAGCCAAGTAACATTCCTTGCTACTACAACACCTGTACTTGCTTATGCAGGTCTATCCTTAGGTAAAGATCTTGGCGCATTCCGCCGCTTATCTTGGCGAATTATCCCTGTTGCACTAGCTGTAACTGCAGGTACTTTCATCTGTGCCACAGCATTGGCACAATTAGTACTTCACTTAGAAGGTTTAATTTAGGAGCTGATTAGCCGTATGACAAAGGAAGAAGTAAAACAAAGGGTTTGTGAGGCTATCGTTGCAGCACAACCATGTTTACGTGAAATAGCTGAGTCCATTATGGCTGAGCCTGAACTCGGTTACAAAGAGGTAAAGACCTCTAAGAAAGTACGAGATATGTTTGATGAGCTCGGCATTCCGTATACTACTGAACACGCTCTTACTGGCGTAAAAGGACGCATGAAAGGCCGTGATAGCAAATATACAGTTGCTATGATTGGTGAACTAGATGCCATTCTTTGTCCGCGCCATCCTCGTGCTGATGACTTAACGGGGGCAGCACATTGTTGTGGTCATAATATTCAAATTACGAATATGTTTGCCGTAGCTATGGGCTTGCAATCTGTTATGGATGAACTCGCTGGCGATGTAGTTCTATTTGCTGTACCAGCTGAGGAAATGATCGAAGTTGATTACCGCAATAAATTACGTGAACAAGGCAAGATTAAATACATGGGCGGTAAACAACAACTCATTTACGAAGGTGCTTTTGACGATATCGACATGGCTATGCAAATGCACGTAGAAACGGCTAAGACACCTGCTGGTGAAATGGGACTTGGCAGTACCTCCAATGGCTTCGTTGCTAAATTGATCGAATACCATGGTAAAGTAGCACATGCAGCAGCGGCGCCTCACGAAGGTATCAATGCTCTTAACGCTGCCTTGATGGGCGTAATGGGGGTAAACTCCATTCGTGAAACTTTCAAAGAAAGCGACTATTTCAGATTCCATCCGATCATTAACCAAGGCGGTACATTGGTTAACTGTGTACCTGACTATGTTCAAGTTGAAAGTTACGTTCGCGCCTCTAATATCGATGCTATCGTGAATGGCAACCATCGTGTTAACCGCGCCTTAAAAGCCGGTGGCGACGCAGTAGGGGCCACTTGCGTAATTAAGGATTTGCCAGGTTACTTACCGATGAGAAACGATGCTCGTATGAATGAAATGTTACGCCAAAACTCTAATCCATTATTTGGTGAAGAGAATGTATTCCAAGGGGATCATATGACAGCAAGTACAGATATGGGCGACGTATCTCACTTGATGCCGGTTATCCATCCTTGGGTGGGCTGTATCAATGGTGTACTGCACAGCGCAGAATACGAAATCTCTGTACCTGATGTAGCATACATCAAAACGGCACAAGCCTTGGCTATGACTATTGTAGACTTACTATACGATGACGCAGCATCTGCTAAAGACGTATTAGATAACTTTACACCAGCATTAAACAAACAAAGCTATATTGAACTCTTAGATAATATTGCTAAGGGCGAATAAAATAAACCACCTATCGAAGATGATTTGATTATCTTTGGTAGGTGGTTTACAATTTATTTATATAACTATAATGGTTTGTTTAAGTCTGTTCATTAAATACTAAAGTATATATTAGTATATTTTTAGAGGCGTTTATGAAAGAAAATTTTGCTTTAATACTAGCTATCTTATATTTAATCTATAGATTTAAGACATATAAAAAAACTAATAAAATAATAGAAGACAGAATAGAAAATGTTCATAAGCCATACTTTAAACGTGTACGAGATGTGTTAGGGTGTTCTGAAGAAGAGGCAGAGAAGGTTGGATTAGCATTAGATAAATATTTGGTACCCTTAGAAAGTAAATTCTATAAAATTGACGATAATACTTATTCATTTGTTGATGCAGGTGGCCTTACAGGAACATTTTCAGTGGATCAAAACTATAATTTATTGACATTAGTTTATAACGATGTAGATTTATTAGCTTTAGAGCAAAGATACTGATTTTAAACATTTTTTGAGAATGGAGATAACTAGCATTTTATCCATGACATATTATATAAATTGAATATATTTTCAGTAGTCTAGTTATTTTAATATATTTAAAATAATGAAGGTGATTATTATGTTTGAAGAAAATATAATTATATATATATTGGGATTAGTTTTTTTATTATATTTAGAATTTATATATATACATAAAAGATTGATTAAAGGAAAGAAAAGTAATTTACAGTATATTAAATCTATTTATAGGTCATATTTTATAATGGGCGGATCAATTTTATCGATTGGAGGCTTATTATTAATTATTATAACAAGCGATACCTTCTATCTTACACCTTATAAAAAAATCTATTTTATTTTAGGTTTATTAATATTTTGTGTTAGTAAAATAATCCAATGGAAAGGGATTAAAAGTCTAGTTGAAAAGTATCCAGAATATTCTAATATTTTAGCTATGCGACAAAGAGAGGTAATATTATTAAATACTTCATGTCTTATATTGCTAATCGCTCTGTTTATTTTCTTAAATAAAATATACTATTTTATCTAAACACATTAACCCTATTGCTAAGGGTGAATAAAATAAACCACCTATCGAAGATACATTTATTATCTTTGGTAGGTGGTTTTATAGTTTAAACTCTCTATTGACTTTCTAAAAATAAACAAAATATAATAAATTAGGAGTTTATTTATTATTTGTCTAAAGAGAGGATATATGAAGAAAAGAAAGCTATTTTTCTGTCTAAGTTTAGCTTGTATGCTACCAATACATATATATGGTGCTAAACCAATTGATACACAAGCACAACTAGATAGAGCAAGAGAACAGCAATTAGCGAGAGAGGCACGGCTTGGAGAGGGACGAATTACAGTACAAACAGGTGGAATAGATATTACATCTGGATCTTTATCATCACAAGGTGGTTATACAGTACCGGCACAACAGCCAGCACATGTAGGACCATCTTTTTTTGTATCTCAAATACGTATTGTTGAAGAGCCTATTAGTCAATCTGCACAATTAACATATGATGATATGACAAATTCAACTATGGATCAGACTACGTTTGTAGATAATAGTTCTGCAGCAAGTGCACGCTTGATTAAAGGTCCATTGTATTATGAGGCACAGAAAAAGAAACTCCAATTAGATGTACCGAAAGAATTTGGTTTTCTAAGAAAAACAATTAAACCATTTATGAATCGTAAACTTACAGTAGAAGATATTAATAAATTATCTACTAGATTAAATAATGCACTTATTGAGCATGGTTATGTTACTTCTAGAATTGGTATTCCACCTCAATCTTTAGCTTCAGGTAATTTACAATTCAATATACAACTAGGTCGAGTAGAGTCTGTATTATATAAAACGTATGTACAACCTTTGCCATGGGAAAATGCATTTCCTATTCGTGAAGGGGATATCTTAAATATTCGTAATATAGAGCAAGGTATAGAGCAAATGAAGCGTCTAGGCTCTCAAAATGTGTCTGTTGAGCTTGAACCTGGTTCAAAACCATTGGCTACCAATATTGTGCTTGAAACTACTAAAAAGCCACCCATTCATGGAATGGTATCCATAGATGATTCTGGACTAAAAGAAACTGGAAAACTACAGTGGACTGCAGCAGTTGGTATTGATCGAGTCTTTAATGCTAATGATTCTTTGAATTTAAGTGTTAATCGAGATGCAGTTCAAGATGGTGAGCATAAAGGTACCAGAAATCATAGTATTTCTTATTCCATTCCCAGAGGAAAGGATACCTTTAGTATCTCCTATAGTGATATGAAATATCATCAAACGATTAATTCTATGGCTACTCCATTTATTAGTTCTAGCCATGCCAAGACAGTTAGAGGTTCCTGGAATCATGTGTTCCATAGAGATCGAACGACTAAACGTAGTTGGGATATTATTATTAGCAAGCGTAATACTAAAAATTATATTAATGATGTAGAAGTTGCTGTACAACGTGCAAATACAGCTTCTGTAGAACTCGGTATATCTGAACGAAGATATATCAAACAAAACACGTTATATTCTAGAGCGGCTATTAAACAAGGTGTTGGTTGGTTTGGTTCACAACCTGAATATGGTAATGGAGCACCAAGTACTCGGTTTACCCAACTTTTAGTAGATGTGGACTATCAAATACCTCGGACATGGGGGCATAGACCAGCAAGTATTACTACATCATTCCATGGACAATGGACATTAGGGGATAAACGTTTATTCTCTAGAGATATGATTAGCCTTGGCAATCGATATACAGTACAAGGGTTTGATGGTGAGAATACATTAATGGCTGAAAGCGGTTGGTATATGCGTAATGAAGTTGCTAGCTATATTCCTAAATGGCGATCAAGTGTTTATGCTAATGTAGATTTTGGCGCTGTATATGGTCCAAGTACAGATGTATTAACAGGTAAATTTATCGCTGGTACTAGTTTAGGCATGAAAGGACAATTTAAATCTGGATTATTCTATGATGTATTTGTTGGTGTCCCATTATATAAACCAAGTGGTTATAGAACAGACTCTGTCACTACAGGTTTCCAAGCTGGTATACGATTCTAAATAGTTTGAGTATATGTATTAATAGAGAGAGTAATTATGAAAGAAAAACGATTACAATATAAAATTGCCGTATGGCTTACTATGGGGTTAATGATTGTAGACCCATTAGTAGAACCATTTGCCTATGCAGCAAACCCTATCGAGGTTGACACAAATGCACCACATGAAAGACAAGCTACGGTTGGTCAAGCTGGTAATGGTATTACATTAGTAAATGTTGCAGGACCTTCTGCTGGTGGAGTATCTAGAAATGATTATACTAATTTCAATGTACCGCAAAATGGTGTAATTCTTAATAATTCCTATCAAATGGCTAATACAAAATTAGGTGGATATGTACCTGGTAATCCTAATATGATGCGCGGTTCCGTTAATGTTATTATTAACGAGGTTACATCACATAATCCAACTGAGATGAAAGGGTTTATTGAGGTAGCAGGTCGTAAAGCTTCAGTAGTTGTAGCTAATCCAAATGGTATTACTGTAGATGGCGGTGGCTTTATCAATACAGATCGGGCCGTATTAACTACAGGTAAAACAGAGTATGATTCAAAGGGAAATTTAAACTCCTATCGTGTAGAGCAAGGCCGTATTTCTATTAACGGAAATGGACTTAATGCTAAAGATGCTAACTCGCTACAAATTTTAACAGAAGCAACCAATGTAAATGCCGGAGTGTGGGCTAATACAATCGAAACACGTACTGGCAAAAATACAATAGATGCTAATACATTAGAGACTCAAAAAATTGGTGATTCTAGCAATGTTGGTTTAGATGTCTCTGCTATTGGTGGTATGTATGCTAATTCTATTACTATGAAAGGTACCAATACTGGTCTTGGTGTAAATATTAAAGGTGTAGTCAGCTCTACACAAGCATCTAGTATTACTAGCGATGGCAAAATTATAGTTGATGGTGGTGTTACGAGTAATGGCAACACTACATTAGCTAGTCAAAGCATTGCCATTCACAACAATGGTGTGGTTCAAGGTGATGTATCTACGACGGTAAATAGCAAAGAAACAGTAAATAATAGTGGTCTAATTAACTCTGGAAAAACTACGACCATAAAAGCTAAATCCGTAGATAATCATGAAGGTGGACGCATTTATGGTGATACTGTAGCTATTGATGCAAATACAGTTATAAATCACACAAATTCTGAAATAGAACAACGCTACCATAAAGCTGGTAAGGATTTAGAAAAGGCTAAAAATGATCTTGATGCTGAATGGAATGCTGATATAACAAAATATAAAACTAAAACAGAGTTAGAAGCACATCGTCAACGTATAAAAGAGTTAACAAAAACTTATGATGAAGTACAGGAGAATGTTACTGCCATAAAAAAAGAATTAGATACGCATAAGGCTGGTGTCATTGCAGGTCGTAATCACGTTGATATAAATACAGACACCATAAATAATACGGGTAAAGGTTTCATCTATAGTGGTGGTACTATGGACCTTACAGCTAAAGAGGGGATACATAATACAGGGGCTACAATTAAATCTGAAAAAGCTATAAAAATAGATGCTCCTATTGTAGAAAATAACAATGTTGCATTAGGTGTAAAGCGTATTTCAGATGGCATTACTAAAAATCCTGATAAAATTAAAGTTACTCATCCACATCATAAATTAGAAGGACAAGTCTTTGATAAGTCAGAATTCCCTTATGCTGATGACAAAAGTGGTTATGGTACACCACATGTAAAACCTGTTAAAACTGCTGAAGACGAAGCTTATAATAAAGAAATGAATAAGCGTGAAAATCGTGTTAATGAATTTACTATTATCCGTACCGAAATAGAGAGTACGCATAAAGAAATAACTTATGATGACCCAGGTGTTATTAGTAGTGGCGGTGATGTTGTAATAACAGGTATTCTCCATAATGAAAATAGTAAGGTGATTTCTGGGGGTACGGTTCAAACTAAGGGACAAATAGAAAATATATCTGACTCTATGAGTGATAAGACCTTTATAACAGGTACTACACAAGAAAGTTATACAAAAGATGTTCCTAAAAGTCACCACTTTGGAGGAAAAAAGAAACGTAGACGATGGAAACAAGAAGTCTATATGACTCCAACAATTACTGAAACCAATGTAAAGCCAATTGGAGCTATTCAAGAGCATGCTGAAGATACATTGTCTAAAGCTACTATTGCTAAGGTTAATGATAGTTTAGATCCCTATGGTTTAGGTGGTGGCAAGGGTAAAGAAAGTCATACTATAGATGGTTTATCCTTACCAACAGAGGCACTATATCAAATTCATCCAGATATTACAGCTAATGCTTTGATAGAGACTGATTCTGCTTTTACAAATCGTAAGAATTTTCTATCCTCTCAATATATGATTGATGTCCTAACAAATGATCCGGAACGAAGATTAAAACGTTTAGGTGATGGATTCTATGAGCAGCAGCTTATTAATGAGCAAATTGTATCAGCTACGGGCAAACAATATTTAGAAGGGTATACAGATAATGAGGCTGAATATAAAGCATTATTAGAGGCTGGTATAGCCTTTGGTAAAGCTTTTAAATTAGCTCCAGGAATTGCTTTATCTAAAGAACAAATGGAAGCTATAACAACTGATATGGTATGGTTAGAAACTAAAACGGTTGTAGTAGATGGAAAAGCACAACAAGTTCTATACCCTAAAGTATATTTAGCGAAACAACCTGCGAAATCTGTTGATGCAATGGGTGGAATTATAAGTGGTAAAGCCATTGTTAGCAATACTAATGCAGATATTTTAAATCAAGGCATTATGGCTGCAGATACAATTGTATTAGGAGCTAATGCTGTACAAAACACAGGCCGTATCGATGGACGTAAAGTGACTATTAAGGCATCTCAAGATGTAACAAATATAGGTAATATTCATGGTGATAAACGGGTTACTATTAATGCAGGACGTGATATAAATGTAGGTACCCATGTAGATAAATTAGAAAACCATGATATTGTTGGTCGCCAAGGTACTATAGGTGTAGGCGAAAAAGGTGATTTGCTTTTATCTGCTAAACGAGATGTTAACCTTAAAGGTGCTATTGTTCATACTGGAGAAAATTCTAAAGCAATGATTGAGGCTAGTCAGAATATTAATTTAACAACTGAGGCATTATCTGCTAAAAAGGATATGACTGTTAATAGTGATAATTATAATCGTACTGACCGCCGTACAGAATTAGGTACAGCTATTTTAAGTGATAACAATGTTACTTTACGTGCAGGAAATGATGTAAATATCCGCAATGGTATTGTTAATAGTGAACATGGCTTAACATCTGTTGAAGCAGGAAATGATGTTACTATCACTAATGGAAAAAGCTATAGCCGTGATGAATATGGTCTAAAGTACAAAGAAAAAAGTTTACTATCTCGTAAAACTAATATCATACGTACAGATCATGAGCACACAGGTGTGTTATCTTCAACAATTGGTGGCGATACGATTAATGTGAAAGCTAATCGTAATGTTTCAGTAACAGGTTCAAATATTTTAGGAACAAAAGATGTGTCCGTATCTGCGGGGAATGATGTGCGTACGGATTCAGGTGAAGAAACACAACGTGATGATGTATATCAATATAGTAAAAAATCTGGCTTAATGGGCGCTGGTATAGGCTTTACTATTGGTAGTAAAAAAGTGACTGATACATTAGATGAAAATTCTAAAACTAATGTAAATACATTAATTGGTTCTGCTAATGGAAAGATTAGTATTGATGCTAATAATAAGGCACATCTAACTAGTACTGACTTAATTGGTAAAGATGATATTGTAGTTAGTGCTTCAGATATAACCCTTGATGGTAAACATGATACTATAGCTTCAAAACAGGTACATGAAGAGAAACAATCCGGTTTAACTGTTAGCTTAGGTGGCTCTATTGCATCAGCACTGACTACTGCACGTGAATTACAACGTAAAGCTAATAGTCGTAATGATAAACGATTAGGAACTTTAGAATCTCTCGAAGCTGGTAAGGAACTTAAAAAAGGTTATAGTAAGATTCAAGAGTATAAAAACTTTACTCCTGATTTTGTACGAGATGAAGCACAAAAATCAATAGCATCTGGAATACTTAAAGAACAAAAAGTAAAAGAAATTGATAGTCTTCTACAAAATAATAAATTAACCGATAAAACTAGAAAGGCATTAGAAAAAGAAAGAAAAAGATTAGCTGAAGAAGCAAGTTATGAAAAAGAAAAAGGTTATAATGACTTAAATGATATAAATGGGGATCAAAAGCAATACAAAGCAAATAAACGGGCAAAAAAAGATGGATTAGCTAATATTCATGTAAGTATTGGATCTAGTAAAAGTAGAAGCGAATCAAGATTAGATAGTAGTAAGTATGCAGGAGGGCATATAGTATCTGATAATGGAATTAAATTAGTTACAAAACCAACTACAGCTGATTCAGGAGATATAGTGGCTATAGGGGAAACCATTCGCGGAGAATCTGTTGAATTGGATGCGAGTAGAAATCTATCCCTACAAGCTGGAATAAATACAACTACTATAACTGATCAATATGATAGTAAGGGCTGGTCAATCGGGGCTAACCTTAGTGTAAATGGTGGTGGCTTACTAGGTCTTGATGCTAATTATAATAAAGCAAATGAAAATGGTACCACAGTTAAAACAACTCATTTAGGTACGGTTGTTCAAGGAAATAAAGTAATAACAAACTCTGGAGCTGATACTGCTATTGTGGGATCAAAAGTATATGGTGACTCCATTCACTCTAAAATAGGTGGTAATTTAACAATTAAAAGCTTGCAAGATAGTGAAACCTATAGAGGCGAAAAGAAAAATGTAGGATTTAGCATATCTACAAATGGTACACAATTAGGTGGAGTATCTGCAGAATATTCAAAAGGTAAAATGACTAGTGATTATGTAAGTGTTACGGAGCAAGCTGGACTATATGCGGGTTCTGAAGGATTTGATATCACAACTAAAGGAAATACTACATTAGAAGGTGCTGTTATTGATAGTAAGGCAAAAGCAGACAAAAATAAATTATCAACGAATTCCTTAACAGTTAAAGATATTAAAAATAAAGCTGAGTATAAATCTAGTAATACCGGTTTAAGTTATACATCTGTGTCTGGATTTAAAAATTTAAATCAAGCCGGTAAAGATGCGGTATATAATTCTCTAGGCTTATTACCAAAATTATTACCGGATTCAGAAAAATCAGGTGAAAGTACTACAAAATCTGTTATTGCTAATGGTACAATAACAACAGAATCATCTAATATTGATATTAATAAGATTTCCAAAGATACTAAAAATAGTCTAAATAAACTTGATACTATTTTTGATAAGAAAAAGGTTGAAGAACGGCAAGAATTAGCACGATTATTTGCTAAAGATGCATTTGAGCAACTTCATTATTGGGAGCCAAAAACAAAAGAAGGAAAAGCTGCAAAAGCGTTAGCGCATGCAGTAGTTGCTGAAACATCTGCACGTATAGCAGGAAATCCTACTGGTAGTGGTTTCTATGCTGGTGCAACAAATGAAGTGTTGATTGGTGAAATTCAAAAAATTGCTAAATCTAATCCTGCTGTAGCACAGTGGCTAAGTGCAAGTTTAGGAGCTCTAGTAAATCATGGACTTGGTAAATCTCCAATTACTGGTGCAACTGAAGCACAAAATGCAACAAAAAATAATGCATATGGTGTAATGAAAAAGAATACAGAGCTCGAACCTTGGGATTATTATTATATTATCGATCTTAATGGTAACGTATATAAAAGAACTAATACAGATGATTCATTAGTATCGCCATCTGTTGTTCGTAATGGTACCGTAACAACTGTGGTTAAACAAAATCCTGCCAAAGGTTACCAATCTGAAGGCCAAGAAGTATTTGTCTATCCAGATGGTTCATATGTTAATATTGATGAGCCATTGGGAAAAGTGCATGTAGGTTCAGCACATTTGCTAACTAATACAAGTTCTTCATGGGATAACCCTAGTGTAAATAATCCTGCAGTAGTTGAAGAAACACCAAGAGTTATAGATGAATGGCCAGAAGAATCTACAGGTAAAATTTATAGAGTTTATAGTAATAGCTCAGAACCAGTATTTACAGGAGAATACCAAGGAAATAGAAATTTAAAGTCTGGTGCTACTGCAGTTTATAATCCAGACCATAAAGCTTGGTATGCTGGTGGGTATGTTATTTATCGAAATGCAGAAACTGACTCTATTATTCGTAAGCAAAGTTTAGAACAAAAAAAAGAGTCAGTAATGAAGGTTATTAATAATCCGGACACTGGCATTGGTATAATGGCTGATACTGTGAGTTATATGACAGACTATAAAGGTCTTGAATACGGTGGAACTGCAGTTACTTTTGGCCAAGTTGTACCTAAGTTTTTGGATAATAACTCTCGATTTGAGAGTTTTGAAGGTAAATACTTAGCAGGGGTTAGTGATTTTGGAAGTGAAGCGATAAAAGCAAGATTAAGCTTTACTACTGCAAATTTATTAGCTACTGCATATGCAGGTAAGCAAGTTATGAGTCCATATCCTAATAATTTAAGTATGGCTCAAGGAGTATTGTTTGCTATTTCTGGTGGTTTGATAGTTAATCAGACAATTTCTCCAACTATTAATATTACTAATGAAGAAATTAAAAATAAAATTAAAGATATTGAAAATGAATGGAATAAATAAAAGATATGGAACTTTTATTAATTGGTTTACTACTATCTAACTATATGTTAATTAAAAATCAACGTAATAATCTCAAAAAATTTATAATTGTTTTTTTATTTAGTAATATATGGGGAGGATTAAATCTTTATTCTATGTATGAGCATATTAATGGTATTGAAAAAATCAATATATTATGCACATTAATCCTTATTTTGGCTGGTGAATATATATTTTATTATCGTTATAAAAAAGGAACATTGGAAGGGATTTCTAAAATATATTTTGATATAAATAATTCTTTGTCTATTATTATAATTATTTCTTTTAGTATTATTGGAATAGTTTTTCTACTCTGGGAACTATTGAAGTGAATATTATGAAAAAATTATTTTTCTATGCATTTGCATTATTTTCATTGACTTCAATTATATATGGTATGGCGTATGATTTTATGACTGGTGCTGAGATACACTATGACTTTTACGGTGCAGGTTTTGTTAGTTGGTTAGTATTTTTTTGTATACTAAAACTTGTTTTTAGAGTATAAATTTATTCTTCGACTTAAAGTTAAATTTTTAGATTAATACTAGCTTATTGAGAGGAAAATATAATGCGACGATTAATAGTATATGGATTTGCAGTATTAGCTATACTTAATATCTTATATGGAATAGTAGATGATATTTTAACAGGTAGTCCAATCCATTATGATTTTTACTTAACTTCTTTTGTTTGTTTCTCAATATTTTTTATTGTGCTGAAACTAGCTTTACGTGTATAAAATAATAGTTTGACATTCTTCCCTCTATATTGCTAAAATATTGTGTATAATATATGCGATGAAGCAGAGTAGTAAACCTCTCTAGCGAGTGAGGATGGTGTAAGCTCACATTTGGTTGAAGGCGCTGTAGAGCATTGGCAGGAACGCAGGTATCTGTTAGTAAAGGCCAACATAGAAAAAAGAGGGCGCAAGCCAAATAGGGTGGAACCGCGGGTATACTCGTCCCTGTAACGTTTTTCGTTACAGGGACTTTTTTGTTTGTAACGAAATGGTTGATTTTATGTCGGTTGTGTAAAGTGGAGGCAGCAATGACATTTCAAGAGATTATTTTAAATCTTCAAAAATTCTGGAGCGATCAAGGTTGTATCGTTCAAAATCCATATGACATCGAAAAGGGTGCAGGTACAATGAATCCTGCTACATTCTTACATGCTATTGGTCCTGAACCATGGGCTGTATGTTATGTAGAGCCTTCTCGTCGTCCAGCAGACGGTCGTTATGGTGATAACCCTAACCGTTTGTTCCAACATCATCAATTCCAAGTTATCGTGAAACCATCTCCAGATAATATTCAAGAATTGTACTTACAATCTTTGGCTGCATTAGGCATTCATGCTGAAGATCACGATATCCGTTTCGTTGAGGATAACTGGGAATCTCCTACATTGGGCGCTTGGGGTCTTGGTTGGGAAGTATGGCTCGACGGTATGGAAGTAACGCAGTTCACATATTTCCAACAAGTTGGTTCCATCGACTGTAAACCAGTGTCCGTAGAAATTACATACGGTTTAGAACGTTTGGCTATGTACATTCAAGGCGTAGAAAACGTATATGACCTTAAATGGAATGAAAACGTTACATACGGTGATGTTTGGCATGCCAACGAAGTTGAACAATCCGTTTACAACTTTGAATTAGCAGATACAGATATGCTCTTCAAATTGTTTGATATGTACGAAGCAGAAGCAAAACGCGTTTGCGAAGCAGGCTATGTATTGCCAGCTTACGACTATGTATTGAAATGTTCCCACACATTCAACTTGCTTGATTCCCGTGGCGCTATTTCTATCAGCGAACGTACGGCTTTCATCGGCCGCGTACGTGCATTAGCTCGCATTTGTGCACAACAATACCTTGCTAAACGCGAAGAATTAGGTTTCCCACTTTTGAAAGGAGATAAATAAGATGGCAAAAGATTTATTATTTGAAATCGGTGCAGAAGAAATTCCTGCCGGCTTTATGCCCAATATCTTAGGTCAATTGAAACAATTGGCTGAAACAAAATTAAATGATGCCCATCTTCCTTTTGAAAGCATCGAAACATACGGTACACCACGTCGTTTGGCGCTTATCGTGAAAGGTCTCGGTGACGCATCTGCTGAAATTAGCGAACGTCATAAAGGTCCATCTGCGTCTATCGCATACGATGCTGACGGCAATGCTACAAAAGCAGCTATCGGCTTTGCTCGTGGTAAAGGTCTTGATGTAGCTGATCTCGTTGTAGAAGACGGCTATATTTACGCAGAAACTAAAACTGCAGGCGTACCTGCAAAAGATATCGTTACAGAAATGTTGCCTCAATTGATTACAGGCCTTAACTTCCCTAAATCCATGCATTGGGGCGATTTAGATGCTAAATTCGTGCGTCCAGTACGTTGGCTTGTAGCATTACTTGATGAAGACGTAATTCCTGTAGAGTTTGCTACTGTTCAATCTGGTAACGTATCTCGTGGTCATCGTTTCTTAGGTGCTGATGAAATCACTATTAAAAATGCAGCATCCTATGTAGAAACATTAAAAGAAAACTTTGTTATGGTTGATCAAGATGCTCGCCGCGAATTGATCTCCAAACAATTACATGATATTGCAGCTTCTAAAAATGCATCCATCGTTTGGGATGATGATTTGCTAGAAGAAATCAACTACCTTGTTGAATGGCCTACAGCATTGTGCGGTGGCTTTGAAGAGTCCTACTTGGCACTTCCTGATGCAGCTATCATTACACCAATGAAAGACCATCAACGTTACTTCCCATTGGTTGATCAAGACGGTAAATTGTTGCCAATGTTCTTAACAGTTCGTAACGGTTCTGATCATTCCATCGAAGTAGTTCAAGCTGGTAATGAACGCGTATTGCGTGCTCGACTTGATGATGCTAAATTCTTCTTTAACGAAGACCGCAAGAAACCTCTTATCGACCGTCAAGACGGTTTAACTAAAATCGTATTCCAAGAAGGTCTTGGTAACTTAGCAGATAAAACTGAACGCTTGCTTAAATTAGGCCGTGTGTTTGGCGAAGAATGTGGCTTGCACGAAGATGCAGCTGTTGTATTGGAACGCGCTACAGAGCTTGCTAAAACTGACCTTACTACAGGTATGGTTACAGAGTTCACTGAATTACAAGGTGTAATGGGTAAAGAGTACGCTTTACTTGATGGTGAATCTCCTGAGGTAGCAGAAGCTATTTTCGAACAATATTTACCACGTTTTGCAGGCGATGTATTGCCTCAAACTGAAGCAGGTAAAGTATTGTCCATCATCGATAAAGTAGATAATATCGTTGCTACTTTCAGCCGTGGCTTAATTCCTACAGGTTCTCAAGATCCATATGCATTGCGTCGTCAAACAATTGGTATTTTGAACATCTTGCTCGGTAGCGAATGGAATATCAGCTTGCGTCCAATCTTCAAAGCATCTATGGAGTTATTGAATGTAGCTGCTGATAAACAAGAGGAATTGCTTAACCAAGTTGAAGAGTTCTTCACACTCCGTTTGAAAAATATCTTCCTTGATCGCGAAGTTCCTCATCATGTAATCGACTTGTTGTTGTCTAACAATGAATTGTCTGTTGCAGATGCAGAAGGTCTTGTAAACGCATTGTTAGCAAATCGCATCGATGAAAATGTTGAGCTTGTTCAAGCCTATACTCGTATGTACAATCTTGTAAAAGATGTAGAATATACAGGTGTTAATAGGGACTTGTTGAAAGAAGATGCTGAAAAAGCATTGTTCGAAGCTGCTTCTAAAGCATCCGAAGCTAGTCTTGCAGCATGGGAGGCTAGCGACTATGCAGCTGTAGTAGCAGTTCCAGCAACTCTTGTGCCAACAATTAACCAATTCTTTGAAGATGTAATGGTTATGGACAAAGATGAAGCTATTAAAGCTAACCGTTTGCAACTTCTTCGATTGGCGTACAGTGTAATGGCTATTATCGGCGATATTAGCGCATTAAAATAATATATTAGTAAAAGAACGATTCGACTTTTACCATGATATAAGAGAAGAGGTACCTTAAGGTGCCTCTTTTTTTGCTTTTACGAAGAATATACAGATTTTATGCAGGATTTTTGGTTGGTATGGCGAATATCTTATAATATACAAAGTTGTATGAGGAGAATACCAATCATGAATCATGATGAATTATATAAAGCCTTATGTAAGGTGCCAAGTGGCAAAGAAAAGTCTCGTGATAGAATTATTATTGAATTATATATGCGTTCTCAAGGAGCATCACAGAAACAGCTAGTAGATGCTCTTAATATGCGTCCTGCAACGGTATCGGAGCAGACGGACATTCTCATTGAATTAGGATATGTAACAAAACATATCGATTTTATGGATAAACGCATATCCGTGGTAGGCTTAACAGATGAGGGGAAACGGTTAGGCAAATCACTGTTACATTCGTATGACCAATTTTTGAATGTCTTGTTCTCTGACTTATCTGAGGAGGAACAAGAGGAGTTATATCGTTTATTAGGCAAGCTAAAACGGCCTATTTTACGAAAATAATTTTATTCCCAAAATTATATAGAAAATACTTGCTAAGAGTACGTGATTTATGTTAATATATTTCTGTTAATTTGAGACAGTCCGCTGCCTATAAGGTGTAGGTATTGAATGTCTGCAA
>OGIJ01000220.1_pt1 | contig 36850 bp, 36 predicted proteins | sample 1571741 | NCBI WGS metagenome assembly OGIJ01 (sample SAMEA2582034, study PRJEB24529) | metagenome | biome: Human gut stool | place: China | collected 2011 | reverse complement strand
AGACGCGAGTGCCGCCCAAGGCACGAAGCGGATGCTGGGTGCCGCAACCCGGAAGCAGCGGAGGCCATTCCAAATCGTCCTGCTTCAAAGAAAGCTGCTGCAAAATGGCAAGCCTTCGGCGGCAGCTGCGCGGCACATGGAGATGCTGCCGCGCAATGGACTTTTTGCGCCATTTACGACTTTTCGGTGAAAAAAACTGCTGCGGGTTTGATTTTTTGGCCGTTTTCATGTAAACTAAAAGATAACCATGCCCGCGTATTTTTTGCCCGGCAGAACCCTGCAAAACGTGTAACGCATGGGATAAAAATTGATAAAAATAACGGAGCGTAATGAAATATTATGGCCATCGTAAGTCCTTCGATTCTTTCTGCTGATTTTGGCAAGCTGGGTGCAGACTGCCGCATGGTGCTGGATGCCGGCGCACAGATGCTGCACTACGACGTGATGGATGGGCATTTTGTGCCCAACATCAGCTTTGGCGTGCCGGTGCTCAAAAGCCTGCACAAGGCGCTGCCGGATGCCTTTTATGACGTGCACCTGATGATCAGCCACCCGCTGCAATACGCCGAGCCTTTCATCAAGGCCGGTGCGACCCTGTATAACTTCCATCTGGAGTGCGAAGATGATATTCAGGCCACCATTGACGCCGTGCGTGCGCTGGGCTGCAAGGTGGGTCTGACCATCAAGCCCGGTACCCCGGCCGAGGCGCTGGCACCGTGGCTGGAGCAGCTGGATCTGGTGCTGGTGATGAGCGTGGAGCCCGGCTTCGGCGGGCAGAAGTTCATGCCCTCGGCGCTGGATAAGCTGCGCTGGCTCAAGGCAGAGCGGGAAGCACGCGGCCTTTCCTACCTGCTGGAGGTGGACGGCGGCGTGGATGCCGCCACCGCACCCCTGTGCGTGGAAGCCGGTGCCGACGTGCTGGTGGCGGGCAGCGCCGTGTTCGGCGCTGCCGACCCCGCTGCGGCTGTGGGCGCACTGGCCAGCCTGTAAGGAGGGCTGTATATGGATGAAGCTTTGATCCAAGAGCAGGAACGACAGCTGCAAAAGACCGGCCGGTACTACCAGCACGTTTTCTGGCTGTGCGTGCCGCTGCTGTGCATGGCCTGCTATTTCTACGGCACACGTCCGCTGCTGCTGTGCGGCATCGCCCTGCTTACCGGCAACCTGTGCGACCGTCTGGTGGCGCTGCTGCGCCATCGGGTGTACACCAATAAAGATCTCTCCAACGAGAGCTTCAGCCTGATCATCGCCCTGCTCATGCCCGCCACCGTGGACATCTATGTGCTGGTGGTGGCGGTGATGGCGGGCGTGCTCATCGGCAAGGAGGTATTTGGCGGCTACGGCAGCTACCCCTTTAACCCCGCTGCCGTGGGCTACGCCGTGGCGGCGGTATCGTGGCCGGAGCAGGTGGTGCGCTACCCGCAGCCCTATACGCCGCTGCCGCTGTGGAACGCCTCCGCTGTGCCGGTAAGCAGCACCATCGAGGATACCCTACGCAGCGGCGGCATCCTGAACCTGAACGCCCTCGCCGTCGTGCTGGGCGAGTTTGCTGCCCCCATGGGCACCGGCGCGGCGCTTGTCATTCTGGCCTGCGGCCTCGTGCTGTGGACCCAGAAGGACGTGCACATCGGCGCATCAGCGAGCTTTCTCATCACCTGCGGGCTCATCGCCTTCTTCTTCCCGCGTCAGGTGGGTCTGGCGGACAGCACCCTCTTCAGCAGCCTGCTGCCCCGCCTGCAGGGCATCCGGGACGAGCTGCACACCGGTGCGGTGCTGTTCTGTGCGGTGTTCCTGCTCAACGAACCCTACACCTGCGCCCATCACCGGCTCGGACGCATCCTGTACGGCGCCCTAGTGGGTGCTGCCACCATGGGCTTCCGCTATTTCGGCGTGTACGAGACCGGCGTCTGCTTTGCACTGCTGGCCGTCAACAGCGTGTCCGCGCTCATTGACCGCACCGAGGAGCGGCTGTACCGTCTGCTGCACCGTCTGCCGTCCGAACGAAAGGAGGCTGCGGAATGAAAAAGCGTACTGCGGAACTGATTTTAAAGGACCCCGAAAAGTTTGCCCATCACGACCGCGTGTTCCTGAATAACCCGGTGGTCATGCAGGGCATGGGTCTGGCACCGCTGGTGGTCGTGGCTACCACCGGCCAGAACGGCCTGATGCTGGCGGCGGCGGTGACGCTGCTGCTGGTGCCCTCCCGCGTGCTGGCCTGCCTGCTCAGCCGCCTTGTGCCCCTGCGGGACGAGGAGCCTACCCCGGAGCAGCTGCAAAAAAAGCTGCTGCCCCGTGCACTTTTGTACGCAGCCAGCGCCGCTGTGGTGTACCTGGCGGCATATCCCATTTTGAACTTCGTGTTTGGCACCGGGCTTTTGAACCTTGGCATCTACCTGCCCATGCTGGTGGTGGAGCCGCTTCTGACCTACCGCTTCGGCCGCGTGCAGGAGACAGTGCACAAGGCCGTTTCCAAGGGCGTGCGCATCACCGTGGGCTACGCGCTGCTGCTGCTCGTGGTGGGCGTGGTGCGCGAGTGGCTCAGCCTTGGCACCGTGTTCGGCGCCCCGGTGGGACGCTGGGCGCTGCTGCCGCTGGCTAAGATGCCGGCAGGCGGCTTTATCGTGCTGGGCATCCTGTGCGCCATCTGGCGCGCTGCGGCTGCAAAGCGCAAGGAATATCTGAAAAGGGAAGCACGGGATACCCTGACCGTGCACTACCAGAAGGAGGTGGACCGCGAACCGTGAAGGAAGTTGTAAGCAGCTCGGCAGTGTTTTTCAGCTATGCACTGCTGGCCATTTTTGCACAGAACGCTGTCTTTACCCGTGCACTGGGCGTGTCCCGCATGGTGCAGCTGGTGGGGGACGACCGCACCAGCAGCGCCTTGTTCGGCATGATGCTGTGTATCACGCAGGTGCTGGTGGCGCCGGTGGCTTTTCTTGCCGGGCGGTTCATTGCCCCGCTGGATAACCGCGCCCAGCTGCGCCCGCTGGTGTATATTGCCAGCATTGCCGTGGTGTGTCTGGCGGAGCATCTGGTGCTGTGGCTGCTGCGCAGCCTGCCCCGCCGCGCCCAGCTGCTGCGCATCGTGCCGCTGGCCGCGCTGAACAGCGGCGTGCTGGGCACGGTGCTGGTGGAGCGCACCCAGTCCTTTACCCTTGGCCAGAGCCTTGGCTTTGGCCTTGGCAGCGGCCTTGGCTATGTGCTGGCGGTGCTGCTGGTCACCGAGGCGCGCCACCGCCTGCGCAGCAAAGCTATCCCCAAGGCATTCCGCGGCCTGCCCATCACGCTGGTGTATATCGGCGTGCTGGCGCTGGCGATCTATGGCTTTACCGGACATTCCGTCATCCTGTAATGCAGACAGGGAGGAAAGGATACCATGGCTAAGAATAAACGTCAGAAGGTCAAGCATTATAACCGCAGCTTTTACAGCAGGGAAACGCGCGTAAAGCGCGGCATCGGCATCGTGGTGCTGGTGGCGGCAGTGCTGGCAGCCGCATGGTTTGCCGCACCCCATGTGCTGGATTGGGCCACCCACACCTGGTATACCGTGGTCAAGGATCGGGATCTGGAGGCCGAAAGCGCTTCCCGCGCCGAGGCAGCAGCCTCCTCTGCGGCGGCAAGCAGCGCTGCTGCTTCGCAGGCAGCGTCTGAGCCGGAGGAGGAAAAGCCGCTGGACGGCAAGGCCATTACCGGCGGCAGCTGGGCAGAGCTGGACGTGACCACCCTGACCGATGAAGCCGCCATCCGCGCCGCCGCCCGGCAGCTGAAGCAGCAGGGCGCAGACTACGCCCTTGTCACTCTGAAGGACGCCGCTGGCACGGTGTATTATGCTTCCGGCGTGGCAGCTGCTGCCCAGAGTATCACCGAAAACCCGGTGGATGCGGCCAATATCGCCGCCATCCTGCGGGAGGAGGGCATCATCCCGGCGGCACAGCTTGCCGCCTTTACCGACCCGGTGTCGGTGTACACCGACCGCAGCATGGGCGTGCACTACGATGGCAACAGCCTCTGGCTGGACAACGTCAGCGCAGCCAAGGGCGGCAAGGCATGGATGAACCCCTTTGCCGCAAGTGCGGTGCAGTATGTCGGCGACCTCATTGAGGAGGTGCAGGGCATGGGCTACGAGCAGGTGGTGCTTACCGGGGTGCAGTTCCCCAATATCATCACCCGCAAGCAGGACTTCGGTGCCTCCGGCGGCAAGAGCCGGGAAGGACGCGCCGCCCAGCTGACGGCGGATATCGCCGCATGGCAGACCCGCTTTGCGGGCAGCGTGACCCTGTGGGTCAGCTACCCGGACGCACTGTGCACTGCTGCCACCGATGCCCTTGGCACCACCGGTACGTCCCTTGGCATGGAAAATCTGCTGGTCACCAGCAGCACCGCGCTGGACGCGGACAGCCGCGCTGCGCTGGAGCAGGCCGCTGCCGACGCCGGTGTGAAGCACGTTGTGGTGCACGATACCGCAGCGTTCCGCTGAGAAGCGGCTTTTAAAGAGGGGAGGAAACGACTATGAAACCGACTACCTGTTTTGCACCCGCACACATCCTGCTGCCTTCGGAGCAGGTGCCGCTGGAGCAGTGGGGCTGCATTGCCTGTGACCAGTTTACCAGTGACCGCAGCTACTGGCAGCGGGCAGAAGAGACCGCTGCGGGTGCGCCCAGCACCCTGAACCTGATCCTGCCGGAGGTGTATCTGGAGGACGGAGACGCCGACGCGCGGGTGGAAAAGATCCACGCCACCATGCAGGATTACGCCAAAAATGTGCTCACCCGGGCGGTGGACGGCTTTATCTATGTGGAGCGCACCGAGCAGAGCGGCCGGGTGCGGCAGGGTCTTGTAGGGCGTGTGGACCTGGAGGCATACAGCTACCGCCGGGGCGAAAAATGCACCGTGCGCCCCAGCGAGTGCACCGTGGAAAGCCGCATCCCGCCCCGCATGAAGGTGCGTACCGGCGCTGCGCTGGAAACGCCCCATATCATGATGCTGGCGGATGACCCGGACTGCACCCTCATCGAGCCCATTGCCGCCCACAAGGACAGCCTGCCCAAGGTATACGAGGGCGAGCTGATGCTGGGCGGCGGCCATGTGGCAGGCTGGGCGGTGGAGGACCCCGCCCTCATCGCGCAGATCGAAAACGCGCTGACCGTGCTGGGCAGTCAGGAAGAATTTGACAAGAAATACCCCGATGCCACCCGCCGCGACCCGCTGACGCTGGCCGTGGGCGATGGCAACCACTCGCTGGCTACCGCAAAGGCCTGCTGGGAGGAGCTGAAAAAGACTCTGACCCCGGAGCAGGCAGAAAACCACCCCGCCCGCTGGTGTCTGGCAGAGGTGTGCAACGTGCACTCCCCGGCTATTGAGATCGAGCCCATCCACCGGGTACTGTTCAACGTGGACTGCGCCACCGTACTGCTGAGCCTCATTACATGGAGCGATTCCAACATGGCCGGCTGCTGCTTTGGCGGCAGCAAAAAGCAGCCCTTTACGCTGGCAGGCCCCCACATGGCCAATGTGCTCAGCTTTGAGGACCCCACCGAGCCGCTGACCGTGGGCACCATCGACGATTTTATTTCGGATTATATCGAGCGCCACCCGGAAGCAAAGGTGGACTATGTGCATGACGAACCGGCTGTGCGTGCGCTGTGCAAGCAGGGCGCAGTGGCGTTTTTGATGCCGCCCTTCGCCAAGAGCGACCTGTTCCGCGGCGTTGTGATGGGCGGCGTGCTGCCCCGCAAGACCTTCAGCATGGGACACGCGGAGGAAAAGCGCTACTACATCGAGTGCCGGAAGATCACAGAATAATAGGAGAACCATGACATTTAAAGAACTGAATCTGTCCGCCCCGCTGCTGCGTGCTGTGCAGGAAGCGGGCTACGAGACCCCCTCGCCCATTCAGGCAGCGGCCATCCCGCCGGTGCTGGCAGGCCGGGATCTGATGGGCTGCGCCCAGACCGGCACCGGCAAGACGGCGGCTTTTGCGCTGCCCATGCTGGACCGGCTCACCGCCAATGCGCCCCGCCGCAAGGGCGCTGTCCGTGCGCTGATTTTGACCCCCACCCGGGAGCTGGCTTTGCAGATCGGCGAAAGCTTTGAAGCCTACGGCAAGTACCTGAAATTGCGCAGCACCGTCATCTTTGGCGGTGTGGGACAGGCACCGCAGGTGGAAGCGCTGAAAAAGGGCGTGGACATCCTTATCGCCTGCCCGGGACGGCTGAATGACCTGATCGGACAGGGCTTTATCGACCTGTCCGCTTTGGAGATCTTTGTGCTGGACGAGGCCGACCGGATGCTGGACATGGGCTTTGTCCATGACGTGAAAAAGGTCATTGCAAAGCTGCCCGCCCAGCGCCAGAACCTGATGTTCAGTGCCACCATGCCCGCCGAGATCGAGCAGCTGGCTGCCGGCATCCTGCGCGACCCCGCCTTTGTCAAGGTAGACCCGGTGTCCAGCACCGTGGACCGCATCCAGCAGAGCCTGTACTATGTGGAAAAGGGCAACAAAAAGCTTTTGCTGCCGTGGCTCATCAAAAATCTGCAGCCGCCGGTGGTCAATGCGCTGGTGTTCAGCCGCACCAAGCACGGCGCGGATAAGATCGCAAAGGATCTGACAAAGCAGGGCATCCCCGCCGCCGCCATCCACGGCAACAAGAGTCAGACCGCCCGCGTCACCGCGCTGGAGGATTTCAAGTCCGGCAAGACCCGGGTGCTGGTGGCGACCGATATCGCCGCACGCGGCATTGATATCAGCGAGCTTTCCCATGTGTTCAACTACGACCTGCCCGAGGTGCCGGAGACCTATGTGCACCGCATCGGGCGCACCGCCCGCGCCGGTGCGGACGGCACCGCCGTCAGCTTCTGCGCCCCGGAGGAGCAGGAGTATCTGGCAGGCATTGAAAAGCTGAACCGCCGCAAGATCCCGGTGGTATCCGGTCATCCGTGGGACGGCGTGCCCGCCCCGGTGCGCCCGGTGCTGCCCGTGCGTGGCAAAAAGCCCCGCCCCGAAGCGGAAAACTTGGCCGAAGCGCCGAAAAAACAGGCCGAAACTGCGCCCGCAAAAGCTGCAAAGACAGCTGCGCCCGCGCCGAAGCAGGAGCCGAAGGCTGCAAAGAACGCGGTGCCTGCAAAACCGAAAAAAGAGGAAACACTGATGCAAGACAGCAACACAAAGCACGGAGCCCGCAACGACCGCCGCGCCAACAACCGGGGCGCAAACGCCCCCAAGGAAGCGGCAGCGCCCCGCGCCCGCCGCGAGAATGCCGTCCCCGCCCGAGGCAGCAACGTCCAGCCCAAATTTGACCCCCATTTTGTCAGCGCCCCGGAGGCTACTCCGCTGCGCCCGGCACGCAAGACTCCTGTTGCTCCGGCAGCACCCGCCATCCGCAGCGCACAGGAGCCCCAGAATAACCAGAACGCAAACCGCAGCGGCAGCCGCCGCAACGACCGCAGCGACCGGGGTGAACAGCGCAATGCCCGCCCCGCTGCCCAGAATAATAACGCCCGCCCTGCCCGCAACGAGCGCGGCAATGCCGGGAATCAGAGCCGCACCGGCAGCGCACCCCGCGCTCCCAAGGCCGAGCCTGCCCGCCGCGGCCGCAATGCTGCCGCCCGGGACGAGGACCCGGGGCTGGTGCTCATCAGCCGCCGCCCGCCCCAGCAGAAGTACACCAGCTTTGAGGAGTATATGGACGCCCACGGCGGTGCCACTGCACCCATTGAGGATCACAGCGAAGAAGTATGAGCCGGAACGAAGCCTTTGCCCCGTGGCAGTGCCCCCTGTGCGGCGGCGCGCTGCAAGGGGAGAATGACCTGAAATGTGAAAAAGGCCACTGTTTTGACCGCGCCCGGGAGGGCTACTGGCATCTTTTGCCGGTGCAGAGTATGCGAACCAAAGCCCCCGGGGACAGCAAGGAGATGGTAGCTGCCCGCCGCGCCTTCCTGAACGCCGGATATTACGGCATTTTCGGGCAGGCGCTGGGGGAGTTGTGCCTTACCCACGGCGTGCCCGCCGCGAAGGACGCCCCGCTGCATCTGCTGGACGCAGGCTGCGGCGAGGGCTGGTACGACCGCTGCATCGCGCAGCAGTTCGCGGCGGCAGAAAAGCCGTTGCAGCTGGCCGGGTTCGATATCGCAAAGCCCGCCGTGCGTCTGGCGTCAAAGGCGCTGCCCGCCGCGCAGTATGCGGTGGCGTCCAGCTTCAGCCAGCCGGTGCGCACCGGCTGGGCAGATGTGCTGCTGAACTGTTTTTCGCCCTTTGCGCAGGAGGAGTTCAGCCGGGTGCTGCGCCCGGGCGGGCACATGATCTACGTCGTGCCGGGGGCAGAGCATCTGTACCAGATGAAGGCCGTGCTCTACGAAAAGCCCTACAAAAACCCGGTGCAGCAGGTGGAGTACCCGGGCTTCCGCGCCATTGATGAGCGTGAGGTGCAGGGAACCATCACCGTGCCCGCCGCCCAGCTGGAAGCCCTGTTTGCCATGACCCCCTACTACTGGAAAACGCCCCGCGACGGTGCCGCCCGCCTTGCGGCTCTGCCGCAGCTCACCACAACCATCGCCTTCCGCTTTCTGGTGTTTGAAAAGCTGTAATAAGATAAAAAGGACTGCCGTGCAGAGTGCATGGCAGTCCTTTTTTGTACCCATTCTCATGCTTGTTGATTTTCACAAGAACTGACATACTAATATATCAATTTCACACAAAAACAACAAAATCTATTTACAAGCTAGTTATATTGTGGTACGATTTGTGCAGATTTCGATGGCATGATACAACTGGAATGTCTATCGGGCCCGGCAGCAGGGCGTTTGCTGCACAGCTTTGGGCGGCTTTGCTCTGCACAAATGAGCCGTCTGCATTTAAAAGGAGAAATGATGATGAACAGAAGAGACTTTATGAAGCTTTCTGCCGCTTCTGCTGTGACCATGGGCGCAGTGGCTGGCATGGCGCCCGCATCCTTTGCTGAAAACGCTGGCGTGCACACCGATGCTGAGGTGCAGGCCATGGTGGCAGAGGAACTCCGTCTCTCCCGCGAGGTGGCCTTTTATCCGGCTGCTTTCCGGGGCGATTTTGACAAGTTCTATGTGCTGTTCCACAAGCTGTCCCGTGCTCAGTACGAGAAGGTGGACGGTGCACCTGTGCCCGGTATCAACGCCTCCCACTACGATATGTGTGTTGCTCTGACCAATGCCCGCAAGGCGCTGCGCCAGATCAAGGACCCCAAGAGCACCGTTTGGGAAATTTGGGGAGATCAGATGGCCGTGGAATCTCCGCTGCCCACCAACTGGGAAAATTGCTACGATAACGAGGGCTTCCGTCCCTTCCTGAACCCGTACTTGCTGCGAGATCAGGGCAAGGTGAAGGGCAACGTGATCATTATTGCAGGCGGCGGCAGCACCCACCGCAACAACGTGGTGGAAGGCTACCCGGTGGCCGAGTTCTTCAACAAGAACGGCTACAACGCCTTTGTGCTGCAGCGCCGCGTCAACCCTTATGCCGCTGTGGATCAGCAGCTGGATCTGGCCCGTGCTATCCGCTACATCCGCCACAACGCCTCTGAAAAACACATCGGCAAGACCGATATCATGATCGCTGTGGGCTTCTCTGCCGGCGGCATGAATGTGATGCAGGTGGTGGCCGACCAGTTCGGCACTACGAATACCCCGGATAAGGTCTACCCCAGCTACGTCTGCGATGCTGTGGACCATGAGAGCGCTGACCTGAATGTGGCGATTCCCATCTACGGACTGTTCGTCACTGGTCTGAACTTCACGAAGAACCCCAACCTGCCTCCGGTCTTTGGTGTTGTGGGTCAGAAAGATGGCCTGAGTGCGATGATGCTGCCCTCTCTGCCGGAGTGCGCAAATATCTTCACGGACTTCAGCTTCTATCTGGCACCTGATGCGCCCCACGGTGTGGGTCTGGGCACTGGCACCAAGGGCTATGTGGACTACTACACCCAGATCGCCCAGTGGCCGGATATGGCTGTCAACTTCATCGAGAGCCGTCTGGGGCTGATGGAAAAGAAGATCGACATGGACTCCGTGGGCTTTGCATGGTAAGCTGCCCCGACAGGAGTACCTGAAAAACAACGACCCGCCGCATCTCTTTCAGTGCGGCGGGTCGTTGTTTGTAAAAATGTTATGTATGATACTCCATCCATTTGCCCTTCCACGCATACAGGATCATGAGCAATGCGCCCAGACCCCAGCTGACGGGGTAGAGGATGAACACGCCCTCGATGCCGGAGAAGAAGGGCAGCAAAAACTGGATCCACACCACACGGAACAGGCACAGCGAGACCAGCAGCACCACCATGGGTGGGATGCTGGCACCCGTGCCGCGCACGGCACCGGCAAGGCCGTGCAGGATGCTGAGCAGGAAGTAGAACGGACAGAACCACCGCATGGCCAGCTTGCCGTAGGTGACCACGGCCTCGTCGGCGGTGAACAGGTGCAGAATGGCGTCCTGTCCGGCCAATAGCGCCGCGCCGGTGCAAAGGGTGTAGAGAACCCCGATGGCAAGGGTGACCCAGACTGAGCGCTTTACCCGGTCCAGACGCCCCGCGCCGTAGTTCTGCCCCACAAAGGTGGTAGCTGCCATGCTGATGCTGCTCACCGGCAGGATGTTGAAGCCATCGATCTTCATGTAGGCTGCAAAGCCCGCCATGGCGGCGGCGCCGTAGCTGTTCACGCTGGCCTGCACCAGCACGTTGGAAAAGGAGATGACCATGTTCTGGATGCCGGTGGGCAGGCCCACCCGGATGATGCGGCCTGCCATTTTGCGGTGCAGCCGGATGGCGGAAAGCTCCACCCGGCAGGCGTCCTCGCTTTTCATCAAAAAGCGCAGGCTCAGCACGCAGGACACCAGCTGGCTTAAGTCGGTAGCGATGGCAGCGCCCGCCACCCCCATCCGCAGCCCCACGATGAACACAAAGTCCAGCACGATGTTGGTCACCGACGCCCATGCCAGATACACCAGCGAGCGGCGGGAGTTGCCGGCGGCGTTCAGGATGCCGGCGGTCATGTTATACACCACGCTGAACAGCACCCCGCCAAAGTAGATGCGGATATAGGTCACAGCGTCGGCCAGCACCTCGGCGGGGGTGTTCATGGCCACCAGCAAAGCGCGCCCGCAGGCAACGCCGCCCACCGTCAGCAAAAGCCCCATGACCACCGCAATGGCAAGGGAGGTGTGCACCGCCTCGCGGGTCTCCTTGTGGTCGCCCGCGCCCAGATACTGCGACACCACCACGCCCGCGCCCACGGCAAGCCCCTGACTGAAGCCGATGAGCAGATAGATGGGCGACCCGCTGGAGCCCACGGCGGCAAGGGCATTGCTGCCCACAAAATTGCCCACGATGATGCTGTCGGCGGTGTTGTACATCTGCTGCAGCAGGTTGCCGAAGATCAGCGGCAGGGCAAACAGCAGCAGGCTTTTTACAATGCTGCCCTCGGTCATAAGGGTAGCGGTATTCCGTGTTTTTACGGCGGCCATGGGGCTCCTCCTCTCAGCGCAAAAAATCGCTTGTACCCTTTAGCATAGCACAAACCCCGCCCCGGGACAAGGGGGCGGCTGACGATTTTAAATCGTCTCACCCGCAGACAACAGCGGCGGCGCGGCGCTGCCGTGCAGCTTGCGGGCAAGATAGTTCTGTGTGATGCGTACCACCGTACCGGACAGCGCAATTACGCCGATGAGGTTCGGCAGCATCATCAGGCCGTTGAAGGTGTCGGAAAGCGTCCATGCAAGGTCCAGCCGCATCACCGCGCCCACCGGCATCAGCGCCACGAACAGCACCCGGTAGCCCGCCCCTGCCCCTGCGCCGAAGAGATACTCCACGGCTTTGCAGCCGTAGCAGCTCCAGCCAAGAGTGGTGGAGTAGGCGAACAGCAGGATGCACACTGCGATGAGCTTTGACCCCAGCGTGCCAAACACGGCGTCAAAGGCCTGCCCAACCAGCGCACTGCCCGCCGCCCCGGCGGCAATGCGCCCGGTGTCCAGATCCACAAAGCCGGAGGTCAGCACCACCAGCGCCGTCAGGGTGCACACCACCATGGTGTCCGCAAACACCTCAAAAATGCCCCACATCCCTTGCTGCACCGGCTCTTTTACGTTGGAAGCCGCGTGCACCATCACCGAGGAGCCAAGCCCGGCCTCGTTGGAAAAAGCACCCCGCTTAAAGCCCCATGTGACCGCCTGGGACAGCCCGTAGCCTACGATGCCCCCACCGGCGGCGCGCAGCCCGAACGCGCCCTTTACGATGGCGGCAAGCGCCGCCGGGACAGCTGTGATATGCACCCCCACCACGGTGAGCGCACCCACGATGTACAGCAGCGCCATGGCGGGGACAAGCCGTTCCGCCACAGCGGCCACCCGCTTGAGCCCGCCCAGCAAGATCACCGCCGATACTGCCGCCAGCACCGCGCCGGTGACGGCCTCCGGCACGCCGAAGGCCGCGTTCAGGTTGCCCGCGATGGAATTGAGTTGGCTCAGGTTGCCGATGCCAAAGCTTGCCAGCGCACAAAACGCGGCAAACAGCACCGCCAGCACCCGCCCCGGCTTGCCGCCAAGGCCGTCCCGCAGGTAGTACATCGGCCCGCCGCGCCAGCCGCCCGCCGGGTCTTTGCGGCGGTAGTAGATGCCCAGCACGTTCTCGGCGTAGCTGGTCATCATGCCCAGCAGCGCCATGACCCACATCCAGAACACCGCCCCCGCCCCGCCGGAAAGGATGGCGGTGGCCACCCCCACAAGGTTGCCGGTGCCGATGGTGGACGCCAGCGCGGTGCACAGGCTCTGGAACTGGCTGATGGCCTGCTCCTCGCGGGCGGTATGGGCGGTGACGCTCCGGTCGGTCAGGATAGCACCGAGGGTGTGCCGCATCCAGTAGCCCCACCGCCGCAGCTGGAAGCCCCCGGTGCGCACCGTCAGCAGCAGCCCGGTGCCGAAGAGCAGCCCCAGCCCCACCGGCCCCCACACGATGCCGTTCACGGCCTCGATTCCCCGCATGAACCGCTCTGGCATCCCATCCCCCCTTTTTACCGTATCCTATGCAGCAGCCTTAGTCCTCATGCGGTGCGGAGGGCTTTTCGGGGTCGGGGACGGGAAGGGGTTCCAGCGTCAGCCAGAAGTCCTCCTGTTCCTCGCGGTCTTTTTCGTTGGGGGTATTTGTTTTATCCATACAGCATCCCTGCCTTTCTGCATAAAGGGTCGCCCGTTGGGTCATGCTTTATGCACAAAAAGGAGGCAGAGCCATGAAACACGCAAAACGCAGCGGCTGGCGTCCCTTCTGGGCGGCACTGTGCGCCGCCCTGCTGGTGCTGCTGCCGCTGGTGGGCGGCACGGTGCTGCTCAGCCGCGCCCAGCTGCGCAGCAGCCTGCGGCAGGCTGCAAAAAGCCAGAGCGGGGTGCCCATCCGTCTGCCCAAAGCCGCAGACCAGTGCACCGTGCTGCTGTGCGTGGCAGACGAGACCCCGGGCTTTGTGCTGGCTTACCTGAACGCCGGACAGAACTGCATCCATCTGCTGGCGGTGCCCGCCGCGCTGGAAGTGCCCTTCGGGGGCAAAAATGTCCCCCTTGCGGATTGTTACGCCGCCGCAGGCCCCGCCCGCTGCCGGGAGGCGCTGGGCGAGGTGTTCGCCCTGCCGGAGGATACCGATTATCTTGCCATCGCCCCGGCGGTGCTGACAAAGCTTGCGGCGCGGTATGGCGCAGTGCGGGTGGGTTTTACCGGGGCGCTCACCCCGGAGCAGTTGGCGCGGTACGGCAAAGGCACCGGGGTGCAGGGCATTTCTGCCGCCGATGCTCACAGCTTTTTAGCGGCGCTGGATGCCGACACTTCTCTTTCGCCCCGGCGCACCGCCGCCGCCCGGGCGGCGGTGTGGGATGCGTTTTTCCGGCAGGCGCTGGAGCTGCTGCCCACCACCCTGCCGCAGGGTCTGCGGGAGGTGAGCAGCAGTCTGCTGACCAGCCTGACCGCCGTAGACCTTGCTACACTGGAACGCACGCTGGAATTTTTAGCCACCAGCGCCGAGCCGGTGGATATCACCGCCGACGCCCTGCCCGGGGACTGGGCAGGCGGACACTATACGGTGTCTGATGCCTCCCGGGCGGCGGTGCAGAGCTTTTTCAACCTCTCCCCGGCGGCGGCGCAGTCCGCATCCGGCAGCGAGCCGTAACCCAGCACCAGCGTCCCGGCGGCAGAATGCGCCGTGCCGGTCAGGTCGTAGTCGCTCAGTAGGGAACAGCGCACCCCGTACTGCCGGGCAGCAGCCCGCAGGGCGGCGTCCGGCGGCGGGTCTTTCAGCTGTGCCAGCAGGTGCAGGCCGGTGTGCAGCCCCGCAAGGGTCAGCTCCTCCGGTGCAAAGGAGGTGCGCAGCGCCGCCACCAGTGCATCCCGCCGGGCTTTGTAGGCGGTGCGCTCCCGCGCTAAGTGCCGGGTGAAATACCCCCCGGTGATAAAGCGCGCCAAGGTCTGCTGCTCAAACCGCCCTACCGTGCCGGAGTACAGCCGGTACTTGGCCTGCCATGCGCCCAGCAGCTGCCGGGGCAGTACCATGTAGGCGATGCGGATGCCCGGGGCAAGGCTGCGGGAGCAGGTGGACAGGTACACCACCGGGCCGTCGGCGCCCGCCATGCCCTGCAAACTGGGCAGCGGGCGGGTGTCAAAACGGAACTCGGAGTCGTAGTCGTCCTCAATGATGTACCGCCGTCCCGGGGCGCGGGCTGCCCAGTGCAGCAGCTCCGCCCGGCGTCCGGCGGGCATGGTGACCCCGGTGGGGAACTGGTGGCTGGGGGTGACGTAGCACACCGCCGCATCGCTGGCGGAAAGGGCGGCAAGGGACAGCCCGTCCGCGTCCACCGGCAGGCAGCGGCAGGGCACGCCGTTGTTTTCCAGCACCTGCCGGGCACGGGGGTAGCCGGGGGTCTCCACGGCAGCAGGGCCGGGCAGCAGCGGTGCCAGCAGCCCCAGCAGATATTCCAGTCCTGCGCCCACCACCAGCTGCTCCGGGTCGCACTGCACGCCCCGGTACTCGGCCAGATACCCTGCCAGCGCCTGCCGCAGGGCGGCATCGCCACGGGCATCCCCGGGGGTGAGCAGCTCCGGCGCAGAGTAGAGCAGTTCCTTTTGCAGTCGCGCCCATGTGCGGAAGGGGAACAGCCCCGGGTCCACGCCCCGGGTGGATAAATCGAACTGTACCGGCGGGGCGGTGTCGGCGGGGTGCTCTGCCGGCGGCGTGGGATGGGCGGCGGGCGGCTGCACCCCCTGCGGCAGGGCAAGATACTCCTGCACCGTGAAGCCGCTGCGCTCCCGGGCGGTCAGGTAGCCCTCGGCTGCCAGCATCTGGTAGGCGGTGTCCACCGTGTTCACCGAGACCGACAGCTCTGCCGCCAGCCGCCGCTTGCCGGGCATCCGGGTGCCCGCCGTCAGGGTGCCCGCCCGCATCTCGGCGGCAAGGCTGCGGTAAAGCTGCTCGTACAGCGGCACCGCCGAAGCCGGGTCCAGTGCCGTGGTCAGATGTACCATAGAATGTCCCTCCCATCTGGGTATTGCGTCAAACTGACCCCATAAAAAAACTTTATTCTGGGTATTTTCATGGGGTCAGTTCTGCGTATAATAGGAGCATACCCGCCGAACACCCAAATGTCAAGTAGTTTTGTGGGGTTATCGGCGCGATTGGAGGGAAAGTATCATGTCTACTACTGCAATGTGGCTGCTGCTGGCAGTCGTCGTTATCCTGATCCTGTTTTTCAGTGTGCTGTACAAGCGCCGCTTTACGGTGCACGAGCTGGCGCTTACCGGCGTGATGGCTGCGCTGAGCCTTGTGGCCTACCTGTTCTTCCGCATCCCCTTCTACGGCGGCTCCTCGTTCCATCTGGGCAACACCTTTACCGCCCTGACGGCGCTGCTGCTGGACGGTGTATCCGGCGGTCTGGCGGGTGCCATCGGTCTGGCGCTGGCGGATATCCTTGCCGGTGACCCGGGCTACGCTATTACCACCTTCGTGCTCAAGTTCATCATCGGCATCACCTGCGGTGCCGTGGCACATAAGGTGTTCAAGCTGCGGGATCAGGATCGTCACAGCGCCGGGTATCTGGTCAAGGTGATCGTCTCTGCGGGTTCCGGTCTGCTGCTGAACGTCTTCACCGACCCCTTCCTTGGCTACTTCCGCAACGTGTACATCTTTGGGCAGGAGTACACCGTGGCACAGGCGCTGACCAAGATCGCCGGCGGCGTCACCTTTGTGAACAGTGTGGCTTCCACTGCCTGCGCCGTGGTGCTGTATCTGGCACTGCGCCCCGCACTGGAGCGTGCAAAGCTGCTTTCCAAGGGCGAGAACAAAGCTGCCTGATTTAGATAATAAAAGGGACGAGGGAAAGCCCGCGGGCTTTCCCTCGTCCCTTTTTTGTTACCGTTTTCGGCTGCAAAGGTGCTTTGCGGCGTCCCGCCCGGCGGCAAGGCCGCTGCCGAACGCCCAGTGCAGGTTGAAGCCGCCGCAGCTGCCGGCGCAGTCCAACGTTTCCCCCACAAAGTACAGCCCCGGACAGCCCTTGAACTGGAAGGTCGGTTCCACCTCGGTCAGGGCAAGCCCGCCGCCGGTGGTCTGCGCCTGCCGCCAGCCGCAGGGGGTAAGCCCCTCGAACCGCCAGTGCTTGGCGGTGTGGGCAAGGGGCTGCATCTGCTTGACCGAGCGGTTGTTGGGCATATTGGCAGCTTCCCAGAGGGCGTAGCCCAGTTTGACGTTCAACAGCCCTGTCCAGAACCCGGCAAGGGTGTCGGATGCGGTTTGGATAGCGTGCCGGGCAAGCAGACGGGTCAGGTCTATCTCGCTCAGCTCCGGGAACAGGTCAAGTTCCACGACAGGGTCTCTCAGCCTGCGCCCGGGGGCAAGCAGGCCGGACAGCTGCATGATGCAGATGCCGGAAAGCCCGTAGTCGGTAAACTGCACCTCGCCAATCTCTTCTGCCAGCACCCGGTCACCGTCCAGCAGGCGGGCGGCGGCCTTAGCGCGGATGCCCGCAAGGCTCTTGTTCGGCCTTACACATTGCAGGGCGGTCAGGCAGGGGTAAAGCGGGCGCATCTGCCCGCCGCAGTCGGCGGCAAAGCGGGTGCCGAAGCCGTCCGTGCCGAACTGCGGCCCGGCGGCGCCGCCCAGGGCGCAGATAACGGCATCTGCCCGCAGGCTTTCGGTGCCGCCCTCGGCGGTGGTAAACTGCACGGCGTAGCCGCCTTTGCTTTGGCGCAGGGTGCTTACCGTGCAGCCGGTGCGCAGCTGTACGGTGTGCCGCTGCAAATGCAGCTCCAGCAGCGCCAGCACGTCTGCCGCCTGATTGGAATAGGGATACACCCGCCCGGCCTCATCGGTGCGGGTGTACAGCCCCAGCTGCTCAAACCACGCCAGCGGCGCGGCGGCATCCACCGCCGCCAGCAGGGGCCGCAGCGCGGCGGGGTCGGCGGTGAAGTATTTTTCCGGCGCAATGGCGGTGTTGTCCAGATTGCAGCGGCCGTTGCCGGTAGCCAGCAGCTTTTTGCCCACCTTGGGGTTGCGCTCCAGCACCGTGACGCGGACAGCGGGCGCGGCCTGTGCAGCCGCCAGCGCAGCGGCCAGTCCGGCGGCACCGCCGCCCAGAATAAGGATGTGTGCCATGCGGACACCTGCTTTCTTTGGGTTTATTCCTATTTATTGTAGCAGAACCCCGCCCGGAACGCAATGCGGCGGGCAAAGCAAAAAATGCGCTGCCGGTATAATTTGCCGCCGCTGACAGATACTACATACAAAGGAAACCGCAAGGAGGGCAAAATAATGAAAGCAACCGGTATCGTGCGCCGCATCGACGAGCTTGGCAGGGTGGTGATCCCCAAGGAGATCCGCCGCACCCAGCGCATCCGGCGGGGCGACCCGCTGGAGATCTTTACCACCGGCGACGGGGAAGTGATCTTTAAAAAGTACTCGCCCATGGGCGAGGTGAACACCCTTGCCGCCCAGCTGGCAGAGGTGCTCAGCCGCCAGTTTGCACTGACCGCCTTTGTGTGCGACAGGGACCGCATTCTGGCGGTCAGCGGCAGCGGGCGGCGGGAGCTGACCGACCGCAGCATCAGCCAGCCGCTGGAAAAGCTGATGGAAGCCCGCAAGCCCTACCAGAGCCCCGGCGCACCGGAAAAGACCCTGCTGCCCTGCGAGGGCGCACCCCGGGTGCTGCTATGCGCCGCACCGGTACTGGCGGGCGGGGACGTGACCGGCGCGGTGGGTCTGTTGACCGAGGACCGCGCCGCCTGCCCGGAGGACGCCCAGTGCAAGGCCGTGGCAGTGGCGGCGGCCTTTCTGGCAAAGCAGATGGAGGAGTAAGGCGGGACGATTAAACGCATTTTTATGAGGGAGTTTCACCCGCAAAAACACCGCCGCCCGGCCTGTGAAAGCAAGCCGGGCGGCGGTGTACATGAAAGGATGAATGAGAAAATGATTAGTTAATGGTCACGGGCACTTTTTTCAGGCTGTTCCATGCGCGGATGATGCGTGCATTGGTCACCTTGGTGTCCGGGCCAAAGGTTGCACCGTAGTCGGACATCAGACCCTGCTCTACGCACCAGCGGGCAGCCTTCTGCTGCTCGATGTCGTCAGCGGGGATATCGGTGTACAGGGCGGTGCTTACGGGGTCGGGCTTGCCGGCAGTCGTCCACAGGACGGTTGCCAGCTCCTGACGGGTGGAGGGGATAAAGCCGCCCGGCAGCGCATAGTGCAGATACAGGGAAGAACCGTAGGCATAGGTAAGGTAACCCAGACCCGCAGCGCCCAGCACGATGCCAAGTGCGGCTGCACCGGAGGAGAACGCCGAGTCGATCTCGGAGTCATCCAGTGTAGGCGGTGTAGGCTCCGCGGTCACCAGCACGATGGACTTCGGCTGGGATACCTCGATGGTGTAACTGCCGTCCGCGTTTTGTTGTACGCTATCCATAATGGATTCGCCGTCTGCAAGGCAGTCGGTCAATACGGTATCGGTCTTTACGGTAATGGGGTTTGCCTGCTCAGATGTACCGTGAGGCACATAAAGGGTTCCGTAGCCGTTTTCAGAAAAGTCTTCATTTACAGGCACTTGGAAGGTTCTGCCATTCTGATCGCGCACAGTGGCAAAGCCGGTGTTGCTGCCTTGCGGCATGATAGGCTTTGCCACAAAATAACCGCCGGTGATAGAAAGATTGCCCGTGCTGATGGTGTATACATCCACATCTTTGGTAAACAGGCCGCCGGTGATGGAAAGCGAGCCGTAACGTCCTTTGTTGACAACCACGCCGTCAAACAGGCCGTCGCTGATGGTGATGGAAGCGTCACCATTCATGAGCAGCACTTTCTTTTCAAAGGTCCCGCCGGAGATGGTGCCCCGGTTGGACGCTTCTCCTTGGAAGGTGCCGCCGGAGATGGTGCCGTCGTTGGACATAGCCCCTTGGAAGGTGCCGTCGGAGATGGTGCCCTGGTTGGACGCTTCTCCTTGGAAGGTGCCGCCGGAGATGGTGCCCCGGTTGGTGGTCCAATTGCCGGCGGTGCCGCCCTTAAATTCGGCAGATCTCTTAATAAAGAGACCCGGCTGCAATGCGCTTGCTGCCCCGGGCTCCGAGGAGGGCTGCAGGGTGAAGGTGCCGGAGTTCAAGAACAAGGCGGTTGCGTTGTAGTACCAATGGGCAACGTCACCTTGGCTTGTGGGATTGCCTTTGGCGTCCAGATCGATGGTAATGCTTTCGGCGGTGTTGTTCTCTGCGTCCAGATCACGGCTGCTGCGGGTGGCGGCTTCCTCCTCGGTGCTGCGGGAGACGTCGGCCTCCTGTACAAGGGGTGCAGCCTTTTTGGCCGTGGTCTGGGCGGGTGCATCGAACACCGGGGCGGCTGCCAGTGCAGACACCGGCAGCAGGGACAGCAGCATACTGCCGGTCAGCAGGATGCTTACAATGCGTTTGGCTTTCATAAAGTTTCGCTCCTTTCGTGTGGGTTTTATACGGGGTGTCGTTACCATAAATATACCATAAACTAGGCAAAAACAAAAGAAATTCTGCGCGAATGGGGGCTAAAACTGCGCGAATGGCTGAAAAAGGGGGGAAAACTAAAACACTGCTGCCCGGGGATGTTCTCTTTTGACACCAAAAGAGAACCAGAAAAGTGCCAGCGATTTCGACGCGCTGGAGCCACGAAAAAGGGGCTGCTCGCCCCTTTTAACCCCAAAGAGGAGGGCTACACCGGAAAAAACTGAAGATTCACGCCTGTTCGGCGTGAAGATCTTTTAACCGTTTTTTCCGGCTCCGCCGATTTGAAGCCCCTCAGTCTCGCTACGCTCGACAGCTCCCCCCGGGGGAGCGTTCTCTCCCGCAAGCTTTGCACTTGAGCCGCAAACTGTACCGCCATGCCAAAGGCTCCCTCCCCGAGGGAGCTGGCAAAGCCGTAGGCTTTGACTGAGGGAGTTCACACCCCCTTTATGACAGAATTATGAATCTTTATAAACATTTTTGCAAAGGGCTTGACAGCAGGGCAAAAACGGTTATAATGGTCTTAGCACTCAGGAACAAGGAGTGCTAAACAAACAAAAGCGATACAAAAAGGAGGCAGGCGCTATGACGATGGATGCACGCAAGCAACGGGTCTTGCAGGCGATCGTGGCGCTGTATGGCCTTGAGGGCGAGCCGGTGGGCAGCAGCGTGCTGGCAAACTACTTTGATATGGCAGTGTCCAGCGCAACGCTGCGCAACGAGATGGCGGCGCTGACAAAGCTGGGTCTGCTGGAGCAGCCCCACACCAGCGCGGGGCGTGTGCCCAGCGCCAAGGGCTACCGGTATTATCTGGACAACCTGCTGACCGATGATCAGCCGCTGGACCGCGTTACCCGCGCCCGGGTAGATGCGGTGTTCGCCAGCCTTGACCACGAGCCGGAAAAGCTGGCACAGGGCGCTGCCAAGGCGCTGGCCGCCATCAGCGGCTGCACCGCCGCCGTCAGCACCCCCTGCGCCGAGGATCTGTGCATCGCCCATTACGAGGTGGTGCAGGTGGGCCGCAGCGCAGCCGCTGTGCTGGCTGTGACCACTGCCGGTTACGTCCGCACCCGGGTGGCGCGGGTACGCACCGGGCTTTCCCGGGAAAATGCAGCTGCCCTTGCGGCGCTGCTCAACCGCAACCTTACCTTTGTGGCGCCGGTGGATCTTTCCACCCGGATGCTCAGCGAGCTGTGCGGCCAGATCGCACCGGAACTTGTGCCGGTGGTCAGCGCCGCAGCCGCAATTTTGCAGGACAGCGTAAAGCCCCATGTATTTCTGGGCGGCGAGCAGTACCTGCTGGACTGGCCGCAGCTGGACGGCCGGGTGGGTGATATCCTTACCCTGCTGAACGACGAGGAACAGGCCGCAAACCTGATCGCACCCCCGGAAAACCGCAGCGAAAGCGTGCTGCTGGGCGAGGATCTGGAACCGCAGATCCCCGGGCTGTGCATCGTGAGCGACCGGTATCTGGTAGGCGGCGGGCTGTGGGGCTCCATTGCCCTGATCGGCCCCACCCGGATGCCCTTCCAGAAGCTGATGCCCCTGCTGCACGAGTTTGCAGACCAGCTTGGCGAGGGCATGAGCGGCAAACGAAAAGACACCCCGCAGGCTGCCGTACCGCGGCGGACTGTGATCTATAAGGAGGATCTGGAATGAGCGAAGAAGCAAAGAACACGGTGCCCGAGACCGAGCAGCCGGAAACTGCCCCCGAGGAAAAGACCGCTGCCGCAGCGCCCGAACAGGCTGCTGCTGAAGCTGCCCCCGAAGAGGACAAGAAGAAGGACGGCGGCTGGTTCAACAAGAAGGCCCGGGAGATGGAAGCCGTTAAGGCAAAGCTGGATGCAGCGGAAAAGAACGCTGCACAGGCCAAGGATCAGCTGCTGCGCATGGCTGCCGAGTACGACAACTACCGCAAGCGCTCCACCCGCGAGGCCGACCAGAAGTTTGGCGACGGTGTTTCCCACGCAGTGGAAAAGATCATCCCCATTCTGGATACGCTGGACATGGCTGCCAACGCCCCCACCACCGATGAGAACTACAAAAAGGGCGTGGTCATGACGCTGGATAAGGCGGCAAAGGCACTGGAAGCCCTCCATGTGGAGGAGATCGAGGTGCTGGGCAAGCCCTTTGACCCCAACTTTATGAATGCCGTGCAGCAGATCCCCGCCCCGGACGGGCAGGAGAGCGGCACGGTGGTCACCGTTTTCCAGAAGGGTTACAAGCTGGGTGACAAGATCATCCGCCATGCAACCGTTGTGGTGGCCGAATAAACAAGCCGAACCTCCCGCAAGGGAGTTTGCAATAACATCCGCTTGACATCATCATAAGCATCATATAAACAAGATTTGTTCTTTCGAGAGGAGACTTCATTATGAGTAAGATTATTGGTATCGACCTTGGTACTACCAACAGCTGCGTAGCTGTTATGGAGGGCGGCGAGCCCGTTGTCATCGCCAACTCTGAGGGTGCCCGCACCACCCCGTCCGTTGTCGGCTTCACCAAGACCGGCGACCGTCTGGTAGGTCAGGTTGCAAAGCGTCAGGCTATCACCAACCCCGACAACACCGTTTCTTCCATCAAGCGTCAGATGGGCACCGACCACAAGGTGACCCTGAACGGCAAGGAGTACACTCCCCAGCAGGTCAGCGCTATGATCCTGCAGAAGCTGAAGGCTGACGCCGAGGCTTATCTGGGCGAGACCGTCACCGAGGCTGTCATCACTGTGCCTGCCTACTTCAACGACAGCCAGCGTCAGGCAACCAAGGACGCAGGCACCATTGCCGGCCTGAACGTCCGCCGTATCATCAACGAGCCCACCGCAGCTGCTCTGGCTTACGGTGTGGATAAAGAGGACGACCAGAAGATCATGGTTTACGATCTGGGCGGCGGCACCTTCGATGTGTCCATCATCGAGATGGGCGACGGCGTTACCGAGGTTCTGGCCACCAACGGCGATACCCATCTGGGCGGCGATGACTTCGACCAGCGCATCATCGACTGGATGGCAGACGCCTTCCAGACTGAGAACGGCATCGACCTGCGCAAGGACAAGATGGCTGCACAGCGCCTGAAGGAAGCTGCCGAGAAGGCTAAGATCGAGCTGTCCAGCGCAATGAGCAGCCAGATCAACCTGCCCTTCATCACCGCCGATGCTACCGGCCCCAAGCACCTGGATATGACCCTGACCCGCGCAAAGTTCAACGAGCTGACCGCTGATCTGGTGGATCGTACCATGACCCCCGTGCGCAAGGCTCTGCAGGATGCAGGTCTGCGCGCTTCCGACCTGAAGAAGGTCCTGATGGTCGGTGGTTCCACCCGTATCCCCGCTGTCTACGACGCCGTGAAGAAGGAACTGAACTGCGAGCCCTTCAAGGGCATCAACCCCGATGAGTGCGTGGCTGTCGGTGCTGCTATTCAGGGCGGCGTTCTGAACGGCGAGAAGAAGGGTCTGCTGCTGCTGGATGTCACCCCGCTGAGCCTCGGCATTGAGACCCTGGGCGGCGTGTGCACCAAGATCATCGACCGCAACACCACCATCCCCACCCACAAGAGCCAGGTGTTCTCCACCGCAGCCGACAACCAGCCCTCTGTTGAGGTCAACGTGCTGCAGGGCGAGCGTGAGTTTGCCCGCGACAACAAGAGTCTGGGTGTGTTCCATCTGGATGGCATTGCTCCGGCTCCCCGTGGCGTGCCTCAGATTGAAGTTACCTTCGATATCGATGCCAACGGCATCGTGAAGGTCAGCGCTAAGGATCTGGGCACCGGCAAGGAGCAGAACATCACCATCACCGCTTCCACCAATATGTCCAAGGAGGACATCGACAAGGCTGTGAAGGAAGCTGAGCAGTTTGCTGCCGATGATAAGAAGAAGCGTGAAGAGGTCGATATCCGCAACGGTGCCGACCAGATGGTGTTCCAGACCGAGAAGATGCTGAAGGAGAACGGCGACAAGCTGCCCGCAGACGTGAAGAGCGATGCCGAGGCAAAGCTTGCTGACCTCAAGACCGCTGTCCAGTCCGGCAACGTGGACGACATCAAGGCAAAGCAGGAAGCCCTGAGCCAGGTATTCGAGAAGATGTATCAGGCAGCCGCTGCCGCACAGCAGACCGCCGGTGCACAGCCCGGTGCTGACGCAGGCGCAGCCAACGAAAAGCCCAACGATGACGGCGTTGTGGATGCCGACTTCAAGGAAGTCTAAGTCTGACACAAAGCGCTGTGTCCGGCCAAACCGGCGGGCACACGCGCAATAGAGCAAAAGCCGCTCCGGTTTAGGCCGGAGCGGCTCTTGCTGGTTATAGAGAGATGCCTCTGCATACTTGGCTCCCCCTTTGGGGGAGCTGGCGCGCCAGCGCCTGAGAGGGCGAGGATGCTGGAGAAACAAGCGGGTTCGCCCTCTCCGTCATTGCTGCGCAATGCCAACTCCCCCTTTTGTCGCTGCGCGACATCTTCCCCCGGAGCGGGGGAAGTCTTTCCTCAAAGGGAGAGGCAAGAAATGTAGAGATCAAGTTACAGGAGGAACCGACCGGGGCGTTACCCGGAGAGGGCGTTCCCGGAGAGGTGAGTGGATATGGCACAGGAAAAGCGTGATTATTACGAAGTGCTGGGGGTATCCAAGGGTGCAAGCGATGCCGAGATCAAAAAGGCATACCGCAAGCTTGCCATGAAGTACCACCCGGACTATAACCCCGGCGATAAGGACGCCGAGGCAAAGTTCAAGGAGATCAACGAGGCAAACGAGGTGCTTTCGGACCCGAAGAAGCGCCAGCTGTACGACCAGTACGGCTTTGCCGGTGTTGACCCCACTTATGCAGCACAGAACGGCGGCGGCCCCGGCGGTTTCAGCGGTTTTGGCGGCGACGGCGTGGATCTGGGCGACATTTTTGGCGATATCTTCGGCGGCGGCTTTGGCGGCTTCGGCGGCTCGTCCCGTCAGGCAAACCCCAACGCCCCCCGCAAGGGTCAGGACATCCGGGTGCGCATCACCCTGAGTTTTGACGAGGCCGTGCACGGCTGCAAGAAGAACATTACCATCACCCGCCAACAGGAGTGTACTGAGTGCCACGGCTCCGGCTGTGCCGCCGGTACCAGCCCCGAGACCTGCCCGGACTGCGGCGGACGCGGCTTTGTCATCCGCCAGCAGCGCACCCCCTTTGGCGTGATGCAGACCCAGCAGCCCTGCTCCCGCTGCGGCGGCAAGGGCAAGCTGGTAAAGAACCCCTGCAAGGTCTGCCACGGCAGCGGCAAGGTAGCTACCAAAAAGACGCTGGAGGTGTCCATCCCCATGGGCATCGACGACGACCAGAGCTTTGCACTGCGCGGCATGGGCGATGCTGGTACCAACGGCGGCCCCACCGGTGACGTCATCGTCATGGTCACCGTGCGCCCCAGCGAGGTGTTCCAGCGTGACGGCTACGATGTGTGGGTCACCGTGCCCATCACTTACAGTCAGGCGGTGCTGGGCGACAGCGTCACCGTGCCCTCCATTGACGGCAAGGTGGAGTACACCGTGCCCGAGGGCACCCAGAGCGGCACCACCTTCCGCCTGCGCGGCAAGGGCATCCAGTACCTGAACGGCCGCGGCCGCGGCGATATGTACGTCAAGTGCGAGGTGGAGATCCCTAAAAAGCTGAACAAGGCGCAGCGCGATGCCCTGAAAAAATTTGAGGGCACGCTGAAAGAAGAAAACTACGAAAAGCGTAAGGGCTTCTTCAAAAAGCTGAAGGATATGTTCAACGCATAAAAACCAAACGGCGGTACGTTCCATCGGAGTGTGCCGCCGTTTTTTTGCATGTGAACCCTACAAAAACAGCGGAGGCGCTGCCCTTTCGGGCAGCGCCTCCGCCTGCTTTGTTCTTTGGTGTACTCCGAGCCGGTCTTATGAGATAAGATGGATCAGAGCAGGATGACTGCTGCATTGATGATCAGGCCGACACCGGAAGCGGTGGAGCTGATCATGTAAGCGGTGCAGGCGATGTCACGGATGGCGTTGGCAGTGCTCTTCTCCATATCGGCAGTCAGAGCATCCAGACCGGTCTCAGTCCAAGTGTTGGGGTTCTTACGGCGGTAATTGCGGACAGCGGTCAGACCCTTGAACCAGCCGTACGGGGGAATCAGCCAGCACAGCAGAGCCTCAGACATGGTAGCATTGGCGCCGCCTTCGGTGTAGGTCATCTCTTCAGTGGACAGTACATTGTAGTACGCGGGCATCATCATTTTTTCCATAATAACACTCCTTTTGAAACAAAGCTATCCAAAACGGTGCATCCCAAAACGCACCGTTTTATCTGATTAAAAAGGTCAGCGCACGATCAGCAGAACGGCGCTCAGGGGAGCCAGCGCCACCACCATGGTGGTGGAAACGGCATCCCGCACAAAGTTGCCGGCGGATTTGCCCATATCGGCGGCAATGGCATCGGTGGCGCGGCCCATCACCGTAAAGAAGTTGCCGTCCTTGTTGCCGTCCTGCTGCAGCCAGGTGCGTGCCTGCTTGATGCCCCAGATATAGCTGGAGGCCAGCACCACAGCACCTACGACCGTTGCGGCAGTAGTGGCGATACCGGCAGCATCATCCACTGCGCCGCCGCCGGTGGTATAGGTCATTTCTTCGTTGGAAAGTACCGCATAATCTGCGGGATAATTCATCTTTTTCATCATCAATACTCCTTTGTCAAAGGGAAATGCCGCATTGCATCCCGATCCCCCGGCGTCTATACCCAAAGGCTGATAGAGCATTGTTCTCTATATGGTCATTCTACAACAGTGGTCGGATTTTATCAAGGGGTTTTGGCACATCTGTGCAAAAACTGGCGGGACGCATGAAATTGCGGCTATAAATTTGTGAAAATAGACTGCAATAATTTAGGCTTTTGGCTGTTTACCCCTGTACTCCGGCGCGGTAGAGGTAGGGGTCGCTCTTGAAGCTGTCAAAGTTGTACAGCACAAGGATCTGGTCGTAGCCGTTATCGGCGATCAGCTTGTCCAAGCCGTAGTTGTAGTTGCGGAAGTCCACCACGTCAATGTCGGCGTAGTTGGCGGTCAGGTAGGGTACAAAGCAGTTGGCGTAGCTGTCCTTGATGACAAGGATGCGCCCGCTGCCGTTGCCCTGCACCCGGCTTAAACCGTTGTTGCCGTGCAGGAACATGGCGTATTTATCATAAACGGAGAGCTTCTCCGTGTCGTACAGGCCGGTGGTCTGCCCCTCGGTGGGCTGGCCTGCCGCCGTCACGTTCCATACCGTCAGGGTGTTGGCAAGGTCGTAGTAGGTGATCACGTCCGGCACGGCGTTCCATGTGCGCGCCTTGGCGTAGTGGGTGCCGTAAAAGCCGTCGGCAGTCAGGGCAGTGTGGGCGGCGGTATCAAAGGGGGTAAGGCCAAGGGTCTGGCACAGCTGGCTGTAAGCGTAGTAGGCACCAAGGCTCGTCCAGTGGTGGTCGGTGCGGTAATAAATATACTCGCTCTTGTGGGCGGTAAGGGTGGGGCGCACGTCCACAAAGCTGCCGCCGGCCGCCTGCACCGCAGCGGAAAGCTGGTCAAGGTAGCCGTCCTCGTCCAGCAGGGGGGCGTTTGCGGGCACGTTTTCTTTATAGATATCGCTGGCGGCGGGTGCCAGCAGCACATTCACCTTGCCCGGGTAGCGCTGGCACAGGCTGGTGAGCGCTGCGGTGTTTTTGGGCAGGGTGCGCTCCTCGCTGGAAAGCAGCCCGTAGGTGCGGGGGAACATCATGTGCTCCTTGCCCAGCAGAATGCCGCCGTTCTGCTGCTTTTGCAGCAGGGTGGTCTCCACCACGCTCTGCAGGCTGATCCACTGGTCGCGCCCCGCCACCTGATCTTTGACATATTTGGTGTAGGCGGTAAAGTAGCTGTTCAGCCCCTTGGCGGTGAACTGGGTCAGCGCCGGGCGCTGGCTCAGGGTGGTATTTTCCAGCTCACTGTAGCTGCGATCCGGGGTGACCATATCCAGCGTGAACAGCCCGATGAAAAACAGGCTGAACACCACCAGCACCGGGTGGTGCAAAAGGGAGGAGGTCTTTTTCTCGTGTTTGGACATCTTCCCGCCTCCTTAAAAGTTAAAATACAGGAACGGGCTGTTGGTGCTGCCCACCACATAGGCGGTGGAGACCACCAGCAGCGTCAGGATGGCGGCGCAGCGGGTGACCACGTTCTTGCGCAGCACGTCCCACAGCTTTTCGATCAGCGGGGTGCAGCACACCACGCTTACCGCCAGCAGCACGCCATAATTCCGCAGGAAATACAGCGGCGACACCCCGCCGGAGGGGATAAAGAGCTTCTGGAACAGCAGCCCAAAGGACACGCCGGTGTCGTTGCCCACGAACATTGCCCAGCCTACCACCACAAGGAACAGGGTGTAGAAATGCGGCCACACCTTGCCCTTTTTCAGGTAGGGCAGCAGGAACAGCTTTTCAGCCGCCAGCAGCACAAAGTAGTAAAGACCCCAGCAGATAAAGTTCCAGTTCGCGCCGTGCCAGATGCCGGTGAGCAGCTCCACGATGAACAGGTTTAAGATCTGCCGCTTGAGCCCCTTGCGGTTGCCGCCCAGCGGGATATACACATACTCCCGGAACCAGCCGGACAGGGTCATGTGCCAGCGCCGCCAGAACTCAGTGATGGAAGCGGAGATATAGGGGTAGTTGAAGTTTGCAGGGAAATCGAAGCCCAGCATCTTGCCCATGCCGATGCCCATGAGGGAGTAGCCGGAAAAATCGAAGTACAGCTGCAAACTGTATGCGATGATGCCCAGCCACACCAGCGGGGTGGAAGCGTTTGCCAGACCCACAAAGGTGGTGGAGGGGCTGTCGGCTACCCCGATAATGTCTGTCCACAATGCGCCCACGGCGTCCGCCAGCAGCACCTTTTTGGCAAGACCGAAGGTGAACAGGGTCATGCCCTCTTCTATTTGTTTGAGGTTATAGCGGTGCTTGTAGACGTGCAGCTGGTCGGAGACGTCCCGGTACTTGACGATAGGCCCCGCGATGAGCTGCGGGAACATGACCACATAAGCGCCGAAGTCGATGATATTGCGCTCGGCTTTTACATCCCGGCGGTAGACGTCGATGGAGTAGGAAAGGGTCTGGAAGGTGTAGAAGCTGATGCCCAGCGGCAGGGTGCCAATGCCCTGAATTTCGGCAAAGGCGGTGCCCAGCAGGGCGTTGGCGCTGCGCAGCACAAAGTTTGCGTATTTGAAGTAGAACAGCATCCCCAAGCTGCCGACGAGCGCCACCAGCAGAAAAAAGCGGCGCAGCGCGGGCTTTGCATCAAAATGTTCGATGGCAAGGCCGCTGAGATAGTTGATGAGGATAAGCGCCACCATGACCGGGAAAAAGCGCACCTCGCCCCAGCAGTAGAACACCAGACTGCACAAAAACAGCACGGTGTTTTTCAGTTTTGCGGGGGCAAGATAGTACAGCGCCAGCGTGATGGGCAGAAAACGAAACAGGAAGATGATGGTGCTGAAAACCAAGGGGTCAGCCTCCTTTTTTACACGGAATTACAGACTCAGCCTTCCCCCGGCCGGGGGAAGGTGGCATGACGGATGCGGGCGCAGCTTCAGCAGAAATCCCCCTCATCAGGGGCTTTCTACTGAAAAAAGCCGATGCCGCAGATGGCACCGGCTCAGAAGGTCAGATTCAGCTGTTCAGGGCGCTGTCCACAGCACTGTTCAGGTCTGCAGTGCACTCGTTGGAGGCGATCACCATGACCACACGGTCGCCCTTGGAGGAGATGATGGCGTTTTCCACGTTGTTCTGTGCCTGTGCAAACTCGGCGTAGTTGCCGTAGAAAGCCACCTGATCCTGCTTGTAGCTTTCCAGCGCGGTCACCACGTCCTGTGCCTTGCCGGAAACGGTATCCACCACCAGCACAAGGCCGGCATCGCCGTTGTCGTTGCTCTTCACGCCCTTGTAGGCGGCTACGTCCTCGGCCTTCAGGCCGAAGTCGTACTCGATGTTCATGGCGGCGATCTCGAACTGGTTGGAGATGGGGTCGGCAGCCAGCAGGGTCTCCACGGCGCTGTCCAGATCGGCGGTGCCGTTTTCGGTGGTATCCGCCGCCGGAGAAGCTGCATCGGAGACCGGTGCAGAGGCGGAGGCGCTGGACACGGAGGACGGCGCGGAAGAAGCGCTGCCGCCGCAGCCGGTCAGGGCGACAGCCAGCACGGCGCTGACGGCGATCACAGAAAGTTTTGTGCGGTTTATCATAAAATATTCCTTCTTTTGTTGAATTCGTTTGTCGGTGTGCGGGGCTGCGCCGCGCACACGGGCAGACTGTATTTATCTTACCATAACAGCAGGTAAATTGCAACGCACCCCACAGGGTTTTCCGGCAGTTTTCATCGGATTTTAACCGGTCACGGTCTCCCCGGCGGCAATGCGCTGCAAAACGGCTACTGCGTCCTCCAGACACAGGCCGCTCTGGTTGAGCAGGGCGGCGTTTTCCGGGCCTACATAGCGCCAGTGCCACGGCTCATAGGTGATGCCGGTCACGCTTTCCGCCTCCTTGGGGTAGCGCAGGATAAAGCCGTACTGCTCTGCGTTCTCGCACAGCCAGCGGAAGGCGGCAGTGTCGGCAAAGCCGGTGTCAAGGGTGGTGTGCTCCGGGCTGTTCAGGTCGGCGGCAAGGCCGCAGTTGTGCTCCGAGCAGCCCGGCGGGTTGACGATGGCAGCCGCCTTTTCCCGGGCGGCGGCTTCGCTCAGACCCTTGTTGAGGTAGTACTGGGTCTTGTTGTCGTACAGCTTTTTCTGGTAGCTGACGCTGCGGTAGCCGCTCTGCATCCGCACATCCACGCCGTCCTTGGCGGCAGCGGTCTGCATGGAGAGAAAGGCATCGGCAGCTTCGGTCTGCAAGGTCTTGTTGATGGCGGTAGCCGAGCCGCATTCCTTAGTCTCGATGGGGTAGTCCTCCGGCATCTTGTGGGTGCGGCTCACAAGGATCATGCGGGGGTCGTCCAGCAGCGCCTGCGCCTGTGCGGCGGTAAGGAGGCTCTGCTGCGTGCCGTTCTCGGCGGGCTGCGCAAGGCTCTCGGCGGGCAGCTCCGGCAGCTGCGGCACCGCAGCCTTGCGGGTGCAGGCGTAGGCGGTGCCGCCTACCACAAAGCAGGCCAGCGCCGTCAGGCAGAGCAGACGGCGGGCGTGATGTTTACGGTGATGGGAAGAACGCATAGAACCTACCTTCTTTCACAAAAAAGGATAAGCACCCGCCGCCCCGGGCAGACTATCCGCAAAAGGGGGCGCGGGAAGATGAAGATGACAGCGCAGGAATACGCACGCCGGGTGCAAAAGGCGGGGCCGCACTCGCCGCTTTTGGCAGACTGCCTGTGGGCGTTCTGCGTGGGCGGCGGCATCTGCCTGCTGGGCGAAGGGCTGCGGCAGCTGTTTCTGCGGCAGGGCGCGGACACCGAGGCGGCGGGCACCCTGACCAGCTGCACTTTGATCTTGCTCTCAGCGGTGCTGACCACGCTGGGCTGGTACCAGAAGCTGGCGGCAAAGGCCGGGGCGGGGTCGCTGGTGCCCATCACCGGCTTTGCCAACGCGGTGGTCAGTGCAGCCATCGAGTTCAAGGCCGAGGGACGGGTGACGGGCACGGGAGCCAAGATGTTCCTCATCGCCGGGCCGGTCATCGTGTACGGCACGCTGGCGGCGGTGGTGTACGGCGCGGTGCTCTGGCTGCTGGGGGCCTCTGCTTTATAATACGGAACAGCCCCGCCGGATATTGCAGCGCCGCAGCACCAGTATAGCACGTGCCGGGGCATTTTTTGTAGAAAAAAGGAGAAAATTTTATGACAGAGCGCCGGGGCGATACCCTGTTGTTCCATACCCCGCCGGTCATCGCCGAACAGGCGGCGGTGGGCGGCAAAAAAGAGAGCGATGGTCCGCTGGCGGCGGGCTTTGACGAACTGACCACCGACAACCGGCTGGGACAGCGCAGCTGGGAAGCCGCCGAAAAGCAGCTGCAGCTGCGGGCGGCACGGCTCTGCCTGCAAAAGGCGTCTCTGCCCGCAGAGCGGGTAGACCTTGCGCTGGCAGGGGACTTGCAGGCGCAGTGCACCGCTTCCGGCTACGCGCTGCGGGAGCTGGGCGTGCCCTTTGCGGGGCTGTTCGGGGCGTGCAGCACCATGGCCGAGGCACTGGCGCTGGGCGCGGCGCTGTGCAGCAGCGGGGCGGCGCAGAATCTGCTGGCCATGACCTCCAGCCATTTCTGTGCGGCAGAGCGTCAGTTCCGCACCCCGCTGAGCTACGGCGCGGTGCGCACCCCTACCGCACAGTGGACGGCTACCGCCGCCGGGTGCTGCCTGCTGCGTCCGGCAGGGCAGGGGGTGGGCGTTGCCGCCGCCACCCTTGGGCGGGTGCAGGACTATAACATCAAGGATATCAACAATATGGGCGCAGCCATGGCACCGGCAGCAGCTGCCACCCTGCTGCACTATCTGGCCGATACCCATGCAGAACTGCGGGATTTTGACTGCATCTACACCGGCGACCTTGGGCTGGTGGGCAGTCAGATGCTGCGGGAGCTGTTGGCAGCAGAGGGTCTGCTGCTGAAAAACCACGCGGACTGCGGCTGTCTGCTTTACGATGCCGGGGAGCAGCGGGTGAAGAGCGGCGGCTCGGGCGCGGGCTGCTGCGCCGCCGTGCTCTGTGGGCATATCCTGCCAAAGCTGCTGCGCCGCGGCAGCCGCCGGGTGCTGTTCCTCGCCACTGGGGCGCTGATGAGTCAGACCACCTTTTTGCAGAAGGAGAGCATCCCGGCGGTGGCGCATTTGGTAGAACTGACCGCACCGGAAAAGGAGAGCTGAAATGAACTATCTGTGGGCATTTTTAATAGGCGGCGCCATCTGCGCGGTGGGGCAGCTGTTCATCGACCTGACAAAGCTGACCCCGGCACGCATCCTCACCGGCTATGTGGTGGCGGGGGTGGTGCTCTCGGCGGTGGGGCTGTATGCGCCGCTGGCAGAGTTTGCCGGTGCGGGGGCGAGCGTGCCCCTGCTGGGCTTCGGGCATCTGCTGGCAAAGGGGGTGCGCACCGCCGTGGCGGAAAAGGGTGCCATCGGCATCCTGACCGGCGGGCTGACCGCTGCTTCTGCGGGCATCACCGCAAGCCTTGTCTGCGGCGTGGTATGCAGTCTTGTGGGCAAAAGCCACGACCAGAACTGATGTTTTGCCCGCGCTGTTTCGCCACATTTTGCGCCCGGCGGCTGGTAAACTGGGGGCAAAACGGAGGTGAGGCGCATGAAACACAGCGGACAGACCGTATTGTGGGAGCTGTGGGCGGCGCTGTGCCTGTGCACGGCGCTGGTGCTGCCGCCGGGCAGTCCGTGGCTGCACGAGCCGGCGCTTTTGTACCCGGGACTTATGCTGGCGGCAGTCGTGCCCGCCGCGTGGGTGGTGTGGTGGATGGCGTTGCCGCCGCAGTCGTTGCCGCCGGAGCAGCTGCTACAGCCGGTGCAGCGGCAGAGCCTTGCCGCGCTGTGCGGGACATAACAGCGGAAAAAACAAAAACCCCTGTGCCGGTTACCCGGTACAGAGGTTTTGTTCGTCAATCAAACTGCGCGATCAAGCGTTCTTGTTAGCACGCTTTGCCATACGGCTGATCTTGCGGCTGGCGGTGTTCTTCTTGATGACACCCTTAGCGCGAGCCTTGTCGATCGCGGAAACAGCAGCCAGGACGGTTGCGTCCTTGTCAGCGGCATTCGCATCGATGGCAGCGTCTGCCTTCTTGACGACTGTTTTCAGGTTGGTCTTAATGGCCTTGTTGTGAGCCTGCTCTGCAGCAGCCTGCACGACGCGGTCCTTCTGAGATTTGATGTTAGGCATTCGTTCCACCTCCTTGGCTACCTATAACAGCGCACCCTATGATACCATATTTCGCGTACCAGCGCAAGCGTTTTTTTGATTTTTGTTTGGAAAAGTTTTATTTTTCCCATACTTTCCGGCAAGAAAGCGGGCTTTTGCCCCAAAAAGGAACGGAGAGTGTGGAAAATGCGTACTACGGATATGGCCGACGAGCTGTTTTCAGCAGCGGCGCAGCCGCTGCCCGCAGGGGTGCGGCTGGCCACCGCCCGCCACGGCGGGGTGACGGTGACAAGGGTGGAGATCGCCCGCGAGGGGCTCAGCCGCCCCCGGGGCAGGTATGTCACGCTGGAAATGCCCAGCGTCAGCGTGCTGGACGAGCGGGACGCTGCCGTCATCGAGGTGTGCGCCCGGGAGCTGCGGACCCTTTTGCCGCCAGAAGGGCCGGTGCTGGTGCTGGGGGTGGGCAACCGCCGCATCACCGCCGATGCCCTTGGCCCGCGCACGGTGCAGCGCATTCTTGTCACCATGGGCGCGGGCGCTGCCCCGCCGGTGCGGGGGCTGCGCCCGGTAGCAGCCGTTGCGCCCGGGGTGGCGGCAGCCACCGGGCTTTCCCTGCAGCAGCTGGCGGCGGCGCTGGTGGGGCAGCTGCGCCCGGTGGCGGTGGTCTGCGTGGACAGTCTCTGCTCCGCCGAGGGGCAGCGGCTGGGGCGCACGGTGCAGTTTTCGGACTCAGGGCTTTACCCGGCGCAGGCCGACCACACCCGCCACCTGACCCGGGACACCTTAGGCGTGCCGGTGGTGGCGGCGGGCATCCCCACCCTGATGCAAGCGCAGGAGGGCGCAGACCTTGTGGTCACGCCCCGTGCGCTGGACAGCGTCATCGCCCACGGCGCGGCCCTGCTGGCGGGCAGCGTCAACCGCGCCTTGCAGCCCCGCCTTACCGTGCAGCAGCTCTGCTGGCTGACGGGGTGAAGAAAGGAGGTCTTGCCATGCGCAGCAGAGAGCCTTGGCGTCTGCCTGCGGGGCAGAGCAGGGCAGTGCCCTTTTTGCAGGCTGCGGTGCTGTTTGCAGCCCTGTGCATCTTTGCCCGCAGCACCGCGCTGGTGCTGGCGGCCTTTCTGGCAGCACCGGTGCCTGCTGCGCAGACCCTGCTGCATCTGGGGCAGCAGGCGGTGGAGAGCCGGGCAGCAGAACCGTCTGCGGAAAGCGCGGCGGAGGCTGCATCCGCACTGTCTCCGGCGCAGGAGGCCGCCGCCCCGGTGCAGACCGGGGTGGAGCGGTATTTTGTGGCCTTGCAGCCGGACGAAGCCCGCCCTGCCGATGCAGGCGCGGTGACAGAGCAGCAGTTCGGGCAGGGCAGCGGCGAAAAGTACATCCCCTGCGGTGCGGGCAGCATCAAGAATAACACCCGGCAAACGGCGGCAGACATTGCCGCCGAGGCGGCGCAGCCCCTGCCCTTTGCCATCGAAAAGGACAGCGCTGCGCCGCAGGTGCTCATCATGCACACCCACGCCACCGAGGACTACCGCCTTTCTGCCGGGCTGTGGTTCACCCCCGGGGACGGTGCCCGCAGCACCGACCGCAGCATCAATATGTGCGCGGTGGGGCGGGTGATGGCCGATACCCTCAACGCGGCGGGCATCTGCACCCTGCACGACGAGACCCTGAACGACTACCCCAGCTATACCGGCAGCTATGCCAACAGCCGTGCGGTGGTGCAGCAATATCTGGCGCAGTACCCCAGCATCAAGGTGGTGCTGGACGTCCACCGCGACGCCATCGAGCGGGAAAACGGCACCCGCTGCGCCCCGGTGTGCACCATAGACGGACGGCAGGCGGCGCAGGTGATGATCATCTGCGGGTGCGACAACGGCACCAGCGTGCAGCTGCCCGCATGGCGGCAGAACCTGCGCTTTGCCGCTGCGTGGGAGCGCAGCATGGAGGCAAAATACCCCGGCCTTACCCGCCCGGTGCTGTTCAGCTACCGGTTCTATAATCAGGACCTGACCACCGGCAGTCTGCTGATCGAGATCGGCGGGCACGGCAACAACTTAAATGAGGCCCTGTACGCCGGATATCTGGCAGCACAGGGCCTCGCGGATGCACTATTAAGTTGAGGGTCAGCCGCCAAGGCTGGAGATCATGCTGCTCTTGGCAGACTGATAGTAACTCCATGCCTGATCGGCTACGGTCTCGGGCTGGTTATACTGCCGCAGCACGCGGCGCATCTCGCTGACCACCGAGGAGACGGCACTGTCGTAGGTGCTCTCCACCGAGGAGAGATGCTTGTAGGCGATGCTGACCTTATTGGCAAAGGTCCGCTCTTCGGCGGGCAGAGCGTGGTACTCATCCTTTGCGCTCTGGATGGCGCTGCTGACATCCGACCGTGCCGAGGATTCCAGCGAGTACAGCTCGCTCATCAGCGACGAGATCTTGGCATCGCACTCGGGGTTTGGCGGGTCGTAGACGTGGTCGGGATCATACGATGTGCCGGACTGGGAAGTGCTTCCGTAGGTGGGGAACCAGTCGCCGAACATAAATTCGTTGTATCCGGCAATGAATTCCTCCTTGGTGCAGCCGCTCAGCAGGGCTGCCAGTGCGCAGCTGACCACGGCAAGGGTCAGCAGACGGATGATATGGTGTGTGTGTTTCATGATTTCCTCCAGAATCTGTTTTTGCGGAATACCGCTTTTTTCCATTTTACCAGAGAAAAGGCGTTCTGACAAGCAAAAAAGCGAAAATTTGCCTGATGCCGCACCGTAAGGTTGACAAAATGCCGCCAACGTGCTATTTTAAAACAACAAATGCAAGGAACGGGAAAAGTAGCGCGGGCCGTCCGGCCCAGAGAGTGCGGCACAGCTGAGAGCCGCGCCCGTGCGCCGCGTGAACGAACACCCGGGAGCAGCAAACTGAACACGGCAGCGCGTCTGCCGCTCAGTAGGTGCGCCGCAGGTCCAGCGTTACAGGGACAGCGCTTAAACAAAGAGCGCGTGAGCGACCGGACACTTCCGGTAATTCAGGTGGCACCGCGGACATTAC
>OGIJ01000217.1_pt1 | contig 37014 bp, 36 predicted proteins | sample 1571741 | NCBI WGS metagenome assembly OGIJ01 (sample SAMEA2582034, study PRJEB24529) | metagenome | biome: Human gut stool | place: China | collected 2011 | reverse complement strand
ATCATTCAATCCATAACCATCCAGGATCATTAATACAACCGGTTTCTTTCTCATCGATCGTTCCTCCATTTTTACTTTTGATTATTATAAATTACCAGTACGGCTCCGGAAAATGGTCTGCGTCCCGGATCCGTTCTGAAAGCTTACATTACGTCCACCGAGATTATACACTGAAAACGACGGATGCGCAATAGCAACCGCAGATTTCTTGATCTGCATCTTTGGGCGTTTTTTCTGCAAATCATTTTTCTGCAAATCATCCGGATTTACTTGTATTTTTCCTGCATATGCGCTAAAATATCCCTTAAACTCTCATTTGGGAAAAGGGGTTATCTTATGGTTACATTATTGGCAAAATTATTTATCAGGGATCATGAAAACGTTACGGATTCCGGCGTTCGCCAGGCATATGGAATGCTCTGCGGTATCGTCGGGATTTTTTTCAACCTGATCCTGTTCACTACCAAGGCTCTGGCAGGCTTTTTCAGTCATTCCATCGCCATCACGGCGGATGCATTCAACAACCTGTCGGATGCAGCATCCTCCATCATTACGCTGGCAGGCTTCAAAATGGCGGGACAGAAGCCGGACTCTGACCATCCCTTCGGACACGGACGGATCGAATATATCTCCGGGCTGTTAGTCTCTATTTTAATCGTGCTCATGGGCTTCGAGCTGGTAAAAAGCTCTGTAAGTAAGATTTTCCATCCGGAAGTTCCTGACTACTCCCCTGTCATTATTGGCATCCTGGTATTTTCGATCCTGGTAAAGTGCTATATGGCTCTGTATAACCGCAGCATCGGTTCCCGGATCGGTTCTGTGGCAATGAAGGCTACCGCCATTGACAGTTTGAGCGATATGATAGCAACCACCGTGGTTCTCATCGGCACTATCGTCTCCGCCGCCTCGGGCATCATTATCGACGGTTACTGTGGTGTGCTGGTGGGTATGTTCATCCTGTACTCCGGATTTGTCGCAGCCAAAGACACGATCAGTCCCCTGCTTGGGCAGCCCCCCGAGCCTGAACTGGTACAGCAGATTAACGACATCGTTCTCTCTTATGATGATGTCACCGGGATTCACGATCTGATCGTGCATAATTACGGCCCCGGAAGGACTCTGATCTCTCTGCATGCGGAGGTTCCTGCCGACGGTAATATTCTGACCCTGCACGATACGATCGATACCATAGAGCATGAACTGCGCAGCAAATTAAACTGTAACGCTGTGATCCACATGGATCCCGTCAGCACCAATGACCCCGAGACACTGTCCCTGAAAGCAGAGGTAAAAGCTTATCTGGATCAGATCGATCCAAAACTCAGCATGCATGATTTCCGCATCGTCAAGGGACTGACCCACACGAACCTCATTTTTGACATCGTAGTCCCCTATGATTATCCCGTTTCCGATCAGGATGTGGTTGACTCCGTCACGAAACGGATCCAGATGAACCACCCGGATTTCTACGCAGTGATTGATGTGGATAAGGCAGTGGTACAATAAAGTTTGTATTAAAAACGCCTTTTTTTGCATAAAAATACAAAAACAGGAGATTTTGGCCTTTTATAAGAGCTTATTTTCGCTAAAATGGGAAAAATAATAAAATCAGTACAAAAAATGTTTGATTTAGAAGATTTTTTGTACTGATTTTGCTATTTTGATGCGATTTGCACCAAAACAATAGAAATGGCTGTAGGCAGAAATGCCTATGACGTACAGATATTATGAGAAAATGTAGAACCCCTGCAGCGGATGGAATGTCCTTCCGGGAATGTTTGTCGGACGATGGTGATATTTTCTCGACCGCTATGTCACTTTTCGTCAGGAAATTCCCTCCGGGAGACCTGACACCCCGGAAGGATGTTCCATCCGATGCGGGCGTTCGTGGGGGTTATGTCAACCCTACGTTACGAGCCATGCACTCAATTTATTCCTGACTGTTGATGTAGTTGATCAGTCCCTCTGCGGCGATAATCTTCTGCATGAACTCGGGGAACGCCTGTCCCTGGAAGCTTTCGCCTGTGGTAAGATCTTGGATCACTCCGGTATTGAAATCTATCTCGACTTCATCGCCGTTTTGAATCTTCCGGGATGCCTCGGGACACTCAATGATGGGCAGTCCGATGTTAATGGCATTGCGGTAGAAGATTCTGGCGAAGGTCTCTGCGATGACACAGCTGACACCTGCAGCCTTGATGGCGATGGGGGCATGCTCTCTGGAGGAGCCGCAGCCGAAGTTTTTCTCCGCTACGATGATGTCACCCTTTTTTACATTTTTAATAAAGTCCTTGTCAATATCCTCCATGCAGTGAGTGGCCAGTTCTGCAGGATCGGAGGAATTCAGATATCTTGCGGGAATGATAACGTCAGTATCCACGTTATCTCCGAATTTGAAAACTATTCCTTTTGCGTTGTTCATTTTCCGTTACCTTTCTATTACAAATGTTTCAAATATTTTTCCTGTTCCAATATATCTCTTACTTTTCCATGCAGGCAGCCACAGGATTCCACAATCCCTTACTTGCCTGCCCGCATCTTGCTTTTTCCTGCAGCTTACTCCAGTTCGCAGGGACAGGATATCTTGCCGGTGATGGCGCTGGCTGCCGCTACTGCGGGACTTGCCAGATAGATCTCGGATTTTACATGTCCCATACGTCCGACAAAGTTACGATTGGTCGTGGAGACACATCTCTCGCCTTCTGCCAGGATACCCATGTATCCACCAAGGCAGGGTCCACAGGTAGGAGTGCTTACGACTGCTCCCGCTTCAATAAAGGTCTTCAGAAGTCCCTCTTCCATGGCCTGCATATAGATGGACTGGGTGGCAGGAATTACGATGCAGCGCATGCCTTTCGCCACATGTCTGCCCTTGAGTACCTTTGCTGCGGTGCGCAGATCGTCAATACGTCCGTTGGTGCAGGAACCGATGACTACCTGGTCGATGGCAATGGCGTCCATCTCGTGGATCTCATCGATGGTATGTGTATTCTCCGGCAGATGAGGGAAGGCCACGGTAGGCCGTAAAGTGCTTAAGTCAATGGTATACTCCGCATCATACTGTGCATCCGGGTCTGCTTCGAATATTTTATAGGGACGCTTGGAGTGTTCTTCCATATAAGCAATAGCTTTCTCATCCACAGGGAAAATGCCATTCTTGCCACCGGCCTCAATGGCCATATTGCAGATGCACAGGCGGTCATCCATGGTCAGGCCAGCCACGCCCGGGCCGGTGAACTCCATGGATTTATACAGTGCGCCGTCCACACCAATCATGCCGATGATGTGCAAAATCAGGTCCTTGCCGGATACCCGGGGATTAAATTTGCCGGTGAGCACAAACTTGATGGCAGATGGCACCTTGAACCATGCCATGCCGGTGGCCATGCCTGCGGCCATATCGGTAGAGCCTACACCGGTGGAGAAGGCACCCAGTGCACCGTAGGTACAGGTGTGGCTGTCCGCGCCGATCACGCAGTCACCGGCGGTGACGATGCCTTTTTCCGGCAGCAGCGCGTGCTCAATGCCCATCTGGCCGACATCGTAGAAGTTGAGGATATCGTATTTATTGGCGAACTCCCGGCACTGCTTGGACTGGGTAGCACTCTTGATATCCTTATTGGGTACAAAGTGGTCCAGCACGATAGCGATATGCTCTTTATCAAACACGCGGTCGAAACCGGCGCGTTCAAACTCGTTGATGGCCACCGGGGTGGTGATATCGTTGCCCAGCACAATGTCCAACTTTGCGTTGATCAGCTGGCCTGCCTTGACCTCCGGCAGTCCGGCGTGTGCGGCAAGGATCTTCTGCGTCAGGGTCATTCCCATGGTAGTTTTCTCCTTTTTATCGATTATTGATCGCACTGACAAGGGCGCGGATACCGGCCACGATAATGTCGGTGTCGGTACCGGCACCCCATGTGACTGTGTTGTCTCCCCAGACAAGTCCCACATAGGAGGCCGCGCGGGAGGTAGAGCCCTCGTCCAGACTGTGCTCAGAGTAGTTTTCCAGATGGAATTCCATACCGGTGGCGCTCTGGATAGCGTTGGCTACGGCATCCAAACGGCCGTTGCCCACCGAGGTGACCACCTTGCGCTGGCCGTTCAGCTCCAGCGTGACTGTGGCGGTAATGCCGTTCACCTGTGCAAAGTGGGCTTCCACCACATTCAGCGGCTTTGCACGATTGAGGTAGGTATCCTCGAAGATATGCAGCACCTCGGCAGCGCTCAGCTCCTTGTGGCTGTGGTCGGACACGCTCTTGACCTTGTAGCCCAGCGCCTCCCGCATCTTGGGGGGCAGATTGTAGCCGTAATTCTGTTCCAGCACAAAACCGATGCCGCCCTTGCCGCTCTGGCTGTTGATGCGGATGACGTCGGCGTCGTAGGTGCGGCCGATGTCGTGGGGGTCCACCGGGATGTAGGGGCAGGTCCAGCGGTGTTCGCCGGTCTGCTTGCGGTACGCCATGCCCTTGGCAATAGCGTCCTGATGGCTGCCGGAGAAGGCCGCAAACACCAGCTGTCCGGCGTAGGGGGTGCGCTCGTAGATGTGCATCCGGGTCACCCGCTCGTAGGTGGCGCAGATGGCGGGCATATCTGAGAAGTCCAGTTTGGGGTCTACGCCGTGGCTGTACATATTCATAGCCAGCGTCACAGCGTCCACATTGCCGGTGCGCTCGCCGTTGCCAAACAGGCAGCACTCCACGCGCTGTGCGCCCGCCAGCACTGCCAGCTCTGCGCAGGCCACGCCGGTGCCGCGGTCGTTGTGGGGGTGGGTGGAGATGATCACGCTGTCGCGGTACTTCAGGTGCTTGTCACAGTACTCGATCTGGTTGGCGTACACATGGGGCATGCTCATCTCCACGGTCACCGGCAGGTTGATGATCATGGGGCGCTCCGGGGTGGGCTGCATGATATCCAGCACGGCGTTGCACACCTCTACGGCGTAGTCCACCTCGGTGCCGGTAAAGCTTTCGGGGCTGTACTCAAACAGGAAGTTGCCCTCGTACTCCTCGCTGAGCTGCTTGACCAGCTTTGCGCCGTCCACGGCGATCTGCTTGATCTCTTCCTTGGACTTGTGGAACACTTGCTCCCGCTGCGCCACGGAGGTGGAGTTGTAGAAGTGGATCACTGCCCGGGGTGCGCCCTTGACTGCCTCGAAGGTGCGGCGGATGATGTGGTCGCGGCACTGGGTCAGCACCTGCACGGTGACATCGGCGGGGATCATGTCCTTTTCGATCAGGGTGCGCAGAAACTCGTACTCGGTCTCGCTGGCGGCGGGGAAGCCCACCTCGATCTCCTTGAAGCCGATCTTCACCAGCATCTGGAAGAACTCCAGCTTTTCTGCAAGGCTCATGGGCACGATCAATGCCTGATTGCCATCCCGCAGATCCACGCTGCACCATGCGGGGGCTTTTTCAATATGGTCTTTTTTTACCCAGCTGTCATAACCGGCGGGTACCGGGTAGTACCCCGGTGCGTACTTGGTAGCGTCCATCATCCTGTTGTCCTCCTGATGTTGTGGTGCATAAAAATGCACCCCTTCCGTCTGCTCGTTTCACTCGCATCCACCTTCCCCAAGGGGACGGCTTTCCGGAATGCGGTAAAGTTTGCGGTATTGCCCAAAGGCGCCCCCTTGGGGGAGCTGGCATCGCGTAGCGATGCCTGAAGGGGTATCCGCATACAAAAAGGCTCCCGTCTTTCAAGGCGAAAACCTTGAGAGACGAGAGCCTGTAAATTGCTTTTACAGGGCACCCGTGGTACCACTCTCCTTGCTGCACGGTCAGGTACAGCCACTTTGCACGATCGGCCAAAACAGCGAATCGCTGCCCTTGTAACGGTGGGCGTCCGTCAGAACCTACTTGTCCGTTCAGTTCTGCCGCTCGGGGGCCAGTATCCGAAGTTCTCTGCACCCGCCTTGCACCATCCGGCGGCTCTCTGCACGCAGAAGAAAGATCGTTTTATCCCCGTCAACGCATTTGCACTTTGTTGAAAGTGAGATAATTTTAGCACGCCTGCCAGAAAGTGTCAAGAAGTTTCGTTCAGGATAAAGATGAAAGCATTTCATAATGCCATGGGGAAAATCATGCAAAATTGAGGTCGTTGCTCCCCTGCCCCCTCATCCGGCAAGCCCTTTGCGCACCTATAATCTGGTAACTGAGCGGCTTTAGCCCTCTTTGTTAAGAAACTGCTAAGTTTTTGCAAAGTTGCCCTCACTACGCTGTTGCCCTGCGGCAAGATGTGGTATACTGGACGCAGCAAACGGGTGGAAGCCCACTTTATATAGAAGGAGGAACTTCCCATGAAAGAAGTCAAACCATCCAGAAAGCCGTTGGCCATCTACTATGCCATCGTGCTGCTGGTGCTGCTGGTCATCAACCTTGTGGTCATGCCGTGGCTGGCCGAGCGTCAGGTGCAGGAGGTAGACTACGGCACCTTTATGAGCATGACCGAGCAGGAAAACATCGGCAAGGTGGATATCCAGTCCAACCAGATCATTTTTACGGATAAGGACAACAAGCAGATCTACAAGACCGGCCTGATGAACGATCCCGGCCTGACCGAGCGTCTGTACGATGCGGGCGCACAGTTCTCCAGCGAGATCGTGGAGCAGGGTTCGCCGGTGCTCAGCTTTTTGCTGTGGTTCGTGCTGCCCATCCTGCTGTTCAGCTTCATCGGCAACCAGATGAACAAAAAGCTGATGGAAAAGGCAGGCGGCGGCCCGGGCTCCATGATGTTTGGCGGCGCGGGCAAATCCAACGCAAAGGTGTATGTGCAGTCCACCCACGGCATCCGCTTTGCGGATGTGGCCGGTGAGGACGAAGCCAAGGAGAACCTGCAGGAGATCGTCAATTATCTGCACGACCCCAAGCAGTACGAGGAGATCGGTGCTTCCATGCCCAAGGGCATTCTGCTGGTAGGCCCTCCGGGCACCGGCAAAACCATGTTGGCCAAGGCCGTGGCAGGTGAATCCAACGTGCCCTTCTTCTCCATCTCCGGCTCGGAGTTCGTGGAGATGTTCGTGGGCATGGGTGCCTCCAAGGTGCGTGACCTGTTCAAGCAGGCCAAAGAAAAAGCACCCTGCATCGTATTCATTGATGAAATCGACGCCATTGGCCAGAAGCGCAACAGCGGCCAGTTTGGCGGCAACGATGAGCGCGAGCAGACCCTGAACCAGCTGCTTACCGAGATGGACGGCTTTGAGGGCAACACCGGCGTCATTATTCTGGCAGCCACCAATCGCCCGGATTCCCTCGACCCTGCCTTGACCCGTCCCGGCCGGTTTGACCGCCGTGTGCCCGTGGAGCTGCCCGACCTGAAGGGCCGCGAAGAGATCTTGAAGGTACACGCCAAAAAGGTGAAGATCGCCCCGGGTGTGGACTTCAACACCGTGGCACGCATGGCCTCCGGTGCCTCCGGCGCAGAGCTGGCCAACATTGTGAATGAAGCTGCTCTGCGTGCCGTGCGGGCGGGTCGCAAGAGCGTGACGCAGGCCGACCTTGAGGAGAGCATCGAGGTGGTCATTGCCGGCTACCAGAAGAAGAACTCCATCCTGACCGACCACGAAAAGTGCATCGTAGCCTACCATGAGATCGGCCACGCCCTTGTGGCAGCCAAGCAGTCCAACTCTGCACCGGTGCAGAAGATCACTATTATCCCCCGCACCTCCGGCGCACTGGGCTACACCATGCAGGTGGACGAGGGCAACCACTACCTGATGAACAAGGCCGAGCTGGAAAACAAGATTGCTACCCTGACCGGCGGCCGTGCCGCCGAGGAGGTGGCCTTTAACTCCATCACCACCGGCGCATCCAATGATATCGAGCAGGCCACCAAACTTGCCCGCGCCATGCTGACCCGCTACGGCATGAGCGATGAATTTGACATGGTGGCGTTGGAAACCGTGAATAACCAGTATCTGGGCGGCGATACCTCGCTGGCCTGCAGTGCCCAGACCCAGTGCGAGATCGACCGGAAGGTGGTAGAGCTGGTCAAGACCCAGCACGAAAAGGCCATTCGCATCCTGACCGAGAACCGCGCAAAGCTGGACGAGCTGGCACAGTACCTGTACCAGAAAGAGACCATCACCGGCGAGGATTTCATGGATATCCTCAACCGCGATGATGCCGAAAACAAACCAGAAAATCCCTGAAAATAAAAATTTTTGAATCTTTTGCAATAATCCGGCCGCCGTATCCGTTTATAGAGCAGATACGGCGGTTTTCCATTGTGGATGCGCCGCAGCTGAACCATGGTTTAAAAGAAATTATGATGCAAAAAAACAAGGCAGTCCCTGCGGCTGCCGTTTTCAGGAGGTATTTCCTATGAAGATGCTGAACAAAAAGTTTGTCCGTACCCTGAGCTGTGCCGCTGTGGCGGTGTGCGCCGCTGCCATGCTGAGCGTGGGTGCCTTTGCCGCCGAGGTGGATTCTACCTGTGTGGAGGGCTATCTGCCCCCGCAGGAGCAGATGGTGCAGGGCGACATCGCACTGCACAGCGGTGACGTTGCCGTGGGCGAAAAAGACCCCAGCTACGGCGGTTACGGTGCCCCGGAGGGCAACCCCATTCAGGGCAACATTATGCTGATCTCCGGCGATGAGCTGGCCGACACCGCAAAGACCGAGGCACGCTACACCGTCAAGGGTCTGCTGGGCAAGCAGCTGCTGTACACCGCCCGCCAGAAGGACGGCGTGCTGACGCTGGATGTGCCCGCCGAGGTGGCTACCTTCCGCACCACCATCGAGGATATGCAGACCCTGCAGGCCAACGGTGTGAAAACGCTGGTGCTGGTGACCGAGAAGAACACCACCACCCTGAACCTCTCGCTGCTGTGCGAGGGACAGAAGTCCGGCACCCGCGTCACCCTGCGGCATCTGGGCAGCAATGCTACCCTCTCTGTGGGTCTGCGCTGCCGCCGCGACCTGCTGATCGGCCGCTAATCGGAAAAACGGCAGTATAATTTGTGGTTCAGAAACGCCCACAGGCGTTTCTGAACCACTTTTTTTAATGATGACAAGACCCCCGGCTGCCCGCCGGGGGTCTTGTCGCACACTTATGGAGGCTTGGACAGGAATAAAAGGAAGATCACATTCCCTTTGCGGGAAAGAGAATCGCTGCTTACTTGCCGCGGACGGCTGCGAAACCGGCTTCCAGATCGGCAAGGATATCATCAATGTGCTCGGTGCCGATGGACAGGCGGATGGTGTTCTGGTAGATCTGCTGCTCGGCCAGCTCAGCATCGGTCAGCTGGCTGTGGGTGGTGGAGGCCGGGTGGATGACAAGGCTCTTCACGTCCGCTACGTTGGCCAGCAGAGAGAAGATCTTCAGGTTATCAATGAAGGTAAAGGCCTCCTCGCGGCCGCCCTTGATGTTAAAGGTAAAGATAGATGCGCCGCCGTTGGGGAAATACTTCTGGTACAAAGCGTGATCCGGGTGATCCGGCAGCGAGGGATGGTTCACCTTTTCCACCTGCGGGTGGTTGGCAAGGAACTCCACCACCTTTTTGGTGTTCTCCACATGACGCTCAATGCGCAGGCTCAGCGTCTCGGTGCCCTGCAGCAGCAGGAAGGCGTTGAAGGGGGAGATGGTAGCGCCGGTATCACGCAGCAGGATAGCGCGGATGTAGGTGACAAAAGCGGCAGGGCCTGCGGCATCCGCAAAGGAGACGCCATGGTAGCTGGGGTTCGGGGCGGCAATGTTGGGGTAACGGCCGCTGGCCTTCCAGTCGAAGTTGCCGCTGTCCACGATGATGCCGCCCAGCGTGGTGCCGTGGCCGCCGATGAACTTGGTAGCAGAGTGCACCACGATGTCTGCGCCGTGCTCGATGGGACGGATGAGGTACGGGGTGCCGAAGGTGTTATCAATGACCAGCGGCAGGCCGTGCTTGTGGGCGATGGCGGCAATGGCGTCGATATCCGGGATATCACTGTTGGGGTTGCCCAGCGTTTCCAGATACACAGCCTTGGTGTTGGGCTGGATAGCGGCCTCCACCTGTGCAAGGTCGTGGGCATCCACAAAGGTGGTGTTGACGCCGAACTGGGTCAGGGTGTGAGCCAGCAGGTTGTAGCTGCCGCCGTAGATGGTGTTTTGTGCCACGATGTGGTCACCGGCCTGTGCCAGTGCCTGAATGGTGTAGGTGATGGCGGCTGCACCGGAAGCGGTAGCCAGTGCTGCCACGCCGCCCTCCAGCGCTGCGATGCGCTTTTCGAACACATCCTGCGTGGAGTTGGTCAGCCGGCCGTAGATGTTGCCTGCATCGGCCAGACCGAAACGGTCGGCGGCGTGCTGGCTGTTGCGGAACACATAGGACGTGGTCTGGTAGATGGGCACCGCACGGGCATCGGTGGCGGGGTCGGCCTGCTCCTGACCGACATGAAGCTGCAGGGTCTCAAATTTATATTCAGACATTGTTATTTGCCTCTCTTAATATACTAAAAGTATTATTGTTGTGTACAAAAAATCCCGATGCGTTTTCAAAGGCGCACCGGGCAGTGTGGTCTACCGGAGCTGCTGCTGTCACATTCGGGTGCACATTCGCGCAGCCGAGGGCAAAATACAGTACACATCCGATGCCGGTGCCCGGTTGGTATGCATTCGCCCACAGCGATAATTCGCGTGCAGCAGTTCTTTCCAGATCAGCTTCATCTTTGTGCCCTCCTTCCGGTAAAACTTTTCCATCCCTCTATGTACCCACCCGCCGGAGAACCTCTGTTTCATTTCCCTACAAAACTGGTGGATTGGATGTTTGCATTATATCCCGTTCTACCTAGTTTGTCAATAGGTTAATTCCACTTTTTTCAAGGATGTATTTTTTGCATGATAATTTTGCCCGTACTGCCACCGCCCGACAGCATTTTGTACAGCGACCCCTCTGAACAAAAAACGAAGCCCGGAACGTCTGCGGACGCTCCGGGCTTCGTTTTCTCATAAAATGGTCAGGCCTGCTTTGTCTCTTCCGTCCGGGTGGAAATGCCGAACAGTACAAAGCCGATGACAAACAGGATGGCAATGGAGCCCACACCCACGTTGGCGCTGCCGGTCAGCTGGCTGCCCACACTGACAATCATGGTGCCAAGGAAGGATGCACCCTTGCCGCAGATATCGAACAGGCCAAAGTATTCGCCAGATTTTTCCTGCGGGATGATTTTGGCAAAGTGGCTGCGGCTCAGTGCCTGCACACCGCCCTGGAACATACCCACCACCACGGCCAGCACCCAGAACTGCCACTGACTCTTCAGGAAGAAGGCAAAGACGGCAATGCCGGTATAGGCCGCGATGCACACCGGGATCAGGGTCTTGGATTCATATTTCTGGCTCAGGCGGCCAAAGATCAGCGCCGAAGGGAAGGCCACGATCTGGGTGACCAGCAGCGCCAGCAGCAGACCGGTGGTGTCCAGCCCCAGTGCCGTGCCGTAGGCAGTGGCCATATCAATGATGGTATACACACCGTCGATGTAGCAGAAGAAGGCCAGCAGGAACCAGAACACCTGCTTGTCCTGCGGCAGATGCTTAAGGGTCTGCCCAATGCGCACAAAGCTCTGACGGATGGCGTGCTGCTCCACCTCCACATAGTTGATCTGACGGTACTTTTTTAGCAGCGGCAGGGTGACCACCAGCCACCATACGGCGGTAATGACCAGCGCGATGGACAGCGCGGTCATCTGACTAAGCCCCACCGCACTGCTGCCCAGCACCAGCGCCAGACAGACCACAAAGGGCACGCAGCTGCCGATATAGCCCCACGCGTACCCGCGGGAGGACACCATGTCCATCCGCTCCGGGGTGGTCACATCGCCCAGCATGGAATCGTAGAACACCAGACTGCCGGAGTAACCGATCTTGGCAATGATAAAAATGACCAGAAAGGCCAGCCATGTGCCCGCCAAGCCCATGGCGCAGCAGCCGATGACGCCCACGAAAAGGCAGAGCATGAAGATGGGCTTTTTAAAGCCCTTGGTGTCCGCCAGCGTGCCCAGAATGGGACCCAGAATGGCGGTGACCACCGTGACGATGGAGCTTGCGTAACCCCAGTAGGCCAGATAGTCCACCTTGCTCACCCCACCGGCCTCGGCCAGCGCATTGAAGAAGATAGGCACCAGCGTGGCAATCATCAACACAAAGGCCGAGTTGCCCACATCGTATAAGATCCATGCCCGCTCCAGCGGTGTCACCTTGAATTTTTCAGTTTTCATCGTATTTCCCTTTTCCCCTTGCACCGCCGGGCGGTGCAGTTTTTAAAATTCCCCAAAGGTATGGTCGTAGGCAGCGTCCAGCGGCTCGTCCGTGTCCAGCTTTGCCACATACTCTAAGATCAGCCGCTTTGCCAGCGGCAGAGCCTTGGCGTACAGCGCATCCAGCTTGCGGTTGCTCTCGGTGCACTGCGGGTTCGGCTGCGGGTTTGCCACAAGGCCGTGCATTCCATCGTACTTGCCCAGCACCTTCATGCCGGTCAGCACCACCCAGCGCTTGACCGGGTTCGAAGCCTGCAGCACCTTATGCACCAAGATCATCCCCTTCAGGGCTTCCAGCGCGGTCTGCTCCGAAATATCCTTGTAGAATGGCGCAATGACCCGGGCGTTCTCTGCGCTGGGGTGGATATGGCTGGCGGTAAAGAAGGTCAGCGGGTCATAGCCGTCCCGGCGCAGCAGCATATTGTCGAACTCGGTCTCGATCTCACAGTGAGTCACACCGCTCTCTCGGGTAAACTGTTCCACAAAGGGGTGGCAGGTGCTGTCCAGCGCAAAATGGCACACAAAGCCCAGCGCGTAGGCCAGCGCAGCCTCGCGGTCGGCTTCCTCGTGCACCACCCGCCGTGCCCGGTCAAAGAACGTTCTGCCCTGCTCGTCGTGCATGGCGTTGCCCAGCGCGGCGACCGGGGTGGATTTTTCCGCATGGTAATAGAACAGCACATCCGGCCCGTGCAGACCGATATCGTACAGCTCCCGGTGCGCCTCCAGCTTTTCCCGCAGCGGCGCGGGCAGATGGTCCAGCACATTTGCGCCAAAGCGGCGGTGTGCGTAGGTAGAGGGCATTTCTCATTCCTCCTTCTTGCAGTGCCAGCGCCCGCCGCCCTGTTCCGGCTGCACTGACCAAAAATTCTATCGTTTCCAGTATAGCAGAAAGTTTGCCGACCTTCTACCCTTTTGTGTCTGTTTTCTGTAAAAAGTTTTAATAATTTTGCTGTACCTCCCGCCAAATAAAAGAGGCTTCCGGAATGCCCGTAGACATTCCGGAAGCCTCTTTTCGATTATTTCAGGTTCACACGCTCTCATAGCCCTGCGGCATCTCGCTCTTGCGGTCGCGGGACATCAGATTGCGCAGCGCGTCGCTGGCGCTCATGCCCTCCTTGACGATGGCGTTCACCGTCTGGGCAATGGGCATTTCCACATGGTACTTCTCGGCCAGCTCCATGGCGGCAGGCAGAGCGTTGATGCCCTCCACCACCATGCCGACTTCCTTCACGGCCTGCTCCGGGCTTTCGCCCTTGCCGATCAGGATACCGGCGCGGTTGTTGCGGCTGTGCATACTGGTGGCGGTGACGATCAGGTCGCCGATGCCGGCCAGACCCGCAAAGGTCTGGACATTGCAGCCCATGGCCACGCCCAGCCGGGCGATCTCGGCAATGCCGCGGGTGATCAGAGCGGCGCGGGCGTTATCGCCGTAGCCAAGGCCGGTGGAGATGCCGACACCCAGCGCGATAACGTTCTTCATAGCACCGCTCAGTTCCACGCCCTTGATATCAGTGTTGGTGTACACGCGCATACAGGTGTTGCTGAACACCTCCTGCACCACCTCGGCAGCCTCCAGATCCGGGCTTGCCGAAACGATGGTGGTGGGCAGATCCAGCGCCACCTCCTCGGCGTGGGTGGGGCCGCTGAGCGCCACCAGACGCACCGCCCGGGGGCCGTTCTCGTGGCTCAGCTCGTCGGCAAGGATCTCGGTCATAGTATATAAGGTATCGGGCTCAATGCCCTTTGCCACATCCACGATGATCTGGCCGGAGCGGATATAGGGCCGCGCCTTGGCCGCCGTGGCACGCACGAACACCGACGGCACTGCAAACAGCAGCACGTCCTTGCCGGTACACACTTCCTCTATGCTTTTGGTAAAACGCAGCTCCTGCGGGATGACCATCCCCGGCAGATTGGGGTGCACCCGGGTGGTGGAAAGGTTATCCACCTCGGCTTCAATAGCCGACCACACCTGCACATCGTTGCCGCTGACGGTCAGCATCCGTGCCAGAGCCATGCCCCAGGTGCCTGCACCCAGAACACCAATACTAAACTTTTTCACGTTCGTATCCTCCGTGTCTGCACCGGGCAAGGGGCAAGCCCCCTGCCGGTGGATTTGCGCCGCGCCGGGCCGTTGCCCCGCATCCGCGCACTACTATGTCCATTGTACACGAAAGCGCCCACAGCGTCAAGCATCTGCCGCATTGCACAAATATTTAACAAGTTTATGCCATTTTTCGGTCACATCACACGTTTTGTACAAACCGTTTGCGCTGCGGGGCATTTCATGCTATTATAGTATTCTGGTAGGTTTTGTAGGGATTGGTGATTCAGTCTCTTGACTTTGACCCTACTTTAAGGTATATACTGCCTTAGTCGGCAAAAGCTTTGCCGGCTTGTGCATTTTTTAGCTTTGAGGAAAAAACGATGTTTGAAGCACTTTTAACCAACCGCACGGTCAGTGTGCTGGTGGAGGCGCTGCCCCGCATCCTGACGGCAGGCCTGACCATGACCATTCCGCTGACCCTACTCTCCTTCTTTTTTGCCATGATCATCGCGGTGGCGGTGGCGCTGGTGCAGTACGCCAATGTGCCGGTGCTGCGGCAGATCGCCCGGTTCTATATCTGGGTCATCCGGGGCACGCCGCTGCTGGTGCAGCTGTTCATCATCTTTTACGGCCTGCCCAGCGTGGGCATCATGCTGAACGCCTTTCCGGCGGCAGTCATTGCCTTTGCCTTCAACGAGGGTGCCTACTGCGCCGAGACTATGCGCGGTGCGCTGGAAAGCGTGCCGCAGGGGCAGCTGGAAGCCGGGTACTGCGTGGGCATGAGCTGGTGGCAGATCATGCGCCGCATCGTGCTGCCGCAGGCGCTGCGCACCGCCGTGCCTGCGCTGTCCAACTCCCTCATCGGCATGATCAAGGACACCTCGCTGGCGTCCAATATCACGGTGGCAGAGCTGTTCATGGCGGGGCAGCGGGTAGCCGCCCGCACCTACATCTTCCTGCCCATCTACTGTGAGGTGGCTGTGGTGTATCTGCTGTTCTGTACCGTCATCACCAAGCTGCAGGCGCTGCTGGAACGTCAGCTCAACGCCCGCGGCTTCCAGTAAAAAGGGGGGTGCACACCTATGGCTATGTTAGAGATCCGCAATGTGCAAAAAGCCTTCCGCACCTATGCAAAACCCGGCCTTTTCCACCGCCCCGGTGCGCGGAAGGTCACCAGTGAGCTGCCCGTGCTGCGCGGGGTAGACCTGACCGTGGAAAAGGGCGATGTAGTGGCCATTCTTGGGCCGTCCGGCTCCGGCAAGACCACCCTGCTGCGGTGCCTGAATTTTCTGGAGACTGCCGATGCCGGGCAGCTGGTGTTTGACGGCGAAAGCTTTGACCTTGCCCATGCCAGCCGCGCCGACATTGCCCGGCTGCGCAAAAAGACCGCCTTTGTGTTCCAGAACTACAACCTGTTCCGCAACAAGACCGCCCTGCAGAATGTGAGCGAAGGGCTCATCGTGGCGCGTAAACTGCCCAAGGAGCAGGCGGATGAGATCGGCATGAAGATGCTTACCAAGGTAGGCCTTGCCGACCGTGCCGACTACTACCCCCGCCAGCTTTCCGGCGGACAGCAGCAGCGGGTGGCGATTGCCCGCGCCCTTGCCGCCGACCCGGAGATTATTTACTTTGACGAGCCCACCAGCGCCCTTGACCCGGAGCTGACCGGCGAGGTGCTCAGCGTGATGCGGCAGCTGGCCGAGGAGGGCATGACCATGCTGGTGGTCACCCACGAGATGGGCTTTGCCCGCAACGTTTCCTCCAAGACCGTGTTCATGGAGAACGGCGTGGTGGTGGAGCAGGCCCCCTCTCAGCAGTTCTTTGCATCCCCCAAGGAAGAGCGTACCCGGGCCTTCCTGCGCAGGATCGCCCACACGGAATAAAACCACTTCTCTTTTTGCATTTTTCACGACAGAAAGGAATTTTTACTTATGAAACGCAGAACCTTTATTTCTCTGATGGGTGTTATGGCCGCAGCCGGGGTGCTCAGTCTGACCGGCTGCTCTTCCAAGGACACCGCCGCCAGTACTGCCAGCTCCGCACCGCTGAACAAGCTGGACAGCATCCAGAAGAGCGGCAAGCTGGTGGTGGCGCTGGAGGGCGCATGGCAGCCGTGGAGCTACCACGATTCCTCCGACACGCTGGTGGGCTATGACGTGGAGGTATCCCGCGCCATTGCCGAAAAGCTGGGCGTGGAGCCGGAGTATGTGGAGAGCGACTGGGACAGCCTGTTTGCCGGTCTGGACGCCGGCCGCTACGACATGGTGTGCAACGGCGTGGAGGTGACCGAGGAGCGCGCCAAGACCTACGCTTTCACCACCCCCTACGGTTACATCCACACTGCGCTGGCGGTGCGCAAGGATAACGAGGACATCCACAGCTTTGAGGACCTGAAGGGCAAGACCACCGCCAACAGTCTGGCTTCTACTTACATGGAGCTGGCCGAAAGCTACGGCGCTACCGTGCAGGGCATCGACACGCTGGAGGAGACCATCCAGCTGCTGACCGCAGGCCGCATTGATGCCACCCTGAACGCGGACGTTTCCTTCTACGACTACCTGAATGTCCACCCGGACGCAGACTTCAAACTGGTGGCACAGACCGCTGAGGCCTCTCATGTGGCCATCCCGGTGCTCAAGAGCGAGGATACCGCCTATCTGGACGCGCTGAACACCGCCATTGAAGCACTGCGTGCCGATGGCACCCTAAAGACCCTGAGCGAGAAGTATTTCGGACAGGATATTTCCTCTGAAAACTGAGAAACTCGACCCCCTCAGTCTGCTCACTTCATTCGCATCCAGCTCCCCCGAAAGGGGGAGCTTTTTTGTTATCTGCCAGTCCGTGCGGTAAAGCTCCACCCTTCGGGGGAGCTGGCGAGCGCAGCGAGACTGAGAGGATAAATTCCCTATTGACTTGTGCAATATTATATGCTATATAATATTATAGAAACAGACCATATTGAAAGGAGGCTGTTCCCGCATGAGTTTTCCCATCAGTGCCGCGCTGCTGGATGCCATTGTGCTGTCCGTGGTAGCGCAGGAGCCGGAAGGTACCTACGGCTACAAGATCACCCAACAGGTCACCCACACGCTGGAACTGAGCGAATCCACCCTGTACCCGGTGCTGCGCCGGCTGCAGAAAGACCAGCTGCTCACGGTCTACGATGCGCCCTTCAATGGCCGCAACCGCCGCTATTATCAAATCACCTCCGCCGGGCGGGCGCAGCTTGCCGCCTACGCGCAGGAGTGGAGCCGCTACCGTTCTTCCATTGACACATTTTTCAGAGAGGTGGAATGATCTATGACCCGTACTGCATTTCTTGCTGCGCTGGAGCAGCTTCTGGCTCCCTTGCCGGAGGCCGAGCGCAAGGACGCTTTGAGTTATTACGAAGATTATCTGGATGCCGCCGGGCCGGAGAACGAAGCCCGCGCCATTGCAGAGTTAGGCAGCCCGGAGGAGGTCGCCCGCAAGATTCTGGACGAGCAAAGCCCGCAAGGCGTCTTTGCCGCCCCGGCATCCCCTGCCCCGCGTTCCCGCTGGCGCATGGTGCTGGGCGGCGGGCTGGCGGTGCTGGTGCTGGCCTGCTTTTTCTTCCAGCACTCCAAGGCCACCCCGGTGCAGCCGGTGGAATCCATTTCTCCTTCCTCAGAAATTCCTGCTTCCTCTGTGGAAGTGCCTGCCGAAAGTTCCTCTACGCAGCCCGCAGCTCCTGTTTCCACTTCAGACGGCTTGACTTTCTCCCTCTCTGCTGAGATGGTCCACGATAAGCTATCCCTGAAGTTGGATTATGGTACCGTTCTCTTTGTTGTTGACCCAAATGCTTCTGACATCACGCTGCAGTTTGATGGCTTTAGGACCCGGTACCTCACCCATTCCAGCGAAAAAGCTGGGACCACAGAGTTTTCCTACCATATTCCCAAATACAACGCTCTCCCTGATTCCGACAGCGCTTTGCTCACCATTACCGTTCCGGAAAATATCCTGCATGAGGTGGACATTGATCTTGCTATGGGGGACGTTGACCTTGGCACCCTCTCTCTGGATGAACTGGATTTGGAACTTGCCATGGGGAGCGTCTCTGCCGACAGCCTAACTGTGAAGGATGCAGATTTTGATCTTGCCATGGGCGGCTGTCACATTGACCATCTGTCCGCACCGGAATTCGATGCCGAAATTGCCGTGGGCGACTGCACGATCGGTATGCTGTCCGGTGCTCGGGATGTCAACATCTCGGTCATCACCGGTGATACCGACTTGACTCTGGAGGGCAGCGCCTCGGACTATTACCTCGTCACCAATGGGCTTATGGGCACCTCGATCCATGATGGCAAAGCAAATACCTCTCGTAAAATTTCCCTCAGTTCCACCACCGGCGATTTCTCCGTCTCCTATGCGAATTGACCTCTGAACGCAGAACACCCCCGGCATCCGAACGAAACGAAAACGGATGCCGGGGGTGTTTTTATGCTTTCCCGTGAAAATACTCGTAGATGGTCTGCGCCAGCTGCCTGCCCACACCGGGAGTGTTTTCCAGCTGGTCGGGGGTGGCATCCTTCACCGCGCCCACGCTCTTGAACTGCGTCAGCAGGGCTTTGGCGGTTTTGGGGCCTACGCCCGGCACCTCGGTCAGGGTGGAGGAGTAGCTTTTCTGCTTCATCTGCTGCTTGCGGTAGGCGTTGGCAAAGCGGTGGGTCTCGTCCTGAATGGCGGTGATGAAGGTAAAGGTGCCCCGGTTCATGTTGATGGCAATTTCCCGCCCGTCGCTGTCCACGATGGCGCGGGTGCGGTGGTGGTCATCCTTTACCATGCCGTACAGCGGCACATCTGCCAGCGCCGTACCGGCAAGCGCTTCCTTTGCGGCGCTCACCTGTCCCCTGCCGCCGTCCATCAGCAAAAGATCCGGCTTCTGCCCGAACCAGTTGCCGCTGGGCTGGCCGTTTTCAGCCTGTGCAGCGTATTTTTCGTACTCTGCCGCCCGGCGGGAAACGGTCTCCGCCAGCGAAGCATAGTCGTCCGTGCCCGCCACGGTTTTCATCTTGAACTTGCGGTAGCCCGCCTTGAAGGACTTGCCGTCCTTGAAGGTGACCATGCCGCAGACGCTGCTGCCATCGCCCCAGTTGGAGATATCGTAGCTTTCAATGGCGCGGGGCGGCTTTGAAAGCCCCAGCACCTGCGCCAGCTCGTCCAGCAGCTTTTCCTCCCGGGCGTAGCGGCCGCTCTCCCGTGCCAGACGCTCCACCGCGTTGGTGTGCGCCATCTCCACCAGATGCGCTTTATCGCCCCGCTGGGGCACATACAGCTGTACCTCGCTGCCCCGTTTCTGGTTCAGCGCCTGCTGCAAGGCATTCACGTCCGGCGGCAGTGCGTCCACCGCGATGATCTTGGGAATCTGTTCATCGTCCAGATAGTACCGGGGCAGAAATTCCTCCCGCACCGCGTCGATATCCGAGGTATCGTGAAACAAAAACTCCCGCTTATCGGTCAGCCGTCCCTCCCGGAAGCGCAGCACCGCCGCGCACACGCTGTCCGGCGTACCGGCCAGCGCCACCACGTCCATCTCCACGTCCGGATCTACCACCACCTTCTGCCCTGCCGTAAGCTTGGTGATGGCATTGATCTGATCCCGCAGAAGAGCGGCGGTCTCAAATTCCAGCCGGTCGGAGGCCTCCTGCATCCGCTCGTTGAGGGTTTTCAGGATATCCTTTTTGCCGTAGCGGATCAGGTGCACCGCGTTTTTGACCGCCTGATTGTAGGTCTCGCAGCTGATCTTGCCGCTGCACACCGCCATACACTTGCCGATATGAGCGTTCAGGCAGGGGCGTCCTTTGCCGATCTCCTGCGGGAAGCGCTTGGAGCAGCGCGGCAGCAAAAAGGCATCCATGGCCGTTTCTGCCATCTGCCGCGCTGCAAAGCTGGAGGTGTAAGGGCCGATATACTCTGCCCCGTCCTCCTCCTTTTGCAGGGTGAAGGAAAGGCGCGGCCAGTCCTCCCGGGTGACGCGGATATAGCTATAACCCTTGTCATCCTTGAGCAGGATGTTGTACTTGGGCGTGTGCGCCTTGATCTGACTGGCCTCCAGCACCAGCGCCTCAAACTCGCTCTGACAGACGATGACGTCAAAGGCGTAGGCGTGGGCGATCATCTGGCTGACCTTGTTATCGTGGGGCACGCCCTCGCGGAAATACTGGCTTACCCGGATGCGCAGGCGCTTGGCCTTGCCGATATAGATGATGGTGTCGCTTTTGTCCCGGATGATATACACCCCGGGCAGCAGCGGCAGCATACAGGCTTTTTGATAGAGTTCGGCCTTAGTCATGCAGCACCTTCCTCCGTATTTGTGGGATGGGGCGTCCTGCAATGGAAAGCCCTTTGCTCCCGGTAAAAAGCGTACTAAAAAAGCGGCAGGGAACCCCCGCCGCTTTCTGTTGCTTGTGATACAGACTTACTCTGCAAAGCCGGACTCCACCAGCTTGATCAGGCCGTCCACGGCAGCCTGCTCATCAGCGCCGTCAGCGATGATGCGGATGGTGGTGCCGCCAACGATACCCAGAGACAGAACGCCCAGCAGGCTCTTTGCGTTCACGCGGCGTTCTTCCTTTTCGACCCAGATGGAAGACTTGAACTCGTTTGCCTTCTGGATAAAGAAGGTAGCCGGACGAGCGTGCAGACCAACCTGATTTTCAACGGTAACTTCTTTTACGTACATAGTAAAGCGCTCCTATCTAATATCGTTTTGGTGTACAAAAGCATAGTGTGCCTGTTGTGTTACACTCATTTTAGCGCAAGTCGATACGGTTGTACAGCCCCCTTTTGCATTTTTGGCGGTTTTCCCAATGAAACAGGGAGCATTTTTCAGGTTTTGTACAAAGACAATAAAATTATACCCCGAAGGTTAGAGGGGTAATACAAAAGTTTTCAACAACTTTTAGACCGTCGGGGAGTTTTACCCTGAATTTTGTGTATTTTCACCGATATTTCCGGTGTCGGCTTACTCCTGCACAGGGCCTACGTAGCGCATCTGCACCAGTGCGCATTTACGCGTCACGGTGGGGTATTGCTTCGGGTCAAATTCCAGACTGGTGCTGCCGTCCAGCTGCCAGCCCATGCGGGTATACAGCGCAATGGCGCGGGTGTTGGTGTTCAGCACACTCAGCACCGGGTGTGCGTGCTCCGGCAGCTTTTTGCGGGCAAAATCCAGCAGCTTTGCGCCAATGCCGTTGCCCCGGGCTTTTTCCGTGACGAACAGGTGCTCGATATGTCCCGCCTTATGGCTGACGCACACCATGCCGTCCGGCACATCTTTGGTGGTGTGCAGGTAGCATACCCAGCCCGCCGCCTTTTCCTGCTGCAATTGCAGCAAAAACTGCGGCTCGGTCAGAGTGCGGCAGTATTCCGGCGTCCAGTTGTCGGCGCAGACAGCCTGCCGTCCCTCGGCAAACAGCTTTGCGGCGGCGGCAAACTGCTCGGCGGTCTTTACCAGCCGGACATTCTCGCCCCGCTTCCACTTGGGCACTTCGGCAATGGGGTGGCTCGTACACCACTGCTCGTACAGTTCCGGGCGGCGCAGACGGGTGCGGGTACGGCTCTGCTCGCCGCGCCACGCGTCAATTTTTGCATGGTCGCCGCCCAGCAGCACCTCGGGCACAGCACGGCCTTCCCACACCTCGGGGCGGGTGTACTGGGGGTATTCCAGCAGGCCGTCCCAGTAGCTTTCCTCCTCGTAGCCCTTCTGCTCGGCCAATACGCCGGGCTTCAGGCGCAGCACGCTGTCTGCCACCACAAGGCTGGCAAGCTCGCCGCCGGTCAGGATATAATCACCGATGGAGATTTCCTCGTCCGCAAAAGCTTCGATGACGCGCTCGTCAATGCCCTCGTAGTGGCCGCAGACCAGTGTCAGGTTGTCGTACTGTGCCAAGCGCTTTGCGTGCTCCTCGGTGTAGCGCTGGCCGCCCGCCGTCAGGAACACGATGTGCGGGGCGGGCCGTCCCTGCTCGGCCACCTCGTGCTGCACCGCCCGCAGGCAGTCCGCGATGGGCTGGGCGTACAGCACCATGCCGCAGCCGCCGCCGTAGGGGTAGTCGTCGGTCTGCTTCTGCTTGTTCAGGGTGTAATCCCGGATCTGGTGGCAGTGGGTCTCAATATAGCCCCGCTTTGCCGCCCGGCCGATGATGCTGGCATCCAGCACCTGCTGGCACATCTCCGGGAACAAGGTCACGATATCCACACGCATTCCCATGGCTTACTCCTCCTCCCGCTCGCTGTCAAAATCGTCATCCAGCAGGCCGGGGATGGGGGTGACAAGGATATACCCCTCCGGCGGGTTGCGCTCTTTCAGGAAGGCATCCACCCCGGGGAACATATACTCCTTGCCGCCGGGTGCCTTGACGGTGTAGATATCCTGCGCACCCGGGTGGTCCACGCTGGTCACCACGCCGTACACCTTGCCGGTGTCAGCGTCCCGCACTTCGCACCCGATAAGGTCCGCCACATACCACCGGCCTGCGGGCAGGGTGGCATCGTTGCGGTCAAAGTAAAACACCTGTCCGCGCAGCGCCCGGGCGGCGTCCATATCGCTGACTCCCTCCAGCTGGAGCAGCGCCATCTGCCCCTGCGGACGGATAGAAAGGATCTTATACGCCTTGCCGCCCTGCGCCGAAGGGTACAGGCGGCCTACTTTTTTCAAAAAATCCACCCCGTCGCACCAAAGCTCCAGCTTCATTTCCCCGCGCACACCGTGGGTGGTAACAACTTTTCCGGCTTCCAGATATTGCTGCATCGTTTTCTCCTGTAAGAACCCTCTCAGTCAATGCCTGCGGCATTGCCAGCTCCCCCGAGAGGGGAGCTTTTTGACGAAGAGGTGGTGTATTGCTTGTTTGTTCAGAATGCTCCTGTGTACAGTCTGCTCCAAGCTCCCCCTTTCGGGGGAGCTGGCGCGAAGCGCCTGAGAGGGTTTTCTATAACCAAAAAGGCCCCTTGCCGCAAGGGCAAAGGGCCAGTAGGGTGCTCAGTCGATCTCAACAAGGACCTTTTCATCGACCCGCACAGCAGCCGCGCGCATCACCACACGAATGGCTTTTGCGATCCGGCCCTGCTTGCCGATGACACGGCCCATATCTCCCTCTGCCACGCTCAGGTGGTAGACGATGGTACCGTCCTCGCGGGGCTCGTCCACCGTAACCTTAACGGCGTCCTTATCCTCCACGAGACCGCGGGCAACTGCCAGCAACAGCTCCTGCATGAGTCAGCCCTCCCTACTTACAGAACGTTGGACTTCTTCAGCAGGACACGAACGGTATCAGTGGGCTGAGCGCCGTTAGCGATCCACTGCTTTGCCTTCTCGGCATCGATCTTCACCTCAGAGGGCTCCTTGTTGGGATCGTAAGTGCCGATCTCCTCGATGAAGCGGCCATCGCGGGGGAAGCGGCTGTCAGCAACGACAACACGGTAGAAGGGGGCCTTCTTGGCGCCAACGCGGCGCAGACGAATCTTAACTGCCATAATAGATATCCTCCAAAAATTGTTGTTTTTGATATATGTTACAAACCCCGCCGGGGTTGTATACCGTTGTTATTTCAGTCCGCGGAAGGCGTTGGGGTTGCCCATCATGCCGCCCAGACGGCGGGCAAAGCCCTTAGGGCTCTTCTTGAACTGCTTCATCATCTTCTGCATCATCTCGTACTGCTTGAGCAGCTTGTTCACGTCCTCCACGCGGGTACCACTGCCTGCGGCAATGCGGCGCTTGCGCTTGGGGTTGATGATGGAGGGCTTTTCCCGCTCCTCTTTTGTCATGGAATAGATCATGGCCTCGATGCGGTCAAAGGCTTTTTCGTCGATCTGGCTGGCGTCGATGCCGGAAGCGCCGGGCAGCATGCTCAGCATCGCGCCTGCGCCGCCCATTTTGCGGATCTGGGCGAACTGCTCCAGCATATCGTTCATATCGAACTTGTTTTCCATCAGCCGCTTGGCGGTCTCCTCAGCGGCCTTTTCGTCAGCGGCATCCTGTGCGCGCTCGATCAGGCTGAGCACATCGCCCATGCCAAGGATGCGGCTTGCCATGCGGTCCGGGTGGAACACATCCAGATCATCCAGCTTTTCGCCGGTGCCCTGAAACTTGATGGGCTTGCCGGTAACGGCCAGCACGGAAAGCGCTGCACCGCCACGGGTATCGCCATCGGTCTTGGTGAGGATGATGCCATCCACGCCCACCGTCTCGTTGAAGGTCTTGGCCACGTTGACGGCGTCCTGACCGGCCATGGCGTCCACCACCAGCAGGGTCTCGTCCACGGGAACGGCGGCCTTGATGTCCACCAGCTCCTGCATCAGCACTTCATCGATCTGCAAGCGGCCTGCCGTATCCAGAATGACGATGTCGTTGCCGTAGTCCTTGGCGTGCGCCAGCGCCTTACGGGCGATCTCCGGCGGCTTTGCGCCGGGCAGGGTGAACACCGGTGCACCGGCCTGCTTGCCCACCACCTGCAGCTGGTCAATAGCCGCAGGGCGGTAGATATCGCAAGCCACCAGCATGGGGCGGCGGCCCTGCTTGATATAGAACTTGGCAAGTTTTGCCGCGTGGGTGGTTTTACCGTTGCCCTGCAGGCCGCAGAGCATAATGACCGTCTGCCCCTTGTTCTTGATGTTCAGGCGGGCGGCTTCGCTGCCGCCCATGAGGGCTACCAGCTCCTCATTGACGATCTTGACCACCTGCTGGGCGGGGGTCAGGCTCTCCATGACCTCCTGCCCCATGGCACGCTCGGACACCTTTGCGCAGAAGTCCTTGGCAACCTTGTAGTTGACATCGGCTTCCAGCAAAGCCATCCGCACCTCGCGCATGGCGGCTTTGATATCTGCCTCGGTCAGCTTACCGTGACCGCGCAGCTTTTTGAATACACCGGCAAGGCGGTCGGTCAGGGATTCAAATGCCATTGTGCGGTGCTCCTTTCAAAATTCGATCAGCTTTCGTTTGCTTCATCCATCGAGCGGATGATCTCCAGCATTTTTGTCAGCGTTTCCACATATTCCGTGGTGGTGATATTGGCGCGGGGGCCGGTGCACTCGAAACGGGTGTCGATGACCAGCTGTTCCAGCTGTTCCAGCTTCTGCTGTACCCGCCGGTAACGGGCTGCAAATCCTACCTTTTCTTCCAGTTCCTTCAGGGTGGTCTCGCCGTGCTTGATGGCGTCCCGTGCGCCCTGCCGGGTGATGCCGAAGTTCTCGCCGATCTCGCTCAGCGAAAGGTCATCGTTATAATACTGGCGCAGCATCTCGCGCTGCTTCTGGGTAAGCACCTCGCCATAAAAATCCAGCAGATACCCCATTTCCAGATCTTTTGCCATTGCTGTTGACCCCCGGTGCTCTGCTGTCTGTGCTTGCTGTGTTGTAAAGTTTTTTTGCTTTACGGATGGAGTATACCAGAACCCCTGCCCCTTGTCAAGGGGATTTTGGAGTTTTTTCTGAAATATCTGCCCAAAATTCGCTGTTTTTGCCAAAAGGTATCTTGACGCAGCCGGGGGCTTTGCGTTAGGATAATAGTGTTGTATCCCAAGAGAAAGGAGTGCCCTTGTGCCGATCTACTCTAATTTTTACCAGACCCTTACCACTGCCTGCCCCATTGTGGAGCTGCGGGGCTATGCCGCCGCCTGCGGGCTGAAGGGACATCTGTACGCGTATCTGGATTTTAACGGCCCCACCGGCACCGCCCGGGACGGCCTTGCCGAGGGGATGCTGGCCCTTGCCATTGAAAAAAAGCAGCTTGCCCCGGGGCAGCCCATCATTGAGGCAGCCTCCGGCCCCTTTGCCACCGCCCTTACGCTGGCCAGCCTGACCGCCGGGCACCCCATCGTGCTGGTGATGCCGGAGGACGCCCCTGCCCTGCGGCAGGAATACCTGCTGCGGCTGGGTGCACAGATCCGGCACAGCCCTGCCCGCAGCGGTCTGGCCGGGGCACGGGCGCTGGCGGCGCAGACCGCCGCCGCGAACGGCTGGTACTATATGAACTGGCTGGCCAACGACGACAACCCGGAGTACCACCGCCGGGTCACCGGCCCTGCCATCGTGCAAAGCATTGCCCGGCAGAACAAGAGCCTTGTGGACGCCATTACCATCGGCGTGGGCAGCGCCGGCACGGTGACCGGCGTGGGCGAGACCATCAAGGCATGGACGAACGATGTGCGCATCGTGGCGGTGGAGCCGTATGAAAATCAGGTGCTGGGCGGCGGGCTTACCGGCCCCCACGGCATCCCGGATATCGGCTACGGCATCGTGCCGGAAAACTATAACAGTTATGTGGTGGATAACGTTTCCGCCGTGGCCAGCCGGGACGCCCAGCGTGCCGCCCAGCAGGTGCTGCGCACCGATGCGATTCCCGCTTCGGTCAGCGCTGGTGCTGCCCTGCACGCCGCCGCCCAGCTGCTGGCTAACTGCAACAGCCGCGCGGCGCTGGCCATTTTCAGCGGACGCGCCAGCATCGTGTAAGCGGCTGCTTCTATCAATAGGAAAGAGGACGTTTTTCATGACCAAGGACATGACCAGCGGTGCTATTACGCCGCTGCTGATCAAATTTACCATTCCGCTGGTGCTGGGCAACCTGTTCCAGCTTACCTACAACGCCGCCGACAGTATCATCGTGGGCAAGTTTGTGGGCGAGGACGCACTGGCTGCCGTGGGCACCTCGAACCCCCTGATGACCCTTGCCATCCTGTTCATCAACGGGATGTGTCTGGGCGCGGGCATTCTGGTCAGCACCGCCTTTGGCGCGGGGGATACCGAGCTGGTGGAGCGTCAAGTATCCACCACTGCCATTGCGGGCACGGTGTTCTCTTTGACCTTCTCTGCCCTGTGCGTGCTGCTGGCAGACCCGCTGCTGCGGCTGCTGCAGGTGCCTGCGGCTATTCTGCCCATTGCGGTGAACTACCTGCGTATCGTGTTTGCGGGGCTGATCTTCACCTTCTTCTATAATTTTCTTGCCGCCACCATGCGTGCGCTGGGCGACAGCAAGAGCGCGCTGTATTTTTTGATGATCAGTGCGGTGCTGAACATTGGCGGCGACCTGTTTTTTGTGGAGGCACTGGGCTGGGGCAGCGAGGGCTGCGCCCTTTCCACCGTGCTCAGCGAGGCCGCCTGCTGCCTGCTGTGCGTGGTGTACATCCGCTATAAGGTACCAATCTTACAGCTGGGCAGGCGGTGGCTGGTGTATGACGGCAAACTGCTGCGCAAGACCGTGAGCTACGGCTGGGCCAGCGCGATGCAGCAGGCCACGGTGCAGCTGGGCAAAATTGCGGTGCAGGCCATCGTAAACACCATGGGCGTCAACGCCATGGCGGCTTTTACCGCCGCCTCCCGCATCGACGACTTTGCCTACACCCCGCAGCAGAACATTGGCCACGCCATGACCACCCTGATGGCGCAGAACCGGGGCGCGGGCAAGACCGACCGGGTACGGCAGGGCTACCACTGCGGTATGCGCATCGAATTCGTCTATGCGCTGTTACTTACCGGTGTCTGCCTGCTGTTTGCCGAGCCCATCATCCGGCTGTTTGCCGCCGACCCTGCTGTGGTGGACCTTGGCGTGCGGTTTTTGCGCACCATCTCGCTGTTTTATCTGATGCCCGCCGCCACCAACGGCATTCAGGGCTTTTTCCGGGGCATGGGCGATTTGAAGGTCACCCTGAACAGCAGTATGCTGAACATGGGCGGTCGTGTGGCTGCCGCCGCCCTGTTTGTGCTGGTGCTGAAGATGGACATCGAAGCCTTGCCCTTCAGCTACGCGGTGGGCTGGCTGCTGATGCTGCTGTACGAGCTGCCCCTGCTGGTGCGTTTTCTGCGCAACAGCGAAGTATAACGCCGGACGATTTTAATGGCCTCCGCTTTGCTCTGGCCATAAATCAAGGAATTATCGTTTTATTCAGGAACTCGGAGCGCCTGCGGGCGCTCCGAGTTCCTCTTTTCACGGGAAGGGGTCGTGGAGGGAAACGGCAGACGCAAAAAGCCGCCGTCTCCGGGCGGGAGGCGGCGGCGAAAAGCTTTATGTTGTTTTTACTTGGTGCCGTAGATACGGTCGCCTGCATCGCCCAGACCGGGCACGATGTAGCCATTCTCGTTCAGGCGGTCGTCCTGTGCGCCCAGATAGATGTCCACATCGGGGTGTGCCTCGTGCAGAGCCTTGATGCCCTCCGGTGCGCCCAGCAGACCGATGAACTTGATGCGCTTTGCGCCGTGCTTCTTGATCTGGGTGATGGCGTCGATGGCGCTGCCGCCGGTAGCCAGCATGGGATCCAGCACCAGAACGTCACGCTCGGCGATATCCTGCGGCAGCTTGCAGAAGTACTCCACGGGCTGCAGGGTCTTTTCGTCGCGGTACAGGCCGATGAAGCCGACCTTGGCAGCGGGCAGCAGGGTTAGCATACCGTCCAGCATACCCATGCCGGCGCGCAGGATGGGCACCAGAGCCAGCTTGCGGCCTGCCAGCACCTTGGTCTTTGCCATGGTGATGGGGGTCTCGATCTCCACCTCTTCCAGCGGCAGATCGCGGGTAGCCTCGTAGCACAGCAGCGTTGCGATCTCGCCAACGAGGTCACGGAACTCCTTGGTGCCGGTCTGTTTGTTGCGCAGCAGGCTGATCTTGTGCTGCAGCAGCGGATGTTCAACGATCATCGGGGTCATAAAAACACGCTCCTTAATTTATATAGAACATTCTATCGGGTACTGATCTGTGGTCTTGTCCGCCCGGTGGGCGCACAAATAGCTTTTTTCACAGAGAAGCTTGCAGTGCAAGCTTCTCTGTGAAATTACAAAAATTTCAATCAGCGGTTTTCCAGTGCGGTCAGCTTGTCGATGCGGCGCTGATGGCGGCCGCCCTCAAACTCGGTGTTCAGGAAGATGTCCACCAGCTGGCAGGCAAGGCCTGCACCCACTACACGGCCGCCCATGCACAGGGCGTTGGCGTCGTTGTGGCGGCGGGTATACTCGCAGCTGAAGCTGTCGGAGCAGCAGCAGGCGCGGATGCCCTTGATCTTGTTGGCTGCCATGCTGATGCCCACACCGGTGCCGCAGAACAGCAGTGCTTTCTCGCACTGGCCGCTCACCACTGCGTCACAGGCGGGCACAGCCATATCGGGGTAGTCCACGCTGTCGGTGCTGTGGGTGCCAAAGTCGATATACTCCAGACCAAGCTCCTCCAGATGTGCCTTGACAGCCTCTTTCAGTTCAAATCCGCCGTGGTCGGCGGCAAGTGCGATGGGTTTTGCCATGGAAAAACGTCCTTTCCCTGTGAGTGGTCACAGTTCCTCTTTTATTGTTTGTTTGCTGCGGCTTCGGCAGCTAGACGCTCCGCCCGCTCCCGCTCCGCCTGACTGAGACGGTGGTAGTCCGGCAGCAGCGCCTCCGGCAGCACAGCCTGCCCGGCTGCGGCCATCTGCTTTGCCACAAGTGCTACGGCAGCGGCACGGCCGCCCCGCAGCGCCGGGGGCGTTTGCAGCACGCCCGGCACATCGCTGTATTTATTATAGCACAGACCCGCACCATCACCAACAAAAAACAGAGGCTTTTTGCAATTTTCTACAAAATCAGCCAGATCTGTCACCGCCCGGGCGTCATCGTCCAGCAGGCGGGTGTGGGTGGCAAGGTCAAAAGCTGCACTGTATACCTGTGCGCGGCGGGCGTCCAGTGCACAGAGCACCGTGCCCTCGCCGGTGTGGGCAGCAGCCAGCGCTTCCAAGGTGGACACCGGGGCGCACAGCGTCTCGCGCGGGAAGGCCAACCCCTTGACGGCGGCCAGCCCGATGCGCAGGCCGGTAAAGCTGCCCGGGCCTGCGTTGACGGCGTACAGGTCGATGTCCGCGCAGGTCAGCCCGCACATCTTTAAGCAGGTGTCGATCATGGGCATCAGCGTTTCGCTGTGGGTCATGCCGCCGTCCAGATATACCTCGTACAGCAGGCGATCATCCTGCAGCAGAGCCACACCGGCGGTCTTGCCCGCCGTATCCACGGCCAGAATATTCATACCGTCACCCCCTCAATGGTGATCTTGCGGGTGGTATCGTCCAGACGTTCGATGTTCACCCGGATGGGGTTTTCCAGCGCCAGCAGGTCGGCAAAGTTTTCGCTCCACTCTGCCGCCACCACAGCGCCCTGATCCAGATAATCGTAGAAGCCTGCCGCGCACAGATCATTCTCGGTAGAAATGCGGTACAGGTCAAAGTGCGCCAGCGGGCGCGGGCCCCGGTAGTAGTTCACGATAGCAAAGGTGGGGCTGGACACCGGGTCGGTGCAGCCCAGACCCTCGGCAAGGCCCTCGGTAAATGCGGTCTTGCCCACGCCAAGACCACCGGTAAAGGCGATCAGCGCCCCGGGAGCCAGCACAGCGGCCATCCGCTTGCCCAGCGCCACCGTTTCGGCGCGGGAATGGGTGATATATTCTGACATGAAGGTTACCTCATCGTTTCAAAAAAGGGATGGCAGACACTCTGCCATCCCTAAGTATAATATAAAACACACAAAAGTGCAATGGTCAGGCGGCGGCAGGGGTCTGCTGCTCCGCAGCGCCGTTCGTCAACGTGCCGGGCGCGGTGAGCCGGGCAGCGGCATCGCCCTGAATGATGGGATAGGACGCCGCCGAGTGGGGATGCCGCCCGGTGTTCTGGTTGAGATACCACACGATGTCGTTTTCGCCATAGACCTCAAGGCCGTAATCAATGGCCTGCTGCAACGTCTCGCCCTCGATCATGCGGTTCACGGTCGCCCACAGCATACTGCGGGAGTACACACTGTATACGTTATTCACAAAGCCTGCCACGGCCTTTGCCCCGCCGGAGAGCAGCCCGTCCGAAAGAGCGGTGTCCACATGGCCGCTGCGTCCGTAGAACTCGCAGGTCTCCGAAAGTACGATGGTGCCGTTCAGCTTACCGCCCCGGTAGGCATTGCCGAAAAAGTCCCCGGTGACGGCGTAGCAGCCGTTCACCTTGATGACCCGGTGGCTAAGCAGCTCCAAGCCGTAGCGCAGGTCGTTCCAGAAATCAGATTTTTCCAGCAGCAGGATGATGGGCGCAGTGGCCTGTTTTTTCCACAGCCAGCCGTACTCATAGGTATAGTACGCGCCGTGGGCGCTGAGGATGGCAAGGTCGTAGTCTGCCATCCGCTTCAGGTCGGAGACAGTCACCATCATGTCCAGATGGGTGTCCAGCCCGTAGCCGTTCCAGTAGTCCTTCATATAAGAATAGTAGGGGTAGCGGTTACTGTTGACTCCATTATCAAAGGCATAGTAGATGACCGCATTGCCCACCGTGCCGTTCTCGGCAGCGAGCAGGGCGGGCGCATCCTCCATCTCCGGCCCGGGCAGGGCGGCGTCCGCCTCGCTCTCGGTATCGGTGAGCAGAATACCGCCCAGTGCGCCGCAGCTGTAAGTAAAGCTTACCATGCCGTTTTTCGCATCCACATAGATGCTGTCCTTTTTTATAAGCCCCTGTGCCGCCAGCGCGTCCAGCTGTGCCAGCGCAGCGGCCTGACGCTCTTCCTCCGACATTCCGGCGTAGGCGGCACTGTCGGTCAGGGCGGTGACGGCGGCATCCGTCTGCTGCATCTCCTTTACCTCGGAAGCGGTCAGGGTCTGGGGGGTGCCGGTGGTTTCCTCCGGCGCGGCGGCCACTGCCGGGCACACTGCCGTAAAGGCCAGCGCAATGGCACACACCGCGCTGAGCAGACGGCGATAAACTGTATGTTCCATTTCTTCTTTTCCGTTCCTCTCCCCCGGCACACCGCCGGGGCTGTTGTGCGCAAGGCTGCGCCCACAGGTTCATTGTAGGCTGCTGCCGGAGCTTTGTCAAGCATCCCGGCAATGTTTTACCATTCCGTCACACCCGGCGCATTGCATTGGCGCAAAGGTTTGTGTATAATAGCAGTATGCTGGGTTTTTATCGCCTGTACACAGGCACGCCCCGGCAGATTGTTCTGACGAAAGGCGGTGCTTTCTTTGGATAGCATTCGACAATATTTTAAGCGCACCGATAAGATGTATCTGCTGCTGTGCATTTTCAGCAGCGTGATGGCGGTGCTGGCACTGTCCTCCTGGGCAGCCAAGCAGGGCAACGGCTTTGCCACCGATGAGGTGACCGGTGCCATCATCGGCATTGGCGACTACCGCCGCGCACTGGTGCAGGCGGGCGCTGCCGCCATTGGCATCGTGATTGCGCTGCTGCTCTCCTGCGTGGACTACCGCAGCCTTGTAAAGGTGTGGCCGGTGCACGTTGTGCTGACGTGGGGTCTGGTGCTGCCCACGCTGGTCATCCGCAACGTGTCCATCGGCCCGCTGACCATCGGCTACAACGCCGGTGATACCGACAACTACTCCTGGTATAAACTGGGCGGCTTTACCTTTCAGCCCACAGAGCTGGCAAAGATCAGCTTTATCCTGACCTTTGCCATGCACCTGAACAACGTGCGCAGCCGCATCAATGAGCCAAAAGAGCTGGCAAAGCTGCTGCTGCACCTGCTGGTGCCCATTGCTATCATCCATGTGCAGGGCGACGACGGCACCGCCATCATCTACGGCATCATCGGCTGCTGCATGATGTTTGCGGCGGGGCTGAGCTGGAAGTATATCTTTGCAGCCTTTGCGGCGGCGGGCGCTGCCGTGGCGGTGGCCTTTGCCTTTTTCAGCGATAAGATCGGCAAAGGATACCAGTGGTACCGCATTCTGGCGGTGCTGGACCCGGAAAACACCACCGGCTGGGCCCCCAGCGAGACCGTGTGGAAGAACATCATCTACCAGCAGCAGCGCGGCGAGATCGCGCTGGGCTCCGGCGGCATCTTCGGCAACGGTCTATTCACCGGCCGGTATTACAGTGTGCCCAACGCCCACAATGACTTCATCCTCAGCTGGATCGGCAACGTGGCGGGCTTTGTGGGCTGCTGCGTAGTGCTGGGCGTTCTGCTGGCGCTGGTGATCAAGACCTTTGCCACCGGTGCCCGCAGCGAGGATCTGCTGGGCAGCTACATCTGCGCCGGTATCGGAGGTGCCCTGATGGCACAGATCGCCGTAAACGTGGGCATGAATCTGCGGGTGCTGCCGGTCATCGGCGTCACCCTGCCCTTCTACTCCGCCGGTGGCAGCTCGGTGCTTATGCTGTATATCTGTGTTGGTTTAGTACTATCCGTATACTCTCACAACACTAAAAGCCTGTTCAGTTAAAGAAGATTCTATAAGCAAGGACGTGCAGCCCGCGGGCTGCACGTCCTTGCTTTTTAGGTAATTTTAAAGCAGCTTTTCCAGTTCCACCACCGGCCAGCCAAGAGCGCGGATAGCGCTTTCATCGTGGGTAGCCAGCAGCACCGGCTTGCCCGCGCAGCGTTGCCGCAGCAGCGCCGCCGCCCGCTGCAAGGTGTCCGGGTCCATGCCGGTAAAGGGCTCGTCCAACAGCAGGGTATCGCTGGTTGCCCACAGCGCCCGCAGCAGCGCCACCCGCCGCTTTTGCCCGCCGGAAAGCCTGTGGGCAGGCAGCTGCAAGGCGGCAGTATTCATTCCAAACTGTTGAAAATCGCTTGTAATTTGCTCTTTGTACTGGCTTTCCGCCCCCGGAAGCACCAAGGTGACGTTCTGCACCGCGTTCAGCTGGGGGCAAAGGCGGTCCTCCTGAAAGACCGCCGCCACCCGGCCTACGCCCTCCACGCTGCCGGTGGTGGGACGTTCCAGCCCCATCAGGATGCGCAGTAGGGTGGTCTTGCCCCAGCCGCTGGGCGCCCACAGCACCACGGGAGCGTCCACCTCCATGCACAGGTCAGTAAAGAGCGGTACCGCGCCGAACTGCTTTGTCAGGTGTTGAAGCTTCAGCATTTTGCCCCCTCCTCTCTCAGCACTGCACCCACGGCCTTATCCAATGCAAGCAGGAACAGCTTTTCAAAGCCTGCGCTCAGCAGAATGATGACAAAGGTCCACGCAAACAGTTCCCCGGTGGAAAGGGTGATTTTGGCACGGTACAGCGCATCGCCGATGCTGCCGTTGGGCAGGCCGATGACCTCGGCCGCCACGCCGCTTTTCCAGCAGACGCCCAGCGCCACGCTGCACCCCTGCCGGAAGGCCGGCAGCACCGCAGGCAGCCAGACCGCCCGCAGGCGGCGGCCTGCGGGCAGACGGAACACCGCCGCCATTTCCAGCAGCTGCACGTCTGCCCCGGCAATACCGGTGCGCACCGCACCGTACAGCACCGGCAGCACCATCAGTAAGCTGATAAGCACCGAAAGGGCGCTGCCCCGCACCCAGACCAGTGCCAGAATGATAAAGCTTGCCACCGGCGTGGCTTTGACCAGCTGCATCACCGGAGCCAGCAGCGCATCGGCGGCGCTCCACCGGGCGGCACATATCGCCAGCGCTACACTGACCACTGCGCCCAGCAAAAAGCCCAGCAAAATGCGCCCGGAACTGAAGCCCACCCGCTGCCAGAAATCCGCCCTTGGCAACAGCTGTACCAAGGTGCGCAGCGCCTGCACCGGCGATACCAAAAACACCTCCTGCCCGATGGCCATAGCTGCGGCCTGCCAAACCGCCAGCCAGAACGCCACCGCCAGCAGACGGCGAAAAAATTGCTTGTTCTGCTTCATAAACTGCCCTCTTCCCCTGCCTATTATAAGGTATAGTATACCATACCGCCCCGCAAAGGGGAATGACCTGTGCACCATCTGCGGCGGGTCGGCTCACGCTGTATATACTTTTATTCAATCATCGTATGCTTGACATGAATTTGTATCCAGTGTAAACTGGAAACAATATGCGGTGCAACTTTGGCACCGGCGTAGGAAAGAGGGGACAGTTTTGACGCAAGCGCTCAAGGGCCGCAAGCTGTTGCTTGTCGGTTTTACGTTGTTTTCCATGTTTTTCGGGGCAGGCAACCTGATCTTCCCGCCCGATTTAGGCGCAAAGGCAGGGGCAAACCTCTGGCCCGCCTTTCTGGGGCTTGCTATCAGCGCCGTAGGTCTGCCAGTCGCGGGAGTTATCGCGGTGGCGCGGGCAGACGGTCTGGATAAACTGGCCGGGCGGGTGCATCCGGTGTTCGCGCAGGTGTTCATGATTTTGATCTACCTGTCCATCGGGCCGTGTCTGGCTATTCCGCGCACCGCAAGCACCTCCTTTGCCATGCTCACCCCGCTGCTGGGCAGCAGTGCCGGGCTTCAACTGGGGTACTCCGTGCTGTTCTTCGGGGCAGCCTTTCTGGTAGCGTTGCACCCGGACAGGCTCACCCGCTGGCTGGGCAGGCTGCTCTGCCCCTGCCTGCTGGTTCTGATTCTGATCCTGTTCGGCGGCTGTCTGCTGCACCCGTTGGCGGCGCAGTACGCTGCGCCCACCGAGACGTATCGTTCCGCAGTCGTGTTACAGGGCGTATTGTACGGCTACCAGACCATGGACGCCCTTGCGGCGCTGAACTTTGGTGCGGTCATCGCCATGAACATCCGGGCGCAAGGCGTTGCCCGGGAGCAGGACGTGCAGCGCAGTGCCATCCGTGCAGGGCTTGTGGCGGGCGGGCTGCTGCTGGCGGTCTATGCCATGCTGGGGCACGCCGGAGCACTGACCGGTGCCGCCGCGCCCGGCCTTGCCACCGGTGCCGAGGTACTGACCGTGCTGGCCGAGCGGATGTTCGGCAAAGCGGGACTGGTGCTTCTTGCCGCCATCTTTATGCTGGCCTGCTTCAACACCTGTGTGGGGCTGATTGCCTGTGTGGGAGAGTATTTCCACACCCTGCTTCCCCGCATCCCCTACCCTGCTCTTGCCGCCTTTTTTGCCGCTGCCAGTATGCTGATCGCAAATCTGGGGCTGGCAGATATCCTACGGTTATCCGTCCCGGTGCTCAACGCCCTGTACCCGGTAGCCATTGTGCTGATTACGCTTTCCTTCGTGCCCGGGTTGGAACAGCGCCGCCGGGTCTATCCGCTGTGCATCGGCTGCACTGCCGTGCAGAGCATTGCCGCCGCGCTGCCGCTTGGCCCGCTTTCTGCTCTTGCCAACGCCCTGCCGCTGGCGGCGTTGGGCTTTGGCTGGGTGCTCCCGGCGGTCATCGGGCTGCTGGCAGGCATCTTTTTAAGCTGCACTGAAGAATAAAGGAGATATTACTATGATCCAGCCTATCATGCACGACCCGCTGTTTCTGGCGCAGAAGTCCGCCCCTGCCACCCCGGAGGACGCCCCTGTTGCGCGGGACTTACTGGAGACCCTGACCGCCCACGCCGATGGCTGTGTAGGCATGGCTGCCAACATGATCGGCGTGCTCAAGCGCATCATTGCAGTGGAGGCCGAGAACGGGTATCTGGTGCTGTTCAACCCGGTCATCCTGAAAAAATCCGGCCAGTACGAAGCCGAGGAGGGCTGTCTTTCGCTGGAGGGTGTGCGAAAAACAAAGCGCTACCAGAGCATCAAGGTGCAGTATCAGACCATGGACGGCAAACCGCGCATCAAGACCTTTACCGGCTGGACGGCGCAGATCATCCAGCACGAGATCGACCATTGCGATGGGATCTTGATTTAAGTTTTTTTACCACGCACAAAGCCCCCGAGGGTGTGACCCCCGGGGGCTTTGCTATGCTGTAACAGAGAAATGAAGGTGTTATTGTGAGGTCATTAGCCTTTCACGCCACCCAAAGCAACGCCGCGGACGATGAACTTGGACAGCAGCAGGTAGACGACGATGACCGGCAGAATGGCGATGGCCACCATCATGTACACCTTGCCCATATCGAACTTCAGGAAGTCCGCGCTGCGCAGCT
>OGIJ01000207.1_pt1 | contig 37999 bp, 32 predicted proteins | sample 1571741 | NCBI WGS metagenome assembly OGIJ01 (sample SAMEA2582034, study PRJEB24529) | metagenome | biome: Human gut stool | place: China | collected 2011 | reverse complement strand
TAGGTTCCGTTACAAGTTCTTTCGATATTGTTCAATTTTCAAGGTCCTGTGCGCCTCAGCCTTTCGGCTGGCGACTTGATTATTTTACCACAGAAGCGGTTTTTTGTCAAGCACTTTTTTGAGAAGCTTTTGAACTTTTCTGAACTTGGAGCGCTTTGCACATCTCAGTGTCAACTGGTGTTTTTCAGCGTCTATTGGTTCTTTTTAAGGGCTTCCTGCTGAGCTTTCAGAAGTCATTCTTTTGTCTCAGCGCTTGGCGCTCAAGTATAATACCACACCCCGGGGCAGTTGTCAACACTTTTTGACATCTTTTTTCCAATTTCTTTGCGGTGGGGAGTAAACGCCCTCTCCATTCCTCCCCCACCAAAAGCCTTGCGTATCGGCGGCGGGTGCGCTATTATATATTATATACATTATAGAGCGCTGCGAAAGGAGCCCTGACCCATGATCCTCACCGTCAATATCGGCAACACCCACATTACTGTGGGCGGCTACGAGCAAGATACCCTGATCTTTTGCGGGCGGCTGCACTCCGACCCCGCTGCCACGGTGGAGGAATACGCCATCCGGCTGGTGAATCTGTTACAGCTGTACGGAGCATCCCCGGCGCAGATCGAGGGCGGCATTCTGGGCAGCGTGGTGCCCATGCTCAGCGGGCGGGTGCTGGCGGCCTTACAGCTTTTATGCAAGGCGCGCATCCTGACCGTGGGGCCGGGGCTGAAAAGCGGCATCAAGCTGCGGCTGGACAACCCTGCGCAGCTGGGTGCAGAGCTGCTGTGCGGCGCGGTGGCGGCGCTGGCAGAGTGCCCCGGGCCGCTGGTGGTCATCTCGGCAGACACGGCCATCTCCCTGATGGCGGTGAACGCCAAACAGGAACTTGTGGGCGGTGTGATCCTGCCCGGGCCGCAGCTTTCCATGAACGCGCTGGTGCAAAAGACCGCGCAGCTGCCCCAGATCGACCCAGCTGCCCGCGCCCCGGAGTCGGTGCTGGGCAAGAGCACCTCGGCCTGCTTACAGAACGGTTTTGTGCTGGGCACCGCCAGCCTGCTGGACGGTCTGGCCGACCGCTTCTGCGCCGAGCTGGGCGCGCAGACCGCTTTTTACGCCACCGGCGACCTGCCCCGCTCCATCCGGGAGGCCTGCCGCACCCCTATCCACTACCGCGAGACCCTGATCACCGACGGCCTGCACCGCATCTGGCTGCGAAACCGGAAGGGCTGACGATTTTCGTTTGCATTTTGCATCCCGATGTGTTATACTGTGTTGTACCCACCAAAGGGGTACGGCATTTGCGATCGTAGCTCAGCTGGATAGAGCGTTCGGCTCCGACCCGGAAGGCCAGAGGTTCGAATCCTCCCGGTCGCACCAAGGACTGCTGCACAGGTTTTGTGCAACAGTCCTTTTTATTATTTTATCGAATCCATCTTGCAAAAGCGGCGCAGTGCCTTATAATAGAGGCTGTGCCCCGGTGTGCGCGGGTACGGTTAGGATGTATAGGATAAAGGAAAAAAGAGTATGGCTTCTCAAACGAATACGCTGACGGAAGGCCCTCTGGCCAAGCAGATCTTTCTGGTCAGTCTGCCGCTGGCGCTTTCCAACCTGCTGCAGGTGCTGTTCAATATGTCGGACGTGGCGGTGGTGGGGCGCTTTGCCGGTTCCACGGCGCTGGGTGCCGTGGGCTCCACCAGCACGCTGGTGACCCTGTTCACCGGCTTTCTCATCGGCCTGAGCAACGGCATCAACGTGCTGGTGGCGCGTTTTTACGGCGCGCGTCACCCCAAGGACGTGGAAAAGACCGTCCACTCGGCGGCCATCATCAGCGCCGTTGCCGGTGTGGCGTTGCTGCTCATCGGTCTGCTGGGCTCCCCCGCCATGCTGCGGCTGCTGAACACCAAGGAGGATCTGCTGCCCGGCGCGATCTTGTATCTGCGGGTGTATTTTCTGGGTATGCCGGCGCTGGCGCTGTACAACTTCGGCAACGCGGTGTTCAGCTCCATCGGCGACACCAAAAAACCGCTGATGTATCTGTCCATTGCCGGTGCACTGAACATTGCGCTGAACCTGTTCTTTGTCATCGTGTGCAATTTGAGCGTGGTGGGCGTGGCGCTGGCCAGCGCCATCAGCCAGTGCGTTTCCGCGTTTCTGATCCTGCGGGCGCTGACCCGGGTGCAGGACTGCTATGCGCTGGACCCGCACAAATTGCAGCTGGACCCTGTGCAGGCCAAGAGCATCCTTGCGCTGGGTGTGCCCGCCGGGCTGCAGAACGCTATTTTTGCCATTGCCAACCTGTTCATTCAGGCGGGCGTCAACTCCTTTGACTCTTTGATGGTCAAGGGCAACAGCGCCGCCGCCAATGCAGACGGCCTGATTTATGATTGCATGGCAGCCTTCTACATGGCCTGCGCCAGCTTTATGAGCCAAAACTACGGCGCGGGACGGCCTGACCGGGTGAAGAAGAGCTACTTCATCAGTCTGGGCTACTCCTTCGGCGTGGGGTTTGTGCTGGGTGCGGCGCTGTTCTTCTGCGGGCCGGCCTTCCTTGCGCTGTTCACCACCGAAGCGGCGGTCATTGACGCCGGCATGAAGCGCGTAGCTGTGATGGCCTTTGCCTACTGCGTCTCGGCCTTTATGGACTGCACCATCGCCGCCTCCCGTGGGCTGGGCAAGACGGTGGTTCCCACCGTCATCGTGGTGCTGGGCTCCTGCGTATTCCGGGTGATCTGGGTGTACACCATCTTTGCCCACTTCCACACCATCCCGGCGCTGTACCTGCTGTACCCGTGCAGCTGGACGCTGACCGCGCTGGCAGAAATTGCCTATTTCGCCAGCTGCTACAAGCGCGCAATGGCCATCTTCCGCAAGCCTGCGGCGGCGTAAGAGGAAATATGATATAAAAAGGGCTGCTGCACTGTTTGTGCAGCAGCCCTTTATTTATGCTTTTGTCAGGGGGTCAGAGCGCAGCTCAGATTTCCTTCTTCAGGGTCTCGCCCATGATGTAGCCGTAGGTCAGAGCGGCGTCGAAGCCCATGCCGTACTGCTTGGCGTCCTTCTCCTCGATGGAGCCGCAGACGTCGCCGGCAGCGTACAGGCCGGGGATGGCCTTCTTGTCCTCGGTCAGGACGTGGCAATCGGTGTCGATGGCCAGACCTGCGGTGGTCAGGTAGAAGGTGGGATCAACGCGGATAGCCCACAGACCGTCGCGGGTCTCGATGTAGGGGCAGTTGCGGCGGCCGAACTCATCGGGCTCGCCAGCCAGAGCGGCGGCGTTGTTGGCCTCGATGGCGTCTGCCAGATTGGGCAGGTTCAGCTCCTCAGAGGCCTTCTCCACGCTGTCGTAGTGCACAGCCTCGCCCTTCTCGAACATGGCAACGTAACCGTTGAAGCCGTAGGACTCGCTGTCGCGCAGCTTGACGGCAGAGGACTCGTCGAACACATAGTAGAAAGTATCGCCGTTGTCTTTATTCAGCTTTGCCTTGGCCATGGTGTAGTGGTTATCGGAGACGATGTTGCCGATGTTGTCGCCCTTGATGTTGACCATGATGCCGGGGGCAGACTGGTGGATGAAGGCCAGCTCGAACTTGCTCTTGTAGCTGGACAGGAAGGCGGGCAGAGCGCGGTTCTCGCACTCCACATAGCCGCCGGCGTCAATACCCATCTGGATGCCCTCGCCGGTCATGCTGGAAGCGCAATTGAAGAAGAAGTCGGCGTAGTCGGGGCTGTACTTCTTCAGCATTTCGGGGTTCTTGGCAAAGCCGCCGGAGGCAAGGCAGACCGCCTTGCCGCGCAGGGTATAGCTTGCGCCGTTTTCGCCCTTGGCGTGGAAGCCCACAACACGGCCGCTCTCGTCCTTGATCAGGTCGGTGACGCTGGTGGAGTAGATGATCTTGCCCTTCTCGTACTTCTCCACGCGCTGTGCCATGAACATCATGGCGTAGCCTGCGCCGCCCTCGTAGCAGCCGGGTGCCAGATACGGGGTGGAAGCGCCGTACTGGGTAGCGCTTTCGTAGTTGCCCATGGTGTTGAAGCCGATGCCGATGCCTGCCATCCAGTCCACCAGATCACCGGCGACGGTGTACTGCTTGGTCATGTAGGGCATTTCACCGTTGAAGAACTCGGTGCGGTGGTACTTCTCCATGGTCTGCCAGAAGTTCATCATGCCCTCCAGCGTGCCCATGGCAGAGCTGCGGAAGCTGCCGTCCACATCGTAGTTGTACTGCAGCTTGGAGCCTGCGGTGGCAACGCCGCCGTAGGTCATGGACATGGAGCCGCCGGGGATATCGCGCTTCTCCACCAGAATGACGCTGTAGCCGGCCTCCAGCAGGCGGCAGGCGCAGGTCAGGCCGGAGGTGCCGGCACCCATGATGACGACATCAGCCTCTTCCTCGATGACCTCGTTGGAAGCAGCGATGGTGACCTCCTTGGAGAAGTCGTCCACGTTATAACCGGCCAGCTCGATGGCCTCCTTCACAGCTGCCTTGACAGCCATGGAGGTGATGGAGGAGCCGCGCAGGTTGGGCACGTTGACACTCTGGTGCTCGACGATGGCGGCGGGGATGCGGGAGCAGGCATAGTTGCCGATGCCGATGGTCTCCTCGTGAGACAGCACCTCACAGGCAGTGATCTTGCCGTCAAAGAAGGTGGTGGCAACGTGCACCCAGCTTTCGTGACCCATTGCCTTGGTGACGTACTTGCCGTCTACCGGGGAGGAGGGCTTGGTCACAGCGGAGGAAGCAGCAGAGGAAGCTGCGGAGGAAGCGGGAGCACCGGTGGTGCTGGAAGCGGAGTTGCCGCAGGCGGTCAGCAGACCGGCAGCAGCTGCGCCCATGGTGCCCACAGCGGCACCGCGCATAAAATTGCGACGAGAGATCTTAGCCATAAGGTTCGCCTTTCTTTTTCTTTTCTCTTCTTTTTTGCGTTTTTCCTGTTCCTTCGTGCATTTTGAACATTGATACGATTATAGCAAAGTTTTGCCCCGGTGTGAAATACAAATTTGTGTCAGAATTTATCAAATCTCTTTATAAATTGTTTTCCCTTTACGGCCTGTGCGGAATCCTGTATAATAAAGATGACCAGCTTTTTACACAAGGAGGGGCGTCGTTCTATGACGATTTACCAATTGGAGTGCTTTATTGCCGTAGCAGAGGAGCTGAATTTCAGCGCCGCCGCCGAGCGGCTGTTCACCACCCAGCCCGCCATCACCTACCAGATCAATGCGCTGGAAAAGGAGACCGGGCTGCACCTGTTCGAGCGCACCACCCGCCGCACCAAGCTGACCGCTGCCGGGCAGTCCTTTTATCTGGACATGGTGCAGATGACCAGCTTTGGGCGGCAGGCGCTGAAGAAGGCGCAGGATATTCAGGACGCCGACCGCTCCCACCTGACCGTCGGGCTGCGGCAGCTGTTCGATTACAGCACCTTTTCCAGCATTCTGGCCGAGTTCCAGCACCAGTTTCCCAACGCCTGCGTAGACGTTGTGCCGCAGGACAACCGCCGCCCGCTGGAACAGCTGCGCTCCGGGCAGCTGGATATCGGCTTCTTCTACGCCACCGAGCACTCCCGCGACCGGGACATCTCCTTTACGCCCCTGTTCGCCCTGGGCTACCATGTGCTGATGAATCCCAACTCTCCCCTTGCCGACCGGCGGGCGCTGCATCTGGCAGACCTGAAGGGGCAGAGCGTGGTGTCCTCCGGCGCGTTCGACAGCTTTCTGTCCGCCTGTCAGGGACCTTCGCTGGAGCAGCTGGCGCAGGTGGGGGTGGATTGCAGCAAGATCACCCCCAGCTTTGAGGGTGCGCTGATCATGATCCAGATGGGCACTGCCATGTCCATTGTGCCCTGCCTGCCCACGGCGGTGATCCCGGGCATCGTCAAGGTGCCGCTGCTGGATTTTCCCCCGGTGACGGTGGAGATCGCCGCCATGCGCCACGCACCCCGGCTGGAGGTGCAGTCCTTTATCGAGATCGCCAAGCAGAAATACGCCCATCACCCCGACCCGCTGCGGATGGAGGCGCTGATCTGAGGCGCAGCTGCTACTGTTCAAAAGTCCCCTTATATCATAGGGCTTCGCCGCCTGTTCTGAACAGCAGCTCCTGCCCTGTAAAAGCAGAAAACCGGACAGCCTGCGGGCTGTCCGGTTTTTTGTGCTATCGAAAGGTTTTACTGATAATCGTGGTTGAGGAACAGGGCCTTGATGACCACCACCTCGTCATATTCCTCCTGCTCCACCTCCACGTCCGCGTTCAAGGATTTCAGGCGCGTCTTGACCGCTTCCAGTGCCTCGGGCACGGTGACAGCGCGGCCCTCCTCCACGGCGTCCATCATCTGCTTGAGCACGATGGGGTGGGCATACCAGCTTGCCACCGGGAACGCCCCGTGGGGGTAGTGCTTGACATACTCTGCCATGGCGGCTTCGGCCTTTTCAGCACGCTTCATGATGGCGTTGTTGTTATTGTGGGCGGTGGGCAGCATATTGTAGCTGGAAAACAGGAAGATGGCGGCAAAGCCGAACAGCGCAAAGTACACGCCGTAGCTGCCGGTGTGGCTGAACACGGAGTACAGACCGTAGGCCGCCGCCACAACGCCCAGCACAAAGATGGCCAGCGCCACATAGCGGTACACCGGTTTGCTTTGCAGCTGCGCACGCTTGCGGCGCTCGGCAGCGCTCAGCTCGGCGGAAAGCTCCGGCTTTGCATCCAGATACTCCTTTGCCCGGTGCAGCACGGTAAGGCTGTGCTGCGCGTCCTCGGAAAGCTCCGGCAGCTTGCGGGCGGCCTTTTCAGCGGCCTTTTTCTCCAGCGCCTGCTCTCCGGCAGCGCTCAGCAGATGCAGCTGCGGCTGCTCCTTGGCAAGCACTTCCAGCAAAGCGTCCACGTCCCGCTCGTCCTTGAAGTTGCACTGCTTCTGCTTGCCGCCGTCGTACTCCACCACAAGATACGCCATGGAGGCAAACACGCCCTTGCCGGAAAAGCCGCCGGAGCTCATAGCCACCCGCTTGAACACCCGGGTGATGCTGCCGTAGGGCAGATAATAGCGGCGGTCGATGTAAAAGCTGTTCAGGTACAGCGCCTTTTTGCCTACGCCGCAGGGGCCGATCTTCCGGCAGGCTTTTTTGTCTGCCTCCAGCTCCTGCGGGTCAAGCTTTGCCATGCCCAGCTGTGCGGGTTTGAAAATCATGGGTAGTTCCCTTCTTTGCTTTAAATTCTACGCCCCTATTTTCCCACGGGACGGAGGCAATTGCAAGCCTTGATTTTTAAAAAACAGCGCCCGCCGCTGTACGGTCAGGCAGCGGCGGGCGCAGGTTACTTACGGAAATATGGAGCCGTCAGTTCCTTATGCCTTGGAAGTAGAGCTCTTCTTGGTAGCATGGAGGAACAGAGCCAGCATTGCGATGGCAAAGACGATGCCGATGGGGTAAGCAACGGCGGTGTTGTAAGCCACCAGCTTGCCGTCCGCATAGGTGTTGATCATCTTGCCCAAGCACTCGGGAGCCAGCACGAAGTAGGTGCAGGACACAGCGCTCATGAAGGTAGCAGGCACGGCGGTGATCCAGAAGTTCTTCTTCTCCTTGAACAGGTACATGGAAGCAGCCCACAGGACGATCATAGCCAGCGTCTGGTTGGTCCAGCTGAAGTAACGCCAAATGACGGTGTAGTTGATGAAGCCCAGTGCGTTGCCGATGCCAAGGAAGGCACCAACGCCCAGCACGGGGATGCAGAGCTTCAGGCGGTTTGCGTAGCTGTCCTGATCGATCTTGAGCCAGTCGGCCAAGGTCAGACGAGCGGAACGGAAGGCAGTATCACCGGAGGTGATGGGGCAGATAACGACACCGATCATAGCCAGTGCCACGCCGACATTACCCATGGTCTTGAGGCAGACGTCGTAGATAGCGGCAGACTGACCGGCAGCCAGAGCCTCGGCCAGACCGACCATCTTGCCATCGGTGATGGTGTACAGTGCGCAGCCAGCAGCAGCCCAGATCAGAGCGATGATGCCCTCGCTGACCATTGCACCGTAGAATACGAAGTGACCCTGCTTCTCACTCTTCATGCAGCGAGCCATCAGAGGAGACTGGGTGGAGTGGAAGCCGGAGATAGCACCACAGGCAACGGTGATGAACATGAAGCTCCAGATAGGAGTGTTGGAGGGGTGCATATTGCTGAAGTTTGCCCAGATCTCGGGGATGGTGTAGGCGGGGTTGGTGAAGATACCAAAGATAACGCCCACAGCCATGATGATCAGGCAGATGCCGAACACAGGGTAGATCTTACCGATGATGGCATCAATGGAGATAAAGGTTGCGATGAAGTAGTACACCAGAATGATGATCAGCCAGAACAGAGTGGTGGTCAGTACGCCGGACATACCGCCGTTCTTGCACAGGGTAACGATCAGGCCTGCGGGGCCGACTGCGAACACGGTACCGACCATGATCAGCAGCACCACAGAGAACACACGCATGATGTTCTGCATCACGGGGCCCAGATAGCGGCCGGTGACCTCAGCGATGGAAGCGCCGTCGTTGCGCTCGCTCATCATGCCGGAGAAGTAGTCATGTACGCCGCCGGCAAAGATGGTGCCGAAGGTGATCCACAGGAACACCACGGGACCCCACAGAGCACCCTGCAAAGCACCAAAGATGGGGCCCAGACCTGCAATGTTCAGCAGCTGGACGAGGAACAGCTTCCACTGGGGCATCACAACGTAGTCAACGCCATCGTTGATGCGCACAGCAGGAGTTTCGCGGTCGTCCGGTCCGAACGTGTTGTCCACGATCTTACCATAGACAAAGTAGCCTACGATCAGAAGCGCCAGACACAGTAAGAAACTAATCATACCAGAAACCTCCTTTTGAATTTCAGCCGCCGACAGCTTATGCCATACTGCGGCTATGACCGATCTCTGGCTTCATGTTAACACCTTTTTCATAATTGTGTTAATATTTTTTAGGTATGGTTCCTATATCAAAAAGTATATGGCAGCTTATTTTATTTGTTTATTTAATCTTGCATTTTATGTCGATGGTTCGTTTTAATTTGCTCTATTGTTTCTCAAAAATATTCTTCCGGAAACGGTCAAAAGCGTCCCCGCCAAACTTTGCGTCGCCTTTTTGTGCACTTTGCTTAATCGTTTGCGATTTTCTCCCCAAAACGTGGAATTTGAGACGAAAAGAAGGGAAATCTGTCCTCTCAGGTGGGGCACCCGTGAAAATGGGCTAGCAGAGCGTCCGCAGACGCTCCGCTAGCCCGAAAATATAAATAATTCTTCCGCTGCAACAACGACGACCGCCGCCAGCGGCGGAAACAGGGAGGAGTTGTTGGGGCAGCGGCCAGCAAGACGCGCGTGCCGCCCAAGGCACGATGCGGATGCTGGGTGCCGCAACCCGGAAGACGCGGCGCGCATTTCAAATCTTCTTCCACCCGCTGTCCTTGATGGTGGCATCCGCCTGTTTGTGCAGCAACTGCACAAACAGCTGCTCCTCCGGCTGCAAGGGCTCCCGCTCCGGGTACACCAGCACGTCCCGCATCTGCTGCTTCTGCGCCGGGCAATTATGCAGCGCCAGATGGTACTGCTCCAGCGCGCGCTGCGGCATGGGGGACGACCACATATAGGCCGTGGGCAGATTCTGCAAAATGGAGAACTGGCTGCACCGCTCATACACATGGATGCAGCGGTTGGGGTTCACCTCCCAGCGGGAAACAGTGCTTTCCTCCCCGGGCAGATGGGTGTCGCCGTGCAGCACCTCGATGTAATCGTTCAGCTCGTCCAGCTCGCGCACCTGCCGCCGCGCCAGCGGGCTGTCCTGACTGGTGAGCAGCAGGTAGGAAAACTCCATGATAGGCTCCTGCCGCAGACCGTGGCGCTGGCAGTAGCGCAGGTAGTAGTCCTCGTCCTCGGCGGCATAGCGCAGCAGCGCTATGTGGTAGCCCTGCCGCAGCACAAAATCCAAAGCTTCAATGGCACCGCTCTCCCGGATATGCACCCGCAGCTGCTCGCTGCGGGCTGCCTGCTGCAAAAAATCCACCGCCGCATAGGAGGCGTAGGTGGCATGGGTCAGCACCACCCGCAGCTCGGCGCAGCTGCGCTGCTGGTGCGCCTCCTGCGCCAGCTCGTCCACCTGCTGCAGTACCCGCTGCGCCTGCCGGATGAACCGCTTGCCCTGCTCGGTGGGGATCATACCCGTGGAGGAGCGTTCAAAAATGCGCAACCCGTATTCCTCTTCTAGGTTCTTCAGCGCCTTGCTCACATTTGGCTGCGCCGCGTACAGCTGCTTTGCCGCCGCTGACACCGACCCCCATTTCATGATGGCTACCAGATACCGCAGTTCCGTAATATTCATGAACCCCTCCACGTTGTTTGCAGTCGTAACTGTATTGTAACAATTTCTCCGCGCCGCTGTCAAGCGGGGGAGAATAAACCCTCTCAGTCCGCTCCCCCCTTGCACCAAAGCCCCCGGGTGCTATATAATAAGGAAAAACACAAAGGAGGGGCTGTACCATGCCGGAATACCGCGTGCTGCGCATTGACGAGCAGCTGTACGGCTGCGAGGAGCTGCCCGCCGGGCAGCCGGTGCTGTGCGATGTGACCCTGACCGATGCCGCCGGGGCTGCCTGCATTCTGCCCTACCCGGACAGGGAGCTGACATGTCTTGGCATCGACGAAGGAGACACCGTCTGTCTGCTGCCGGACGGCACCCTGCACAAGCTGTAAGGAGTAATTTTATGCACAATATCTATTTCACCCGCCACGGCGAGACGGTATGGAACGTGGAAAATAAGATCTGCGGCATGACCGACAGCCCGCTGACCGCCCACGGGCAGCAGCAGGCGCGGCAGCTGGGCGAACTTGTCCGGGACAGCGGCCTGCACATCGACGAGATCCTGTACTCTCCCCTTTCCCGCGCCGCCGACACCGCAAAGGCCATTGCCGCCGCAACCGGTCTGCCCGCCCGCTGCGAGCCCCGCCTGCGGGAGCAGTGCTTTGGCAAATACGAGGGCACGCCCCGGGACGGTGCGGAGTTCCGCATCTCCAAGACCCACTTTGCCGACCGCTATGACGGCGGCGAAAGCATGATGCAGCTGGCGCAGCGCATCTACAACCTGCTGGACGAGTTGAAGGCGGACACCGGCAAGACCTATCTGCTGGTGGCGCACAACGGCATTGCCCGGGTGGTGCACTCCTATTTTTACGACATGACCAACGAGGAGTACGCCGCTGCGGGCATCAAAAACTGCCAGCTGGTGGAATATACCTTTGAATAACAGGAAAGCCGCCGGGGTCCCGGCGGCTTTCTTGTTATGGTGCGTCAACCATGACGGTAATGGAATTTCTGGTCTTTTGTCACAAACATATACACGCTCACCGCCAGCGCGGCAAGCTCGGCGGCGGTGACAGCCAGCCACACGCCATCAATGCCCCAGAGGGCGGGCAGCAGGAGCAGCGCGGCCAGCTGGAACACCAGGGTGCGCAGAAAGGAGATGAGGGCGCTGGTCACACCATCCCCCAGCGCTGTGAAGAAGGAGGACGCATACACGTTGAAGCCCATGATGAGGAAGCTCAGCGCATACAGCCGGAAGGCGCGGTTTGTCAGCGCCAGCAGCTGGGCATCGTAGCCCACAAAGATGCGCGCCACATAGGGAATGATGACCATGGACGCCGCCGTCATGCTCACAGCTACCACGGCGATGAGGCGCAGGCTCTTCTGATAAAGGTTATGCACCTCGGCGTGGTTGCGCGCGCCGTAATGGAAGCTGACGATGGGTGCGCTGCCCACCGCATAGCCCACGAACACCGCCACAAACAGGAAGGCAGCGTACATGATAACGCCGTAAGCCGCCACGCCGTTTTCTCCGGCAAGCCGCAGCAGCTGGAAGTTATACAGGATATTGACCAGCGACATGGAAAGGTTGGTCATCAGCTCAGAAGAACCGTTGATACAGGCATCCCACAGCACGCGGCCGTAAAACTGCGTTCTGCACAGGTGCAGGCGGCTGGTATTGTGGTGGTCGATAAAATAGAACACCGGCAGCACGCCGCCCACCAATTGGCTGATGAGGGTGGCAAGGGCAGCGCCCTCCACGCCCCAGTGCAGCATACCCACCATTACCACATCCAGCACCATGTTGGTGCAGCCTGCACCTACGGTGAACCAGAAGCCCAGAAGCGGCTTTTCGGCGGTGACGAAAAAGCTTTGGAACATATTTTGCAGCGCAAAGGGCGGCAGCGCCAGCATCAGGATGCGCCCGTAGCGCACGGCGTAGTCCAGCAGCTCTCCCTTTGCGCCCAGCAGCACGGCGACCGGCCGCAGGAACACAAAGCCCAGCACGGCCAGCACACTGACCGAGATGAGCGCTGCCAGCAGAAACATGGTAAAATAGCGGTCGGCTTTTTTCTGGTCGCCCTCGCCCAGCGTGATGCCTACGATGGCGCTGCCGCCGGTGCCCAGCATAAAGCCGACAGTGCCCAGCAGCTGCGGCAGCGGCATGATGAGGTTGACCGCTGCAAAAGCCGTTTTGCCCACAAAGTTGGAAACACACAGGCCGTCCACGATGCCGTAGACGGAGGTGAACAGCATGGTGCCGATGCAGGGCAGCACGAACCGCAGCAGGCGGGAATAGGTAAAGTGGTCGGACAATTGGATGGCTTTCTTTGGCATAACTCCTCCTTTTTTGAACTCTGCACATACAAAAAGGCCGGATAAGAACCACCGCTCCGGTGCGTTCCCTCTTCTGCTGCGGCACTACGGTGCCCACAGCCTCCGGGAAGCGCGAACGATGACATCTTATCCGACCCTTCAATTACGTTGAAACAGCCCTCCGATGAGCGAAAAACAGTATAGCAAAGTTTATTTTCGATGTCAAGCTCCGTTTTGCATCATTCCGCTGCAAGGCGGACAAAGGGCGCGATGGCGTTGGCGTCGCCGTGGCGGACGATGGAGTAGGTAATGTCGCAGTAGGGCTGGATGGCGGTGCTCTTTTCCACGGTGGAGATGAGCAGCACCTGCAATTGCAGGCGGCGGAACAGTTCCATCATGGGGCGGATGCGGTCGCTGGTCATTTTACTGAACGCTTCGTCCAGCAGCACCAGACGGATGCTGTTCTCGCTCTTCTGGTAGATCTGCAGAAGGCTTGCGCAGATGGCCACATAGAAGGGTGCCTGATTCTCGCCGCCGGAAGAATCGCGGCTGACGCGGGACAGATACGCCTGCTGCCCGGTGACCTGATTGGTCACCTTGATATCGTAGTCCAGATAGGTGCGGTAGTCCACATAGTCCGAAAGGGTGGCACCGGCAGCGGTGCGTCCCTCCTGCCGGGCGCGGGTGTTCTCGTCCACATCCGCCATGATCTTTTCCATCAGCTCGTCCACCTGACGCTCGTAGGCGGGGTCGGCGGTGGCGGCAAGGTTGTCCAGAGAGTCGCCCTCGGTCATCTGCTGGTTGCCCTTGTCTACGATGACCTGATAGAACGCCGCCAGCTGCGGGTCGCGGCTGGGCTCCAGCTCAAAGCGGTAGACCTCCTCGCCGTAGGTCAGCTGCTCCATGACCTTGTTCAGCTCCCGGAACTGCCGCCGGGCGTTGAAGATATCGTCCTTCATGCGGAACAGGATATCTTTGCGGAAGCGGTCCTTGCAGTCCCGCTGCGCCTGCTCCAGACGGGCGGCGTAGCGCTCCAGGTCGATGCGCACAAGGCTCTCATGCTGGGCGCGGTACTGTTCCAGCCCGGCAAGCCCCAGAGGATAATCGCAGACATAGCGCTGGTTATAGGCTCTCTGTGCCGGTTCAAGGGTGCTGTTCAGGTAGACGGTCAGCGCATCGTCCAGCTTGGCCTGTGCCTTTTCGGCGGCCTGCGCGGCGGCGCGGGGAGATTTGTCCGGCCCGGTCAGCGCCTGCTGACGGCTGCGGGAGAGCGGCTCCACCAGCGGGTGGGCGGCAAAAAAGCTCTCGGCGGCCTGTGCGCTCTTTTCGGCGGTGTCCACCGCCTTTTGCTGCTCCGCCTCGCAGGAGGAGATCTGTTTTTCGCACACGCGCAGGTCGCCGCCGGTCTGCTCCACGGCAGTGCGGGCGGCTTCCCATGCGGCTTCGCGCACCTCTTCCTCTTTATACAGCTGCTGCAAAAGCGGATTCTCGCGGCACTCAGCCAGCTTTGCGGCCTGCTCGTCCACCGCCGCGCGGGCGGCGGTCAGGGCGGCGCGGGCGTCCCACAAAGCGGCAAGTTCTTCCAGCGTTGTGCCGCGCAAAAGGGTCTGGTACTGGCTGTATGCAGCTTTCAGGTTCTGCTCTGCCTGTGCGGCGGCGCGTACTTCTTCAGCAAGGGCGTTCATCTCCCCTGCCAGTGCCCCGGCGCGGGCGCGGCGGGCTTCCAAGCCGATATAGCGCTGCGGGGTGCGCAGACGCTCCAACCGGAAGGGATGGTGGCGCAGAAGGTCCCGGGTGGCGCTGTCGGGATAGTTTTCCAGCGTGTCGGGGGTGTCGCAGCAGACGATGCGGCGCAGGATGGTGTCTGCGTACTGCGCGGCAAGCGGGTTTTCGCTGGTGACCTGTGCCGCCAGACTGTCGGCGGGGGCGGTGTCGGCGCGGCGGTTGGCCTTGCGCAGACCCGGGGTGTCCAGCAGGCTGATGGGGCCGACTTTCTCTTTCAGCGCCACAAAAGCGCTCTTTGCGGCGGCATAGTGGGCAGGCGGCACAAGGATATCGAACCGGCGGTCGCCCAGACAGGCTTCCACGCAGTCCTGCCAGCTCTCGTCCTCCACGTTCAGCAGCTCGCAGAAGATGCGGGCGTCCGGCTCCATGCCACGGCTTTTCAGCTCGGCATTCACCGCGTCCCGCACCCGGGTGGCGGCGTCCCCGTGGGGGTACACCCACTTGCCGCCGGATACGGCATCCAGCTCGGCGCGTTTTTCGGTCTGCTGCCGCTGCAAGGCGGCGGTGTGCTGCCGGGCGGCAAAATAGGCTTCTTCCAGCGGCTTTTCCTGTGCGGTCAGCCAGTCGGTCAGGGCGGGCAGGGTGTCCGGGGTCAGGTCGGTCATCTTCTGCCCGGCAGCAAAGCCGCTGCGGCGCAGCACCGCCAGCAGGTTGCCGGTCTTTTCGGCGGCTTTTTCGGCGGTGTCGGCGCGGCGGGCGGCGGCATCCAATGCGGTCTGCCGGTGCGCCAGCTCCTCGCTGAGGGCATCCAGTGCGCGGCCTTCGCCGCTGGCACCGGCGGCACTGTGGGCGGTCAGGTAAGCGCGGCGGGCCTCCGCTTCGGCGGTCTTGGCTTCGGCGTAGCGGGTGCGCAGCATTTCCTGCTGGCGGCGTCCGGCATCTACCCGCTCCTGCCAGACGGCCTTTTCCCCGGCATCGGCAGCAGCCCGCGCCAGCAGGGCGGCACCCCGGTTCACAAGGGCTTCGGTCTGTTTTTCGGTGGCTTCGCGGCCGAAACGGACGATCTCGTCCAGCGCATCGGCGCGGGTCTGGGCTTCGGCAAGCACCGCGTGCAGGTTTTCCAGCTCCAAGCGGTCACCCTGCAAGGCTTCCAAGTCCAGTTCCGGCTGCGGGAGGATATACTGGTACAGAAACTCCCGGAAGTTCGGGATCTCGTCCATGCTGGTGCCCATCTGGAACACCTCGTTGAACTTTTTGCCCAGCGGGCTGGATGCGCGCCCGATGCCCAGTGCGCGGCAGATGCGGTCCCGCGCCTCGCTGGGGCTGCGGGTGTAGGAAAGCCGCCCCTCGGCGGGCTTGAAGTCCTCCTTGGCGCTGGGCGCACCGGTGCGCGGGTCGATGAAGGGCAGCTGTTCCAGCGTGATGCCGTCCTCGGAGATATACCACGTCTGGTCACCGGGGTGCAGCTCCTGCATGGGGCCTTCGGACTCCACCCGCACCGCGATGACAAAGCTGGTGTGCTTTACGCTGTCCCAGAACTCCGCCCCGATATACGCCACGGTATGCCCCGGACGGCGGTAGGCGTTTTCGCCGCGCTGCTTGGCGTGGACAGAGCCTTGCAGGGTGCGGCCGCTTTTCTTATTGCCCAGCGCATTGAAATTGCGATTGGTGGTCAGGCAGTAGCGGATGGCGTCCAGAATGGTGGTCTTGCCCACGGCGTTCACGCCGATCATATAGGTCAGGCGGGCGCAGTCGAAGGTGGTATTTTCAAAGTTATGCCAGTTGATAAGTTTCAGGCGCTTGAGTTCGATCATGCTTCACCCTCCCCTGCTTCCATGTCTGCGCCCTCCGGGCGCTCGTACAGACCAAGCTCGGTGCGGGTGCGGGCGCTCTCGGCGGCGGCATCCGCAAGGTCGGCATCCGGCAGCGCCAGCAGCACCGTGGGAAATACCTCAATGCGGCTGTCCAGCCCGGAGAGCCGTCCCACCGGACGCGCCAGATTGTACCGGCGCAGGGTGCGCATGAGCTTTTCCAGCGTTTGCTGATCCAGCTTGCGGGGCAGGTTCATCTTTTGCAGCTCTGCCTGCACCTCTTCCACCGTCACCAGCACCTCGTCTGCGCTGGCGGAAAGGCTTTCCCGCTTTTGCAGGTACAAAAGCCGCAGCACCAGCAGCAAAATGCTTTCGTACTTGAGCAGCCGCGCCTGACTGCCCTCGTGCTCGTTGACCAGCGCCGCCGCCTGCATTGGTGCGGGGTACAAAAGCACCGCGTAGCCCAAGGGTTTGAACACCGCACGCACCTCATTGAGGTGATCCTGAATATACAGATATTTCGCCCGCTGTTCCTCTACGCAGCCCAGCACAAAGCAGTGGTTGAGCAGATAGTTTGCGGTCTCTTCCAGCAGATCAATGGTTGCCATCCGTGTTTACCTCCTTGCGGCGGGTCAGGACAAAATCCTGAAACCGGAAGCCGCCGCGCTCCACCCAGTTTCCGGTCATGGTGATATCATACTCCCGGTGCGGCGACTGGGAATAGGTGTGCAGGCCGATGATGCCTGTAAAATCGTTCGGGTATTCCTCCACAAGGGTAGAGGCGTTCACCTGCCCGCGGGCTGCCAGTGCCTGCCGCGCCAGCAGCGCCACGTTTTCCTCGGTGACGGCAAGGCGGGCGTAATCCAGCAGCAGCTGCTGCTCCTGCCGCAGCCGGTCGGGGTCAAGGGGTTCGGTGCGCACCGGGGCAAGCGGTGCTTCGGTGCGGGGCGCGGCGGGGGGATACAGCGGTTTTGCGCCGAACACTGCCGCCGGGTACAGGTGCAGCCGTGCTGCCACCGGGCCATCGTCCGGCTCAAACAGCTGCTCCGGGCTGCGGATGTCCTCCGCATAGCGGCGCAGCAGGGCGGTGACGCTGCCCTGCGCCGAGCGGTCGCTCAGCAGCAAAAACTGTGCCCGCTGCACCGCACGCTTGCGGTAGCGGATGTGGCTGGCGTCGATCTCCTTCATCAGGGTGCTCATCTCCTCCAGCGCGTCCCGCTGCTGCTGGATGAGGGCACGCACCCGAGGTGCCGCCTCGCCGGGGGCGCAGCGCTCCACCCGGGCGTAATCCAGCGCCAGCCGGGGCAGCTGGTTCTGCTCGCAGTCGTCCAGCTCTTCTTCCAGATAGGCGCGATAATTGAACAGGTTATCGCTGGTTTTAAAGCGATGGTACGCTGCCGCCACGACTTTTTCCTCGTACTGATCGAACAGTTCCAGCACCTCCTGCGGGGTGCGGTTATGGGTCAGGCGGTCGATATAATGCCCGATGGAAGCGTTGAGGGCGCGCAGAGATTTGTTCAAAGTTTCAAGGTCTGCCGCCACCTCCCGCAGCACGTTCTCGTAGGGGCTTTTTTCCTGCCCGATGCTGCCCAGCAGCTGCCACGCCTTGTACAGCTTGCCGGTATAGGTGACCACCCGGGGGTTCAGGATCTCTTCCAGCGCGTCCAGCAGCGGGGTGACCTCCGGCATAAAGGCAAAGGTGGGCTCGCTCTCATAACTGCCGGGCTGCTCCTCCAGCCAGCCGGTGCGGCGCAGACGCAGCAGAAAACCCACCGCCAGCGTGTGGGGGTCGCGGGTGGGCTGCTCGTCCTCATCGCCCGCGCCGTCGGCGTCCAGCGCCAGCGGCTTTGCCAGCGCGGCAAAATAATCCTCGGCGCGGGAGACGGCCTCGGCGCGGGAAATGCTGTAATCTGCCGTATGGCGGCACTCTTCCCAGAGCAGCAGCAAAAGCTCTGCATAAAACGCCCGGTTGGGCCCCGCCAGCGGGCGGAACAGCCGTGGGCTGACCAGTTCAAACAGCTGCATGGAAACGTCCTTTCTGTCTTGGTTCGATACCCTTTTATTGTACCACAGCGGGCGGGGTTTGTCACAAAAAGGCGCAAAAAAGCCCCGGGGAGCGGGGTGCTCTCCGGGGCAAAAATTCATTTTATTTAGATTTAGCCGCGCATCCCATCAGCAACTTCTTTCGGAACCTGCATCGTAACGGCAACATAATAGTTGTCGCCCTTCTTGACGGCACCAGTACCCATTCTGGTAATAGCAGCTCGCATCATAGCCACATAGATATCGTAGCTTGTTCCCAGCTCATTCTTCATTTCAAGCTTAATCAGATCTATATAAGCTTTCATAGTATCCGGGTCATCGATCATCTTCTGAACCTCAGCGCTAGTCATTCCTTCATCCGAAATCAGCGTCACAATCACTTTTCCTGCACTGTCAGGCTCGCTAAAGACCATATCACTGCCAGTGATCACGCCGGCATCATTCATATTGCTATTCAGAGCAACCTTCGACCTTGCAGCCAGCGTGCTATCGTTAGAAAGCTCCGTTCCATACACCGCATTCATAGCAGACTGATAGATATCTGCAACCTGATCTTCCACACTCTTCGGTGCACCGCCGCCGCTGCAAGCGGTGAGCATTGCCAGTGCCATGATACCGGCCAGAAGAACGGCCACAAGACGTTTCATCTTTTTCATGTTAGAATTCCTCCATAATAAAATGAATTACAGGCCTTTTCCGCGCCCCAAAAGCCCGGACTGCCTATGTTCATTTTACAACTCCCACCCTGCCGCGTCAATGCACAGACTCCCTATATTTTCCAATTATTTTTGTGCAGATACGTTAGTTCGTTGGATACAAAAAGCCCCGGAGAGCGGGGTGCTCTCCGGGGCGAGGTGTGATTCAATTACTGTGCAGCTTTCATTCCAAAGCCGATGGCAACATAGGTCTTGCCGCCGATGGTCTTTGCGCCAACACCCAGCGCGGTAAGCTCGATGGTCTTACCATTATTGGCTGCGAGTTTCTGAAAAGTGTCCAAAGTGAGCTTCAGGGTAGCAATGTTCGTTGCATCCGGCGTAATATTCTCTGCCTTGTCCACTTCGTAGTAGAACTTCACATACTCATTGCCGGTGGACTGCGCCGGGTCGAAGCAGACCATAACCTGATTCTGGGTATTTGCAGTCGGATTTTCGTGTTTCCAAAGTGCTGTATTGCTCAGAGTCGGTGCGCCGCTTACCTCCTGGATGTAATCGACAGCCAGCTTCTTGATGGCGTCATCGTTATTGAAATTCTTACCAAAAGCCTCATTCAGTTTTGCCATATAGGCCTGCTCAACCTTAGTCTCAAACTCTGAGCTGCCGGGGGTGCTGGGCGTACCGCCGCAAGCGGTGAGCATTGCCAGTGCCATGATACCGGCCAGAAGAACAGCCACAAGACGTTTCATCTTTTTCATGTTAGATTCCTCCAAATAAAAAAATTTACATAAGCTATCCGTGCCCCAAAAGCCCGGATAATCTATGCTCATTTTACAACATCTCCCTCCCCCGGTCAATGTACAGACTGCCTAGATTTTCCAGTTGTTTTTGAGCAGATACGCCAGCCTGTTGGATACAAAAAAGCCCCGGGGAGCGGGGTGCTCTCCGGGGAAAGAGGTCGGGCTTTTATTGGAATGCAGGGTTTTCCACCTGAACGCTCAGGGCAACATAGCTGCCCTCTGCGTTGGTCTTTACAACGATCGCCGCCTTCGCCCAGCCGCTGTTCACGTTAATGGCTGCATCAGGATAATACTGCTTGCGCATCCAATCCATGAAAGCGGTCAGATACGCAAGATCTGTTTTGCTGCTGTCATACTCTCTGGTCACGGTCAGGATCACGTTTTTCTCAGGGGAGTCGATGCCCTTTTGGTAAATACTGCTCCTGAAGACCGGCTTGCCCCTGCTGAACAAAATGTCCGCTTCCAGATGTTTCAGGGCGATCTGGTACAGCTCCGGGTCGTTTGCCGTAATGCCCACACTTGCGAGCTGTTCTTCCATCTTGTCTTGTTTTTCCTTGTCGATCTTGCCGGTGCCCGTGTCGCTGCCGCAAGCGGTGAGCAGGGTCAGTGTCAGGATACCGGCCAGAAGAACAGCCGCAAAACGCTTTAACTTTTTCATGCAATACTCCTTTTATAAAATGCAGGGCGTTCCCGTGCGGATGCGCGGGGTATTCTGCTTTCATTTTACAGCAGCGCGGCGGCGTTCGTCAATGGCAAGTGTGCCGGTTTTTGCCGGGATTTTTGGGCAGGGCGCAAAAAGCCCCGGAGGGCGGGTGCTCTCCGGGGAAAGAAATGTGTAATTATTCTTTACTTATTTGCCCTTGTGGGCGGGGTTCCTAATCTGGAATGCAACTGCCAGATAGGTCTTATTGCCGTCAGCCTGAACAACTACGCAAACATGGGTCCAAGCGCCATTAGCCTTCACATCCACATTAGCGTCCGGAAGTTCCTTACCGACTTCCTTGGCGATAGCGTCCAGCAAGCCGAGCACAATATTGCCATACTCGTATCTCGTTGTTGCAGTAATGGTCAGGTATTCATCAGTCTTGCCATCCACATGGACATTTGCCATGAATGTTGCGCCCAAAATGCTGAGCTTTGCGTGAGCGATATCCTGATTCAGGATCTCCATCGTCTTTTTGCGGAGCGTGTTATCATTCTCGCTTGCGGTCATCACGCCCTGCTTCTTGAGAGAGTCGATCATCTTGTTCTCTTTTGCTTTTGTTTCAGCATTGCTGCCGCCGGAACAGGCGGTGAGCATCACCATAGCCATCACACCTGCCAGCAGCAGGGCTACGAATTTTTTCAGGTTCTTCATAAGGGTATCCCTCCAATCAGCTTGTTTGTGGATATGTTTCTTTTTTCCCGAAAGGCTTTCGCAACCATCGTTGCCTTTCTGCCCTGATTATATCCGACAGGTGACGGTTTTGTCAATCGGGAATATCGCTAAACTTCCTGAAGCGATTTCGTCAAAAAGGATGAAAACAAGTGGGATTTGTTGCAGTTCTGATATATTCCAGAATCAGTTTTGTCGACAATCCACGGAATCTCCGTTTCCCTGCCCCGGCGGCGCGGTTTTGCCGGGTGCGGGGGTCACTTAAATTTGGATATATGTTGTGTTGCAGGCGTTAACTCCCTCAGACGCGCCCGGAAGGTTTCTCATTGCACCTAATACTTTAGCGATAGGACTAACGGCGTGCGCCCTCTCAGTCACCTTTGGTGACAGCTCTCCCAAAGGGAGAGCCAAGAGCACCGCCGGGAACTTCCTCATTATACCTAATACTTTAGTGCTGAACTTTACGGCTTGGCTCCCCCCTTGGGGGAGCTGGCGCGGGAGCGCCTGAGAGGGCGCACCATTTTCCCCATTATTTTGCCTTTTTACACATTTTCACCACGTTTTGGTGGTAAAATCATATCCAAATCGAAACAATATTGGAGGAAGTACCCATGCAACACTGTCCCGCCCGCGCGGCACAGCGGCTGGCGGCGGCAGTTCTGGCGCTGGTTTTGCTGCTGTGCGCCTTTTTGCCCCGTGCCCACGCTGCCGAGCTGAAAGAGAAAAACGGCATCCGGCTGCTCAGCTTCGACACCAGCCACATTCTTTCCATCGGCAACCAGACCTCCGGCAAGTGCAGCCTGTACGCGCTGCGCTACGCCCGCACCATTCTGGACGGCAAGGTGTGCTCCGGCAGCGGGATGTGGTCGAACGGTGCGGTGTGGTCGGCAGCGGGCTACACCGGGTACTCAGGCACCCGCGCCGAGTGCCTGAAAAAGCTGTACAGCGAGCTTTCCGCCGGGCGTCCGGTGATCGTGCACCTGAAAAACACCACGGTGAACGGGGTCAAAAGGCACACGAACCGCACCTCTACTTATGAATACCACCTGACTTCCTCCGGCTGGAGCGAGGTGAACTACCCCCACATTGCCACCAGCAGCACCTACGGGCACTGGGTATGCGTGGCGGGCATCTCCCCCACCGCCGACCCGGAAAACCTGACCGAGAGCGATTTCTACGCCCTCGACCCCGCCCGGGTAACGGCAAATGGACGGCTTGCCGTCACCCGCCTGCTGGACGGTACCCTGTGGGTGGAAAACTCTCCCCTCAAGGTGCTGGGGTGAAAATATAATATGATAAAACAGAGCGCCTGACACCGCGGTGTCAGGCGCTCTGTTTCTATTCAACTCTTTAATACCCCTTCACCGAGAAGCCGCGCTCCCACGGGTCGGGCGGGATATTCTTGCTGCGGATGCCGGTAATTTGGATATAGTCGCTTTTCTGGATCATGGCAAACAGGGAGATGAATTTATCCGGGTCGCCCTGCACCTCCAGCGTCACGCTGCCGTCATCCTCGTTCTGCACCCAGCCGGTCAGGTCAAGGGTCTGCGCGGCGTACCGCGCCCGGTAGCGGAAGCCCACCCCCTGCACCTGTCCGGTGATGGTGTAGCGCCGCCGCTCCGTGCCTTCCGGCAGTGCGGGCGGGGTGCGATCTTTTTTGGAAAGAAAATCAAACACGGCAGTGTCCCTTTACAGCTCCTGATAAGCGGTCATCAGGGCGGGGATGAACTGCTTTTTGCGGCTCACCACGCCCGGCAGCGTCCAGCTGGCATCGGCGGCGGGCTGGGTGTCGAAGCCATCCGTCAGCACCTCGGCGGCGTAGCGCCCGTTGCAGATGACCACGCTCTCCTCCTTGGGCACGTCTGTCAGCAGCATATAGATATCCTCCACGTTCTGCTTGTTGCGTGCCTCCTCGAGATAGGGCTTCAACAGCGCCTCGGCGGCGGTCAGGTTCTTGCGGGTCATGTAGCTGCCCTGCGCCACACCAAAGCGGATATCACCGCACATGAACACCTTGAAGTCCTGCAAGAACACTTCCTCGGCGGTCTTGCCGTCCAGCTTTTCGCCGGCCTCAAACATCTCGTTGGCAAACTCGTTGATGTCCACCCCGGCGATCTTTGCCAGACGGTTGGCGGCGTTTACGTCGATGGGGGTGCAGGTGGGGCTGCGGAACACCAGCGTATCCGAAAGGATGGCAGCCAGCAGCAGACCGGCGGTCTTTTGCGGGATGGTCACGCCGTTTTCATCGTACATCTGAGTGACGATGGTGGCGGTGCAGCCCACCGGCTGGTTGCGGAAGTACACCGGGCCGCTGGTCTCCAGACTGCCGATGCGGTGGTGGTCGATGATCTCCAGAATCTCGGCCTGATCGAAGCCCTCCACCGCCTGTGTGGCCTCGTTGTGGTCCACCAGAATGATGCGGCGCTTGCGCAGGTTGATGATGTTGCGGCGGCTGATCATGCCGCAGTACTTGCCGTCTGCATCCAGAATGGGGAAATACCGGTGGCGCACCTTTGCCATCACGCGGGTGACGTCTGCCACCGGGGTGACGAGGGTGAACTTCATGATATCGTCCCGGGTCATGTAATAGGAGATGGGCGCGCACTGGCTGATGAGCTTTGCCGCCGCGTAGGTATCGCAGGGGGCGCTCATAATGGCTACGCCGGTCTCGGCGGCAATGTGCTGGATGGTGCGGCCCACCTTTGCGCCGTTGCAGATGATGATGAGAGAAGCTTCCTTCTCGATGGCGCAAAGCTGGCTTTCGTAGCGGTTGGTCAGGATGACGATATCGCCCTTTTCCATGTTGCTTTCCAGCATTTCCGGGGTGGCGGTGCCAATGCGGATGTGGCCGGTGGTGCACTCCGCGTCCTCGCTGCCCACCACCATGGTAGCGCCCAGCGTTTCCAGAATATTGCGGTAGCTGGTGCGGCTCTTGGCAAGGATGCCGGTGTCGAACAGGTCCATGTTGGCGGTGGCGATATCCTTCACCGTGATGACACCTTGCAATTCGTCATCCTCGCTGGTCACGGGGAGGGTGTCGATCTTCTGGTCGCGCATGATCTCCCACGCCTTGCGCAGGCTGGTGGAGCCGGGGATGCCGGGCACCTGCCGGTAATCCACATCCCGAATTTTAGGGTTGACGTCGGTGCACATCCGGGGCGGCGTGACCCCGAACTTTTTCAGCACAAATTCCGTTTCCTGATTCATCTTGCCCGCACGCCGGGCTTCGCAAACCAGATCGCTGGTCTTGTTTTTCAGCTCTGCATAGGCAATGGCAGAGCAGATGGAGTCGGTGTCCGGATTGCGATGTCCGATGACCACGACCTTATGCGCAGTTTGCTGCATACTGTACCCCCTTATGGGTCCTCAACTTCTTATCATATATCTTATCATTTACCAAAGACAGCGCCCCTCTCCTGCACAGCGGGGCAGGCTGCAACCTTATTTTAACACAACTGTGCCCATGGGTAAAGGGCACGAAACGCGGCGGGCTGTTGCTTTTTGGCACTTTCTTGTATACAACCTCTTGCATTTCGACAGCATCCGCTGTATGATAGAAGCATTCGAGCTTTTTTGTCATTTGCAACGGAGGACAGCATGAAATCGTCCAAATTCACATCCACTCCCCTGTTTCCACGGCAGGCGCTGGTGGCGCTGCTGCTGCCGCTGATCGCGGAGCAGGCGTTAAGCGTGACCATCGGTCTGGCGGACACTTTGATGGTATCCTCGGTGGGCGAGGCCGCCGTGTCCGGCGTGAGCCTTGTGGACAGCTTCAACACCCTGATGATCCAGATCATGAGCGCACTGGCCACCGGCGGCGCGGTGGTCACCAGCCAGTACATCGGCCATCAGGAGCCGAAAAACGCCAAGGCGGCGGCTGCGCAGATTTTATTCGTGCTGTCCAGTTTCAGTGTACTGGTGGCGGCAGTGGTCATCGGTGGGCGGCACGCCATCCTGCGGGGCATCTTCGGCTCCATTGATGCGGACGTGATGCACTACGCCGAGACCTACTTTCTGCTTTCGGCGCTGAGCTACCCCTTCATTGGCCTGTACAACGCCGGTGCGGCGCTGTTCCGGGCACAAGGCAACAGCAAGATCAGTATGCTGTCCAGTCTGGTGATGAACGTGGTGAACATCGGCGGCAACGCGGTGCTGATCTACGGCTTCGGCATGGGGGTCATGGGCGCGGCGCTGGCAAGCCTTGTGTCCCGCGCCATTGCCTGCGCAGTGGTGCTGTATCTGCTGCAAAAGCCGGACTGCGCCCTGCGGGTGGACAGCCTGCGGGCGATGGCTCCGAACGGCGGGCTGATCCGGCGCATCCTGCGGGTGGGCATCCCCGCAGGCATCGAGAACGGCATGTTCCAGATCGGCAAGCTGTCGGTCTCCAGCCTGACCTCCACCCTTGGCACGGCAGCCATTGCCGCCAACGCGGTAGCCAATACCACCACCACCTTCCTGAACATCCCCGCCAACGCCGTGGGCATGGCTGCCCTGACCGTGGTGGGTCAGTGTCTGGGCGCGGGCGAAAAGGAGCAGGCGGTGTACTACTCCCGCCGCCTGATGCTGACCGCCTACTGCGGCGCGTGGGTGATGAACCTGTCGGCCTTCTTCTTCGCCAACCGGTTCGCGGTGTCCCTGTTCAACCTTTCGCCGGAGGCACAGGCCATGGCGCTGGACATCATGGTGTGGTTCAACATCGTTTCCCTGTTCGTGTGGCCGTCCAGCTTTACCCTGCCCAACATCCTGCGCGCCGCCGGCGATGCCCGGTTTACCATGACCGTAAGCATCGTGTCCATGTGGGCGTTCCGGGTGGGCTTCTGCTATCTGGCAGTGCTCTGCTTCGGCGGCGGGCTGCTGAGCATCTGGATGGGTATGTATCTGGACTGGGTGTTCCGCTCGCTGTGCTTCTACCTGCGCTTCCGCCGGGGCAGCTGGCTGGAGCAGAGTGTGATTTAAACTTTTAGCATCCACCCCTTTTCCGGTTTGTAAAGACCAGCGAAAACGGGGTGGATTTTTTCTTTTTGCAGGAAACCGCCCCTCTGATTCGTATTATCAACAGAAGAGCGATGGTATTTTTTACAAGTTCCACAAATTATTTTTTCAGCGCTTGACAAAGTTTTCACCTTTCGTTCTTGCAATCTTCATCGTTCGGGCGTATAATTTCTCAATGCTATCGAGTTCTGCTCTTCTGCAAAAGGAGGCTATTCTATGAAACGCAGCTGGCTTGCGCGCCACCCCATTGGGTTCATGGCGCTGTATTCTATATTTTATCTTTCCGTTTTTCACTCTCTGGAGGCAAACGTCCCCCTGCGCAGCATTCTGGTGCACTGCCGTCTGGACGATCTGATCCCCTTCTGCAAATATGCGGTGATCCCCTATTTTGCATGGTTTTTGTGGATCCCCTTCACTCTGTTCTATCTGCTGTGGAAGGCCCCGCGCGAGGACTTCTGGCGGCTATGCCTGCCGCTGTTCTCCGGCATGACCATTGCACTGGCGTGCTACGCGGTGCTGCCCACGGCGCTGGATCTGCGCCCCTACTGGGTGCCGGGCAGCGATATCTTTGCGCAGACTGTGCGCTTTTTGTACCGCACCGACACCGCCACCAACGTCTGCCCCTCCATCCATGTGTTCAACTCGGTAACGCTGCTGCTGGCGTACTACCGCAGCCGCATTTTTGAGGCGCCCCGCCGCCGCTGGATGCGTCCCGCAGCCACTGTGCTGTGCGTTTCCATCGTCTGCTCCACCGTGCTGCTCAAGCAGCACAGCTGCATTGACGTAGCCTTGGGTGCGCTGCTGGCACTGGCGCTGGACAGCGCCTTTACCGCCCTCGAGCGCAGCCAGCTGCCGCAGGTGCGGAGAGCCTAAGGAAGAAAGAAAAAGCGACTCCTGTCAGCGCCTTTGGCGCTGGCAGGGGTCGTTTTTTCATTTCCTTTTTCAGAACAGCCCCTCGGGCAGGCAGATATCCTGCTTGGGGACTTTTGTCCACGCAAAGTCCGGCACAAGGCTTTCCGGGGTGCGGGGTGCAGGCTCCGGCTGCAAGCCGTAAGCATACGCCAGCTTGCCGATGATCTCCGGGGCGGTATATTTTGCCCGCAGGTTTTCAAGGCTCTGGTCGCCGTCCCGCTTGGACAGCCGCCGCCCGTCCGCTGCCAGCAGCAGCGGGCAGTGGGCAAAGCGGGGCGGCTGCAAACCCAGCAGCCGGTACAGGTACAGCTGCCGCGCCGTGGAGGAAAGCAGGTCTGCCCCGCGCACCACCTCGGTGACGCCCATGCGGGCATCGTCCACCACCACCGCCAGCTGATAGGCAAACACCCCGTCTGCCCGGCGCAGATAGAAGTCGCCGCAGTCCCGCAGCAGGTTCTCCGTGTGGGTGCCCATGCAGCCGTCCGTAAAGGTGATTTCCTCGTCCGGCACCATCAGGCGGTAGGCAGGGGCTTTCTTTTTGCGCTTTTCCGCGATCTCTTCCGGCGTCAGTCCCCGGCAGGTGCCCGGGTAGATGACGTTGCCGTCCGAGGTGTGGGGTGCGCTGGCGGCGTGCAGCTGGGAGCGGGAGCAGAAGCAGGGGTACACCAGCCCCTTCTGCTCCAGCTTGCGGTAGCTTTGGGTATAGATGTCCCCGCATTCGCTCTGGTAATAGGGCGCGTGTGCGCCGCCGGTGCTGCCGCCCTCGTCCCACGTAAGCCCCAGCCATGCAAGGTCCTGCTCCAGCAGGTCGGCGTAAACGCGGGGGCAGCGCTCGGCGTCCAGGTCCTCAATACGCAGCACGATGCGCCCGCCCTGACTTTTTGCGCTGAGCCATGCCAGCAGGCTGCACGCCAGATTGCCCAGATGCAGCCGTCCGCTGGGGCTGGGCGCAAAGCGCCCGGTGACCGGGCGGTTTTGGGATACAGGGACTTGGTTTTGCATGGGTGTGCTTCCTTTCGCTTTTACTGGTTTTTTCTCATTATAAGCCCTTGCTCTGCAAAGGTCAATGCGCACAAAAAAGCCGCCGCAGGCGGCAATGCCTGCGGCGGCGGGAAAACCGGCTGCTCAGTGCAGCTCCGGCCAGTAGCCCTTGTTGGCTTCGATCATATCGTCCAGAATGGCCTTTGCAACGCTCATGCTGGGCACAGTCTTGTTCAGGGTGAAGGCCTGCAGCACCTTCTCGTAGCTGCCTTCCACGCAGCCCTCTACCAGCAGCTTTTCGCTGTTGAGCTGCTGCATCATCAAGCCCTGCTGGAACAGCGGGATGTTGTCCCGGGCAATGACCTCCGGGCCGTTTTTGCCGATGTAGGCGGGCAGCTCCACCATTGCGTCATAGGGCATATTGGGGATAGCGCCGCGGTTCTCGGTGATGATGAGGAAGCGTGCCTTGGTGTCGTTCTTCAGCGCAGCGGAAAGATCTGCGATCCAGTCGCCGTGGCTGCCGGCATAGAAGGTGTTGGCGTCCACCTCGCCGGTCTTGAGGTAGTGGTCGATGCCGTCGAACAGGTTCTTTTCGCGGGTCTCCTCCACCTCGTTGGCACGGGTGTGGTTCGGGTCCGAGTGCTCCACGAACTCCTTGGCCTGCAGATAGTAGTTCAGGTAGGTGTTGGGCAGGTACTCCGGGAAGTTTTCCATGATCTCGTACTCGCCCTTCCACACATAGTACCAGCTGCCCTTGGTGTGGCGGTTCTGGCTGCTGGAGGAGGTCAGGGCGCCCATGCCCTTGAGGTAGCTTTCCGGCAGAAGGATCTTGTTCTCCTTGATGTAGGCGCGCAGCTTGGGCATCAGGTCCTCGCCGCGGTACTGGATGGAGGTGAACCAGCCGAAGTGGTTCAGGCCAAAGTAATCGTAAACGATCTCCTTCTTGTTCTGGATGCCCATGGCAGCTGCCACCACGTCAATGATGGCGATGGGCATATCGCAGATATTGATGATCCGTGCCTTCGGGCGCAGCTTGCGGCAGGCTTCGGATACGATGGCGGCGGGGTTGGAGTAGTTCAGGATCCAGTAATCCTTCTTGGCATACTTTTCCACGTCGTCGATCAGCTTGATCATGGGGAAGATGGTGCGCATTCCGTAGGCCATGCCGCCGCAGCCGCAGGTCTCCTGTCCCACGCAGCCGTGGCGCAGGGGGATCTTTTCGTCCTGCTCCCGCATGGCGTAGCCGCCCACGCGCATCTGGGCAAACACAAAAGAGGCATCCGTGTAAGCCTGCTGCACATCGGTGGTGACCACCAGCTTGATGTCGGTATTCAGTTCCTTATGCAGGACCCAGTCCACCACAACGGCAACCTTATCCTGCCGCTCCTTGTTGATGTCGAACAGACGGATCTCGTCCACTTCCAGTTCTTCCCGGCGCAGGGCGATGGATTTGACGATACCGGCGGTAAAAGTACTACCGCCGCCAGCAATGGTAATGACCATAGTATAAACGCTCCTTTTTTGTATTTTTTCAGGTTAGCCCGGCGCAATCCGCCGGGACACGGTAAAGCGGTTTACTGGTTTTCCAGCTGTGCCTCCACGGCACGCTTGATATCGGCTACCTGCAGACCGTAAACGATCTGGATATCGGTACCCTTTTTCACGATGCCGCTGTTCGGCAGTTTATTGATGGCAGCTTCGTCCAGCTTTGCGGGGTCCTTGATGTTTACCCGCAGACGGGTGAAGCAGTTGTCCACTGACAGGATGTTCTCCTTGCCGCCCAGACCATCGATGACGCACTGCACCTCGGCAGCGTTCTTCACGCTCGCCTTCTTGGCGGGTGCATCGCTCCCCGCGGTCTCGGCGCTGACCTCCTCCCGGCCGGGGGTGTGCAGGTTGAAGGCCTTGATCAGCAGGGTGAACACCACAAAGTACACTGCGATCTGGCACAGCGCCAGCAGGTACAGGGTGGGATAGTTGGTCTTATCTGCACCGGCAGAAAGGTTCATCAGCACCGAGCCGAGGAGGTTGGTGGTAAAGCCGGTGACATGGAAGATGTGCAGCAGCACGATGAACAGGCCGGAGATGCAGGCGTGTGCCACCCACAGGATGGGCGCAGAGAAGCAGAACATGAAGTCCAGCGGCTCGGTGATGGAGGCCAGAGAGGCGGTAAAGGCCAGCGGCACCAGAACGGCAGCGGTCTTTTTGCGGTTCTCCTTGCGGGCGCAGAAGATGAAGGCCGCCACGATGCCAAAGTAGCCGAAGGTCTTGGTGAAGCCGGTGTACATCCACACGATGCCGTCCGAGAAGGGCAGACCCATGCTGTACTCCATCATCATGACGATATAGGAGCCGGTGTAGGTGGCATCGCCCACGGTCAGGCTGTTGCCCAGTGCAGAAAACTGGAAGGGGGTGTAGATGAGGTGGTGCAGGCCGGTGGGGATGAGGAAGCGCTCCAAAAAGCCGTACAGGAACAGGCCGAAATTGCCGGAGGTGGCGATCAGATCGGTCAGTGCGCTGATGACGTTCTGCACCGGCGGCCAGAAGAAGCAGGAGCCAAAGCCGAACAGGATGGAAAAGACCACCATGCAGGTAAAGGACCAGCGGTTGCCAGAGTAGATCTGGGTGATAATGCCCTTGAACTGCTTTTCACAGGTGCGGTTGTACACCCAGCCGCAGACCAAGCCCAGCAGGATGCCGCCGAACACGCCCATATCCACCGTCTGGATGCCGAACACGGTGGACTGACCGGTGCCGTACAGACCCACCATAGGGTCAGGCTCTGCCAGCATACCCAGCTGGGTCAGGGTGACGTTGCCGGCGGTCAGGTACATAAAGTAGCTCATCAGGCCGATGATGGCAGCCTGCTGCTTGTTCTTTTTGGCCAGCGCCGCTGCGATGCCCACGCAGAACATCAGGCTGAGGTTGTTGATGATGACCATGATGCAGTTGTAGATCAGCTGTCCCAGCAGCTTGATGGGGGTCCACTGCAGAACGGGGATCATCGCACTAAGGCTTGTGCTGGTAAGCAATGCGCCCAGCACAAGGATCAGGCCTGCTGCCGAGATATACGACAGCGGTGAGAGCATGGCTTTGGAGAACTTTTCCAAGCCATTCATGACTTTTTCTTTCATCGTGTAATACTCCTCACTTTTTGACTTGACTGTTTTGGGGGATGATTTCTATTCCGCAGGGCTTCCGGACGCCCTGTTGAAACATTTTAACCAACGATCTTGGTCAGGTGGATGAGCAGATAGACCTGCTCCTGATGATCCAGCTCGTAATCAAATTCCTGCCGCAGATAGGCATTGATGCGCTGCAAGCACACCTCGTTGCGGCTGTCGCGCTGCAAAAGCACCGTGTACATGGATTCCAGCCCGGCGTCCTGCCACGGAGTATGCCGCAGGATGCGCGCCGCCAGAAACTTGAGGTGTACGGTCAGGCGGGTGGTCTCAAGGCTTTCTTCCTCAAAGGTGCAGTGATAGGTGTCACAGATGATCTCCTTGACCGCCTTGACGAATTTTACGGTATCGTAAGCCAGCGCACCGTCCGCCGCACCGGCTACCAGATGCAGGGCAATGTAGCCCGCTTCGTCCTCCGGCAGCTGTACGCCGCAGAACTGCCGGACAAGTTCCAGCGCCCTTTGCCCCACCGCGTACTCCTTCGGGTACAGCATCCGCGTCTCCGAGAGCATGAGGTTGGGCAGAAAGGTGCCCTTTTCCACACGTTCCAGCGCAAAGCTGATGTGGTCCACCAGCGAGATGGTGCTTTTGCTGCTGAGCAGGATGCCCTGCTCCTCTGCCGCCAGCGAGATGCGCTCGGCGGCCTGCATCACCTGCGGGGTGACGTTATCCAGCATCCTGAGGAACTTGGTCTGCAGCTCGTTCTGCACATAGTACACCTTGGAAACGCGGCTTTTGTCGATGACATCTCCCGGGCGGCGGCCAAACCCAAGCCCGTTGCCCACGAGAATGGCTTCCCTGCCGTCCGGCATGACCACCGACACCGCATTGTTATTGAATACCTTTACAGCCTGCATCGCCGCACTCCTCCGCTTCCATGCCGCAGCTTTTGTGAAAAAGAAAAAGGGCACAAGAACCAAAGGGATGCCGTTGCCGCCTTCCCTCTGATGCTCATGCCTGATCGAACAGTTACACGCACTGATAAATTCACTTGTCTGCCTTTGATTATACGAGCCAGCGCAGGAAATGTCAATGCGTTGAACTGCCCGAAATTCAAGCTGCATTTTTGTATATCCTGCACAGGTCTGCTTGAAATTCGTCCTGCGCAGAACGATTGACAACGCCGTGCGCAGAACGTATACTTAGGGTGTAGATCCCGCTTTGCTCCGGCGGCTTGCCGGAGTACCAGTTACGGAGGTTTTTCTTATGAGATCGAAATATATCCGCTCCCTTGCGCTGCTGCTGTGCGCCGCTTTACTGGGCTGCCTGCTGGCAGCCTGCAACGGCTCTGCCGACAGCAGCCCCGCATCCAGCGCTGCACCCGCCTCGGACAGTGCATCCGCTTCCGGCAGCAGTGAGCTGCCCTCCTCCACCACCGAGGCCAACACCGGAGAGCTGAACCCCGGCAACTTTGATGAGAACTCGATGTTCTCCATCACCGGCACAGAAAACGCCTTTGCGCCCTGTCTGGGCTGGGGGCCCGGGGTATCCGGCTGCTCTTTGAAATCGGTCATCGCGGCGGCATCGCTGCTGCACTGGGCCGAGGACGCACGGATGTCCAGCCGCTCCCCGGAAGCCATTCAGGAGGCCTTTTACAGCTGGTACGACGGTCTGACCGACAACCAGCAGGAGGGCTTTGCCGAGGCATGGCCGATGATCAAGGACGCCGCACTGGACCTGCTCAGCGACAAGGACAGCATGACCGGCCGCATCGCGGACGCAGGGCTGGACGCTGACACCCTGCCCGGCTGCACCCTGAAAAACTGGCAGGCGCTGCAAAGCGTACTGGACGGCATCGTGCCGGAGACGAACGGCGAGGCCTAAACGCAACCTGAAACTTTAAAGCGCAATGGGGCGCTGACCGTGTGGTCAGCGCCCCATTTTGTCGTTATACCTTTTTCAGCACATACTGGCGGGTGCCCATGCCCACCTTCTCGGCCTGCTCAAGGGTGGCCTTCCACTCGATGTTGGGGTTGGAGTCCTTGAAGTTGTCGTGGTAGCAGTTCCAGCCCGGCTTTGCAAGGTTCGTGCTCAGCTGGCTGTTGGGCAGCGGGGTTGCGTTCAGGCAGGCATCCACGCAGGCCTGATCCAGCGCCACGGGGTCAAAGGATGCAAAAATGCCGATATCCGGCAGGATGGGTGCATCGTTCTCGCCGTGGCAGTCGCAGTTGGGGCTGATGTCCTGCACCAGAGAAATGTGGAAGCAGGGGCGGCCTGCGCAGACTGCGGCAGCGTACTCCGCCATCTTACGGTCCAGCAGCTCGTTGGCGCAGTCGTTGGGAGAATAGATGGCGTCAAAGCTGCACGCACCGATGCAGCGGCCGCAGCCCTTGCACTTGTCGTAGTCGATGACCGCCTTGTTTTCAGCATTGTAAGTAATGGCGTCCGAGCCGCACTCCTTGGCGCAGCGGTGGCAGCCGCGGCACAGCCCTTCCTGCACGGCGGGCTTGCCGGCAGCGTGCTGCTCCATCTTGCCCGCGCGGGAGCCGCAGCCCATGCCGATGTTCTTGAGCGCGCCGCCGAAGCCGGTAGCCTCGTGTCCCTTGAAGTGGTTCAGGCTGATGAACACGTCCGCATCCATGATGGCGCGGCCGATCTTGGCGGTCTTGCAGTATTCGCCGTTCGGCACCGGCACTTCCACCTCATCCGTGCCGCGCAGACCATCGGCAATAATGACCTGACAGCCGGTGGTCATGGGCCAGAAGCCGTTCAGCTGGGCGCAATTCAGGTGCTCCAGCGCGTTCTTGCGGCTGCCCGGGTACAGGGTGTTGCAGTCGGTCAGGAAAGGCATACCGCCCTGCTCCTTGCACAGGTCTGCCACCACCTTGGCGTAGTTGGGGCGCAGAAAGGCCAGATTGCCCAGCTCGCCAAAGTGCATCTTGATGGCCACGAATCTGCCATCCATGTCGATGTCCCTGATGCCGGCGGCAATGCACACCCGGCGCAGCTTTTCCAGCAGGCTGGTGCCCACCGGACAGCGGAAATCCGTATAGTAGACTTTGGATGCTTCCATGGTGTTTTTCCTCCATATCCTTCCGGCGGCGTCTGCCGCGCGGTCTCTCTTTTGTTCAGGCAATACCGCATGATTCCAAGTGCCGATACGGCGAGCGAGGTGCGGCAGATGCTAAGCCAAAAGCGCAGATAATACTGGATGTCTTATCGAGCATTTTGGCAACGCAGATGCCGTGCCGCAGCCGCCGGAGCGGTGCTTAAGCCGTTAGGCGGGAATTGTGCGGTATTGCCTTAGGATTTGAGGAGGAAATATGGCATCAAGCAAGGAATACTTAGAGTTTATTTTAGGGCAGCTATCTGAGTTAGAAGAAATTACTTATCGAGCTATGATGGGAGAATTTATTATTTATTATCGTGGCAAGATTGTAGGCGGTATCTATGATGATAGATTACTTGTTAAACCAGTAAAATCAGCAATTAGTTATATGCCGACAGCTCCGTATGAATTACCCTATGAGGGAGCAAAAGAGATGTTGTTGGTAGATGAAGTTGATAATAAGGAATTTTTGACAGGCTTGTTTCATGTAATGTATGATGAACTGCCAGCCCTAAAACCGAAAAAGAAGAAATAGACAACTTCCAGTTTTGGTAACTGATAAATCGGAATTTGTGGAGAGATTTCCTGAGTTTTCCTTATTTTACAGGCTTTTTAGCCCCTTAGATAGTGAAATGATATGTATTTTCCCTTATTTTTACCCTTGTGAGGAATCCGCAAGGGAAATAAGGGAAATTTTTATTTAAGCGTTGCTCGCTACTTTATCAAGAAGTCTTGCGGAATCCCGCTTTGCTTTTCTTGTTGAGTGAGCGTAAATATTCATTGTGGTACTGACATCAGAGTGTCCTAACAGTTCCTGTACATCTTTCGGTGCAGCTCCATTGGAAAGCAGATTGCTGGTATAAGTGTGACGCAACTGGTGAAAATGGAAATCTTCAAATCCTTCCAGCTTCTTTGCCACTGATCTGCATACAATGCTGAGTGTACTCGGCAGTTCCAAAGAGCCATCTGGTCGCAGGCAGACAAAGGAGATTTCTTTGTAATCTGTCGGGACTTCCTGTGTTCCGTCAAGATGATAGTATTCATAATATACCCTGTTTTTCACATGCACTTCTTTGTAGTAATTGCGGTGATATAATTCGCCATACTGCATCCGGTTTTTGAGTTGTTCCTTTCTGGCAGCTTTTAATATTTCAGTCAGAGTATCGCCAAAATCAACAATCCTTACTTTCTTTCGCTTGGTCGGTCCGATGATGTTTTTATGTTTTGTGCCATCATAGCGGATACTTCTTTTAATGGTCAGGCATTGTTCTTCAAGATTGATGTCCTGCCATGTCAATCCGCAAACTTCACCGATACGAAGTCCCGCATAGTATGCGATCTGGATTGGCAGGATTGCAGGTGGATTCTTTACTTTGAGGTATTCTATCAGTCTCTCATAATCTTCATGGGAAATAGGCTGTATGCCTTCTTCTACCTCATCATCTGAGAATAAATCCACATCCTCTGCCTGTTTTTTCAGCTTAATATACTGCATAGGATTAAAAGTAATCAACTGTTTTGGAAATACTGCAAACCGGAAAGCCTGTTGTAATACTGCTGAAAAGGAATGGATGTAATCTTTACTGTATCCTTTTCTCACTTTTCCATCTGGAAATTCCCCACCGAATGTAAGCAGATCGAGAAATGCCTGTAAATGTTCAGCAGTAACGGTTTTTAATTTGCGTTCTGCAATCGGATGTTTCTTGATACAACGGATTGCACCAAGATAATTTTCCACTGTACCATTGCTGAGTGTTCCGACTTTCAGTTCTTCTTCCGCCCACATATCAAGAAGTTCTCCTACAGTAAGATTATCTGTCTTTGCGACAAATTTCTTGCTTTCGTAATCATCCATTGCCTGACGGAGCAGTTTTTCCGTTTCACTTTTACTTTCTGTTCCAGCGTATTCTTTCTGAACCAGATTGCCGCTTGCATCTTCTACATAGAAGCGGTAGTACCATTTCTTTCCTTTTTTTCTTACAGATCCTTTTGCCATAATCGTGTGTCTCCTTTCGATATCAGACAATCGGAACTGATGAAATGCTTCTTGCGTGTAAGTATATCATAACTCCGGTTGTCGTTCTATACCGAATCGGAATCCTCATACAAAACTTCTGATAAAAGATTTTCAAGCCTTTGTTCTGCCATTTCCGGTTTCTTGGAATAAAGCCTTACGATATCTGCCATGTCGTTAAAGGCATTAACAGTGTGGGTGATCTCCCGGAGAAACATAATCTCGTTATATTCATCATTCGATTCAAACCCCATTACTTTTGCAATATCAGCTTCATTCGTGTTGCCCTTGTAATTCTTGCAGGCAAACTGGAATGATTCCAGAAACAGGTTATATTGCTTTAACATCAACAGCAGTAAATCTTTGGAAAAAGCATCTTCCTTTTTACTAAGGTCGAGAGGTAACTGTTTGAGAATATCGCCCATTGCATCACGAATCTGTAATTCTTTCTTATCCGTAATATCGGTTTCGTATTCATCGGTTTCCCCTCTGAGCCATTCAATAGATACATGAAGTGCTTCCGAAAGACCTTCCAGCACCATCTTTTTGGTATTGTCAATCGAACCATTCTCATAACGCAGGATTGTGGAAGCGGTAACTCCCATCTTCTCTGCAACATAAGGCTGTGTCAGATTTAATTCCAGACGACGCTGTTTTGCCCTGCTGCCTATCAGCTTGCGTAGTTCTTTATCTTTCATGCTGATTGCCTCCTTTTTCGGTATGTATGAATTATAGCATGTACCTCACATAATTGCAATATGCAATATAATAATTATTTTTAAAATTTCATAACGCTTGACAACACAATATAAAACCGCTATACTAACAGCACAACAGAAATTGCATAATGCAATTCATAAGGAGGTGACAAGATGACGGAAAGAAAGATTGCATTATCCATCGAGGAAGCAGCCGACTATACAGGAATTGGCAGAAACACTTTGAGAAAGCTGGTTGAATGGAAGAAGCTTCCGGTATTAAAAGTCGGAAGAAAAGTCCTTATTAAAACTGACATTCTGGAAAAGTTCATGGAAGCCAACGAGGGGCGAGATCTGAGGGATAAAGGAAATGTAAAAACTGTCACAAGAAATGTGGCAACTTAAAAAGGCGGCTTCCTACGAAACCGCCAAAGGTTCTATCAGACCGAAGCCATGATATACCTACACGCAAGAGGATTATACCATGTGCTTCTCCTGATATGCAACCGGGAACTAATGTTTATCTTGTCGGAAAAACATCGACAAGATAATGCTCCGCAAGGATGCACCACGATTCTGATTGGAATTATGTCAACAGAGCTGACCAGAATCGTGTGCCAAATCTTAGCAGAGCAAGATTTGATTATAAGAGAAAGGATGAAGACGATATGGCGAAATCAACAAAGACTTATGAAGAAAGAATACGTGCATTAGAGAAAAAGGAACAGGAAAGCATCGAAGCTACCAAAAAGCTCATTGCACAGCGAAAGGAACTGGAAAAGAGAAAGAAAGCCGAGGAAAGTAAAAAACGAACCCACAGGCTCTGTCAGATTGGCGGTGCGGTGGAATCGGTTCTTGGCTGTCCGATTGAGGAGGAAGATTTACCAAAGTTGATAGGCTTCTTAAAAAGGCAGGAAACAAACGGAAAGTTTTTCTCAAAGGCGATGCAGAAAGAGCCACTTACAGATATGGAGGAAGTGTAATGGCGGAGGGAGTGGTTTTTCCATTCCCTTCATTGCCTTTGAATGAAGGGCGCACTTATGGACAACCAGAGGTCGTCCTTATAAGTTTGCCACAAGTGGCAACCGGTCTGCGCTTACGCTTGCCGGGCTCGTTCCGTCGGCGGGGCTTTC
>OGIJ01000187.1_pt1 | contig 40976 bp, 66 predicted proteins | sample 1571741 | NCBI WGS metagenome assembly OGIJ01 (sample SAMEA2582034, study PRJEB24529) | metagenome | biome: Human gut stool | place: China | collected 2011 | reverse complement strand
CAGCAGGATGCGAGCGACAGCGAAGCAGACGCTGGGAGCCGCAACCCGGGCAGTGTCACCGAAGGTGACTGAGAGGGCTACACCACCAAACACCACAGCGGCGTCGTGATGAGCCAATTTCAACACCCGCGCCCCTCCGGGCGGTATGATTTTTCTGCATACCTTGCAGAAAAAGAGGCCAAGACCCATTCTGTCAGGTCTTGGCCTCTTTTCTGTTTCCTTTATAGGCCGAACAAATCGGCGTGTGTGCCGGTGCGGTACAAATACAACTCCGTATCTGTCTGGTAGTAAATCAGCAGCCAATCCGGCTGTATATGACATTCCCTATGGGGAATGCAGCTACCCGTCAAGCTGTAATCTCTATTCTGTGGCGGGAGCTGTTCAGGAACGGCCAGTACATTGACGACCTGCTGAAGCAAAGCCATATGTAATGCCGCTTCTGACACACTTTCAAATCTTTCTTAAATCTAGTGGAGTATTTTACTTCAAGCACTTTCATCCTCCAGCAACGAGCTGATCAGATTTTCAACCGGCCCGTTGTAGGTATGACCGCCGCCGTTATCCAGTTCTTCAAAGGCTTCCAGCGTGTCGGCATTCGGTGTTTCACTTTCATCCGGAATAGCAGCCCCCTGCAAGTAGGCAATAATATACAGCAGCTTGTTTTCCGGCACTTGGTCAATCAAGCTCTTCGCCAATTCTCTTATACTCATAACACACCCATCCTTTCGTGTAAAGTTTCAGGCTTATAAGTATTATAGCACTTTTTTTCTTTATTGAACAATCCTGCGTACCTTTTCCCAAAAAGCAAAAGCCCCACGACACACGCCGCTTTTCAGCGGTATATCGTAGGACTTTTTGGAGCTGGTGACAGGAGTTGAACCTGCAACCCACTGATTACAAATCAGTTTTATTTTACGTTTTATCGATAATAAAGTCAAACTTGTTAGTCACGTGTTAGTTTATTAAGCTTAAAAATTTAGCTTTTCAAGTTTTGGCTGCATGTAAAAATAACACATTTTGTGTCGTTTTACAATGCGGTTATCTTCCGCATGACCAACTCATACTCTTTCGGGTATGCAAGCTTTATGGCGCTCATGTGCTCATCAAGCACTTCCATTAAGCCACCAAATGGCGCGGCGCTGGCCGCTTCCACGAACTCGCTTTGTGGATTTGCTTTTGTGGAGTATGCCGCCGGGTACGACGTGGGAGGCAGCGCTTGAGTCTGCATTTCCGCCGGTGCCTGCTTTTCTTCCAGCTCATTTCTCACAGTGCAGAGAGCGGCAAGCTTCTCCACGCTCTGCCAGTCCGTTGAACCGCATTTCAGCTTGTGGATATGGGTGTTAATCTCGTCGATGTCCATACTTGCCACCCTCCTCCCTTATGCGTTGCGCAGAATGTCCGCCGCGCGTTTGTAAGCGTCTCGCTCTGCGCCGGTGGCGTCCTGCATCATGTCCTCGATGTCGGAGATCATGCGCTCCCGGCCATCCGTGCGGGAGTAGTGGCCGCGGACATAGTGTCGGCCACGGTTGGCATAGCTGTTGCCCCGGTTGTAACCGTTTCCGGCATCGTGGCCGAAAGTCCCGCGCATGTCAGCTTCCCACTCGCCTGTTCGGCTGTACTCGCCGCCCTCGCAGTAGTCCGCAATGCGGTGGATGTCCAGAATGATGTCCACGATCTCGCCGATCATCTCAACATCGCCCGGGGAACGGTTCTTTTTGTCGGTCAGCTCCATGAGCTCGTCGCACATTTTATCTTTCAGATGGTTCAGTTTATCCAGCATGGCTTTATCTCCTTTCTTATGCTACCCGCTCAACGATCAGGTTGCTGTTTGCAATGCTGACCGCCTGCGCGCTGGTGTTCTTAGCCGCCACAGTCACGCAGCAGCCGCGCGGCACCTCGATGAACGCTGCCACAAAAACATTGAAGTAGTTTTCGACTGCAGCAGGTGTGACAATGGCGGTTGCGCTATTGAGTGCCTCACCGCCGACAGCCAGCGCCACGGAAATGGGTCCCACAGTGCCGCCGGTGGAAATGGCAATATTGCCGCCAAAGCTTACCTTGAAGCGCGCTTTGCATTGATTGGTCAGACCGCGCAGGGTCACGAGGCCGCTGCCCTCACGGTGCATGATGCAGGCAGGGGCTTTTACCGCGGTCTCGGTCAGGGGAAGGTTTTCACCCGCTGCCACACTGACGGTGTTAGAGTTGCTAAATTCGGCCATTTTATCGACTCCTTTCATAAAAAACGCCGGGACTGCGGCCCCGGCGCTCTGGTTTGCAAAATCAGCTCAGGGGCTGAACATTTTGATGTGGGAATTTCCATTTTGGAAACAACCACTCAAAAAGCTGTCGTGATTCGGTTATGCGCAGCTGCCGCATCCGCAACCGGCGTAAGAGCCAGATGCCCACGGGTTGCAGGATGCATAAGCCGGGATGGGCGTAGGCCGCAGCTGGTTCAGCAGATAGTTATTCTGGGCTGCCTGAGAGGCCGCGAGCTGGGCCGCAAAGAGCTGCTGGCTCTGCTCCGCAATCTTGGCGTCCTTTGCCTCGATGCGCTGAGCTGTGAGAGCGTCCAGGATAGCCCGGGCGTTCTGGTTCTGGTTGTCTACGATGTCCCGGGTCGCGTTCTGCACAGTGTTCCGGGTCTCGCAGGACTGGGTAGCCAGATTGTAGTTGACGCCCTGGATAGCAGACCGGGTCTCGCAGCAGCAATCCTGTGCCTGCATCTGCATAGCAAACAGCTGCTGCATGAAAGCGGCCTGCTGATTTGCACGGCTGATCTCGGCGGACATGAAGCCGTTACTCACGGTCTGCTGGACGCCGTTGATGAGCTGTGCCTGCTGGTAGAAGCCGTCACACATACCGTTGTTTACGCCATCGATCTTGCGTTCGATGTTGGCGAAGTCGCTGGTCAGGATGTAGCCATCCACGACGCCGGCGCCGGCACCGGCGCGATTGCCGCCCCAGTTACCGCCCCAGCCGCAGAAGATGAAAAGGAAGAGCACGATGATCCACCACGAACTATCGCCGCCAAAGCCAAAGCCGTTGCCGTTGTTGGTATTGGCGGGCTGCACCGGCATAGTCAAGCCGATGTTGTCAGAAGAAAGAGACATTTTGTACTCCTTTCGAAATTTTTGATAAAAAGTGTATCTCGACCGTGGCCACGGTTACGACTTAGTGTAAAAACTGCTGGAACTGCTGAGCCATTGCCTGAAGCTGGTTGAGCTGGTCTTGGCTCATCCGCCCGGATTGCAGGAGCTTTTGCACCTCCTGCTTTGGATCGCCCTGAAAATTAGCCTTGAACTGCTGGAACTGCTGCATCATCTGGCCGAACTGGCCCATAGGGCCGGGCATGGATGATGCTTTGCCGCCGCCCAGTGCATTAAAAAGAGGATTTGCCATGATCACTTGACCTCCGTTTCGGTTTTTGTGGGCTCCTGCTTTTCCAGCGCTGCACAGCGGGCTGCCAGGGCGTCAAACTCTGCCCTGGTGACAAACTCCCCGCCGGGCTGTTGGACGGCCTGAGCGGGCATCTTAGCTGCCGTGGTGCGCTCCTTGTAATCAAAGGCCCTGAGCGGCAGCGGCATTCCGCTTGCGTCCGTGCTCTTGATGTAAAAGGCGCTGTTCTCGCTATCCATCAAGAGCACGCTGTTCCCGGCGGCTACCATGTAGGCTTTTGCGCCCTCTTCGCCCTGCACCCAGATGATCGGAGGCGTGGATGGGGAGCTTTGCCCTGTCGGTTGGCTCATCATGGGCGGCTGATACCCGGCATTCTGCCGCAGCTGCGTGAGCTGGTCAGGCATAGGCTGCCCGTAGTAGTTTGGCATTTGATAGCCATATGGATTGTACGGCATCGTTTAGTCCTCCTTATACCAGTAGTAGATCGGGCATTCCGCGCCGCTGTCCCAGCTGTCCCACCACTTGCCGTCGATGACGGCCAGAACGTGGCCGGAGCAGCCCAGTACATACACGCCGTGCGGGTACTCCCGGGCAAAATCTGCCACGGTGTAACAGGTGGCGCAGTCCGCTTCCACCATTCGGCGCTTGTAACCCTGCTTTTGGAGGTATGCGCCCCATGTGCGGTTTGCGCTGGGCATATCGCCGAGGGCGTAACCAGTGAGAGCAAGTGCAATATACGCTTGCTCCCAGCTCTGGCCGGTGGCCGCTGCTACCGCCCGCACAGCACAGTCTCCGACGCTGCTCCCGTGGGGGTTAGGGTTAAACTTGTGCCACATGGGGCTTCCCTCCCTTTGCGCTCAGTTTACCTTTTTAGGGAGAGCCAAGAGACAACGAACGCACAACGAAGGACAAAAAAGATAGCATAAATAATTTATTTTCTCAAATTTAATGTTGACAAAATAAATTATTTATGCTATAATAAGAGCGTCAAGAGGAACACCAAACAACAGATGGAGGACGACGACAATGACTAAGTTTTATGATGGCAGCAAGCTCCTGAGCATCGAGATGACCGATACCGCCAACGGCGCACACTTTGAGGCTGATTTCTTCGAGGCCGGTGGCCTCGAGTACAACGCCGATCTGGACGCTTACAAGGTCGAGGACGTCGAGTATCTGGCCGATTACGCCAAGAGCTACGCTGACGGCACCAACAGCGGCATCGACTACACCGTCGATGAGGACGGCAATGTCGTGACTCCCAACTGCACCGTCGATTATGACATCGAGGTGATGTGATGGCCTCTTACAAGCCTCGTGCAAAAAAAGACCTTACCGGTCAGCGCTTTGGGGCGCTGACCGTTTTGCATGAGGGCGAGCCCCATATATTTCCGCGAGGAACAACCGAGCGAACATGGGTGTGTAAGTGTGATTGCGGTAACGAGATAACGGCAACGATGTCACGGCTTACGGGAGGGCTTGCTACAAGCTGCGGTTGCAAATCAAAGCTGGGTCGTGCAATGCTTCGCTCCTCTCGCCGGAATATGCCATATGACCTTACTGGTAAAATATATGGCAATTTTTTGGTCATTGGCTTTGCTGGAGAACGCTTGGCTCCAAATGGCGCTAAATCTTATCTATGGCGCGTCCGCTGTGGCTTGTGTGGTCGAGAAAAAGTAATGGATGGCGTTTATGTCCGAACAGCCACATTAGATGACGGATGCGGATGCCGTCAAGCTACACTATCTCATGTTTGCAAAAGGTGTGGAAAAACATTTTTAGGCGCACGTCATGCCGAATATTGCCCAAGCTGTCTTGCCGCTGAGGTTGACCCAAAAGTTGCATATCGGCCGGAAGCTCCCATAGAGAGTAAAACCATAGGCACCCGCCAGCGAATATATACTTGTAAGCTTTGTGGCGGGAATTTTGTTGGAGCCACAAACAGCCGCTATTGTCCAGCCTGCAAAGCTCTCGCACACGCTAGGAACGAAAAGACCAGGCGGACGCAAAAGAGTTTGGGAAAAGCTCGCACCATCGGGTCTACCGATTACTGTGCCGAATGCGGCGAACCTTACGTGGTCACATCGTCCAGGCAAAAATATTGCCTGGACTGCCAGAAAAAACGGAGGAAATAATATGCGCAAAATAATCAACGGCTCTCGCTATGACACCGATACCGCAAAAAAAATGGGACACTGGGAGTCTGACCAGGACTACACCAGCTTTTACCACTGTGAGGAGACTCTTTACCGCACTAAGGCGGGCAAATGGTTTATCTACGGCATGGGCAACGCAGCCACTGTATACGCCGTCCGACGTAGTGACGGATGGACGGCTCCCGGTGAGCAGATTGTGCCTCTCTCCGATGAGATCGCGCAAAAGTGGGCGTTTGAGCACCTCGGCAAGGAGCAGTGCGACGCCATCTTTGGTGCTGGCAGCGAGGGCGCAAAGGATGTACAGGCAACGATCTACATCCCGGGTCCGCTTGCCGAAAAGATGACATCCCGGATAGATGCCGAGCAGTGCAGCCGAAACGAACTCATCCTGCGGGCGCTGCGGGAATATCTCAAATAAACAAAAAAAGCCCCGATGCTCCAAACAGAGCACCGGGGCTTTTTACGTCTCACGCTGGATGCGCGGGAGACTGGCCAGTTGTACAAATATCCACCCTAATGCGCTTCTTCGATAGGCCGGGTGGATTTGTTGATGTTATTATACCACAATCAATCCGTCACGACAAGAACCAGCGCAGGGCCGTTGACGCTGACCTCTGCGTCCTGATATGGCTCGACAATGGTCGTTTCCACGCCCTCGCGTTTGCGAAGCTCTGTAACAAGATTTGCGGTCGGAACATTTTCGAGGTTCACGGTGAGCTCCTTTCGTCTAGCTTTTCATCAATAACTTTCAGCCGGTAGCCTATCGCCGTCCGGCTGTAATGGGTCTGTGCTGCAATGTCCGGCAGCGGGAGCCGCTCAACGTACCGCAGTAAGGCTATCTTACGGTCTACCCTCCCAAGCGGTGCGTTTTTGATTGCGGCGGTCATTTGCTGTCGGTCAAGTCCTTGCAGCGAAGCGGGCAGCACTACACGAGCCGCCGCCACAGGCAGCACCGAGCCAAAAAGGCTGCGGCAGCTGTCCGGCGTTGCGCACTCGAACGGTCACGGCACGGTAATGTCCCATTTTGCCGCCGTTGGCAAAATGGTCACACACTGCGGGCCACAAAATCGGGTACGCACGCTGATCATAATAATAGCGTGGCGTTTGCTCGTATGTAGTGCTTGCCATAATAATCTCCTTACTGCTTTTCCAGCGCCGCCCGGGCGCGGTCAAAGAAAAACTGAATAACGATGCCGATGGTCTCATCGGTGATGGCCCAGCTGATGAGCCTGCCGTATTTGCTGGTACTCAGGGCGGCGCGAAGCATCTTGACGACCCACGCCTTACGCTCTGCGCCGCGCTTTGTGCCAAGGATTTCCTTCTCCGCCTGCTCGATGAGGTCCAGCACCAGCGGCTTTACCGCTGCGCCATAGCCCAGTCGGACGCAGCCCAGTGCGTAGAAGATGAACCCGCCCAGCATGAGCACGAGGGCCACCGGCACGGGAATGACGCCCAAAATGTTATTGATTGTTGCCATGTATTACTCTCCTTTCTCTTTTTCGAGGTCTGCAATGCGGTGGTTTGCCACCTTCATCTGTTCTTCAAGCACCGGGATGCGCTGGGCAAAATTGTTGTGTGTCCGGACTTCCCGGGTCAGCTCTTCCAGCTTGGTTTCGGTCACAGCCTGCTGCTTGTCCAGCTTGGCGTCCATGCTCTGGGCGGTGCGGTTGTTGGAGACGATCACGCCGATCAGGCTCAGACCGCCGGTGATAATGGCTACGATGATCGCGTCGCTCATGCGCCCTCCCGGAGACGGGTCAGGCCCTTCTTACGGATGATTTTGGGGTAGTTGACGGTGGTCACGTTGAGGTCTACGTTGCCGGAGATGCCCGGCACAGCGCCCTTACTGGTGTGCTGGTGGGAGTTGTACTTAAAGGTAACAGCAGGCGGTTTGCCCGTATAGTCGGCCAGCCACACGTCGTAGGGGGTCAGCGCCGCGCCGCCCATGTAAAGGTGGGTGTTGGCGAAGCTGGTGTAGGTGTACAGCTGGGCATAAAATCCCATTGCCTCGATACGGGCCAGAGCGTAGGCTGTCAGGTCAGTCAAAGCCTGTCGGCCAAGCTGCTTGAGCTTGTTGTCCTCCACGTCTACAGCCACCGGCAGAGTCAGCTCTTTGCCGCGCAGAGCGTCTGCCAGCAGAGCCAGCTCTTTGTCTGCGCCGGTGTGGCTGATAGCATAGGTGTAGTAGTACACGCCCACGTCCAGCCCGGCAGCCCGGGCGTTGCGGTAGTTGGTCTCAAAGGTAGGGTCGATGTACAGCCCGTCTGCCCGTTTGGAGAGTTTTTTGTTGGTAGATACCGTCTTGAGCATGACGCCCTTATAGCCAGCCGCTTTGACCTTGCGCCAGCCGTCGAGGGTGATTTTGCCCTGATACCGGCTCACGTCGATGTAGCGGTAAGGCAGCGGCCTGCCCCAGCCGGGGGGAGCGGCGCTCTGGGTGTCCACCGTGGACACCGGGTCAGAGGTAGAGGCATCTGCCGCCCGGGAGAGGGCGGAGAAGAGGGAAACGAGGAAGTTGAGGATGGTGTGCAGCATTTTAAGACTCCTTTTTGTTTTTAAGGTTAGATAAATCCCTCTTTAGTTAATTAGTGGAATATCTCCTACATTTACAAATGTAAGTCCGATAGTTTTCGCATAATCTATTACGTTCTTCAATTTGTTAATTTGGTCATCGTCACCATAAATATCACTGTCATGCCAAAAGATAATTACCAATTTTTTATTTGAGTTTGCAAAATCGCAAGCGCCCTTTAGATAGTTTTCATTCTCGCTGTATAATGATATCCTGTATAAATCAAAAATATTTGACCTTGCGCCGTTTGTGTCATGCGAGTAAACCATAGGGCGTGTCGGACCACCACTGCAACATACACCGTATAATGCACCGCAAATAGTTCTAACTTGCTCGTTTCTGCTATGATTGGGATATGCAACTCCCGCTACATTTAGCGAAAGATTTACCCATTTGTCTTTTTCGCTGATAAGATAATTGTAAAGTTCTTTAGGCGAATAATCTGTAAAACGCCCTACACCATGCTGGCATATTCCGATATTGTTATTAGCAATCATTGTTCTTAGCTCTGCAAGCAATGTTGGATTTGTAACAACTTCAGAATCTGTCCATAATGCAAGTGTGATTGGGATATTCTTTTCTTTAGCTATCGGAAATGTAACGTTGCTGACTTTTGCATATCCATCATCAGCAACAAGGCAAATATATCCCTTGTCCAATGCACCAAGATTTCGGCGACCCAACAGGTTTGCCATTTCATCAGTGCAGTTTGTTATATTAATAGTGATATCATCAAACTGGTGTGGCACAAGTTTCAAATTTGGCATTTCGTAGTCCGAATAAGGAACATAATCGAGCAACCGATTTCCAGTTGAAATCTGCATTGTGTCAAGTGTAGCATTACCTCCACTTGCGTACATCCAGAAATACAGCAGGAGATAGTTTTCTTCGCTCGTTGTTGTAATTGTTGTATAATGTCTGTTTGAACCACTAACAGTATTAGACATCTCTATTTTTCGCAATGCCTTTGATAATTTATCAACAATTGGCTTTTCCTTCGAAGTATAAATAATGTATCTGTTGTTACCGCTAATACCAGTCCACGAGATTGTGTATGTAGTATTTGGCTCGCATTTCCAAATTATAGACTGCACACCAGGGGAAATAAATACAAGAGAATCATTGCACATTATATCTACAATGCTTGCAGTATCTTTATCAAAAAGATTGTATCTTGAAAATCTACTATTTATATCAGCCACATTTTCCTTTAGCTGCTTCGCATTCCCATCAAGCTGCTTATAAGCATCCAGCACGCTCTCATAGCCGCTGGCGATAAACTCGCGCACATCCTTGCCCAGCACAGCCTCACGGACGCCCTTGATGGCTGCCGTCATTTTGCTCACGATCTCATCAAAACTTGCCATGATTTACTCCTTTACTGTGCTGACGTTTTGCTTGTAGTGGGTATCGGATTGCCGTTGAGGTATCCCATAGAGCTTAAAGCGATACTGTACGCCATAGACGCTTTGTGGCTGCTGAGGACCTGCAGGTCTGAGATAGAGTAAAAACTCGTCCCAAACGTAAACTTTTTCTTGTCAGGCGCGTCCAGCGGCTCGACAATTTTGGTCAACACCAACGGTGTATCAATGCCGTGAGGCTTTGAGATAATGCGGGTCTTCTTCATCCAGCTCAGGCGCTCAGTGTTGATACCTGCATCACGCAAATCAATAGCGCTGACCTCAATGCCATCATAGTATCTTAGATTTTTCCGGAGCTCTTCGTTCGCAGCGTCCCGCAGCTTTTGCTTTGTAATCGACTTACCGTCGATGACAATGACCCGGGTGATAATACCATAGACGCTCTGTGCCTCTCTGTCGTCGGCCTGCTCCTGGATGGTCTTGGTACTCTTAAAAATCCACCAGCCTTTTTTCTGGTAGCCTACCGCGATGACCCGGGTGACGATGTTATCGGCCTTGACATAGTTATTGAGGTCCAGCATATTTACGCCAAACTCGATCGTCTGCGTGTTGCTCTCCGCTACGTCGGCAAGATAGTCCAGATACCGCGTTTTACCGTCGTCTGAGTACCGCACGACAAGGTAGCCGCCGTAGACGTCCGTCAGCTCAGATTTCAGGACGTCCCACGTAGTGCCGAAGTTTTTGCCGTCGCCAAAGCTTAGGGCCTCATTGGTGGAGACGTCAAAGTCATGCAGTGAGTAGCCGGTGCAGTTTACCCAGACGCCTCCATAGGTGACGGAGCTGGGGACGTATTGTTGTATCTTCCCGTCATCGCCCAGCCGCCAGTTTGTCAGCGGGGTGGTGCCGAGCTCGTAAATGTACTTAGAGCCATGAGCCGTCGCGGTCACAGCGTAAAAGCTGCCGTTTTTGTAGGCTATGTTTCGCTCCACCGTGAATGAGTCTCCCTCCTTAGAGACAACGCGTATCGCATCACCTTTGTTAATATACTCCCCAGCTGAAACGGTGTAGTTTACTATATCGCATATCCGCCTTTCATCAGCATCCTCAAGAAAATAATCATTACTGCCGTCGTCGTCTTCCTCGGAATCCACTTTGCAACCGCTCATGTAGACCGTCTTAAAGGGCTCCTGCGGTCCTTCTGCAAAAACAGTGACATCGCCCACCGTAAAGGCTTTGTATTTGTCGGTCTGGCTGTTGTGATTGCGGATGACATTTTCCAAAAATTCCCGGATGCTGATATTTGGGTACCGATAAGGGGTGATCGCGGTATCATTGAGATACGCGAGCTCACCCTCACAGTACACTTTTTGTCTCAGATAAAAATCCATGTCGTGGCTCATGACCCGCCCGTGCCAGATGGGCGTGCCATCCTGCTCCACCTCCACAATGGTCTTGAGCTTTTGCAGCGCCGAGTGGGCAACATTGCCCAGCGGGAGCGTAAACTCAAAACTGCCAGCCTTACCGGCCTCACGGGTGAGAGTCGGGGAGATGAGCAGCGTAGCCGTAGTGCGCAGGTCTTCGCCAGTCGGGTCATAGATGCAGGCTTTGGTGTCCCATACGCCTACGGCGGTCTGGGTGCCTGCATAGACTTTGTAACTCACAGACTTTTTACCTCCGTTGCCGTATCATAAATAGTGTCTGTCTCAAAGTTAAAGGTGTCCCACTCCCAGTCAGCACCCACCTCAGCGGTGAGGCTGACTTTGTATGGGTTGCAGATGCCAGAGATGGTAAAGACATTCTCCCACCGGTCGCGGCTCTGGGGGGTCACTGTCCAGTAGCCCTCCCAGTACCACGACGGGTCATCATCAAAGATGCAGCGCAGCCACTGTCCCTGCAAAGCGTTTTCGAGGGCGCTCTGGATGCTGGGCCAAAGCTTTTTTGGCTTGACGCACTTGAGGGTGATAGTTATCTTGCGCTGGGTGTAATGGACTTTGCCGTCCAGAGATTTGGAGAGGTCCAGAATACGGTCGCTAAACGGCACCTTTATGAGTAGGCTCTGGTCCGGTTCTGCCGGGCCGACGGTCGTACCGCCCACCACGATGTAAAGCCCCCAGTCCTTGAGGGTGTGGTAATCGCCCAGCTGGACGCCTTGTAAAGCTGCCATTTAACCACCTCTTGCTTTCCGGGCCGCGCGGATGCCCAAATCTCCATCAATGCCATTGGTGAGTGTCGGCTGCATTGCACCCGCAAGAGCCTGCACACCGTTAGCGTCGATGACCAGCGTACCGGTGCCGATAGCCGGGAGGTGCTCATCCAGCAAGTTGGAGATCCGCTGCAATACGCTGAGCTGCTGCTTGCCGGTGGTGTCCTGCTGACTGCCAGCAAACGGAGACGCGGTGACGCTGCTGTAGCGGTTGAGCTGGTCGGCGCGGGCCGAGAACTCTGCCAGAGAGTCATACACCGGCGTTGTGCCGTAGGGGCTCTTGTAGTTGTTGGTGACGTCGTTATCACGGCTGCTGCGCCACTTGGCAAACGCCGCGCCGCCCACAAGGGCTGTCAGGCCGAGGATAGCAGCCACCACGGGGTTTGCGATGATAAAGCCCACAATGCCGCTGAGAGCTTTTGTAATGCCGCCCGCCATGCCCGAAAAGTTTCCGGCGATGCCCGCCAGCTTGGCGCCCATGCCGCCGGACTCGCCCAGCCCGTTTATGACCTGATAGAGGCCCTGCACGGCCACTTTTGCGTCGTTGGCGTCCGAGGTAATGCCATCGGTGAGCAGCTTGTGGAGCGTATCTTTCAGGCCGCTCATACCGCCGCCGGAATAGCTGTCGTTGATAGCAGTGAGGGCGTCCAAAAACCATTTGGAGATGATGTTGCGCTGCTCTTGCGTGACCTCGCCCCAAATCAGCTTTGCAAAGTCGGTGGCAAGGCTCGTCCAGTTGCCGTTTTTGAGGTCGGTGAGCACACTTTGGAGCGTCCCCATGATGCCGTTTTGCCATTTGGTCTTGGCCTCGCTGAGATTTTTGTCAATACGAGACTGCATCTCAGAGACAGACAAAACCACCTTGTCGCAGGTCTGGTTGACCGTGGTGGTGATTTTGCCATCGGCATCGGTCACATTTTTTGTGACCTTTCTAATGGTCTTTTCGACGCCGTCCACTACCTCAGTCCACGAGTCGGTGATAGTCTGCACTGTCTCTTTGGTGGTGCCTTTGAGCTGCTTAGTGGTGCCGTCATAGACGTTGTAGGTGTTGTCGGCAGTCTCTGTTACGCGCTGGATGCTGCCAACGATGTTGCCAGTACCAGCAAGTATTTCCTGCGAGGTCTCCTTGATGGTATCGGCCAGCTTTTTGGTATCAGCGGCGACGTGCTTTTGGGTTGGAGTCTCGGTCTTGGTTTTGGTCGGGGTGGGCGAAGTGGTAATAGAGCTTCCTCCCGTCCCCATTGCCTCTGCAAGTTCTTGCTGCCGCTCGGTCCAACTTTTGTTATAGATGCCTTTACCATTTAGGGCATCACGATGGCGCTTGTCACGGTTGTTTTGGGCGTCAGTAGCCGCTCTATGCTCATCGTAATTGTCATATTGAGCATAGGCCTCTTTACCCAAAAATTTGTTGAGCTTAAAGCTCAGCCGGTCAAGCGTGCTTACACCCGCTGAGCCAAGCTCTCCAAATTTTTTGATAATAGTGCTGATTGGGTTGTCAAGGTCAAGAATGGCGTCTCCAAGTCCTTTCCAGCCGTCGGTTTTATACGCCTCTATGGCGGCCACCATCATATCGTTAAGATTTGAGATGATCATGCCGATGCCGTTGGACAAATCGCCGGTCATAAGGCCAGCCAACTGGCTCACGTTATCTTTCAACGTGGATACCCGGCCATTCATGGTCTGGCTTTGGGTGTCCATGGCGTTGTAATATCGCCCGCCCTCTTCGCTGGCCGCAATAAGGGCCTCAGAAAGCAGGTCGTAGCTGACGGTCATGCTCTGGACATCCTGCACCGATTTGCCGGTGTAGTCGGCCAAAACCTGATAGATATTGATGCCAGCATAGGCAAACTGCTTGATGTCGATAGCGGACGCTTTGCCCACGTTGGCAATCTGCTGCAAGTTTGCCGCCATGCGGGACAGCTCTGCGTTTCCACCGCCTGCAGCCGAAACAGCATCGCCCAGCGCCATAATGACCTTGCGGGAGTAGCCCGCGTTTTCACCGGCGCTGATAAGCAGCTGGTTGGCCTGTGTCAGGCTCGCCACATCAAAGGGGGTGCGGGCGGCGTCCTCCTGAATGGCTTTCATGGCCTCATTGGCCGCCTGTGCGTCGCCCAGCATATTGGTCAGGCCCACGCGGTAACTCTCGATTTGGGCGTTGTACTCGACGCCGCTCTGGATTAAACTTTTCGCAGCGGCAAGAGCGGCAGAGTGGAGCTTTGAGAAAAAGCCCGCCATGATCGTGCCTTGTGCAATAGCACCGGCCAGAGACTTGCTGGACCCCGATGCGGCATCCCCAAAGCTGCTCATGTACCCTTCCGCAGTCCTTAGCCCCTGTGCCGTGGTATTGAGTTGGGCCTGAGCTTCTTTCAGCTTCTGGGCAAATTCCTTAGTTTCTTTGGAGGATTCCCCGGTCTCTCTCCGTGATTTCTGGTAGGCTGCCGTAAGGTGAATGACCTCACTGTACAGCCGGTTATAATCCTTCATCATGGTGGAGACAGCGGCCTTAGTCTGAGACTTCGCCTCTTCCACGCCCTGCCGGTAGGCGCTGTCGTCCAGCCCGAGGGTGGCGCTCAATTCAAAGAGCTTCAGGTTTCTTCACCTCCATTCAAGCCATTTTTGATTCTTTGTATCACTTCTTCGGCGCTTTGCTGTGGCTCTGAGGGGCGGGGGTCGATGATTCTTGCCACCCGGTCAGCCCAGCGCTCTTCCACGCCTGCAAAGTCTGCCAGCATGTCCGTCATGTATGCCCGGTAGCTCAAAGCAATAGCCTCTTGCCGCCGGGTGTTCATGATGTGCTGGACGATGTAGGGCTTGCCGATGAGCCGCAGCATATCGAGCCGAATGGACGAAGTCAGGCGTCGATACTCGTCTGGCCCAGCTTCACCAACGATAACAAAAAATCCAGCACGTCCTTGTCCTCGATGGTGGCAGTGATAACGCGCAGGGTTTTAAACGGCGTCATGGTCTCTGGCTTGCCGTCCTTATCCACGTCTGGCTCATAGAGCAGCGGAAGCAGCTTGGCGGTAGCCTCGGCGTTGTCGAACAGCAGGCTTTTTGCCATTGCCTTGAGGTTTTTTCGGCTCTGTTCTTCCCTCTTCTGCTTCTTTTCCTCTTCGGTCTCGCTGCCGTTGAAAGCCGGCATGACCTTGCGCAGCTCCATGACTTTGGTCTTGGTCAGCAGGTCAGACACCGCGTCAGCGATAAGCCAGCAACGCCGCAGGAACTCGGTTTCGTCCATCTGGTTCAGGGTTTTCATGTTGTAACCTCCTTATGCTGCGGCCTTGGGGCTGTAGTACCACTCCATAGGCACCACGTCACTGCCCAGACGGGGGCAGCCGGTCAGGGTGACTGCAATGTTGCCTTTTCCCTTGTCGGTCGTCTTCAGGGTCAAACCGCCGGTGGACAGTGCATTCATCAGCCGGACTGCAACCATACCGCCATCCAGCGTGTCTCCAACCCACCAGATGTCCTTAAAGTCACCGGTGCTTTCAGTGGGATCCAGTGTCATGCGGGGCGTGACCTTCTTGTCACTCACATCCGCAGCGCCCAGCGCCAACTTGATAACGTCCGTTGTGGCATTCAGGGCCGTAAAGGCCAGCGTGCAATCGTAGTCCTCGATCTGCATCAGCTCTGCGGTGTTCTTCTGGGCGTTGTCCACGTCCGCGCCCAGATCGGTGAAGTTTGCCTTGCAGGTCGCGGTGATGCCGCCGGTCGTAGCAGTGATAATGTCTGCGTCCTGAACTTCGGTCTCGCCGGTTACATCAAACTTGTTGACCACGATGCCTGCGTTGAACTGCATGGATTCGAACGCTTTCTGCGAAATTTTGGAAAATTTTCTTGCCATATTGCTCCTTTACTCACGGTATAAGCCGTGTGAGTTCAAAAATAAGGTATTCGCACAGATACCCTTCAGGCGTGTTGTTGAGTGGCTGTGCCCAATCTTTATCGTCTTTGTCCAAAAGAATAGCGCCGCCCTCACATTGGATGGTCAAACCATTTGCAAGGGCCGCGCTGATCGTATCTTCTGTTTGCAGAATGGGAGTTCTGCCGCCCTTGCTGGGGTACCACAGCCGGGCGTGGAAGGATGTCGACTCGTTCCAGCCGCCGGGGATGGTGGGCTTGTAGGTCAGATACGGCAGTTCTGCGCCGGGAGGGATATTATCTTCCAGATAGCCGGGGACGCCAAAGCTATTAAAAAAGGCGTTCAGCGCCCGGTTGATGCTCTCAGACGGTCCCATTACGGCAGCACCGCCTTTTTGCACTTGACGGCCCGCAGGCCCATGCCGGATTCTTCCGGAGCGCTGCCCTCATCGGCCGCGCTCGTCACCTGAAAGGTCTGCCCGTCGCTCACCCGCTTGACGTAGTCCGGGAAAGTCAGCGGCACACCGGCATTGACCAGCAGCGTATAGGTAGATGCTGTAGCCGCCTGCTCTGCGACCTGTGCTTCCACGGTGGTGTCGTGGCGCTCCACGGCCTCAAACTCCGGGCCGTCCGTCCAGCCGGACACAAAGCCGCCCACGCCGTCCGGCTCATAGCTGCGGGTCTGAAAACGGTATTTTTTGGTGAAGCTCTGCATCACGGTGGATGCAGTGAACGAATTGACCATGTCACATCTTCCTCCAATGATTGATCTCGGTTTTATAGCGGGTCTTGCCGTCTGCAGGCAGGCCGTCCGTGCCTGTAGCCATCGTACCGGACCACCCGGCAAAGGACTGGGACACATACACGCCGCCAGAGGGCAGTGCTTTGTCGTATGCGTCGATTTTTTCAGCCAGCGCCACAAAATCAGGCGGCACGCGCATAGGCTGTACCGTCCCGGCGAATGTCTCGGCGGTGAGGTCGCCGTCCCCTGCCTTGTGTACGCCATCGTTAAAGATGGATCCGCACACAAGGAAATACTGCCCCGGGACTACCCCGGCGGGAACGGTATCCGGCTCAAAGGCAAACTCCCCCGCAATGGGGTCGTCTGCCCGGTCAAAGAAATTGTGCGTCAGTGCGCACAGCTCAGGGACGGTCATTGGATGCCTCCTCCTCAAAAGGGGCGATTACTCGCCCGGGGTGATAGTCTGGACGGAGATGCCGTCCAGATACTCAGCAAACAGGGTCATGCCCATGATGGCGAAGCTCTCAGAGACTGCGGTGTGGTAGTTGCCCTGAGTGTGGAAGCCGATGAGGTTGCTTGCCTCGCCCGCGGTGGTGTAGACCAGACCGGCCTTGGAAAAGTCGCTGTCGGCGGGGTCAACATAGTACAGGACGATGTTGTCCACCGGGGTTGCGATGACCTTTCCACGCGCGATTTCGCCGCTGGAAAGCAGGAAGATGGTGTTGTAGCCCATGAAGTCCTTGATGTACTGGAAGCCGAACTGGTTCTGGACGGTGATGTTGGCCGCGCCCAGGTACTCGTACACGTCCAGAATGTTGGCGAAGCCCACGACGCCGGTGACGGTGCGGTGCATGTTCTTGAACTTGTCCTCAACGCTGCCCTTGGCCATCGCCAGAGCCATCTGGAAGGTCTTGGGGGTGCCTTTCAGGGTGCCGGTGTTCAGGTACTTGTAGAAGCGGTCGGTGACGTTCGCGGTCAGCTGGTACAGGAACTCGTCATCGGTCTTCTGAACGGCGACATCGTAACCGTACTTTTTGATGGCTTCCAGAGAGACGGCTTTGGCGAACTTTTCGACAGTAATGTCAGCGTAGGTTTTTTCTTTGACGGTGAACTTGCTGTAGGGGATTTCCTCGCCCTCAGCAACAGTGCCGATCTGAAGCGTACCCTCGGCGTACTTGCTCTTGAGGGTAGTGCCGGGCTGCATCCGAATGGGGCGCATGATGCCCATGATGTCGCGCAGATGCTGCCAGTTGCGCTGGAAGCGGGTGACGAAGTCGATTTCTCGGGGGTTGATGGTAATGTCGGTAGTTACGATAAGGTTTTCTTTTGCTGCCATGTGTTATTCCTTTCCGCCGCCCGTGAAAAGGTCGGCATTTGCTGCAATCGCGGCCTGGCGTTCGTCAGCGTCCTTGATTGCAAAAATTTGGTCTTTGGTCATTTTGGAGCCGGTGTTGGTGGGCGGGGTGTCCACCTTTGCGCCGGTGGTCGTGGTTGTAGCCACAAAGTCGCCCCACACGTCTTTCTGGCTGTCCATGAACTTCTTTGCGTCCTTGACCTTGCCGTTATCGTCCAGCTCCAAAGCATCGATGTCCGCGCCGGTCATTTTTACAACGCGGTCAAAGTGCTTTTCCAGCACGCCATTGTCCTTCAGCAGCTGCTTGTATGCCGCTGCTTTCGTGGCCCGGGTGTCCTTCTGGGTCTGCTGGGCCTTGTAGTCGGTCAGCGCCTTTTCGGCGGCCTGCTTGTCGCCATTGGCTGCATCCCGGTCCTTCTCGGCCTGTGTGCGGGCTGTTTTTTCTGCATCCAGCTGGTCTTTGAGTTCGTCCGTCTCCTTGTGCAGGGCGTCCAGAATGGCTTTTGCCTTGTCATCGTTGGAGGTTTCGGGGTTCTCCAGAATCGTGCGGATGTCAGCTCTTTTGAGTGCCATGTGATAGTCCTTTCCGCCCTTGCTCGGGCTGCCATGCTTGGCAATAAGGTTTATTTGCCGGACGTGCTGCCGGTGTGGTGCCGCCTGTGGGGCTTGAACCCACGGCCCCCGGATTACAAATCCGGCGCTCTGCCAATCTGAGCTAAAGCGGCATAAAAAAGCGGCTGACGCTGTGCACCAACCGCTGAGATATTGAATTAGAGTGCAAGATAAACCGTAAAGGAGATCAAGACAAAACTGACGTTAAGCAAAAAGGCAGCGAGAAGCGGGTCTTTTACTCCGGCGAAATCCTTCAGGAATTCATAAAGCACATACTCAAGTAGCATAATGCAAAACGCTGTAAAAATTGCCGGAAAGAGCTTTTCTTCTGACATATTATTCTCCCTTCTCCGCTTCCTCCACGGCGATCTGCCGCAGCTCGTCAATGTGCTCCTCCACCGCCGGGCGGAGGAACGGACGGGGAGCCATGCCCCGAGTAAAGTGCCACTTGCCGTTGAAGTCCTTCCAGACCCACGGCGTTTTGCGCCCGTTGCCCTTCTCTGCAAAAATACCGGTGCCTAGCTCCACATACACGCTGTAAAACAGGTTGCTGCCGATGGTCACGGTCTTTTTGGCAAGGTCCACGGCATAGGTCAGGCTCTGCTTGAGCGCACCGCCAACATAGCCCTCAATGCCCGTGCTGTCTTCTGTGCCGGGTGGCGCAAGCAGCTGGGCGTAGTCCTGCACCTTCATGCCCCATAGGGTCAGCACCCGCTCCGCCCACGAGTCCAACGCCTCATGCAGTTGCGGGGTGTTGTCGGTGAATTTTATGTCGTAGTTAAATTTCATGGCTCACTTTTTCTTCTTTCTGGAGATGTAGCCAATCCACGCATTGCCCTGTTCAAAAGTAACGCCATACGGCTTTGTTGTTAGCTGCATTAACTTGTCCCAGTCGCCGCGAGACATTCCTTTGAAATCAAATGCAACTTTTGGGCCTTTTTCCCAAAATGTTGTCATGTAAGGTTCAGAACCATCACCAGTTCTGTATTTGTTAAGGTCAACGCCAACTTGCTTTTTCACAAAGTCAATGGTTTCGTTGTGTGATTTCTTATATCTCGAATTGTCAACAATAGTCGCAAGCTTTCTTTGCCGTTCTGCTTCAACTTTTCTGTCGTCTGTTATCCAGCGGCCATTTACAAATGATTCAAACTTGTGCTCATCAGCGCTTCCGCCGCCCGCTCTCGCGGAGCTTCCCGAACCTCTTTTACTCACGGTAGTGCCTCCTTTTGTATTCAAATGGCTTGAACTCGGTCATAGCCCATCAAAATTTCATATCTATTTCTTACGCTTCCACGATTTTGTAGCGCCGTCCCAAGAAAGGCCGTGTTCTTTCGCTTCTGCTCGCATACTGTAAGTCTGGCCGCTGATAGACTGCACCTTGTCCCAGTTGATGCCGAAAGACTCTCCATCAACAGCGCCCGCCTGAACATTGTACGTCAGATAGTTGGTTTTGTTGGTTTTCGCGGTCTTTTCTTTTGTGTCTGGCTGTGCATACTCGAACGTTAAGTTGCCCTTTCCGTCCGTGGTAGCCTCCAGCACCTCTGTATCATACCGTCCACGTGACCACCCACGGCCCTCAATGTAGCGGGCCTCTATCGTTCTTTTTGCGCCGCCTGCAATGGTACCATCTTTGCTACCGCCCATGCGGGTGCTGCCGGAGCCGCTACCTCTTTTGCTCATATCGATACCCCTTCCGTTCAAATTCAAACGGCTTGATTTTGGTCACGTTCCAGTCAAATTCTGCCGGGCATTTTCCGTACCACAAAACACTTGTCGGTTTGAGCCTGTCCAGCGCCACACGGCAGTGTTTTGCGAAGCATTCCGCTTCGTATGGGTCGGACTGTGTGCCGTGGCTCGAAATGCTCACGATGGCGTTTCTGGGCTCACCGTCAAAACACCAGTCATAACTTTGCTCGCCGCACCAACAGAGCGTTGGAATGACGTGGATGCCGTGCGCCTGCCAGTATGCCGCCAGCCAGTGTTTTTTGTAGTGCATGAAAAGCTGCACCGCAAGCGGCATATCGCTGTAAAGCGAAAAATCCGGCGAACATATCGCGCCGAACTGCTGCAAAAGCGGGATATACTTGTCCGGATTGTTCCAGAACCGTTCAAACTGGTAATCGTCCTTGTAAAAATGCACGCCTTTTGTGGCCTTGTCTTTGGCTGTCAGCGCATAATTGACCGGGATCCATTCCAGCTTGTCAATGCGGATGTCCGTTTCCGGCTTGATTTCAGGGATGCCGTACTTACCCACACCGGGAAATATCATCCTCTCGGTGTTTTCCATTGGCAGAATCACGGCTCATCCCTTCTTTCTTTTTCTGAATCCTTCCATTGTCCTAATAAGGCGTTTGTGTGCTCCATGCGGCTTTGCGCCATTTCCGTAGGAAGGCCGCACGTGTTTTGGCTTAATGTAACCACACGGGGGCTTAAAATCACGGCAAAAGTTCAAGAAAAAGTCATCGTTGATTACGACAATCCAAAACTTCTTATTTTTCATGCTTTGCAACCTTCCTCTTTCTCTTGCTTTCAAAATAAGTTTTCGGCCAATCGGGCCGGTTCGCTACCTTTTCAGCCTTCCTGACCGCTTCGGCGAAATTTTTAGCGGTTCCACCAGCATTGTAAAATGCCTTTGCAAGCTTCTTGAAATTTTCGGCAGAATTCATTTTTTCACCTTCTTTCTCTTGCACCAGATTTCAACAAGCGCCTTATATTAGGCCTCTTATCTGCGCCGCCTTTGAGCACGCCCAGCAAGCCGTGATGCTCTTGCGGCTTTACGGGCGTCTTTATTGCCCCACGGAACGCCACCGCCCAATTCATAGTCAGGCTTATTTGCGATTTCTTTTTGGCGTGCTTCATCGTGTGCAGCGAGTTGTTTTTTGGTATATGTTTTGACGGTTGCGCCGTTTTCCGCCATGCGCTTGGCAATTTCAGGAACTGTCATTCTTCCGTTTGCAGGGCTTTCTATTGCATCATCAATGCCAGTGATAAATCCGCCCTGTCTGCTTCGGGAAGAAAGTCTTCTACCGTCTTTTGTTGTGACTTCAATAGCAACAACGCCGCTGAATCTTCCGTTGCTTTGTGTAGAACTTCCAGAGCCTCGTTTACTCATTTTTGGAACTCTCCTTTCTGCGCTTTCGTTCTTCCGCCCACCACATTTGTTCGGCTTCCGTGCCACCCTTGGATTTATACCACTCGGTGTAATCCATGACGGGGGTGGCCTCTTTGGTCACATTGTCCCGCTGCATGGCGTTCTGCCGGGGGTACTTGACCAGAGCAGAGGACAGTACACAGCGGCAGTGGTAAACCATCTCCGGCGCTGCGTTGGGGTCGCCGGGGCGCTGAATCTCGTAGCCCATGACCTTGAACGGCTCGTCAAGCTCTGCTGTCTGCTGGTCTAGCAGGCGGTGCATCTCACGGGTGCGGTAGTCGTGGGTGGAGTTCCACCGCTTTTTGACCTCGATGCCCAAAGCCTGGGCGTTGTGCATCTGCTGCAATGCCCCGGCGTTCTGGGCGCTGGTAAGAGATGTGATGGCGTTGTTCATGGCCCAGTGGATCTCCGTGTCTGCCATGCCGTTTACGGCCTGCACGGCGATGTCGTGGACGTTTTTGCCCTGCACGATGCCCTGCATGACGTAGCGGTTGAACACCCGGGCGTCATAGGTGCGGTTGCTCTCGCTCTTGATGCGCTTGTTTGGCACCATGCGGGGGTTCTCCTTCAGCAGGAGCTTGACCGCTTCGGTGTTGTACAGGGTCAGCCCAAACGTCACGCCTGCGGCCTGTTCCAGCTCGTAGAAGGCCCAGTTTGCGCCAAAGGAAAAGATATTGTATTGCTCGTCCCGGGCCAGTTTGTAGGCCGTCTGCTGGGCTGTGGTGCAGGTCTGGGTGATGCCGTCCAGCTTCTGGCGCATCAAATCGGACTGAAAGACCTGATTTTGTAACCAGATGCGATAGTCCTCCTCGGTGATCTCGCCTGCGTCCAGCTGCGCCCGCTTGCGCTCGTCCAGCGCTTTGTACTTGGCTAAAAACTCAGTCAACTGCTTGGTCATCTCCCGGCGGGCAGTGCCGTACACCCGCAGGATACGGCGGCGCAGGCGGTTCAGCTGGCGGGTAGAAATGCGGTCACGGTCGGATAAGTCCATTTAGTTTGTTCCCCAATAACCGATTACAAAGGAAATTGCAAAAACAATTATCAACCAGATTACTCTCTCCCCGTTTTCAGTAATTATCATTGTCGTCCTCCTTTTCTTTGTTGTCGTTAATGGTCTCCCGTGTTGCGCTCTCAGCCATCAGCGCGGCCTTGGCCTGCTCCTTTTGTTCCGGGGTCAGGTTGGGCAGCAGGTCAATGGCCATGTCCTGCCCGATGATGGCGGCCTCGGAAATGACCATGCCGACCTGCTCGGCTGTGTTGGTGATCTTGCTGCGGGTAAAAATCGGGGACACGTCGCCCAACCCAGCCAGCTTGCAAATCTGCTGAATAAAGGGCGTGAGTTGTGCCTCGAAATCATCCGCGTTGTGATTCAGCGGCTCATAGGCCGCGTCCAGATGGTCGTTGGTGCTGTCCGCGCTCACGCAATGCACATCCAGCCCGCCGAAGTCCTCATAAGACCGGCTGTGCAGCAGGTCAAGCAACGTACTCCGAGCCGTGACGGGGATTTCGGTAGTGTAAGGCTGCACCTTTCCGCCATCGCTGGTGTCGGCGTTGGCGACGTGGTAGAGGTTGAGCTGCTGCAAAAAGCCTTGCAGCTCGTCCTGCGTCATGCCTCCAAAGTTTTCGCACAGCCAATAGATCTGCGCACAGTCCTGCAAATCGTTACAAAAGCCGGACATGACAAGGTCTGTGTTGTCAATGTAGGCTTTAAGCCCAACAAGCGTACTCTGGTGCAGGTCTGAGCCCCAAAGCGGTACAATGGGCAGGGCGCCGTAATTGTCCTCTGTGACAGACTCTTCGCCGCCCACGTTGGTTGTAATCGTGGTCTTGAGGTATCCACGCTTTGCCACAGCTTCTTGCAGCGGGTATGCGCCACGCGCCTGAGACTTGTACTCGGTGTATCCGTCTTCTTCGTACAGCACCACTTTTGTTGCCGTGTCCGGGTTGAGCTGCCAGTACCGTGCAGCCGCCCGCAGTGTGCCGGTGTTCTCGTCATAGAGCGGGGCAAGCTCGGTCAGCTTAAACACGTCCAGGTGGTCGTAATTCCAAAATCCAAAGCTTTCGCCGTGGATGAGGGCAAAATATCCAGCCTTAAAAACCCGCTCGTCGAAGGTCGAGCCCAGCTTTAGCTTGTCGGTGCCATCGGCAAATGTGACGCCGTTGCCCAGCGAGTACGCCGCGCGCTGCTTGTTGAGCCGCCGGAACAGGTTGCTTTTGACCATATCCGGCCTCATGATGTCCCGGGTGTTGTTTGTCGCCCGCTTGAGCATCTCTGCATAGGCTGCGGCGAACTGCTCTGCGCCCGGGTTTTTCTGCCGGTCGTATAAATCAGCAGCCAGCGCGCCAGTCCTGCCCGCCACCTGCGGGGAAGATTTGTGCTGCTGGATGAAATCCCACAGAAAATCTGTGAGCCGCCCTTCCCGCTGGGCCTGCTGGAATGTCTGAAACGTAAATGTAGCCACTTTTTATCCTCCGGCCCGCTTGACAAGGCGCTTCGTGCGTACAAAATACCGGATAGAGTCCATACAGTGGTCGTTTTCCTTGATGACCACATCTTCTCTGTCCGGGTCCCATGCGTAAACGCCAAACTCCTGTATGGTGCGTTTACACTCTCTGTATATTTTTAATCTTCCGGTTTGGAGCATCGTCTGAACGTCCAGAATGCCGCTCAGAACGTCGTTGTTTGCCGCCTGAATCGGGAACCCATTTCGCTTTAGCTCTGTGATAAGCGGCAGTGCAGACGGGTCAACGATGACCTTTTCTGGCTTTGTGCCGTTTAACCATCGCTTGAGGTCTGCAACATACTCGCCCACGGTCTTCTGGCGTTTCTGTTCGCGCCCGCTGTAGTAATACTCGCGGGTCACTATCCATGTGCCGGTGTCCGACTGCATCTGGAACAGCAAGAAAACCGTTGCGTTTTGCGTACCGAAGTCGCACGCCACATACGCGCCCTTTGGTGACAGCTCCGGCAGCTTGTCGATGATATGTTTTTGTCGGTCGAACATATCGTAGACAAGGCCCTCAGCCACCGTCCACAGGCCCAGAATGTAGCGCTGATAGAAAACGCCGCTGTACTGGCTGCGGTAGCGCTCTTTGATGTCCTCGGCAAGTGACAGGTTATCGTCCATCGTGAAATGGAGATACATCATCTTGCGGGAGCGGCATTTCCGCACCCATTCCAGATAGAACCAGTGCTGCGGGCTGCCAGGGTTGCAGTTGAACCAGAATTTTGACCCGGTGACAGAGCAACGGGCGGTGGCCTGATTGACGAAGCTCTGCGGCATCAGGGCCACCTCGTCGAAGAATGCCCCGGCAAGGGTGATGCCCTGGATCAGGTCCTGACTGCTCTCGTCCTTGCCGCCAAAAAAGTAAAATTCGTTGGCTTTGCCGCCCTTGCTGACGGTCATGCAGTTTTCTGCCCGGTGCTCCTTGACGTTGTAACCACGGGCTGCAAGCTGCTGCTTGAGCGTCCCCAGCACGTTGCGCCTGAAGCTGGCAATTGTCTTGCCACACATGGCGAACTGCTGCCCGCTGTAGCAGGTCATAGCCCACTGGACAAAAGAAAAGCTCATGGCAAAGGTCTTGCCCGAGCGGATAGCGCCATCGGCAATGATTCCGTTGTAGCCGCTGTATGCGCTCTGCGGTGTCCACCAGCAAAGAACCATCTTTTGCCGCTGGCTGAGGGCTTTCCAACGAAAACCGTTACTTTTCCGCATGGTCGTCCTCTTCCTTTGGCAGCATCTCCACGTCATCCGGCGGGCTGAGGTCTGCGGCGGCGCTCAGAGCCTCAAGCAGGCCATCGTCGTCATGCTCCTCTGCCCTCGTTTCTTCCGGCACACCTGCCCACTTTTCAGGCCGCCGGTTTTTCAACCAGAATATCTGAGCCGTCACGTTGGCTGGAACGACGACCTGTTCCTCTGCATACTCGATGCGTTCTTCTTCAAGCCGCTTTTTTCCATCCACCATGACCTTTTTCAGTTTGATGGGCTTTTTTACGGTCACGGTGCGGGTCTTGCAGCTCTCGAACAGCTCATTCTCAACAATATAGTCCGCAACTTCTCGGCCTTTTTTTAAAGCTTCCGAAAATTCTGGAAATTTGTTTTTCCATTCGCAGAGAGTCGATACTGAGCAGCCTATATTTTCGGCAATCTGCTTGTCTTTGAGGCCATCCCTCGCCCAACCGCGAAGCAGCGTTAGCCCTTCCGGTTCTAACCACTGCTCGAATTTACCTTTTCGGCCAATCTTAGCTCACCTCTTTTACAAGAACGGCCTTTTCTCCCGTGAGGTCTTCCCATCGCTTCACAATGACATCAACGTACTTCGGATCATACTCCATGAGATAAGCTGTTCTTCCGTTCTGCTCGCAGGCGATCAACGTTGTCCCGCTTCCACCAAACAGGTCAAGGACAATATTCCCGCTTTCTGTGTTGTTTTTGATTTGATAGTCAAAAAGCGCAACCGGTTTCATCGTTGGGTGCAGCTCACTCTTAACCGGTCTGTCAAAATCAAGAACGGTTGTCTGTTTTCTGTCGCTTGTCCATAGATGTCCTGCGCCGTCTTTCCATCCATATAAGCAAGGCTCGTGCTTCCACTGGTAATCCTGCCGACCAATGCATAACGTGTTTTTGTTCCAAATCAAACATTGCCTTACAGTCCATCCAACGTCTCTACATGCACCTCGGAAGTTGTATCCTTCCCCATCTGCGTGCCAAATGTAGAAAACAGCGCCTGGCCTCATTACAGCATCAGCGTTTCTGAAAGCGCTGGTCAAGAACTTTCTAAATTCCTCATCGCCCATGTTGTCATTCTGTATGAGCAGGCCATCCGTTCTTTTGTGCCTTTTTACTGCCTCGCTTACATCTCGAACTGCTCCATAGTTCACGTTATACGGTGGATCTGTAAGCAACATATCAGCCTGCGCCCCCCTATAAGAGTTTTGACACTTTCTGCATTAGTGCTGTCCCCGCACATAACGCGATGCCTGCCGCACTTCCAGATATCACCCAGCTTTGCCTTTGGAGGTGCGGCTTCGTCAGCTTCTGGAACCTCATCCTCAGTAACCTGCGTTTCTTTGCTGTCACCAGCAGGAAGGTCGAAATCAAAGTCAAAGTCGCCAAAGTCCACTTCTGCCAGTTCCTGTTCAAGTTTTCCGAAATCCCACCCAGACATTTCACCGGTCTTGTTTGCGAGGATACGGTATTTCTGCTTCTGTTCTTCGGTCAGGCCGGTGTAACGTACCACATCAGCAGTGTTCACATGGAGCTGCATCAGAGCAAGACGGCGGGTGTGTCCGCTGAGGATGACGTTGTTCTCGTCCACCTCAATGGGGTCAAGCGCGGTACACTGCCGCATACTTTCCGCGCAGGCGTTCACAGCTTCCGGGGAGATCACACGTGGGTTGTTCTCATACGGAACAAGATCTTCGACCGGTAATTTCAGCAGCTCTTTCTGAATCATGTTATTCTCCTCCCGTGCAAAATAAAAACCGCCCGGAAATCCGAACGGTCAGAATATCGAATATGCCGCCAGCTGGATTTGAACCAGCACCCACGGAATGGATGTGCGCAGTGGTTGGCTGTGCAGTGATGTTCCCGTGGTGTCACCAACGTTGTCCCGCCTTAAATGGGCGGCGCTCTTCCAATTGAGCTATGGCGGCATACAACAAGCGGTTCCATGTCGGCGGAACCGCTGCATCTGGAACTTTCGCGGCTAGATGCCCCGCTATTGCGCCGCCCCCTCTAGGGTGCGCAAATGGCATTCCCGGCAGGACTTAAACCTGCAGCCTGCGGTTTTGGAGACCGCTGCTCCATCACTTGAGCTACGGGAATATAAAAAACCGCCCTTGGACTCGAACCAGCCAGCAATATTTCAGCTGACACGCGCTCCAAACTGCGCTCAGGCGGCCATATAAAACAGCCCTGGTTCTCCGCCAGGGCTGTTGTTTGACGCACATCCCATCGGGAAGTCTACCCACACCCTCAGGGATTCAAAGCTCTCTCGTGGCACGGGAGGTTAAGCGTGCAGCTTTGTGGGGGATGAGTCCATGCGCCATACGGTGCGATACGGCGGAATCGAACCGCCTCCTGTCTCTCGTGAGCGACAAGCTGCCTTTGTGTCAATGTATCGCATAGAAGCAGCCCGCAAAACGGTGAAGGAGAACAGGAAAGCATGAAAACCTGTCACAAGGAAGGAACCGTTCTGGGGGCTGCGTGGCAAGCGGCTACCGCTTAGCGCTGAACCGCTTATTAGAATTTTACATCCAAGCTTGCAGACTTGAAAAGAGCTGACCCCTCCCAAAATTACGCTGTGTTTTCTTGTGCATGTTGTACACTTTGCACGTCAGAAAACTCGTCCCATATCTCGGCCAGGGCCATGCATCCGCGTTTGATTCGCCGGTAGACCACTTCTGCCCCGCACACGCCGACTTCTTTTGCGATTTCTTTGTGAGACCTGCCCATGATATAGTGCTCGCAAATCGCTTCGGCGCATTCCGGCTCGGCTATCAGGCAGTATGCCCGCCGGGTGGCCTCGACACGCAGATTGCACAGGTCCGTCTCCATCCTCTGAAGCTGTCGGCGCTCGGTGTCCAGCTGCTCTACGGCGAAGCCCACCTTGTCCCCATTGCCACCACCCGCAGGCATCCCGCTCAGGTTCTGGGTGCATTTTTCTGCCACGTCCCGGATGCGCTGTATTTTTTGCTTTTGGACTTCGATAGCCGCCGCAAGGTCCCGGCACTGCTGAAACCACGCCTTGACGGTGCGGTAATCCACGCCGCTGTCAGGCTTCGGTGTGTCGGTGTCAGGTGTCCATGTGCGAATCATTGGCATGCCTCCTGTAGTAATCCATATCGACAGCCTGCCCACAAGAGCAGCAGTATGCAATGTTCTTGTCGTCATTCATGTACAGGTTGGTCTTTCCGCATTCCGGGCACTCCCAGCATCCATGCGGCACGTCATCCATGTTCGGCCACCGAATGCGTTGCTTCTCAAGTGCTGCTTCAATGTCTTTTTTACTCTGGGCAAAGTATGAAACATCGCCCGGCGCGATTTGGAATCTAACACAAATCTGTCTAAAATTACTGTCCCAGATTTCGATGCACAGTTCGGTTAGGACGCCCAAAAGAAAAATCATGATGCCGAATCCGCCGACGTAGCAAAGCGTTGCACCGATGACGATAAACGCTTGATTCATCGCTTCTCCTCCATTTCTTCAATCTCGATTTCCACCCGGGGCTGTTTCCGATCAAGCTCCACCCGGCTGCCATCGTGGGCGGCAACGATCTTGCTGTTGTCGTCTTCCAGCACGCGGGCTTTCACCAGAATGTCTGTAGTCGCCTCGATGAGGTTTGCCAGATCGACCCGGCGGGCGGTTTTCATGTAGTAAACGCACCTCACGTTCACGCGGGCAGAAATGGGGCTACGCGGCCTTTTGATTTGCCGCAGACAGTCCGTCTCATAGTCCACGTATGCCTTGCTGGGGGCCACAAAACGCCCGCCTGAGCGGCTTTTAAGGATGCGGGCAGAGTTTTTCTTGGTGCGTGGGTCGCCGTAGAGGGTCATGTGCATCATAGCTCACCCCACTGTTCAGCCATTGCTTTTGCGATTCCCGGAAATGTTTTGGCTCTGTTCTTCGCCCGATCAGTCGTAAACATTCCCTTATTTTTTGCATCGTGTTTATGACTATACGAGCCGGACGGACACCATGTAGCAACAGGCTCTACAATGTTAATTGGGGTCAACGGCGGCAGACCCTTGAGCCAAAGACAGGTTTTTTTGGTGTATGGGTGACCAAACTGATACGGCTGAACACTCTGCGCATACTTCGGCAAGCAGAATACCCGGCTTGGCACTGGGTTCTCTATGCAAATCCGTGGAACATCTGCCCACCAGAAACGCATGAACAGGTCTCGGCCTTGAATGCCAAGCATCACACGGTCTGCCTGAAGCTCATGCCCTTTCCAAAGATGCCTTGCTCCGGCGTTGCTTAGATAAGTGCAGGGCGGGTGTGCAATGAGCAAATCCCACTTTCCGACTTCATGCGCCACGCCGTCCATCGTTACGATTTGCCCACCCTCAATGGCCTTGAGCGCATCCCCGAGAATGTGCCATTCCGGGTGTCCGCCAGATGGCTCTATCAGGTCGCACGAATAGGCTTCATGACCCTGCGCGCGGAAAGCCTTGCAGACTTCCTGCGATTCTTCGCAGGCGATAAGCACTTTCATCTGTCCGCTCCTCCGTTCGCTTTTGCAGGTTCTCTCTTTCTAGGCGGCTTGGGCTTCGGCATCCAACATCGCACGTTTTCGGTTGGAATGGATCTTGTGATGCTGTACCCATACTCTAAAATCGTCCAGCATTTATAGGTGGAGTCATAGCATCCGACCACCGCTTCCTCGTGGAAGAGCGATTTTTCTACAAAGAGGACGGGCTTCAGGCTACGAGGCAGTCTCTTTGATGGGTCAACCCATTTACTTGCAGTCCGCTTCACCTGTCCGCACCTCCGTTCGCTCCCATGTACCGCTTGCGCCCCTTTTCACGGTGCCGGTCCTCGTGGTCGTAGTGGTAGACCTTGCCTGTGTCCAGCATCTCGCGGGTGTAAGCGGCTTCTGCGCCGCGCTGGCGCTTGAACTCGGCGTACTTGAGGCATGTGTCGTGGCACACCGGGTGACGAGTGGGGCAGTCTTTACACGGCGTCATCGTCATTTTCCAGCACCTCCGTCCTCACCGGCTTGATGTCCCGATATTCGGGGTAATGGTCGCCCGCCAGCTGGCAGGCCCGGAACTCTGCCGCAAACTGATTCGCGGCGTTGATGCGGTATGTAAGCGCCGCGTTCCCGTGCGGGCCGCTGCACTCTACGATGACTTTGTATCTAGGCATTTTGTCCTCCGTTCTGGTTTTCCTGCCCGAGAAGCTTTCTTTCTGCCCTGGACCTGAGCATCCGGGTGCGGGCAGCAAGGCAGTGCTTCGCCAGCATCTGCTCACCCTGGGCCTTTTCGACGGCCTTTTTCCACGCCGGGAGAAGCTGGCTCTGCCAGCTGCACTCCGAAATCACCTCGTGGAATGTCTTATAGGCCATCTCATCCGGCACATCCTTGAGCGATGAGTTCGCCCAGATCTCCGCGATACTTGCGCGGTTCTCTGCGGTCTGAAGCCGTCCAAAATAGGCCTCAGCGTCCGCAAGGAGCTTTGTCATCATCTCCACTGTCACTGTTTCACCCCCTTAAAAATATTTGCGTATGCTTCTGCGGTGCTTTCTGTGGCTTGCTTCCCGCGAGGCTGCTCTTGTCGGCGCTGCTCATTCGCTGCCACGTCCCCCGGGGTGTGTATCCCGTCCCGCTGCCAGCCAGACAGGATGCCGTTGATGTAGTTCCACGACCGCTTGCCAGCTTCTGCGGCCTTGTCGATCGCCAGCAAAATCATCTCCGTGCTGTACTCCTGCCGCCATTTTTGCAGTTTTTCCAGCGCCGAACGCGGGAAGTCGCCGATAGCACGTTGGTAATGCTGGACGATTTTTGATAACTCCATATCAACGGCGGCGGTGTTATCGCGCTTTACAACATCTACATCCCCATCTACATCTCCATTTACATCTACATCTCCATTTACATCTACATCTACAGTTATTTTTGTTATGTCGTCATTAACATTGTTATCGTTTGTTATTTTTGTTATGTCTTCAGGCTTTCCCCAGCGCTTTGCCATACCGCGTTTTCCGGCGTTGCTGCGTTTCTTGCGGGTTTCATCCCATTTTTCAGACGCCCGTTTTACGTCGCTGCACATAAATTTCCAGTTGCCCCGCATCCCACGGTCTGAAAATTCGGGCTCTTCTCCGGTTTTGGCATACCGTGCAAGAGCTCGCATCAACTGCCCAACCTCTGCGTCAGAGTATTCTTCCAGCGCATCGAACCAGCTCAGATACGCCACAAATGACTTTTTATCGTCCTGTGCCACTCAATCACCTCCTTTGCACGCCCGTATAGCCAGATAGCACAGCTCTCGGCTTAGAACGGGAGGTCTTCGCTGTCGTCGATGACCGAAAAGTCGTCTGCGCTGCCCTGCGAATACTCCGGTACGCTCTGAGGCTTCTGCGGGACGCTGTGAGCGGTGTTTGCTTCGCGCACATGATTTTCCGTCTGCCGGTCGAAATCGCGCGCAGCGGGCTTCTCTGCGGCCTTTCCGCCGCAAAAGCTCACCTGCGACGCAAGAACCTCGGTAGCTGTGCGGTTGTTGCCGTTCTTGTCCTGGTACTGACGGGTCTGCAAGCTGCCTTCGATGGCGATCATGCTGCCCTTCTGGAAATACTTGGAGACGAACTCGGCGGTCTGCCGCCACGCGGTGACGTCGATAAAATCGGCCTTGCGCTCTTCGCCCTGCCGGGCAAAGCTGCGGTCAACTGAGATGCGGAAGCGGCACACGTTGGTGCCGTTCTGGGTGGTCTTCAATTCCGGCTCGTAGACCAGACGACCCATCAATGCAACAACATTAAGCATGAGACATTCCTCCATCTTCTTTCGGCTGTTTCTTTGCGCATTCTACGCAGAGTATACGCCCATATTTTGCCTTGCTTCGTTCTGCCGCCTGCTCAGCAGTCATCTTTTTCCCGTCCTTGGTTTTGATGCCGATGATTTTCTTTCCGCAGCAGGCGCACACCGGGGCGGGAGTGGCCGGAGGCGGGGTGTACTTGGTGGATTCATCTTTCCAGTACACATTCGCGCCAATTCCAAGCGCCTTGCAGGCCACGCTCTGGGCATCCGTGTACGCTTTTTTGTAAGCGTCATCATCCGTTCGGAGCCCCGTTGACTCCAGCACAATCAGCATAGAGCCGCCCACTCCGGGGATGGGGGCGCTCCACGCTTCCCCATCATCCTGCCTGACGTACAGATTCGTAAAGCACTGCACGACAACTTCGCCTTTTGCTCCGGTCTTTTCCTCGAACACCGGCGGGTCGAACTTCCAGCCCATACCAGCCGACCCAAAAAGCTCAGTCAGCTTCTTGATGCGCCACATGGGGTTAATGTCAGTCTTGCCCTTCAGGCGACCCGCTGCGATAGGCCTCTGGGCGTCTTTTGGGACTTCCCGGCACTGCTCGTAAATGGTCATTTTATCCATGATTATATGTCACCTCATCCATCCCGTGTACCCGGCACAGATCTGCCAGCCACCCAAGACCAGAATTGTAGGCCGCCTCAATGTTGCCCATCGCGTCATCTAACCCGCCGGTCTGGGTGGAGCTGATAAGCGGGAAGGCGTTTGACTCATCTGCCAAAGCAACTACGGTTTCCAGCGCCGAAGCGGCTGCGCCGAGGCTGTACTCTGCATCCGAAATGGCTTTTGCATATCCCGTCGGAGACATCCCATAATCTAATCTGTCCGGATAAAAACGGTCTTCCGCGTCGGTCGCAAGCATCATCTGGCTTACGCTCATCAAAAGGCTTGCGCATTTCGTAAGCTCTGTTGCTGCCCGATGCTTGAGCGCAAGACTCCATTCAGGGACGCTGACTGCATACCGCAGAACCGCTTTGCGGCGTTCCTTTTGCTCTAAAGTCATGTACGTCACCTCTGGTAAACCTTCTGCCGGTGCGCGTCCATAACGACGTACAGACGGCCCGGCTTTTCTGCTGCCAGCTGGTCGGCGTACTGGATGCCCGCCAGCGTGTTCGGCATGGGGATTTCGTTGACAAAACGCAAATCCGCGTCAAAGATCTGTACCGTGCTCACCTTTTTCTTCTCCTTCTTCTGGTGGATGTGCCGCAGCCGCTCCGGCTGACGATTATGCCAGCGAATCTCTGCGGCTCGCATATATCTACCGTTCATATTCCTGTTTCCTTTTCGTATGCCGACCTTTCTTTTTGCAGTAACGGCGAAGCGGATGGAGACAGTCAACCTCCGCACGATCAATGCGCTCCTGCTCAAAAATGTACTTGTACGGACGCCTTTTTTCATAGCGCCGGTGTCCAACGACAGACGCAAAGCTGTTGGCGGTCTTGTATCCAAGCTTCGCAGCGCACATGGCGGACGTTCCTGCTGCCACTACCTCACCGGTCTTGGCGCTGTACACGGTGTACCATGTGATATAGTGGATGTAATCAGCCATGTGCGACATCCTCCGCATCGTGGAGGGCTGTGAGCAGCCCATCTGCTGCCGCGCTATAGACCTCTGATTTTTCCCGGCAGATGACCCGCAGCCAGATGTCTCCAGTGAGCGCGGACTCCGTTGCAAGCCGTGTGGCTGTTTTCAGGTGCTCTTCGGCCTGCTGCCGAATCAACTCTTCCAGCTTCATGCGCCCTTCTCCTCATCCTGCGGATACTCCGAGTTCCGGGCATAGTTGCGGACGATTTTGCCGTAGCCGCTGCGCTTATACCGTTTGTTGTCCTCATACATCCCATAAAACGACATCGCCAGCCCGGCAGTGGATGCAACAATAATCCAAGGCGCGGCATGTGCAGCCTCGGCGATGTCCCAGCCGCCCCAGTAAGCCAGCGCAACGGCCAACCAGGAGCAGGCCCAGCGCACCACCTGCACCGCGCCGATGATTGCCAGCAAAGCCAGCCCGTCCAGCGCTAAGATGAGTCGAAAATTCATCGGTTTCTTTCTCATTCTCTCGGTTCCTCCTTTGTATAAACCTTTTCGAGCTTGTAAAAGTCCTTCACCCACGCCATAAAACCGGCGCGTGAGATGTCAGGGCAAGGTTCTTTTGTTCCTACGGACGGAATCGCCCAGCTGGTAAACAGCCCCGCCTGGATCTGTGCTCCCAAGACCTTTTCAGTCTTTGAGATGTTGTTGTCCCGAAGGATCTGGACGCATTCGCCTATCGTAAGGCTCGGCTTCTGCATGGCGTCCTCCTTTCTATCAATGTCTCAGCACAACATTGGACGAATGAACCAGATAGGTCACGCCGTCAATCTTCGCTTGCAGCTGGTCGCCCTCGTAATCGTCCCATCAGGCATTTTCAGCTGTGCCCAGCTGTATTCATAGGTCAGGTCAATAACCTGCTTATTGCATCCTGCCATCAGCAAAGCGCTTGCCAATACGGACACTACGCCTACAATAACTTTTTTCATGCTTATATCTCCTTAACAAGCTTCCCGGAGGTGGTGGTGTTCCTTTGGGCAGCAGCTGCGGCAAACAAACTGGTCTGCCCGTTGGTCTGCTGGATCAGCATCACGGTGTTGGTGCTGGGCTTCCAGCGCTGGATGTACTCCACCGCCTCGTCAAAGCGCTTGCGGGGGATGTTGCCCACGCTGTTCACCCGGAACCAGTCCTGCACATCGTGGTTGCACTCGCTGTACACCTTGCTGCGCACGTGGTTGTCAATGTAAGCCGGGGTGTCCTCGCCGCCCAGCGCCCCAATGACGGCCCGGCTGATGGCCTTGCGCAGCACACGCTGCTGGTTGTAATCCACCGTCATGGTGTTCTCCAACGCGGTGAGCCGCTCTTCCTGTCGCTGGGTGCGGTTGTCAAGCATAAACAGCGCCTGCATCTCCTTGCTGAGCTTAGGCATCATGTAGCTGCCCGTCTTGCGCAGGGTGGGCAGCACCTCGCTTGTCACCCAGCGCTTAAACCGCACCGCACCTTCCAGCTTGCTGCCAAAAATCAGGCTGTACAGGCCGGACTCGTTAATGATGACCATTTTCTGGTTGCCGCCGGGGGTCATCAATTCGGTGACCCCTTTGTCCTGCTCGTCAACGTGGTTGGAAACGGCGTTTGCGAGGGACTTGCCTTCGCCGTAGCCCAGCGCTGCCGCCACGTCCTTGCCCACGAACCACGGCTCGCCGTTCTGGTCTATCGTGCGGATGTCCCCAAACTCGGGGTTGTTGAAGATTTGAATGGAGCTCATGCTTTTCCCTCCTCGTCTACGATCAGCGCCGTGACCGGCACCCGGAAATAGTGCGCCACCTTGAGCAGCTGCGAGATACTGGGGCCGTAAATCGAGCGCTCCCACTTCCCGATTGCGCCGTTGCTCAGGCCTGCCGCCGCCTCCAGATCGGTGCGGCTCAGCCCGTGCAGCTTGCAAAACTGGTCGATTTTTGAAACATTCACTAGCAATTCTCCTTTCCGGGCTTGAAAATCACTAGAAAATATGCTACTATGTAGTTGCGAGGTACACAGCGAATAAAATCTAGCGCCAGCCCGATATAATATTGTCAGGGGCTTTGGTTTTGTTTGCCCCCTTACGCTCTCTATTATATAGCCTAATTTTCTAGTTGTCAATAGAAAATTAGGCTATTGGAGGAGTTTTTATGCGTTCTTTGCCTGAACTAGTGAAATTCATCCGTGTATCGTGTAAAAATCAAGGCAGTTCCATTACAAAAATGGAGAAAGATTTGAAATTCGCCAACGGAACAGTAGGAAAATGGGCTAATGGAAAGCGCTATCCGCCGAAAGATAAGCTATTGCTTGTGTCTGCTTTTCTACAAATTTCCATTGAAGAGCTTATGGGCGAAGAGCAAAAAGAAAAACCCAGCACCCCGGAGACGGTAAGCCTGAGTGGCCTGTCTCCTGAAGATGCTGAGCTTGTACAAAAGATTCTGAACGCTTCGGAAGCGAAAAAGAACGCGATCCGGGCGTTGCTGTGATTTAGCTGTTTAGAATATCGAGGACTTTCTGACGAAATGCAGGGTCGCTCTTAAGCTTTTCGATGATTTTTCTGATTTCGTCCGGGCTGAAAGATGTGTCCTGCATTTTGCTTTGTCCTCCTTATATAATTGTTATGTGTGAGGTGTTGCGGTATGGCACGAGGCGGCCGCAGGAAGGTATCTATTTATACTCAGCGAGACCGCGCAAACAAACGGTGGCTTAAAAAAGTCGGGAAGGCAATCACGCCAAGCAAACGCACACAACGTGCAATAGCAGAAGCTATATTTTCTCCCGTTCCTTCTAGCTCTACAATTCAGAAAAGAGCGCCGTACAAGCAAGCACCCGTAAAATGGAAAGACGCAAGGCCTACGCTTTTGCAATGGGCTGGTTGCTTTGCTATTGGTTTAATTTGCTTGTGTCCCATACTGAGCATCTGGAAACCTTCTTTCAATATTTCAGAAATTTCCCTTTTGTTCGTCGCTTTCTTTGCCTTTCCTTTTTTGGTTGCAGCACTTTGCGTTGTCGATTATAACAAAACTAAATACCGCTCTTATCATTCGGGAGACACCGCAGCTGCTCCAGATACTTTTGATTTCCCTGCAATGGAAAGCATTGATAAGATTGCCCCAGAAGAAACAATAGCAGAAATCGACCGGATGAACGCCAAGATTTTCATGGATGAATTTCAAGATTCCATGAATATCATGCAGAAAACGGCAGACCCAGATACTTTTTTCTCTCGGTATGACCTTGCTTTGGAACGTCTCGACAACATGATAGAGCTGCAACAGAAGGGAATAAAATTCACCTGTGACCTTCCAGCCTTGAAAGCTCAGGCGCTTGACCAGGAAACCACTGCTGAAACTGTAAATGTACTGATAGATAATGCCTATGCAAAACAGGTTCAGAAACTTTCCGCTCTCAAGACTGAGCGTGGCCGCTCAAACTCTACGCAAAGATGGTATGCATCTTTTGAGCCGTTTTTAGACCGAATGCCACTCTGCTCTAAAACGTATCTTGAAATGAAGCACACCGCTTTGCAAGAGGTGTAACCAATGGATTTATTTACAGCGTTTTCGTTTATGAATGGCGAAGAACCACCAATTCCGGCAGAAGAACAAAAGTATTATCAAGAACCGTCCTATTATAAGGATTATGTTCCGTCTTTCGCTCTTGATGCCGTGAATGGTATGCGTCGAGTGGTTCCGTTTGCAGAGCAGATGCAAAATCAGCCCTCTACCGAGAATGGATTATACCGAACTGAAATTGCATTGCTAAAATATTGCTCATATGGAACATATCCGCACCCGAGATATGGTTATCCGGGTCTTTGGTGGTTTGAGTATGGCATAAAAAATGTTGGCTATCATCTTCAAACGCTGGAAAAGCGGGGCTTTATCCAGATAAATGAAAAAGGCAAGTATTTTTTAACCGAAAAAGGGAAGTCTGAGCTCGAATCCAACATTTCGATGCTCGATATGTAGGTTACAACTGAATTATACAACCGTTGATTGTATCGCGTCAAGCGCGTTTAATCGCGCAAAAATGCGCAAAAAATTTAGCATTTGCGCTGAATCGTTGAAATTTACGCTGACTTTTTGCTAAATACGCGCGTTTTGCGCGAACAACGTGCAAAATATGCACGTTGCTATCCGTGGTTGCAAGGTTGTTGCATTTTTTGCAACAGTTCAGCGGCAAGCTCCCCACCGGGTGCGTCTGCTGCGGCCTTGAGCTGCCGGAGATCCTCGGACTTGCGGATCACGAAAAGTCGAGCCCGAGCCTGCCCCTCGGGCGGCATATCCTCATAGCAGGCCAGCGCGGCGCGGATGTGGGTGCAAAACAGCTTCATCTTGTCCATCTTTAGTCCTCCCAAGGTTCAGGTGTTCGGGCCGTGCCGGTCAAAATGGTGGCAGGCATCCCGTCAATGATGGTCATTTCGTTTTCTTTGCCGTTTCTTTGCTCGAAATCCATTTTATTTCACCTCTGTTTTTGTTCAATTTGTCCAACTTGTTTTAGATTTTACCATTTTATGGGAAAACTTGAAGGACTTCCGCTCTGTCGAGTGGCATGGGTTTTTCCCATGTCACTTTTTGTTTTTATGGCATGGAAATTTGTGAGGTTATAATTGATGAGCTACTTTACTGCGGAAAAGCTTGGTGTCGCATTGGCGCGGGCCAGAGTCGCGGCAGGCTTGAGCCAAGTCGACATGGCCCGCCGGATCAACAAGGGAAAGGCTACGATCCAGAGCTGGGAGTGCGGGGCGTCCAGCCCACCAGCTGACAAGATAATGGACTGGTTCGAGGCTTGCGGGACTTCTCCGCTCCCCGCCATGCAAGAAATGCTGCACCCAGAACTTTATAAAGAGCCCGTACAGCGCAAATCAGACGAAGAGCTGGATGAGGCGCTTACAGAATACTTTCGCACAGCGCCGCGAATTGTAAAAGAGATGGTGCTGTTTATCCTTTTGGGCCGACATGGCAGCTATCCACCGGCGGTGTTTGCTGAGGTGTGCGCAAACCTGCACACTCCCTTGCAAAACAAGGTATCCGTCTGCGGCCAAATACTGGACAACTACGGGTTCGCCGTGGCTACAGGAACAGACCCGATCCCGTGGGAAGTCCAGCCTCCGGTGAGTCTGCTGCAGTCGGCATACCAGGCGGGAAAAGAGGCCGCGAAGAGCGGCGAGGCCGACTATACCGCAAAGCGAGGTGAAGAGCTTTGAAGTGCATTCGCGCCTGCTGCCGTCGAGAAATACCGGATGATGCATCTTTTTGCCCATACTGCGGCAAGAAGCAGCCCGAAGCCGCCCCGCAGCAAAGAAAAAAGCGCCGCCGCCCAAAGGGCAGCGGCAGTGTATATAAGTTGAGCGGGACGAGGTCAAAGCCGTATGTGGCCCTGACAGCCAAGCGAGACGTTCTGGGGACGTTTGCGATGCCGGGCGAAGCAGTACAAGCGCTGGACGCTTACAACGCCCAGAACACCCCCGCAGCGCGTCTGAAATGTACTTTTGCGGATGCCTATGCCCAATGGAAAGCGCAGCCCAAATTTGACAAGCTCAGCACTGACATGAAAAAGGGTTATGAGCTGGCCTATGCAAAGGCTGCGCCGCTGTATGACCGACAGCTCCGGGACTTAAAAGCCGCAGACTATCAACAGGTGATTGACCAGATGGTGGAAAAGGGACTCTCCCGCAGCTCCTGCGAAAAGCAGCGCACACTTTTCAGCCAGATCTGCGAGTGGGCAATGGCTCAGGACATCATAAACAAAAACTATGCCATGCTCTTGCAGCTCCCGGCGGCTACAGGCAAGGCAGAGCGCACCTTGACCGCTCAAGAGATAGAGCAAATAAGCAGCCGACAAGACGACCCGAAGCTTGGGCAGACAGCACAAATCGCAATGGTGCTGCTCTACACCGGTATGCGTATCGATGAGCTGCTCTCCATGCGCTGCGACGATGTGCATCTAAAAGAGCGGTATATGCAGGGCGGCGAAAAGACCGAGGCGGGCAAAAACCGCATTATCCCTATTTTGGACCCCATTTATAAAATCATTGCCTTTTGGATGCTTGACAGCGGCTGTGAGTGGCTGATACCGTCCAAAGCCGGTACAAAGCTGGACAAGCGCAACGTGGCTACAAAGTTTCGGGCCTTGATGCAGGAGTGCCACATAGAGGGGGTGCATCCGCATACGCTGCGCCACACGGCCAGCAGCAAGATGGTGGAGTGCGGCCTGGAAAAGACTGCCGTGCAAGCCATCTTGGGTCACAAAAATTTCTCCACCACGGCCAACAAGTACGTCTCCCACAATGACCCAGATTATCTGTTGCAGGAAATGCGAAAGATGAAGTATTGATTTGTTAGATTGTTTGTTAGATTGTCACGTTCATCCAGGAGATTTTAAGGCATTTTAAGCAAAAGAAAAACGCACGGACGATTTGTTTTTATCGTTCGTGCGTTTATTTTTGGAGCTGGTGACAGGGGTTGAACCTGCAACCCACTGATTACAAATCAGTTGCGCTGCCATTGCGCCACACCAGCGAGTATCGTTTGCACAGGGTACTCTAGTAGAATACCAGAAACCTCCCCGCTTGTCAATATCTTTGTCCGGCCCGCTGTCGGCCCATGCAGCGCTGTTTCAGGGCGTTTCGAGACATCCGCGAGGCGATTCACGCAGATACGGCCACATTATGGCCGGAATGTGATAGAATAAAACAAGCTTAATATTTATGCTTCTTTCACAAGTTCCTGCCGCTTCGTCTTGAACTTCTGTGCAAAACTCACATTTTTCAGAGGAGGTTTCTATGATCTCTTATCGCAAGCTTGCAATGCGCGTTCTGGGGCATCCGCTGCGGGTGCCGTTCCCCCGGCCTGCGTCCCACCGAGTGACGGCGCTGGCGCTGACAGCCGCAATGGTGGCCGGCATGGCCGCACCGGCGTATGCGGATACCTATTACATAGGCGATGGTGACATCACAGTCACCAAAGACAAAAGCGGCACCTATGTCAAGCACTCGGGAAATCCTACTGCTACAAAGGACAGCGACGGCAATATCATCATCAAGGGCGGCAAGCGCTCAGAGGATACCACCGCCTCCGGCGGCGGCTCTTCTGAAGGCGGCACCTCCGCAGCCTCTCCCGCCCAACCCAAGTTGGCCACGCCCCCATCAGAAGACAGCGACAGCGAAAACGAAGACATGGTCTACCTCGGCGCCCCCAAGGGCAACGTGTCTTCTGACGACGGCAACGAGGAAAACGAAAACCAGACCGGCGACACCACCGGCGGCGAGGAAAACAAGAACCAGCCTGACGACACTACCGGCGGCGAAGAAAGCAAGAACCAGCCTGACGACACTACCGGCGGCGAGGAAAACGAGACTGATCCCACGAAAAAGGACCAGACCGGCGGCAAGAACACCGGCGCGGGAAGCTCTGACCCTGAGAGCAAAGGCTCTGAGAGCGGCACCTCCGGCTCGGCGGGCGGCACTCCCACCACC
>OGIJ01000164.1_pt1 | contig 45409 bp, 37 predicted proteins | sample 1571741 | NCBI WGS metagenome assembly OGIJ01 (sample SAMEA2582034, study PRJEB24529) | metagenome | biome: Human gut stool | place: China | collected 2011 | reverse complement strand
ATGTTTAACGCAACGAAACACAATATTCGTCCATTTCACATTCATGTTTTCGTAAACATGTGAGACTGCAATATTTTGTTCATGACCCTAATTATAAAATTCAATCTGAAAATCCGTGCCACCACCCACAAGCGGCAGTTCATAACCTAACCTCCGGCTTAATATTTGAACACTGCCACTCCATAACCCGAAAGCGGATATGCAAACGAATACTCTCTTCCATCACACTCTGATTTCACTGCTTTATATGATACCGGTTTCTCGGTTCCTTCTCCGCCAAATTCAGCAGAATCACTGTCTAATACCAGCTTATACGTCTTTTTCTTCGGTACTCCGACACGGTAATCCGGGCGGGCAACCGGTGTAAAGTTACATACAAACAACATATTATTCTTGCCGTCTTTGCTCTTGCGGACAAAGCTGTAAATACTGCGGTCTGCATCATCTGCATTGATCCATTCAAATCCTGTCCAGCTGCTGTCTAATTCATAAAGGCATGGATTCTTCTGATAAAGATGAAGAAGCGCTTTTACCCAGTCCTGCATATGTTTATGATCCGGGTTTTCAAGCAGATACCAGTCTAACTCTCTTGCCTCGCTCCACTCCTGAAGCTGTGCGAACTCCTGTCCCATGAACAAAAGCTTTTTGCCAGGGTGACCAAGCATGAACGCATAGCCAACCATAAGATTCTGGAATTTGTCTCTGCCAAGTCCCGGCATCTTATTGAGCATGGAGCATTTTAAATGCACCACTTCGTCGTGCGACAATACGAGAATATAATGTTCACTCTCGTTGTAGCTCATGGCAAATGTCATTTTATGGTGGTTATTCTTTCTGAAATATGGATCTAACTTCATATAATCTAAGAAGTCATGCATCCAGCCCATATTCCACTTGTAACTAAAATTCAGTCCATCTTCTTCAACCGGTCCTGTCACTTTCGGCCATGCAGTGGATTCCTCTGCAATCACAACTGCTCCGTGGTTCCGTCCAAGGATCAGTGTGTTGATATGTTTGAAAAACTCGATTGCTTCGAGATTCTTGTTATCTCCATACTGGTTGCGCACCCACTGTCCTTCTTCTTTTCCGTAGTCCAGATATAACATGGAAGCAACCGCATCTACACGAAGTCCGTCAATATGATAGTGCTCCACCCACATTAACGCACTGCCGATCAGGAAATTCTTGACCTCATTTTTGCCATAGTCGAAAATCTTAGTTCCCCAGTCCGGATGCTCGCCTTTTCTCGGATCTGCATATTCGTACAGACAGGTTCCGTCAAATTCAGCCAGACCATGTGCATCTTTCGGGAAATGTGCCGGTACCCAGTCTAAGATCACGCCGATTTTATTCCTGTGGCACTCATTGATAAAATACGCAAAATCCTCAGGTTTTCCATAACGGGAGGTCGGTGCATAATAACCGGTTACCTGATATCCCCACGAACCGTCAAACGGATATTCTGAAATACCCATTAACTCGATATGTGTATATCCCATTTCTTTTACATATGGGATCAGATATGTTACAAGATCCCTGTAACTGTAAAATCCGTCGTCTTCCCTGCCCGGATGACGTTTCCATGAACCCGGATGAACTTCATAAATTGCCATTGGCTGTGCGTAAACATCCTCTTCCGCCTTGCGCTCTTCCATCCACTTGCTGTCTGTCCATTTGAAATGATCAATATCTGCAATTGCAGAAGCTGTTCCAGGTCGTAGTTCTGCGTAATTCGCATAAGGATCTGCTTTATACAGACGTTTTCCGTCTTTTGTCTCAATCAGATACTTATACAATTCCCCCTCTTTCACACCCGGAATAAACAGCTCAAAAATTCCCATTGTCTCCGGCTCTAAGCGCACCATCTCATTCACTGTCTCGTTCCAGCCATTAAAGGAACCGATCACAAAAACTCTCTGCGCATTCGGCGCCCACAAGTCGAAGAATACTCCCTTAACTCCTTTTACCTCTGCAAAATGTGCGCCCAGCTTCCGATAAATCTCGTAATGTGTCGCCTGACCGAACAGATAGCGGTCTAATTCCGTAAAATTTGCCATAAGCCTTACCCCTCTTTACTTCTATCTCTAAATCACAGCTTCTCTGTGATCTTTCTTCTTTAGTCGAAGTCTTTCTCCCGCAAAATGATGTAATCATCATCATCATATCTTCTGGATGTAATAATACTGAACGCCTTTTTCAGACCACCCTTTTCTGAATGAGCCACCGCTTTATCGACGATCTCTTTTACCTCTGTCAGCGTTGTCTCCCTGTCTGCATGCTCAATATTACTGATGCTGTTATATAAAGCCAGCACACCCATCTCGTCAATTGTGTAACCTAATTCATTTGCATAGGATTTTGCAAATGAAACTAACTCGTCGCTTGTAAAAATAGGAATATTGATCTTCTCGGAAAACTTCGCTGCAAACCCCTCATCTCTGGATAAAGCTTTCTGGATTCCATGCTTGGTATCTTCGATGATCACCAATACTCCGCTTCTATCCTGCTCTAATAACAGAGAGAGTTTTAACGCTGTCTCTTTGGATAAATCTCCGGCTTTTTCAATGATCAGACAGCCTCCTGCCACTTTTTTCAATAAGGCTGCGACGTCCTTCTGGTTTAAGGCAGATGCCTCGATCTTACCGATCTTGCCGTTTGGTTTTCCGGTTTCTTTCTGCAAAGCCTTGATCATGCTTGTGGCAAGTACCGTCTTACCGCTTCCGGAACCACCCTGAATGATCATATTTCCGGTTCCTGCTGTCGTTCCTTTTGTCAGGTGTAAGGATGCACCTGTGAGTGCCTGACAGAGCTGTTCTTCCATACCCTTGATCGGTACAAAATATGTAAAAATCTCTTTTAATTCTTTAGAAAGCTTGTTGATCGTATCCGGTGTCTCAAATGCCTCCGGCTCTGCGATCGTCGGAAGGACTTCTTCTTCCTTCTCCTCTTTTCCAAGGTCTAGATCAGCCGGCAGTTCGATTTCCGGTAATTCCTCTTTTTCTACGGATTCCTTTGCCATCTGGCGTGCTGTTTCTGCTAAGATTGCAGCTTCCACATCTTCTGCCGAAGTCTGTGTATCGCTGCTATCCTCCGCTGCAACTTTCGCATAATCAGCAAAAGCCTCCACCGTTCCCTCTGTCTGCTCTGCAAAAGAGGTTACTGTCTCCTGTGGCAGATTGGCATCTAGTTCTTCGAAGTCTTCTTCCTCCCAGTTGCTGTCGATATCGTCTAAGCCCTCTGGCATTGCGATCTCCGGAAGTTTCTCTTCTGTCATGAACTCCTGCACACCTGCCGCCACAATGTTCTCTGCCGCAGCATCTCCTACGTTTGTCATATAATCTCCAACCGGTGATGCTCCGACAGCGGCAAGCTGTTCATCCATCTGTGCATTTTCATCATTCAGACGGTCAATCTCCTGCTGCAGAATCTGGTTCATATTCGTAACCATTGCTACCGCATTGTCGTTTGGCTGACCATCCTTACTCAGATATTTCTGATCTAAAAGATCCTTTGGTGTCAAGCCGGAATCTAACATCGGAATGACATCTGCAAGGCGTCCCATCAGTTCTTCTGCTTCCTGAAGTGCTCTCGCCTTCGCAGACTCTAACTTTCTCTGCTCTGCTTCCTGAAGTGCTGCCTCTGCGGCACGCTTGGTCTTCTCCCAGTCTGCTAACACATCCTCAATGCTCATCTGTCCGGATACCTGCGGCTCTGCCACTCTGCCTCCCTGCATATAAAGGCTCATCTGTCCATCCTCATCCACTAACATCTCTTGAAAATTGGATTTTAAGGAATTGTCAATCTCCTCATCCGTTTCTATATGCTGGTAAATTTCTTCTTCCTGCGGCACTTCCTCTTTCTCGGATGGAATCTGGAGGTACGGGATATCCTCTACCAGTTTCTTGATGTTATCCATTGTATCATTGACTGCCTCTTTTTCTGTGGCATTCATGATCTCCTGCATGCTTTTTTGTAATTCTTCCTGCAGATTCTGTGTATTAAAACGTTCTGCGGACATCTTCACATCTTTGATCTGTACCGGTTCCGGCACGATCTCACCGGATTCTAACTGGTCTTCCGGTCTCACTTCCACAACGCCGTCATGTCTCTGACGGAATGTGCGGTACTTGTCTTCCTGCTGTTTCGTCAGTGGCTGGTATAGCATCTTTAATTCTAATGCGCGCTCCACATATGGGCCTTCCCCAAACCATAAGATCAGCTCATCGCATGCCTCGATACATTTCTCGCTCATTCCTGCTTTGTGATACAGGTATGCAAGTTCATAAGCCCATTCCTCAGAATATTCCTGTTCTTTCAATTCTTCCAGAATGCCAATAAGGGTGCCGATATCTGCACCCTGCGCTTTGCTTATCTCATATTTTAAAACGTATTTTAAATTATCATGCGGCGCGATCTCCACGAACTCCTGATAATACTCTTTTGCTTCATCAAAGCTCTTTGTCTTGATCGCCACCTCAGCAAGACGGTATATGATCATTCTGCCGATTGGCGACTTGTCATAAGCCGTCAGCAGAACGTCCTTGCTCTCATCATAACGCCCTACTTTTTCATAGATTTCCCCTACTTTTACCAGAGCATTGATATTCTTTATCTTACGCCAGTTGATCGTATCTGCAATCTCAGCCGCGTCTTCGTATTTTCCTTCGGCTGTGAGAGATTTCATCTGATCCAGCTTTAATTTGTATTCATATTTATCCAATTCTGCCACCTCAAACTGTGCATTTTTGCGTATGCTACGGCACTTATTTTTGTACCTTTTCGCTTTGTCTATGTTAACCTTAAGTTTATCATAGGCACAAATAGATGTCAAAAATTATCATGCTTTCCCTGCCGGTTTTTCATCCTCTTTTTTGTTTTCTTTTTCCACTTCATAAACAGGCTGATTTGTATGCTTGTCAATGCGTTCAAGGTTTACATAATCTATCTCTGTTTCCGGAATACCACGTTTTTTCAAAAAGTAGGTGACAACTTTTGAAACAATGTAATAAATGACTGCCATGATCGGCACACCGAGCAGCATTCCCGGGAATCCCCATAAACCACCGAATACCAGAATCGCAAACACAACCCAGAAAGAAGAAAGTCCGGTCGAATCACCTAAAATCTTCGGTCCGATGATATTTCCGTCCACCTGCTGTAAAATAATGACAAAAATAAGGAAATACAATCCCTGTATCGGATTCTGCAGCACGATAATGATAAAAGAAGGAATCGCACCGATAAATGGTCCAAAAAATGGAATGATATTGGTCACTCCGATGATCACTGCAACCAGCATGGTATCCGGCATTTTCATAATAGCGAGCACAATATATGCGATCACGCCGATGATAGCCGAATCAAGGATTTTTCCACTGATAAATCCACCAAAGATCTCATTGCTCTTTCTTACTGTCTCAACAACAACGTTGGCTCTGACCGGTTTAAACACTGCATATATGATCTTCTTAGCCTGTCCTGCAAACTTCTCCTGACTTGCCATTACATACACGGAAATGATCAGTCCGACTAAAATATTGATCACAAACTTCACTCCGGTGATCACTCCACTGGTAATAGAAGAAATGTAAATCTCTGCCTGTGGAAGCAAGGTGTTTTTCATCCAGTTTTCGAAGAAATTGCTTGCCTGTGTGATCAGTTGCTCTGCAATATCTGCAATCTGGCTGTCGCCTTTTGCAAAATCATTGATCCAGTCGATGAGTGACCGTACTTCTGCCGGAAGTGTTGTAATAATGCTCTGGATACTCTGGTTGATTGACGGCACGATTGCCGCAATAAGCAGTACAACAATGAGCACTAAAAATAATAATGCGCCCGCGATTGCAAGTCCTCTGGATACACTTTTTGCCTTCTTCTCACTCTTCATCTTCTTACGAAGCAGTGAAAACAGCTTTCCATCTATGAGCTTCATCAGTGGATTCAGGAGATACGCCACGGCCAGACCAATAATGATCGGCTGTAAAATGTAAGTCAGTTTCTTCCAGAAATCTGCGAACCCATTGTAACGGTATATGATAAAGAAAAATAGAATACAGCAACAGAACGTAATAAAAATAGCTAACGCTATAATTGTGATCTGTTTCAAATGAAATTCATCTGCTTTTTTTGTCTTTGGTGTCTGTGTCTGCTCGTTTTGTTTTTGTTCTTCCACCTTGTGATCTCCTTTTTGCCTGCTTGAAGTCTGCTTTTTTGCCAGCACATTTTATGCTTCCAGAATACAAATTCATGCTTTTATATGTTTATTTTAACGCAAAAACAGAGAACTGTCACTAAGCAGTCCTCCGTTTTTATTATCTTTTTAGAATTTAAAATTAACCTCTGTAATAATTGATCAGACAGCCCTTTAAAATAATCTCGCGCTCATCATCTGTAAGTGCGTCCATATGCAGACTGAATGGTTTCAGTTCGCCGTCCTTTACTGCATAAGCCTGAATCTCTGACTGTTTTTCCTCGATTGCTTTCCGGATCTCCGGGATGAAAAGGTAATCCAGGTTCTGGAATGGAAGATCACCCTTCTCAATAATGAATGGTAACATTCCCCAGTTGATCAGGTTCGAACGATAACGCTTGGTTGCATACTCATTTGCGATATTTGCCCAGCCGCCAAGTACCTTCTGGCAGGAAGCAGCCTGTTCTCTTGCGGAACCGTCGCCCGGTTTTACTGCAAAAATCGTGCTTCCGAAACCTGCGTAACCTTTCTCTTTTCTCGCTTTCTCACCGAAATCAGGATAAACGGTCTTGATCGTATCGATTACTGCCTGTAATTCCGGTACTGCCTCTACCGGACACTCTCCGGCTTCCACTGCTTTCTCTGCTTTCTGGATCTCTTTTGCACGTCCCACATAAAGCGGATCTTTTCTGGAAAGTGCAAACTCTGCAAGTCCAAGCGGATTGGAACGGAAGGATGATGTCTCACCGGACGGGATCAGTTCATCTGTTGTCGTTACCGGATCGTGGATCTCGGAAACAACCTTTAATACCATGTGCTCTGGCAATGCGCTCATTTTTGGCCAGTCCTTAATGTTTGGTCCAAACTGGATCCCAACACTTGAATCTGCCACGCCCTTGCTGTCAAAGACACGGTTCTCGTAGATCTTCTTATCGAAGAAATATTTTGGTTTTGTATAATCAACGTCTAAGTCTGTAGCAGCGGTCAGATATCCTTTGTTTGCTGCGGTAGCTGCGATAGATCTCGCATCCATAAGTGCCACCGATGCAACCTGTCCTTTCTGAACCTTGGAACCTTCTCTGTTCGGGAAGTTTCTTGTGGAGTGGCGGATGGAGAATGCATTGTTTGCCGGTGTATCTCCTGCACCAAAGCATGGTCCGCAGAACGCTGTTTTGACGATCGCACCTGTCTCCATAAGACTTGCCACTGCACCATTTTTTACAAGTTCCATATAAATCGGTGTACTTGCCGGATATACGCTTAAGGTAAATTCATCCGGTCCGATGCTTGCACCCTTTAAGATATCTGCTGCATCACAGATGTTCTCAAATCCACCGCCGGCACAGCCTGCGATAATTCCCTGATCTACATAAAGCTTTCCGTTTCTTACTTTACTCTTTAAATCTAACTTGACTGCTCCGTCAAAGCTGACCTCTGCACGTTTTTCACAGTCATCTAAAATATCCATTAAGTTCGCATTCAGTTCTTCGATCGTGTAGGTGTTGCTTGGGTGGAACGGCATTGCGATCATTGGTTTGATCTGGCTAAGGTCAATCTCGATCATTCCGTCATAGTAAGCAACATCCCCCGGATTCAGCTCTTTGTAAGCCTCTGGTCTTCCGTGGATTGCATAGAAATCCTGTACTTTTGCATCGGTTCTCCAGATTGAAGACAAGCAGGTTGTCTCTGTTGTCATAACATCCACGCCGATACGGAAATCAACGCTTAAGTTCGATACGCCCGGTCCGACAAACTCCATGACTTTATTCTTCACGTAGCCTTTATCGAATACCTCTCCGATAATGGCAAGCGCAACGTCCTGAGGACCTACGCCCTTCTGTGGTGTACCGGTCAGATAAACACCGACAACGCCCGGCATATCAATATCATATGTCTTATTTAATAGCTGTTTTACAAGCTCCGGTCCGCCTTCGCCGACTGCCATGGTTCCTAATGCACCGTAACGGGTATGGGAATCAGAACCTAAGATCATGGCTCCGCTCTCAGCTAGCATCTCTCTTGCAAACTGGTGGATGACTGCCTGATGTGGTGGAACGTAAACTCCGCCATACTTTTTCGCACAGGTAAGTCCAAACATGTGGTCATCCTCGTTGATCGTACCGCCGACTGCACATAAACTATTGTGGCAGTTTGTCAGAACATACGGCATCGGAAAACGCTCTAAGCCGGATGCTCTTGCTGTCTGGATAATTCCTACAAATGTAATATCATGAGAAGTAAGCTTGTCAAATCTTACCTGAAGCTTGTCCATATTTCCTGAAGTATTATGTTTTTTCAAAATACCATAAGCGATCGTATTTCCGGCTGCCTGTTCTTTCGTAACAGCTTTTCCGGTCTTCTGCTGTACTTCGGCTGCATCTGTCATAATCTCTTGTCCGTTTACAAGGTAAACGCCGCTATCATATAATTTCATACGTTCCTCCATCCCAGTCTCCAGCAATGCGTTCTGCATCTGCCTTTTCTGCGCACTTTTATATGAATTATAAAGATAGTCCATGTAAAAATCAAGGCTTTCATACACTAATTTAATAAATCAATTATTTATCCCTTGAACCAGGTTTCCTATTACATAAAAAAGAACTCCTGGAATCCCAAAAGTTCTTTCTCTTCTAAATGATCGTTTTCAATCCGGCAAGTGTGTCAAATTTTGCATACAAAAGCTTTGCTGTCTCCTCGTCCGGCTCCGTCAGATCCGGCACCATTACAACAGACAGTCCGGCGCGGTATGCGGATAAAATCCCATTCGGCGAATCCTCAACTGCAATGCAGTCCTTGGGTCTCTCGTGGATCTGCTCACATGCATAAAGATACACATCCGGCTCCGGTTTTCCGTTTTTTACAGTTGTTGCACTCACGGTCTGATCAAATTTATCGTAAATCCCGATCTGCGTCAGGTATTGTCTGGTGCGCTCCGGATCGGTCGCTGTCGCAACTGCCGTTTTGATCTTTTTTGCGCGGAGATAATCTAAGATCTCATCCACGCCCGGTTTTTTCTCGATCCCATTTTTCTCGATATGCTCTTTCATGAGCTGTTTCCGTCTCGCCCGGATTGCCTCATAGTCAAAGTCCGGTCCGAATATATTCTGCAGATAAGGACCTGCAAACTTTGAAGCCAGACTGCGGATTGCGAGTCCGTGCTCCCTTGTCACCGCAAACCCTGCTTCCCTTGCCGCCTGCTGCCAGTAAACATTCAGCCATTTTTCCGTATCGATCAGTACACCGTCCATATCAAAAATTACTGCTTTTATCATTCTTCGTCCGTCTGCTCCCCTGGTTCTAACTCTTCAATCTCATATTCTGTCTCGTCTGCCGCATCTGTCTGTTCTATCGCCTTGCTGTTCTCATCTGCATACTGTGGAAAAGTGATCGCAGCCTTAAACAAATCACCGTCCACTGTAATATCGAATGTTCCGCCCATTAAGACTGTCAGGCTCTTTGCGATAGAAAGTCCAAGACCGCTTCCCTCTGTCGTTCTCGACGAGTCTCCGCGGATAAAACGTTCGGTCAGATCTCCTGCGTTGCTGTTTTCCCTTGCAAGCGACCGCTCCGATACATTCTTAATGGAAAAAATGACTTTTTCCTCCGCATACGCAATGTCGACATACACACGCGTCTTTTCAAGTGCATACTTTGCAACATTATTGTAAAGGTTTTCAATGACACGGTAAAGCTGTCTGCCGTCCGCACGGATCAGCACTGCGGTCTTCGGCAGCTTAGTTACGATCGTAAGCTCTTTCTGCTCAAATTTCTCATTGAACTCTCCACTTGTCTGGTAAACAAGTTCCACAAGGTCAATGACCTGCATATCCAGTTTTACATTGCCGGAGCTGATCTTCGAAGCCTCCACAAGATCGGATGTCAGTTGTTTTAACCGCTGTGACTTTTCATCTAAAATCTTAATATATCCCTGCACACGCTCATTGTCGATTTTTTCCAGTTTGATAAGGTTTACATAATTAATAATCGATGTCAGTGGTGTTTTAATATCGTGTGATACATTCGTGATAAGGTCTGCCTTCATGCGCTCATTTTTCGTGCTGTCGTCCACCGCATGCAAAAGTCCCTCTCCAATATTATTGATTGCTTCCGCAAGGCTTCTCTCTTCCCCGTGCAATTCTTCCAGATCGATCTTCTCTGAGAGCGCCCCGTCACGGATTTTCTCAACTCCCTGCCGGATTTGGTACTGTTCCACTGTTTTTCGCAGGATCATATAACATTCCCATGCAGAAAATAAAAGCAGTAACAATAACGCGATCACATTCTGGTAATAAAAGGCTCCTACCGCCAGAATAAAGCAGACTGCCATATGCCCGGCAAACAACAGGATCACACGCACCGTTGTCTTTCTCTTGGCAAATACTTTGCGGACTCCTCTTTCCAGCCAGCACGCAAGGCTTGTCTCCCAGAGCATTTCCGCCTTCATCCTGCGCACCATGCTCAGGTAAAAAACAAGGAACAATCCGTCAATCACAAGGCTCACCGTTCCGGACGCCACGATAATGCCGTAAACTGCCCACTCATCGCTGTTTACTTTTGCGATCAGTATCACAAATTCAACCATTACAAAAATAAACGCAGCCACTAAAATCTCCGTCTTGATCTTGTCGATCGGGTTTAAATGGATCTGGCTCTCGCCTGTGCGCCGTCCTGTTGCAAGCGTCAGATATACCAGTGAGATGATCCAGCCCATGAGACTGACCAGTCCGCTGAAAATGCACACTTTGATCCACGGATGAAGCTGCTGGTATTCCTGGGATGCCTCATAAATATCATCCACCGCAGACAGCTCTGTATCAATTCCGATGATCAGCGTCATGTCCTCTGCCGGCCAGTTCATCTGATTGCCGCCACCGAAAAAGTAATCCGCCATACCATTAATATCCGTGCCAAACTCTTTATCCACAAGATTATAAATGAGATAATTTCCCATGGTCTTTGCTTCCATGAGCACGGCTTCCACATCAAATTCCTGTCCGTCCTCGGTATCCGGCTGGTTTGTGTACCACGCCTCGCCGATCCTGTACCAGTAACAGAAATTGCTGTCATCATTTTTAAATTCATTCGTGTACTGCAGATAACGTTTGTTTTCCTCCGAAGTTCTGTCTTCCCCCTTGATCAGCAGGCGCAGATAATCGCTTAAATCATTGCATTTGTTCTCAATACACTTTGTATAATAACCGGAATCCAAAAACTCCTCTGTTCCGATGTCCGACAGTTCAAAAATATTTTTGCTCAACATGGACGCCAGCAGAAAAACGGAGATTGTCAGAACTACCGTAAAAAACAGATGTAAAATAAGTCCTGTCAGTTTTGTTCCGTAGGAATAAGGATGATTTTCCATATCGTTCTCCTTACTTGTAAAACATTAATTCTTATCAATCTTATAGCCTACGCCCCAGACAACTTTCAGATACCGCGGCTCTTTCGGATTGATCTCGATCTTCTCACGGATATGACGGATATGTACGGCAACCGTATTGTCCGCGCCAATCGCATCCTCATTCCAGATACTCTCATAGATCTGGTTAATGGAAAAAACTTTTCCCTGATTCTTCACCAGAAGCAACAAAATGTTGTATTCGATCGGTGTAAGCTTTACCACCTCGCCGTCCACCGTCACTTCTTTCAGATCATCATTGATGCTCAAACCGCCCACTGTATAAACACTGTCGCCGGACTCTGTTGCATTCCCAAGCTGTGTGTAGCGGCGAAGCTGGGATTTTACCCGCGCAACAAGCTCTAACGGATTGAACGGTTTCTCCACGTAATCATCTGCACCGATATTAAGCCCTAAGATTTTATCGGAGTCCTCTGTCTTTGCGGATAAAATAATGATCGGGATACTGCTGTTCTCGCGGATTTTCAAAGTCGCGCGGATTCCGTCTAACTTCGGCATCATAACATCCATGATCAGAAGATGTACTTCGTTGTTCTTTAAGATTTCAAGTGCTTCCTCTCCGTCATACGCCTTTAATACATGAAACCCTTCCTGCTGTAAATAGATCTCGATCGCTTCCACAATTTCTTTATCATCGTCACATACTAAAATAGTCTGCATGTTCTATCCTCCCAATATTTTTCTTTCAACAGCCTGTCTCCCGTTTTACGGACAAACCTGTCCATTGCCACAAACATGAATAAAATAAAACTGTCCGACCGTTATCTCAGTCTGAACAGTTTTATTTTATCAGTAAAAAAAGTATTTTTATAGTAGTGAAATCTTAATTGTGTCTTAATTTCTGTTTTTCTAGCAGATCTCAGCACCGCTTGGCATTTTCTTCTCCGGAACCATTAATGCAAGTTCACCGTTCTCATCCTCTGCGCAGAGCAGCATTCCCTCTGATACGACTCCTGCGAGTTTTGCCGGTTTTAAGTTCACTAATACCATGACTTTTTTGCCGACCATTTCTTCCGGTGTGTAATGTTTGCGGATACCGGAAACGATCTGTTTTACCTGGCTTCCGATTTTTACCTGGGAGCAGAGTAATTTCTTTGATTTTGGAACGGCTTCACAGGCAATGATCTCACCTACCTGGAACTGCATTTTCATAAAATCATCATACTCGATTTCTTCTTTTGGTTCAATATCGATCACGGATTCTCCTGCTTCTTCTATTTCCCCGGTTTCGCCTGCAAGCTTCTTCTGCTCTGCTTCAAATTCAGCTTTCTGTGCTGCTTTGATCTCTTCCACTTTCGGCATAACCTCTTTTGCATCCAGACGGGCAAATAAGATTTCCGGTGTATCTGTCACTTTGTTTCCGCTCTCATATAAACCGAACTTGTCTAAATCATCATAAGCACGAAGTGTAGTATTTAACTGTTTTACGATTTTCTCTGCTGTTTCCGGCAGGAAGCTGTGCAGTAAGCCTGCACCGATCGTAATGGATTCTGTCAGGTTGTATAACACTTCTGCAAGACGGTCATGGTCTGCCTCGTCTTTTGCAAGTACCCATGGAGTTGTCTCATCAATGTATTTGTTGCAGCGGCGGAACAGATCGAATACGACTGTGATTGCGTCTGCCACACGCAGTTTGTCCATTTTCTCCTGTACTTTATCTCTGGTTGCTGTTACAACTGCTTTTAAGTCGTCATCGACTTCTGCTGTCACACCTGTTTTTCTTACCACACCTTCAAAATATTTGTTGCTCATGGAAATGGTTCTGTTTACCAGATTTCCTAAAATGTTGGCAAGGTCAGAGTTTAATCTCTCAATGACTAATTCCCATGTGATGACACCGTCATTTTCAAATGGCATCTCATGAAGTACGAAGTAACGTGTTGCATCCACGCCGAACAGTTTTACCATATCGTCTGCATAGATCACGTTTCCTTTTGACTTACTCATTTTGTCACCGCCTTGTAACAACCATGGATGACCAAATACCTGTTTTGGCAATGGCAGATCTAATGCCATTAAGAAGATCGGCCAGTAAATGGTATGGAAACGAACGATGTCTTTTCCGATCAGATGTAAGTCTGCCGGCCAGTTTTTCTTGAACAGGTCAGAAGATCCGTCCGGATCATAACCAATCTTGGTGATGTAGTTGGTCAATGCATCCAGCCATACATATACTACATGTTTCGGATCAAAATCTACCGGAATCCCCCAGCTAAAGGATGTTCTGGATACGCATAAATCCTGTAAGCCCGGAAGCAGGAAGTTATTCATCATCTCATTTTTACGGGATACCGGCTGGATAAATTCAGGGTGTGTGTTGATGTAGTCGATCAGACGGTCTGCGTATTTGCTCATTTTAAAGAAGTACGCTTCCTCTTTTGCTGGTTTTACTTCACGTCCACAGTCCGGACATTTTCCGTCTACAAGCTGTGATTCAGTCCAGAAAGATTCACATGGTGTACAGTAAAGTCCTTCGTAAGCTCCCTTGTAGATGTCTCCCTGATCGTATAATTTTTTGAATATCTTCTTAACGCATTTCTCATGGTCTTCATCAGTCGTGCGGACAAAGTTGTCGTAGGAAGTATTCATCAGATCCCAGATCGCTTTTACCTCTCCTGCCACGTTATCTACATATTCCTTTGGAGTGATTCCTGCTGCTTCTGCTTTCTCCTGAATTTTCTGACCATGCTCGTCTGTTCCAGTCTGGAAATAAACGTCATAGCCTTCTGCTCTTTTGTATCTGGCGATCGCATCTGCAAGTACGATCTCGTAAGTGTTTCCGATGTGCGGTTTGCCGGATGTGTAGGCAATCGCTGTTGTCATGTAGTATTTTCCTTTATTGCTCATTTTTCTACCTCTTTCTTTAATTATCTTTATTACAGTTCACATGCGCAATAAGTGGACTGTAATAAAAAAACCGCCCTCTGATTACCCAGAAGACGGGTTGTTCCCGTGTTACCACTTCAATTCATCTGTATCTCACAATACAGACCTCAGCATGTCTCTGACCGTACTCTGTCCTCTGGCACACTCTCTGCCAGTCCATTTTCTGTCTCTGTCAAAAACATCTCCGCTGTAACAGGCGGTCCCGTCAGAACTTATCACATGCGACTTTTTTGCATCCGTTCAGCCCTGCCACTCCAAAGCCATGTTCCATGAAGCTTTCCTCATTCCCTCGCACCATGAGCTTTTGCCTGTTATCCTGCACCATGTCTGGCACTCTCTTATCAAAAGCTCCCGGAAACCTCTCTGCTAAGACCATCTGCACAGATGTTCTGTTGAGTTCCATTTCATGTACTCTCTTTTTCATTGTGTTTGATATTAAAATTATCGTATGCATTATCACGTCCTGTTGCATCAGACGCTGAATGCCTATCACATAAAATAGCACGGAAACACTGAAAAGTCAATGAATACATTGGTTTTTCGCTGTTTCCGTGCTATTGCATTCCATTTTACATTTTCTGCGCATCGTTTATCTGTAAACGAATGATATGCATTTCTTTATTCGTCGAATTTCTCATTATCGACAACATCACCTGTAAAATGCTCCGGTTCTTCCATCTTGGTTCCACAGCTGCTGCAGAAGGTTGCTCCCTGTGGCATTCTTGCTCCACAGTTCGGACATTGTGCCGCACCCTGAAGATTTAAGATCTCTGCTTTCATGCGCTCAATCTCTGCCAGTGCTTCTTTGATCACTTTGAACTGTTCATTTTCAGCATTTTCCTCATCATCTTTGTGTGCATCAAAATAGGTACGTCCCAGTTCTGCGTACTGTTTTTCCACATAATCCTCTTTGGACTTTACGTCTAATTTTAACTTGGCGATCCCGGATACTTCCTTTGCTTTCTGGGATACATCTTTTCCCGCTGATACCAATGACTCTTTCATCTCATCAAAAAATGACATAATGACTACCTCCGTCCGTATATAATATCTTTCCATTTCGTGCTTTGTATTATACGCTTTTTCCACGGTGTACACAATATGGGGACGACATAATGCCTGAATTGTATTCGCCTGTTTTCACTCATGAATTATCGATCACATATCTCTCAAAAAGCGGCAGTGTAAAAAGACAAACAATTTACCGCATGCAGATATATACCATATAAACCGCATACATAAAAAGCATGATAATGCCTTCTGTGCGGTTGATTTTTCTGGATGTCCATGCAAATCCCCAGACAACCACACTCATGATGATCAGGATGATAATATCAATGATATTCTCCATGAGGAATGCGATCGGGCTGATCGCTGCTGCGACACCGAGGATTAATAAGATATTGAAAATGTTAGAACCGATCACATTTCCGAGTGCCATATCCACCTCATCTTTTCTTGCTGCCACGATAGAAGTCACTAATTCCGGAATGCTGGTTCCGAGTGCCACGATCGTAAGACCGATCAGTGTCTGGCTTAAGCCAAATCCGGCTGCGATCGCAGATGCGCCATCGACTACAAAGTCACCGCCGAACTTTATTGCAATCATTCCACCAATAATAAAAACTATGCATTTCCACATCGGAAGGATTTTGATTTCTTCCTCGGCAAGTGCTTCCTCTTCTGCTTCCAGTTTATCACCAGATGTTCTTGCTTTTTTCGCAGACTGTATCATCCAGAACAGGTATACGGCAAAAATCACAAGCAGGATCACACCATCCACACGACCTAATGACATTCCAAAATATCCCATAACTACAAGCAACCCGGCACAGAGAATCGAAAACGGAAACTCTTTCATCAATGTATTCTTTTCAATTGCAAGTGGTGCAAACAGTGCACAGGCACCACAGACTACCATCAGATTAAAAATATTGGATCCTGCCACATTGCTGACTGCAAGTGTATTATTTCCTGCCATGGATGCGGTAACACTGACTGCAAGCTCCGGCAGGCTTGTTCCCATTGCCACGATCGTCATACCGATGATCAAGGATGGAACCTTAAACTTTTTCGCCACGGAGGAACTTCCCTCTACGAAATAATCTGCTCCCTTGATGAGCAATACAAATCCGATCACTAAAATAACTGCTGACTTTAAAATCTCCATGTTTCTCTCCTCTTTTCTTTATAATACAAGAATTCCCAAGTGTTCGAGCAGAATTTTCAAACCGATGAGGATTAAAATAATACCTCCGGCGATCTCTGCTTTTTTCTGATATTTGCTTCCGAACATATTCCCGACAACAACACCGACAATGGATAGGACAAAGGTTGTCAGTCCAATGATCGTAATGGATTCCACGATCGGATAATTTAAAAATGCAAACGTGATTCCAACTGCCAGCGCATCAATACTGGTTGCGATTGCAAGAAGGAACATTTCCTTTAGATCAAGAGGTGGATCCAGTTCCTTCACGGTTTCATCTTCTTCCAGTCTGAATCCTTCGACCACCATTTTACCACCAATGAGTGCCAGTAAAATGAATGCGATCCAATGGTCAATATTGGTAATGTAACTTTCAAACTGTGTTCCGAGTGCCCAGCCGATGAATGGCATGAGCGCCTGAAATCCTCCGAAAAATAATCCTATTACCAATGCTTGTTTTTTGTTTACCTTGCGCATGGCAAGACCCTTACAGACCGAAACTGCAAATGCGTCCATGGATAATCCAACTCCAATCAGTAGTAACTCAATTATGAATGCCATAATTTTCTCCTTTTCTCAGTCGCATAAAAAGATAAATAAAAAGAGACTCCACGTATACCTGCCGGTATAGTATTACCGGAATAGGCATACATGAGTCTCATTCTTTAAGATTTGCCAGGTTATAAAACCGGGTTTGTTGACAAATCACGTCTCCACGCGAACTACTCCCTCACGGAATTTATTCTTTTGTATGGAAAAACTATATTTTCCAACTACTGTTGTACAAATATATAGCATAAATTGGGGTTTGTCAACGTGTTTTGAGAATTTTTATCGGGTTTTCTGTTTTTACTCTGATGCAAAAAAGTTTTCTCTTCGACCATTCAAAACAACTTTTCTTTTTCTTCACCATGCAGCGTTACCTTCTAACCTAACAGCTCCATGATCTCCTCTTTCGTGAATACCACGGAATCCATGCCTTCGCCTTCTAGCACCTGCTCGGCAAGCTTTTTCTTTTTCTCCTGGATATCAATGATTTTCTCCTCGATTGTTCCCTGTGATACCAGCTTGTAAACCGTCACGACATTCTTCTGCCCGATACGGTGTGCGCGGTCAGTTGCCTGATTCTGCACGGCAACGTTCCACCATGGGTCGTAGTGGATGACAATGTCTGCTGCTGTGAGGTTCAATCCGGTGCCTCCTGCTTTTAAGGAGATACAGAACACCGGAACATCGTCTTTGTTGAAGCTCTCTACCATCTGCATACGTTTTTCCTTATTGACAGAGCCGGTAAGCATGTAGTAATCGATGCCAAGCTTTGTAAGCTGTTCTGCCAGCCGGTCTAACATGGTCGTAAACTGGGAAAATAACAATACTTTGTGACCACCATTTACCGCATTCTCGATCAGATCCATACACATCTGCACTTTGGCAGATTCACCCTTATAATCCTCGAATAAAAGTGCCGGATCACAGCAGAGCTGACGCAGTTTTGTGAGTTCTGCAAGAATCTGGATCTTGTTGGACTTAAACTCTGCCTCGCTCTTGCCGTCCAACATCTCTTTCATCTGCTGCACATGCGCATCATAAAGGGCAAGCTGCTCGCCTTCCATTTTCGCATATATGTTTTCTTCAAGTTTTTCCGGAAGATCTTTTAAAACGTCTCCTTTTAACCGGCGCAGGATAAACGGACGGATCATGCGCTGTAAACGTTCCATTTTATTCTCATCTTTGTTGACTGCGATCGGTGTCTCGATCTCTTCCCGGAACTTCTGGTAAGTATATAAAAATCCCGGCATCAGATAATCAAAAATACTCCACAGTTCGCTCAGCCGGTTCTCGATCGGTGTACCAGTCAATGCCAGCTTAAATGCTGCCGTGATTTTTTTGACGCCTTTTGCTGCCTGTGTTCCGGCATTTTTAATATACTGTGCCTCGTCGATGACCTGCACAGCAAAAACAATGTTTTTATAATACTCTACATCACGTTTCAAAAGATCGTAGGACGTGATCAGAATTTGTCCGTCATTTGTGTGACGGATGATGTCTTTTCGCTCCGGTGCACTTCCTGTGATCGTCACCGTCTCTAACTCCGGCGCAAAACGCTCGATTTCTTTCTGCCAGTTATAAACTAAGGAAGCCGGACATACGATGAGTGAGCGGCGGCGCTCTTTTTCCCCGGAATCATAGTCCTGTTTCTCTGCGAGAAGAAGACTGATGACCTGAAGTGTTTTTCCAAGTCCCATATCGTCTGCAAGGATTCCTCCAAAACCGTTCTCACGCAGAGTTTTCAGCCAGAGAAAACCATTCTTCTGATAGTTTCTCATCACATTTTTCAGAGAATCCACCACTTCGTAATCGCTGTCCTCAATGGTCTTCATGTTGCGAACCATGCCCTTGAACTCTTTATTTTTCTCGATCGACAATAACTGGTTATTCTTTAACGCTGCGTCCAAATACATGGCACGGTATTTCGGGATCACAACGGTTCCTTTTTTCAAACTTGCCTCGGTAAGCTGTAAGTCCTCACTAACTTCTGCAAGTGCACTAATCCCATCCTCTTTGATATCTAAGAAGTCACCATTTTTCAAACGGATGTATTTTTTCTTTCTGTCATATTTGGAAAGCAGATACGCCAGTTCCTCGGAGGACATCTCGTCGGAATGAATTTTTAATTCCAGAAGATCGCTCTTTAAGGAAACACCCACCGATACACTCGGCGCATTGACCACTTTCATATTGCGGAACTTGTCCGACGTATAGATTGCCATAAAATGGCTCAACCGCTGCAATCCGCCTGCCACTAACTGATAGAGCAGATCTTCGTCTTTTGCAATGACAAAAAATGTCTTTGAATGGTCATATTCATTGAAATATGGCTCCACAAGGCTCTTGATGCGCAGCTCCTCCGACAGATCTCGCACCTCGCCCGGCTCTACTTTGGCAAGCACATTGTACTTATTATCCCCATAGACTGCGACCAGCTTCGCACCGACAACATCCATTGCCTGACGGTCTAAGTACAGCTCAAATTCAGGCTTCGGCGGAACGTAAAGTGCCTCGTCGAATCCCTCTGAGATCACATCAAAGCTGTCACGCACCATCGGAAGAAGATCCCTACAGAACATCGCAAGCTCCTCCGCCGCAATGTAGCAGTCTCCCCCTACCTGACGGTGTAAAAACTGGAAGAAATCCGATACTTTTCCTTTTAAGGAAGGCTCGCCCAGGAAAATCTCGCCGTCCTCATAAAAGTAGTAATACTTCTCGCCCTCGATCATCGGCAGATCTTCCATATATAAAAACGCACCTGTGCTTCCGCCCTTTAACGTGAGCTTTGGCTTGCGCTTTGTTCCATTGTAAATATAGCTTTCATTCATATCGTAACCGATCGTCGCATGAAAAGGTGTTCCCTTCACAGCTTCCAGGAAACGATCGATTCCGACACCGTCTAACTCCATTGTACGCTCATAGCCGCCGGTGTAGGCATAGTATGCATGGAACTTGCTCTGGCGCTTTTTATCATCATCCTGCTGCTGCATAAAACGGATCAGGCGCTTTGCATCCTCCGAAAATGCCTCCATATGATGATAAAAATCCAGTTTTTTTCCATAATGCACTTTTTCATTGACATGAACGGAATGTAAAAACGCAGAAATATTTTTCAACACATACTTTGTCTCCATTCCGATCTTAAATTCCAGTCTTGCATAGCCGTAATCCATCTCAAAGTAAGGTTCTAACTCGACCTTGCCGTAAATGGTCTCCGGCAGCATATATTTGGATGTTGCACGCATGGAATACTGGCTCAGCAGATTTTTCAACGGTGCCGCCGTCTCCAGTTTTCCCACCGGACGTTTCCCCTCCTCCGGTGTCTCTGTGCTCTGACCTCTCTTTAATTTGAGAATCTCAATTGGAGTTCTCTTGTTTACATAATTCAAAAGCATTGCAACACAATGCTTGCACATTCCCTCATAATTATAAAAAGCCTCACATCCACAATTGCAGTTCGTCACATCCCCGAACTCCTCGTCGATAGTGGCTGTCACTTCATAATACTCCTGATTGATTCCACGAACTTTTGCCCTGACATCTGCCACTGGCAGCTCATCCACTAAATACAACTCATAGGAAAAATCAAAAACCCCCGCCGTCTCATACAGCTCTTTCCCTCTCCGGTACGCCGCCGGATATACTGTCTCTTTAATGTCTGATACGGAAAACATATTACTACTTACTCTGTCCTTTCATTTTCATTCGTACTGTCGTTATGACTGTCTTTCTATAATAACACAAAAATAGAAAAGACAGCTAGAGTTTTTTCTTTGAATTTTAATTTTCACGTTTTTTTGACCTTTTTATATGTTTCTATCACGTTTTTCACAGCTAAATCACATATTTTTTCACGTTTTTATATAAAATAAGCCTCCGATATAAAATCAGAAGCTCATCTTTCATAATTTATTTTAAAAACACAACTTTAATCTCCGTACCGGCACCCTCTTCACTTTCCAGAGAGATCTGCGCCTCATGCTGCGCCACGATATGCTTTACGATGGCAAGCCCAAGTCCTGTGCCGCCGGTCGATTTGGAACGGCTCTTGTCCACGCGGTAAAAACGTTCAAAGACCCGCTTCTGCGCTTCTTTTGGGATACCGATCCCTGTGTCTTTTACAGTCAGCGTCGGGTGTCCATTCTCCGTGCCCGTCATGATCGTCACTTTTCCACCCTTTTTATTGTAACGCACCGCATTGCTGCACAGATTGTAGATCAGTTCGTCGATCAGGTTTCTGTTTCCCCTGATCTCGGCAGAATCTCCCTGTACTTCCACCGTCACCTCGTTCTTTTCCGCCGAGATCTCCATCATTGCCTGACAGTTTAACGCCATCTCATGGAGGTCTAACGTCTCAAACTCTATCTTTGTGTCGTCGCTGTCTAACTCGGAAAGCTTGATGATATCATTGATCAGATATTGCAGACGTTCTGCGCTCTTATGGATTTCCGTGGCAAAATGAATGGTATCCTCCCCGCTTGTCATTCCACTTGCAATGAGTTCTGCATAACCGGAAATCGCAGTGAGCGGTGTCTTTAATTCGTGGGAAACATTCGCAGTAAATTCCTGACGCATCTGGGAATGTTTTAAGATATCCACATGCTGTTGCTTGATCGTTGCGACAAATGGTTTCATCTCATCATAAACATCATTTTCTTCTAACAGCACAATATTGTCCGCCATCTTTTCGATCGGTGCCACAAGACGCCTGGTAAGCCTGTGTGCAAGGACTGTGCACAATACAAATACACAGAATCCCACAGACAACGTGAGATATACCATCTTGATGATCAGACTATAGATACTGTTACTGTCTTTTCCAATACGCAGAACTTTTCCGTCATCTGTTCTCATTGCATAATAAAAAGTATGTTTTGTGGACGTAGTCGATTTCCGCATTGCACGCCCCTCTCCGGCTGCCAATGCAGAAGCGATCTCCGGTCGTTCCCTGTGATTTTCCATCTTCGACTCGTCTTCCATGCTGTCATAGATGACGGTTCCATCCTCATTGATCAGCGTGATACGCAGCCCATCCTTATTCAGATTATAGTTGATCTCACCCGGCAGATCCTCCGGTTTCATCATGGAGATCACATGGGCATTTGCCTTTAGATCGTCAAAAATCTGTTTTTTCAATATATCATAAAAAAGCACCATGGCACAGATCGCCATGACAATAATTGCAATTGCTGAGATCAGCATAAATTTGCTGTTGATTTTCTTTTTCATCCTATCACCGTCTTACGTCTGTCCTGCATTTTTCAGCTCCTTAACGGATTTCACTCCACCATATAACCGACATTCCGCACGGTCTTAATGTGGCTTCCGGCTTCACCAAGCTTCTGTCTTAAGGTTTTGATGTGCATATCCACGGTACGGCTCTCACCCTCATAGTCAAAGCCCCACACCTGATTCATAATCTTATCACGCGACAGCACGATTCCTTTGTTGATGACAAGGTATTTTAAAAGTTCAAATTCTTTATAGGTCAGTTCGCAGAGTTCCCCATTCACGTAAACTGCATGCTTGTCATTATCCACCAGAATGTTCTCGTATGCGATCTGCGATTCCTCCTGCGTGTCTGTTGTTCTACGGAGCAGCGCCTTCACGCGGGAAATAAGTTCCATAACGCCGAATGGTTTGGAAATATAATCGTCTGCGCCAAGGTCTAATCCTTTTACTTTGTCGAGTTCGGATGTTTTGGCAGTTACCATGATGATCGGCACTTTTGCTGTGTTTTTGTCTGCACGGATCTTTGTCAATATATCAAGTCCATCCTCATTCGGAAGCATAATGTCTAACAAGATCAGAGCCGGGACTTTGCTCTCTAGACGTTTAAAAAGATCTGCACCGCACTCAAATTCTTCTACATTATATCCGCTGTTTTTTAATGCATAGCGCTCAATCTCACGGATATTCACATCGTCTTCTACAATATAGATTGTTGCCATAGCCGTTTTCTCCCAGATTTAATCTATCTCATATTTCTGTTCAAATTCATTTTCCAGTTTTGTAAATTCTGCACTCTCTTTTTCATCCATCTGCTCTGTAAAACTGTGCTCCTCCAGACCGGTATCATTTAACTGCATCATATATACTGCGATATTGGAGCAGTGATCGGCCACACGCTCGTAGTTCATGGCAAGATCCGAAAGTACCAGTCCAAGTCCGATCGTGCATTTTCCCTTGCGCAGACGCTTCATATGATGTTTTTTTACCGTTTTATTCAGACTGTCAATGACTTCCTCCAACGGTTCCACGGAGCGCGCAAGTGGAATATCGGTATTGATAAACGCTCCTGTCGTTCTCTCTAGTATATCCCGCACGGCTTTGGAGTAAATATTCATCTCCTCCTCCGCCTTCTTAGAAAACTTTGCGTCCTCTTTCTGCATCTGCTGTACACATTCTACCACATTTACCGCATGATCGGAAATTCTTTCAAAATCCGTCAGACAGTGTAAAAGTGAAGTCACCCGCAGACTGTCCGTATAAGAAAGATCACCGCTGTTTAATTTCGTCAGATAGGCGCTGATTTTATCATCATACACGTCTACGCGGTTTTCTTTTGCAATCACTTCCTCAAATTTCTGATTCGAAGGTTCTTTGATACATTCCATTGCCTCGATAAAACTGTTTTTTGTGATCTCCGCCATCTGGTTTACTAAAGTTTTACATTGCTCGATCGCAAATGCAGGACTGCTCACAAAACGCTCGTCCAAAATTGCAAATACATCTTCTTTTGCAGATTTTTCTTCCTCGGATTCCGGAATTGTAAGGTAAGCCAGTTTTTCCAGTCCGTGAATGAATGGAAAAAGCACTACAGTTGTAAATACATTAAAAATACTGTGCACAAGTGCGATTCCTGCGACGCCTACCACTTCCCCTACAAATTCAAAGTGGAAAATTGCATTTCCAATATAAAATAAGGTAAGGAAGAGTACAGTACCGATGATATTAAAGTATAAATGCACAAATGCGGTTCTCTTAGCGCCACGGTTTGCACCGATTGCTGAGATCATCGCTGTGACACAGGTTCCGATATTCTGTCCCAGGATGATCGGGATAACAGAACCATAAGTAAATGCTCCTGTCACAGACAATGCCTGTAAAATACCAACAGAAGCCGAAGAACTCTGGATGACTGCGGTAAGCAGTGCACCTGCCAACACACCAAATACCGGATTGTTGAACATCGTCAGGATATTGGTAAATTCCGGCACATCAGCGAGCGGTTTTACGGCATCGCTCATGGTCTCCATACCAAACATCAGAATGGCAAAACCAAGCAGGATCTCTCCGATGTCTTTCTTTTTATCCTTGCCGGACATGTACATGATGATACCGATAAGTGCAAGGATTGGTGAAAAGGCCGAAGGTTTTAACATACTGATCAGGAAATTCGAGCTTTCGATTCCGGTCAGACTTAAAAGCCAGGATGTGACCGTTGTTCCAATGTTCGCTCCCATAATGATTCCGATTGCCTGGGAAAGCTTCATGATCCCCGAATTTACGAAACCGACAACCATAACGGTAGTGGCGGATGAGGACTGGATCACGGCTGTTACTCCGGCACCGAGCAGTACTGCCTTAAATGGATTTGATGTGAGGCTCTCTAAGATACGCTCTAATTTTCCACCGGACATTTTTTCAAGACCGCCACCCATAACACTCATTCCATACAGGAACATTGCCAGACCGCCGATCATTGTCAGAATTCCAAAAATATTCATTTTTTTCTCCCTTACATGAATTTTAACCAATAAGTATCACTGAATCCACGCTGCATGCTAGCAGACTGGTTCAATTTAATTTTTATATTATAAAGAGTATGTAAATGTTATGTTGGCTTTATGTAAAATCCGTGTAAAATATCAGGAGTTTTCCCCCTTGTGGGGGAAATTCAGATGTAAAAATTAATTTTCCTCGTCTTCATGCTTTCCGGTGATAGAATAGATCACCCATTCAGCGATGTTCGTCGCATGGTCGCCGATTCGCTCAAAATATTTTGCAACCATGAGCATATCGGTTGCCATCTCACCATTTTTTACGTTTTCATTGATCTTCTGGATCAGTTCTTTTTTGAAATTATCAAACAGATCATCCACAACATCATCCCGGTTGATGACCCAGTGTGCCAGATCTAAGTCTTTGTTTACAAAAGCATCCACGCTCTTGATGACCATATCGGTTGTTTCCTTTGCCATATCTTTGATGACGTCCATGTTGATCGCACTTTTCTCATAATCGGAATCTGCCATTAAAATGGTCATCTCTGAAATATCTGCTGCATGATCGCCGATTCGCTCCATATCAGTGATCATTTTCAGTGCTGCTGAGATCAGTCGCAGATCTTTTGCGACCGGCTGCTGCTGCAATAATAATTTCATGCAGAGAGATTCGATCGTCTTTTCCTGTTCATCTACTTCCACGTCAAATTTGATCGCCTGCTCTGCTTTCTCTACATCCTGCTTTACCAGTGCGGATATCCCCATCTCGATTGCCTGCTCAATCAGGCTTCCCATCTGGATCAATTCATTATTTAATTCTAATAACTGTCTGTCAAATCGATTTCTCATATCATTCTCTCCTTTTTATTTATGTCAACCGAAACGTCCTGTGATATAGTCCTCAGTACGTTTATCCTGCGGAATTGAGAATAATTTTTCAGTCTCACCAGCTTCGATCACCTCTCCTAATAAGAAGAATACGGTTTTATCGGAAACACGCACAGCCTGCTGCATATTGTGTGTGACCATGACGATGGTGTACTGTTTTTTCAGTTCAATGACAAGATCCTCGATCTTGGATGTTGAGATCGGATCGAGTGCAGAAGTCGGCTCATCCATTAAGATAACTTCCGGTTCTACTGCTAATGCTCTTGCAATACATAATCTCTGCTGCTGTCCGCCGGACATACCGAGTGCACTTTTTTTCAGACGGTCTTTTACCTCATCCCAGATTGCTGCATCACGCAGGGATTTTTCCACGATCTCATCAAGTTTTGCTTTGGAACGGATGCCGTGGGTTCTTGGTCCGTATGCGATATTGTCATAAATGCTCATTGGGAATGGGTTTGGTTTCTGGAATACCATGCCGACTCTTTTTCTTAAAAGGTTGACATCCATGCCTTTGTAGATGTCTTCGCCGTCTAACAGGACATTTCCTGTGATCTTGCAGCCTTCCACGAGATCATTCATTCTGTTTAAGCTTTTTAAAAAAGTGGATTTTCCGCAGCCGGAAGGTCCGATGAAAGCTGTGATCTCATTTGCCTCGATACTCATATTGATATCTTTTAAGGCATGAAAATCACCGTAATATAGATCAAGGTTTGAAATTTTAAATTTTTCACTCATATTGTTTCCTCGTTTTAACTTCTATTTTAAATCACTGTGTATCTTTGCTCTTATATATTTCCAATACGTCATTGATTGATTTTGTTATATGCCTACTTCGTAGCAGCTTCTAATTTTCTTGCGATCAGGGAAGACAAACCATTGATCAGCAATACAACTACCAGAAGAACGACCGCTGTTGCATATGCCTCATTTGTGTGAAGTCCCTCTCTTGACAGCGAATACATATGGATTGCAAGTGTTCGTCCGGAATCCATAACGCCTGCCACTTCTGCAACTGTTCCGGCTGTGTAGATCAGTGCTGCTGTCTCGCCTACGATACGTCCGATTGCGAGGATGACACCGGATAAGATTCCCGGGATTGCGGTCGGAAGCACGATTTTAAAAATAGTCCGGAGTTTTCCTGCGCCAAGTCCGAAGCTTCCCTCGCGGTACATATCCGGTACACATAAGAGTGCTTCCTCTGTCGTTCTCATAATGACAGGAAGTACCATAATCGCGAGTGTTGCGGCACCTGCTAACATGGAATAGCCCCAGTGCAATGCTGTTACGAAAAACAGCATACCGAACAGACCATAGATAATTGACGGGATTCCGGTCAGTGTCTCTGCTGTGATACGCACAAGCTCGACTAATTTATTTCCTTTTTTTGCATATTCAACTAAGTAGATTGCAGCTCCGATACCAAATGGAACCGAAAACAGCAACGCCAGTAATACCATTGTCACGGTGTTGATGATCGCCGGCATCATAGAGACGTTATCCGAATTGTAAGTCAGGGAAAACAGGCTCGGTCTTAAATACGGAACGCCGTGGATCAAAATGTAGCCCACCAGATAAACCAGCACCGTTACCGTGATCACTGCGGACAGTAACACCAGAAGCATTAATATAAAGGAACGCGGATGTTTTGTGTATGATTTCATTTTGTCTTTCCATGATAACCGATTGATCGGAGTGATATTTTTTTCCATACTGCCTTACTCCTTTCCTTTTCTCTTTAAAATGGAAAACGACACGTTGATGATCAGGATAAAGACAAACAGTACAACACCTGTTGCGATCAGTGCTTCCCTGTGAAGGTCTGTCGCATATCCCATTTCCAGTACGATATTGGTCGTTAAAGTACGCACACCTTTGAAAATGCTGTCCGGCACTCTCGCCTGGTTTCCGACAACCATCATAACTGCCATAGTCTCACCAAGTGCGCGGCCGACGCCAAGGACGATCGCTGCAAACACACCGGATTTTGCTGCCGGAACAACGACCGTGAACACACTTCTCTCATGTGTTGCGCCGAGTGCAAGCGCACCTTCGTAGTAGCTTTCCTCCACGGCACGGATAGATGACTCTGCAACGCTTATAATAGTTGGCAGTATCATAATTCCAAGTAATAGTGCTGCGGTTAAGATGCTCTGACCGTTTCCTTTGAAATGTTCTCTCACAAATGGCACCATAACAACGAGTCCGAAGAAACCGTAGACGATAGACGGAATACCTGCCAGTAAGTCTACGATTGGTTTTAATATTTTATGTAATTTTTCCGGGCAAAAGCGTGCCATGAAGATGGACATCAGAATTCCGATCGGAACTCCGATCATCAATGCCCCGCCTGTTACATAGATACTTCCGAGGATCATCGGGAAGATTCCGTACAGATCATTTCCCGGTTTCCACTTTGTTCCGCCTAAGAAATTGGCAAATCCAATCTCTTTCATTGCCGGAACACCGTTTGCAAACAGGAACACGCAGATCAGTACAACTGCCACAATGGAAATGATCGCTGTAAACAGAAATACATATTTCATTACAATTTCTTTTAATTTATTGATATTCATATAGTTGTGTTCTCCAAATTTTCGAAAAAGACCGGAGGAATTTTCCATCCGGTCACTTTTCATTTCATGTCAGCTTTTTCTATTACTTATTCTGCAAGTTCATCCCAGCTTGTGATCTCACCAACATAGACACCTTTTACCTGATCAGATGTAAGGTTTGCTGTTGGGTTGTCTAAGTTTACGATAACTGCGATACCATCCATAGCAATTGTTGTAGCGGTAAGTCCCTGCTCTGTCTCAGAATCTTTTAATTCACGGGAAGCCATACCGATATCACTTGTACCTGCTGCTGCGTCTGTCATACCTGTTGTGGAATCACTTTCCTGAATCTCGATTTCTGCACCGGAGTTTACTGCTGCATAAGCTTCTTTTAATTTTTCCATAACTGGTGTAACGGAAGAAGAACCGCTGACTGTAACTTTACCGGTTGCTCCGTTTGATTCAAAAGCTGCTGCATCATCAGATCCGATATATCCTGCTTCTGTGATCACTGCCTGACCTTCTGCACTCATGATGTAGTTGATGAAATCCTGTGCAACATCACTTACTTCACCTTTTGTTGCAATGTTGAATGGTCTTGCGATTGTGTATGTACCATTTTTGATGTTTTCTACAGAAGCTTCTGCTCCGTCAATGCTGACTGCTTTTACAGTATCATCTAAAGAACCAAGGGAAACATATCCGATTGCATATTCATCACTTGCTACAGATGTAAGCATAACAGATGTGCTGTTTGTGATGATTGCTTCCTCTGTTGTGTTGTCTACTTTATTTCCATCTGCATCTTTCTCTTCGATTCCGAATAACTCGATGAATGCACCTCTTGTACCAGATCCGTCCTCACGGGATAATACGTTGATATATTCGCTTGCGTCAAAGTCTACGCTGTCTGCTGCTGGTGTTTCCTCTGCTGTAGTATCTGCTGTAGCATCTGTTGCAGCATCTGCTGTTGTGCCTGCGTCTGCTGCTGTGTTATCAGAACCGCATCCTGCGATCATGCTGACTGCTAACATTCCTGTTACGAATAAACTGATTACTTTCTTTTTCATTATGATTTTCCTCCAAATCTTTATGGGATCTTGCGTTTCCCATCTTTATTTTTTGTCTCTTGTCTTTCGTTGACAATGACTACTTTAAAGGCAGCGTGTAAAATCTAAATATCTCCCTTTGTAAAACGTCTGTAAAAAGATGGTAAACAATTTTGATCTTCCTCTGTCTTGCGCTGCACCTGAAAGAAAACGAATCCGATGACTCCGATCATCATGAAAAATCAGAGATTTTCCGGACTGTCGGGCATTCGCCCGGCACTCTTATATACTGTGCACAAAAAAGAAAGAACCCAATGTTGTGGTTCATTGGATTCCTTCTGTTCTATATAGTATGATGATGTATTACCTAATCTCTTTTCACTGCTGCCTTGATCAAATGCGCAGTTCCTTTGATACGGTGTCCGTTTGCCATTTCTGTGAGGGCTCTTGCCATTTCCATTGTGACAAATCCGCCTGTCATTTTCGCATATCCACGGATTGGCATGTTGTAGTTAAACAGAACATTTAAGTTCGGTTTGCCCTGCCACTCGCTGATCTTTAATAACAGCTTTAACACTCCGTAGAAAAGTTTTCCAAAAATTCCTTTTCCATAGTAAAGCTGGCAGACTGCATCGTTCATCTGGATCTCGCCGCTCCAGCTTCCGTCCGGGATCTCTCTTCCATAGAGTTCACGGTACTCGATGTCGTCTACTTTTTCAATCTTACCGCTGAAATATTCCGGTAAAATCTCTTTGCTGTAACCGCCGTCAATGACTGTTCCTGCCACTTCCAAAGTGCCTTCAAGTACCATTGTATCTGCGTTGGTTCCTACCATGATCTGATACTCGCCGGATTCTACTTCCCATGTATTAGTTCTTGTATCATAGAAACGGAAAGTCTTATCGTCAAATGCGATATGTACGCTCTTTTCCTCGCCCGGAGCAAGTGCCACTCTCGCAAAACCTTTCAGCTCACGAACCGGACGGAAAATAGTTTCAGACTGTTTTCCAACATAAAGCTGTGCAACCTCTGTTCCTTCTACCCCTCCGGTATTTTTGATTGTGAAGGTCACGCCGTCTTTATCAATCGAAAGATTGCTGTATGCAAATGTTGTATAGCTTAATCCATATCCAAATGGGAAACGGACTGTTTTACCGATGGTTGTGTAATAACGGTATCCGACATAAAGCGCTTCGCGGTACTCACTGCTGCGCTCTTTGCTTGGGTAGTAATGGAACGCCGGAGTATCTTCATAATGTAATGGATAAGTCTCGTTCAATTTACCGGACGGACAAACTTTTCCAGTAAGAACGTTCATCATTGCAGAGGCACCAGCCTGACCGCCTAAGTATCCGTGTACGATTCCTTTTACATAATCAAACCAAGGCATCTCGATAGAAGAACCTGCGGAAAGAACGACGATCACGTTTGAGTTCACTGCTGTGATCTCGTCGATCAGTTCATTTTGTGCCTGTGGCATATGCATATGGGTACGGTCAAGTCCTTCGGACTCGCTGATCTCATCCAATCCTGCAAAAACAAGGACAACGTCTGCTTTCTTTGCCGCCTCAACTGCGGATTTTGCAAGGGCTGCATTTGGTTTGCGGTTACGGATGTATCCCTGCTCGTAAGCAGTCATCACAAGACCACTCTCTCCGATCACGTCCAAAATTGCTTCCGGCTTCTTTGTCGGGTTAACGAGAGAAGATCCCGCACCCTGATAACGAGGTGTTTTTGCGAAATCACCGATCACTGCTACTTTTGTTCCCGGTTTTAATGGGAGAATGTTATTGCTGTTTTTCAGTAAAACAACACTTTCTTCTGCTGCTTTTCTTGCTAATGCATGATGTCCTTCGATGTCGAACTGTTTTCCTTTTCCGTCAACAGTTGCCTGATGTGTTGCAAAAATGACATTTAACAGTTCATCTAAACGCTGGTCTAATACTTCTTCCGGTAAAGTGCCGTCTTCTACTGCGCGCACGATATCACGCATACCTGATTTTCCGGTTCCAGGCATTTCAAGATGGCTTCCGTTTTTCACGCCGAGTGCATGGTCATTGCTTCCGCCCCAGTCAGATACAACATATCCGTCGAATCCCCACTCATCCACAAGGATCTCCTGTAACATATGGCGGTTTTCATTTGCGTAAACACCGTTTATTTCATTATAAGAAGACATGATAGATTTGGATTTTCCTTCTTTGATCGCAATCTCAAATCCGGTTGTGTAGATCTCACGGAAAGTACGCTCATCTACGACAGAGTCACTTGCCATACGGCGAAGTTCCTGGCTGTTTGCTGCAAAATGTTTCGGGCATGCAGAGATTCCTTTGCTCTGAATACCTTTTACATAAGCTGCTGCCATTTTACCTGCATGGTATGGATCTTCGGAAAAGTATTCGAAGTTACGTCCGCACAACGGGCTTCTCTTGATGTTAAGACCTGGTCCTAAGATGACGTTGACATCCATGGTCACTGCTTCTTCTGCAAGAGCTTCACCGATCTCCTCACCTAATTTTTCATCCCAGCTGTTTGCAATGGTTGCTGCTGTCGGGAAACAGGTTGCCGGAAGACTTCCGTTTAATCCAAGGTGGTCTCCTGCTCCTGCCTGTCTTCTAAGCCCGTGAGGTCCATCGGACATTACCATAGAAGGGATTCCGTATTTCTCGAAATCTACGGTTTCCCATGTATTTTTTCCGGACATCATCAGTGCTTTTTCTTCCAGAGACATCTGCTTTATGATTTCCCCATATTTTAAGCTCATTTTTTATTCTCCTCTTATACGGTTTTCTAGATAATGCGAAACTCCAATTCAAGTTATGAAGATTGTGAGGAATTAACAAAATTTTCGAAGACACGCTCTCGCTACGTGTCGCTGGTAACGGTACTAAGAAGCCAGTCACAACTTACAGTTGTTCCTGCCTTCTAAGTGCCGACCGCTCCCCAGTGTCTTCTCAAGCTTTTGTCAATTCTTCACAATTTATTCCACTCTATCTATGAGTTTCGCAGGTTCCTACTTTTGTTAGTCTAAGAGTAGCATAAAATGTGTAGTCATATTGAAGTTTGGCATAAATGGTTGTTTTTTTTACATAAACTGCAAAAAAGGAGAGATGCGTTATCACATCTCCCCCGTCTTATAACCGCCGGAACCACTGTAAGCAATGTTCTCAGTGACATCATTTTGACAGTCATTTGCAGCATAGATTTTCCGCTGTGTATTCATGATCTGCTCCAAAGCTTTTTTGCGTTTCGAAAGTGCCTTACAAAGTGCATCGCATCTTGCTTCATCAATGAACAAAGAGCCACGGACTAATTCCCGGAATTCTTCTTCGATTCCATTTAATTTTTCCATAGAAAGCCAGTCAAAAGATTGTACCAGCTTGAGCTGTTCCTCATGTGTTGTCTTGAACGGCTTGCACACTAACCTGTTCGTTTCTCCTACCATTGTTGTCGGCTTATCAAACCACATTGCCGTTCCACTGTCAAAAATTGGTGCCGGACCAATGTAATCCAACGTATTGGCATTCCGTACCACCCCGAAATTATTCAAATGTCTGTCTTCATTTGCGATCAGATAGTCTAAAACGATCATTCTATCCAACGCATCCTCGATATTTGAAATACCTTTTTCTTTACAGCAGTTTACATAATGTTAATATATATTTTTTCATTATATTAATTCATTATAGCAAAGGCACTTGTCGCTTTCAATTAATTCCGATAACTGCTCCTTTTCCTGATCAGAACGAATTATTTTTGTATACAATCTTTCCGTCAATGATTGTATACAAAATTTTCGTATCTACCGCAAATGGATTTCCTTTTCCCAAAACAAAATCTGCATCTTTTCCTTCCTCAATGCTTCCCACTCTTTCTTCCGCTCCGATATGCTTTGCCGCATTTATTGTGATCGCCTGCAACGCGGTGAATTCATCCAGCCCGCTTGCGATTGCTTTTCCAGCGCAAAGCGAAAGATATTGTTCCTCGCTCACTGGGGAATCCGTAATGATACAAACCGAACAGCCTGCTTCTGCCAGTTCTGCCGGAGTGGAAAAACTTTTATTTTTTAATTCGTATTTGGTGGCATAGCCAAAGGACGGACCGATTGCAAGCGAATAGCCTTCTTTTGCAAGTTCATCTGCGATCAGGCTGCCGTCCGTCACATGATCCAGCTTTAGATCGAGGTCAAATTCCCTTGCAATGCGGATTGCTGTAAAAATATCGTCTGCCCGGTGCACATGCGCTTTGAGTGGCAGTTCTTTCCGGATGACCGGAAGCAATGCTTCGAGCTTTTCATTGTATTCCGGCATTTTGCTGTAATCCGTCTCATCTGGATAGCCTGCCGCTTTTAATCTTTTTTCGTAAAGCTCTGCCTGATGCAGTGCCTCGCGCAGTTTTGCAGCAATCGTCATTCTCGAATAAATGCCTCTGCTTTTATAGCAATTTTTTGGATTTTCCCCAAACGCAACCTTCATTGCCGACTTTTCTTTTACGATCATATCATCAATGCGGTTTCCATACGTCTTAATCACACAGAACGTTCCGCCGATCACGTTTGAACTGCCCGGTCCGGTAGACACGCAGGTCACGCCACCTGCCCTTGCCAGTTCAAATGCCCTATCCTGTGGATTAATGGCGTCGATTGCTGAAAGCTCCGGTGTGATCGCGTCTCCGATTTCATTAAAATCATCCCCGGCATACTCCACGGCGTAGCCGTCTAAACCAAGGTGGCAGTGTGCATCCACAAACCCCGGATACACCTCAAGCCCGGACGCATCTATGATCTCTGCATCATTGATAATGGCGCCTTCCAATACCGGAGCGATTTTTTTAATTTTGCCGTTTTCAATTAAAATATCCGCTGTGTATGGCTCTTTTTCCACAGCATTGTGAATGTTCCCCTGCTTTATCAACAAATATTGATTCATAATTTTTACTCCCTGCACATTCTCATAGTTTTCCTATTGAGTATGTGTAGGGAGTAGGAAATTATTCATTTTCAATTTTTATCTGAATTAAGCTTTTATACTTGTCTGGATTGGTTGAAATTATGATTCATATGCTTTTAAGACTCATCTTTTTTATTGTATATACTCCTCCACTCTCGTCTTCCGAATCTCCTCTCTGACTCTTAAGATCATGGAAGGAGAAACGGACAGCTCATCAAATCCCATTTTTAAGAATGTGGAAGTCAGTGTCGTATCTGCGCCAAGTTCACCGCAGATGCCGACCCAGCAGCCATGTTTATGACCGTTATCAACCACCATTTGGAGCATCCGAAGGATTGCTTCATGGTGAGAATCATAAAAGCTGTCAAGCTTCGGATTCTGACGGTCGATTGCCAGTGTATACTGTGTCAGGTCATTCGTTCCGATAGAGAAGAAATCAACTTCCTCTGCCAAAAAGTCAGAGATCATCACGGATGCCGGTGTCTCGATCATGATTCCGAGTTCGCAGTCCTTGAATGGAATTCCTTCTGCGGTCAGTTCTGCCTTAACTTCCGCTGCGATCTCCTTGATCCGTTTTACTTCTTTTACCGAAATGATCATTGGAAACATAATGGAGATCGTTCCATAATAGCTTGCACGGTAAATCGCACGGAGCTGTGTCTTAAAGATTTCCGGACGGTCAAGACAGATACGAATCGCACGGTAACCCATTGCCGGATTTTCCTCTTTCTCCATATGGAAATAATCTACCTGCTTATCTGCACCGATATCTAAGGTACGGATGATCACTTTTTTGCCTCATATTTTTTCATGGTTTCTTCGTCCGGTTCAATGTAAAGAGTACCTGTGTAACCGTCTACGATACCCAGTTCACCATAGCATCCAATCAAGTGTTGTCCTGATCTGCAGCGAATTATTACAAGTTTTCTTTCAAGAAAGCGGAAAGTTTTTCCATTGCTTCTTCTTCATTCTCACCGTCAGTTTTTAAAGTGATCTCCTGACCACATTTTACTGCCAGACCCATGACTGCAAAGATACGTTTTGCATCTGCTTCTTTTCCGTCTTTTTCAATTATTACTTTGCATGGAAATGCGGCAGCTTCCTTTACAAATAATCCTGCTGGTCTTGCATGGATTCCCTGCTCATCTTTGATTACATACTTAAATTCTTTCATTGTTTTTTCTCTCCTCTTCTCTTAAGCTGTCATTCACCAATCGCGAAACTCTAATTCAGATTATACGGAGTTTCGCAATTATCATTAAGCTATTTTCTTCTTTAATACACCAAGTAATACGCATCCAACTACAGAGCCGATTGCCAGTGCTACCAGATATAATAATGGATTTCCTACGGTAAGGAATACGAAGATTCCACCATGAGGTGCCATTAAGGTACAGTTAAATGCCATGGATAAAGCACCTGCTGCTGCAGAACCAACCACACACGCAGGCAATACATGGAGTGGATCAGATGCTGCAAATGGGATTGCACCCTCTGTGATGAAGGAAAGTCCCATGATGAAGTTGGTAGGACCTGCTTTTCTCTCATCAGCAGTAAATTTGTTTTTGAAGATCAATGTTGCCAGTGCGATTGCGATTGGTGGAACCATACCACCGACCATAACTGCTGCCATGATGTTGTAGTTTCCGGCTGCGATAGATGCTGTACCGAATACATAAGCTGCTTTGTTGACAGGACCTCCCATATCAACAGACATCATTCCGCCAAGTAATGCACCAAGTAAAATAGCGCTTGCGCCGTTTAATCCGTTCAAACCGTTGTTGATTAATGTATTTAATGCTCCGATTGGTGGCTCTACCACATATGTCATCAAAACACCTACAATAAAGATACCTAATAACGGATAGATCAATACTGGTTTTGTTCCCTCTAAACTGTCAGGAAGCCTGCTGCAGATTTTCTTTAATAATAAAACAATATATCCTGCCAAGAATCCGGCTACTAATGCACCAAGGAAACCGGATGTTCCGTTTGCTGCGATTGCACCGCCAACGAAACCGACTGCCAATCCCGGTCTGTCAGCAATACTCATTGCGATAAATCCGGCAAGGATCGGGAGCATGAATCCAAATGCAACGCCACCGATTGACTTAAACATTGCTGCCATTGGAGTGATTGTACCGAAGTTTGATCTCTGGTCTAACGGAAGCGAGTTAAGGTCAACGGAAAATCCGTCAATCAGGAATGCGATCGCGATTAAGATACCACCGCCGACTACGAATGGAAGCATATGTGATACACCATTCATCAGATGTTTGTAGATCTGATGTCCGATGCTGTCTTTACCTTCTTCTTCCTCAGCCGCTGCTTTGCCGTTTGCTTCGTAAATAGAAGCATGACCATTTGCAGCTTTTGTGATCAGTTCCTCTGCTTTGCTGATTCCGTCTGCAACTTTGCACTGGATGACCGGTTTTCCTGCAAAACGATCCATTGGCACCTGTGTGTCTGCTGCTACGATAATGCACTCTGCTTCTGCGATCTCTGCTTTTGTGAGCACATTTTTGGCACCGCCGGAGCCTCTTGTCTCAACTTTGATCCGGTAGCCAAGCTCTTTTGCTTTTTTCTCCAAAGCTTCTGCTGCCATATAAGTATGTGCAATACCGGTCGGGCATCCGGTAACTGCAAGGATCAGTTTTCCGTTTGTAGCAGTTGTTTCTGCTGCCTTTACCTCTTCTTTTTTCTCTTCCTCTGCGTCTTTTTCTGCTTCTGCCGCATCGATCACGCTTAAAAATTCATCTACTGTTTTTGCACTGCGCAGTTTTGCTGTGAAGTCCTCATCCATTAACAAAACAGATAATTTACTGAGTACATCCAGATGCACATTTTCTTTTGTATTCGGTGCAGCGATCAGGAAAATAAGGTTTACTTTCTCGCCGTCTAACGAATCAAAATCAACGCCCTCCGGTACGACCATTGCTGCAAGTCCCGGTCTTGATACGGAGTCCGATTTGCAGTGTGGAATAGCAATTCCCTCACCGATTCCGGTTGTGCTCTCCTCTTCTCTTGCGTAGACGCCTTTGCGGTAAACCTCCACGTCGTTGATTTTGCCGCTCTTTGCCATTAAATCGACCATAGCGTCAAGTGCTTCTTTTTTGCCTGTTACTTTTCCCTGCAGTTCAATGCTCTCTGCTGCAAGTAAATCTCTGATTTTCATTTGAAAAATCCCTCCCTTTCTATCGTTCCCCTGCAAACAATTTCTTATTATTATTGAGTAAAGCGATTACTTCTGCTTTTGTAGCCAGTTCCTCTGAAAATGCAGATGCACTTCCGGCGCAGACACCCATTTGGAACGCTTTCTCATAGCTTCCATTCTCAAGATATCCTGCGATAAAGCCTGCCACCATGGAATCTCCTGCTCCCACGGAATTGACAACTTTTTCTTTTGGCGCTTCGGACTGGAAAACGCTTCCGTCTTCTGCTACCAGAACAGCTCCGTCACCTGCCATGGAAACGAGCACGTTTCTTGCACCTTTTTCCTGCATTTTCTTTGCATATTCGATCACGTCTGCCTTGCTCTCGATCTTCACCCCGAAAATCTCACCCAGCTCATGATTGTTTGGTTTGATGAGAAATGGATGATACTGCAATACATTTACCAGAAGATCTTTTGTTGCATCTACAACGATTTTTAAGTCTTTGTTCTGCAAATGTTTCATAATATCCATATACATGGAACCCGGCATCACATCCGGAATGCTTCCCGCAAGCACGAGGATGTCTCCGTCCTCTAACGTATCCAGTTTTTCATAGAGTTTTTCAATGTCTGCCTGCTCGATCGCCGGTCCCTGTCCGTTGATCTCACTCTCCTCATCGGAGCGAAGCTTTACATTGATCCGGGAAATTCCTTTTTCCACTTTGATAAAATCAGCGCGGACTCCTTTTTCCTCTAACAGCTCCTCGATTCTGTTCCCCGTGAATCCGGCAAGAAAACCAAGCGCTGTATTCTCAAAGCCGAGATTTTTTAACACCATGGAAACATTGATTCCTTTTCCACCCGGAAAAATAATCTCATCCGTTGTACGGTTCACGATCCCGCATGTAAAATGATCCACGGAAACAATGTAATCCAGCGACGGGTTAAAGGTTACAGTATAAATCATGTTTTCGACTCCTTCCTGCTACTGCACATCTATAATATTTTTACATTTTTTATAAGCTGGTAGGTTCAATCCCGTGGTGATCACGGTTGCTCCCTCGAATGGTGCAAATGTCACACTTGAAATCTGATTGAACTTGCTCTCATCTGCTAAAACAAAACGCTCTTTGCAGTTCTCCATGGATTTTTTCTTCACCATTGCCTCTTTTAACTCCGGTGTGGAATAACCCTTCTGGAGACTGACACCGTTGGCTCCCCAGAAACCTTTGGTGAAATTGTATTTCTCCAACGTGGTGACTGCCTCTTCTCCTACGATTGCCTCTGTGATCGCTTTGAACTCGCCGCCGAGAAGATATACCGTAAATCCTCTCTCTGCCAGACGCTTTGCGTGGCTGATCGCGTTGGTCACAAACACTGCCTGACGGCTTGTAATGTATTCAATCATCAGCTCTGTCGTCGTTCCTGCATCCAGATAAACAAAATCACCGGATGTGATCTGCTCTGCAGCATATTTTGCAATTTTGTTCTTCGCCTCGCGGTTTTTCTCTTTTCGGCTGATCACGTTATCATCTTTTGTGCTGTATGCTACTGTTTTTAAAATTGCTCCGCCGTGAACCTTCGTCAACTGACCGTTCGCGTCCAGTGTATTAAGATCTCTCCGTATCGTGGATTCCGAAGCATCCAGTTCTGTCATCAACTGCTGAACCGTTACACTTCCCATACTTTCTAGTATGGATAAAATCTTCGCAAATCTTTCCTCTGTCAGCATTTATTTTACCCTCCAATTTCCGTCAGCATCATTCAAGTCCGTTCATCTTTATATCTGAATTATAATTTCACAATCCGTCACAGTCAATCATTTTCCGTCAAAATCATCCACAAAAATGTAAGGTTCAAATTGTGCAGAATTTACAAGAGATACATAAAACTGCTGTACGAAGGAAACACGATTACTCTGTGTCTCTTTCGTACAGCAGTTTTTTGATTTATTACTATGTAGTTTTACCGATTCTCCGGCTATGCTTTTATCTGTCTGCGCTATGGCGTTGTCCGAGTTCTTTCTTATTTATCTTCTTTCCGAAACCGCTCTATGGCATCTAATATCTTAAAGCTTTCAATCATGACAACTTCCGCATTTCTTGTTTTGAATTTTCGAACCATTTCTTCAAACGGAAGCCCTGCAATATAACACCGCAGTGCCATAATGATCGCGCTGTGTGTCACGATCAGCACATCTCCGCTCTCGCGTTTCAAGATATATTCCATTGCTTCGAGTGTACGTTTTACGACATCATTATAACATTCACCGCCACCCGGTGTACGCACATAGCGGCGGTCTTTTCTCCACTCCTGATATTCCGGGCTGTTTTCCCGCTCGATCACACGCCAGTTTGAGCCTTCCCAGCTTCCGAGGTTCATCTCCACCAGTCCTTCCAACGGAATACAGGTTGCATGCAGTGCTTCTGCCGCGATACGTGCCGTCTCTGCCGCACGGAGCTGTGGCGAATAATAGACGTGTTTCACCGAAATATCTTCCTCCACCAGCTGGCACGCCAGCTCCTTCGCCTGCCGGATTCCATTTTCATTCAGGGGAATATCTGTCTTTCCCTGAATCTTCTTCTTTACATTCCACTCTGTCTCTCCATGACGTACAAAATATAGCTTCATCGCTCATCCTTTTCATTCGAAAATACCATTGTCATTACATCACTGATATAGTTGCCACTAACTGAATTTATAATAGCATAAATTTTATCATTATCCAATGAAAACCTGCCGTATCTTCATTTTTCTTCATCCTTTTGATAATGGTTCTATTTTTAGTGTATATCCTAATGGTGTTAAAATTTTTAATAGACATTTTCCATTTTATTCCTTAAAATATTTTCGTTACTTTAGGAAAGAATAAATGTACAAAACATTTACTTTAATTAAGGAGATTTCCATGGATCGCGTATTTACAATTGAACAGCTACGTCCGATAAAAGACGGCATGACCATTTCAAGAGATGCAAAAATGGGAACTGCAACCAGCGTTACCTTTTTTTCTCTGGGAAAAGATACCTCTATCAGTCAGGAATGTTATGACTCAATCGCCGTTTATGTCGGTGCAAAAGGAGACGCTGCTTTTCTGATCGGACCGAATGCTGATAAAAAAGTTTTCACCGAAGGTGACTGTCTGATCGTCCCTGGTGGAACACTCTGCGGTATGGAGACCGCAGCCGGAACTGTTTACACTGAAATCATTATAAAAAAGGAGAATACTATGAACAACATTATTAAATCAGGCGAAGTAATGAAACTGAAAGACTTAATTTCTTATGAGGAAGGAAGTATCGCAAACCTTGACGTTGTAAGCAACGACACTATGAAATTCGTGCTTATGGCATTTGATGAGGGAACAGGTCTTACACCTCACCGCGCACCAGGCAACGCTATCATCTTTGCTTTGGAAGGAAAAGCAACTATCGGTTACGAAGGAAAAGATTACACTCTTTCTGCCGGAGAAAACTTCCGTTTTGATAAAAACGGTCTTCACAGCGTTACCGCAGACGGCAAATTCAAAATGGCTTTATTATTAGTGCTCGAATAATGTACTTTTCCCCTGCTTTATGCTATGATTTTCTATATCAAACGAAAGAAAAGAAATCGTACATATGCATGGGGAGAGAAAAAAACTTATTGATGAAAATAAAAGAAGGCTTACGCAAGTGGTTTCTTCCTACGCAATCTCTGTTACAAAAATGTGCTGCGTACTGGTATCTGTCGTTATTGGAATCTGCCTTTCGCAGAGAAATACGCGCATCAACATCCGCAACAAGCTTATTAACGATATGTATAAAACGTATGGCAAAGCCAGTATCTTAGTTGCTCAGATTGATCTTATCCACAACAGGTTTCTCACGCTGCAATGCCCTGATTACATGGAAGAAGCCCTGTCCGGTCACTTGCCGACAAGATGAACGGAACCATTACTGTGACCAGTGAAAAAGGCGTTGGTTCCTGCTATTACGATTGCGCCAATCCTAACGACGCTGTATACTTTCCTACTTCTATGGATGTGATCGTCTGTCGGGTTGTTCCTACAATATCTGCCAATTCTCCCTGGGAAAGCTTATTTGCTTTCCGAAGTTCCCTGATTTTATTCTTCACAGGTGTGCCCATTTCTTGTATTTATTCAAATCCGCTTATATATTTTTTTATTATACTTCATTCTGCATAGCTCGCTTTGCATTTTTAGTATAGTTTACTTTACTTTTCAACTTTTCCAACTTTTTTGTTTCCTATCACATTGCATTTTATATTGGGTTCTTCATTGTACTTTATAATGGCGTATGTTAAAATAACAAGCTGAATGCAGCCTGTATTTTTTATAAATATCAATTATGAAAAACAGCTTTTCAACTGATTTTGCATTATTTTTCGAATAAGCTGCTCAGAAATGGAGATTCCTATGTCAAAAAAGATAAATTATTTTAAACTGATCAAAGAAACCCTGATTTTAACCGTCGCAGTCGCAATTATCGCTGCTGCAGTTTTCTTTTTTCTGGTGCCAAGCCATGCGTCTGTCAGCAGTATTTCCGGTCTTGGAATTGTTCTTTCGAACTTTATCCCATTACCGCTTTCTGCAATTACAATGATTTTAAATGTCGTGCTTTTGATCATTGGCTTTCTTACCTGTGGAAAAGAATTCGGTGTAAAAACGGTTTACACAAGTATTATGCTTCCGCTGTTTCTTGGACTTTTTGAGATTCTTTTTCCTGACAACACCTCTATGACCGGTAGTCAGGAGTTGGACGTGCTCTGCTATATTTTAGTTGTCAGCATCGGTTTAAGTATCTTATTCAACCGAAATGCTTCCTCCGGCGGTCTGGATATTGTTGCAAAGATCATGAACAAATACCTTCATATGGATCTGGGAAAAGCAATGTCACTTTCCGGAATGTGTGTTGCATTGTCGGCTGCTCTTGTTTACGACAAGAAAACGGTCGTACTCAGTATTTTGGGAACTTACTTCAATGGAATTATTCTGGATCATTTTATTTTTAACCATAATATAAAGCGCAGAGTCTGCATTATCACGGAAAAAGAAGAAGCACTTCGACAGTTTATCATAAATGATCTCCACAGCGGAGCTACCATTTATGAATCTATCGGAGCTTACAATATGCAGAAGCGGAATGAGATTATTACCATTGTAGATAAATCTGAATATCAGAAATTAATGAATTATATGAGCCATGAAGATCCACTCGCTTTTATCACGGTGTATAATGTGTCGGATATGCGGTATCAGCCGAAACGGTGATTTTTCCAACCCAAATTGAGCTGCTTTTTTCAACTTTTCCAACCTGTTTCCCTATGATAATAGCCTTTATTTAATAACTCAACCTTCGCACTTGAATAAGTGCCTACGCACCTTGAAAATTCAATAATAACTGGCAAAAAAATAGCATGAAACCATCAGGTTTTGGTATAATTGAGTTGTTCAGAAACAATCATACTTCCGGAGTCTCATGCTATGAATAAAAGTATAACACAAGCGACTCAAAATGATAAGCAGATTTCAAATTCTATCAAAAGATTTTTACAAGATTCCATGTTTCCTCCGCTTTGAAAGCCTCAAATGCCTACAAAAAGAAAGGCGTTCCTGTAATGGAGATCTTCCAGTACCTGTTCCTGCTGATTTTTTCTAACAGAAGCATGTATATGAATCTGATCACAGGACGGAATACTCCTGATTTTGCAACTGCAAGCTGCATAAAGTCTGAACATTGACAACCAAATAACTGCCAGATATTGAATTTTCAAGGTGCATAGCTAAAATTTATGTGCGAAGTTTGAGTTATTGATAAAAAAAGATAGTGAATTAGAAAAATCTGTCTTAAAAACAAAGGATTTAAAGCTGAAACCCCAGAGTGGTAAGTTAGGTGAATTTTTAAGGTAAGTGCAACATTTTTGCTGCACTTACTTTGACTTATTCCATATTAGAGAACGTACAAGTATGATTTCTCTGACAAACTCCCTTTAATTTCAAACAACAATTTCCTTGCTAAACTTATACCCTTTTAAACCTAATATACTCCAGAATCATTTCCACCGCATACTCAATTCCAATTATGCCAGTATTGATACAGAGATCGTACTCGTTTCCATCGCCCCATTTGGTAGACGTGCACTGTTCCTGAAATGCAGCACGTTTTTCATCAACTTCCTGAATCATTTTCAGGGCTTCTCTCTCTGATATCTGATCCCGTTTCTGTATTCTCTCACATCTGACCGCTCTGTCTGCATGCAGATAAACGGAAACGCAGTCCTTGTCATCTCTGTAAATATGATTCGCACATCTTCCGATAATGATGCAATTTTCCTGTTCTGTCAGCTCTTTTACAAAATCAATATAGCGGTCTCTCGGATTTGTCGCTCCATAGCTCATCGCAATACTGTAAAGGAAACTGTCGATTGGTCTTTCATTTAAAAAGTTGGCATTTTCGTCGTAGACGTTTCTCTTTTTTGCCTCTTCCACAAATCTTTTCTTGTCAAATATCTCCAGATGAAGCTTCTCTGCCAAAGCCTCTGCAATTTCATGTCCGCCACTTCCACACTGTCTTGCAATTGTAATTTTCATGATGATAGCCCTGCCCTTTCCTTTGTTTTTATAGTAAAATTCATATATCAGCTTTCACCAATGCATTGTCATATACAATAGAATGTACGCTCTGCAAACATTCTATTGTCTTGCATTAAAAATTCCCCAAAAAGTATATAACACTCTCCGGGGAATTTCCAGTCTTTCTTTTATTTTGCAATATCAAGACGAACCAGCGCCTTGCGAAGTGCAAACTCTGCACGCTTCACATCGATCGCCTCAGTCTTATTTGCGAGACGTTCTTCGGCACGCTTCATTGCTGCTTCAGCACGACCTTTATCGATCTCATCCGGCCATTCTGCAATCTCTGCAAGAAGGGTTACTTTATCTGGCAGAATCTCTGCAAAACCGGAATGCACTGCTGCGATCACATCATCTTCACCTGTCTTGTGAATCTTCACAACACCCGGTGCTAAAACGGTGGTCAGTGGAATGTGTTTTTTGTATACACCAATCTCACCAACAGCAGTTGTAAATTCGATCATGTCTCCCTCACCTTTATAAAAGATTCGGTCTGGAGTGATGATCTCTACGGTAAAAATCTTATTTTCCTCTGCCATAATAATCCTCCACCTTAAGCGTTCATACGAGCGCGTACTTCATCGATGCTTCCTGCATTTAAGAAGTAACTTTCTGGAACATCATCATGTTTTCCTTCCAGGATTTCCTTAAATCCACGAACTGTTTCTGCGATTGGAACATATTTTCCTTCCAGACCAGTAAACTGTCCTGCTACGAAGAATGGCTGGGATAAGAATCTCTGTACCTTTCTCGCACGGTTAACGACAAGTTTATCATCCTCTGATAACTCGTCCATACCAAGGATTGCGATAATATCCTGAAGTTCTTTGTATTTCTGTAAAATTTCCTGTACACCACGGGCAACTTCAAAGTGCTCCTGACCAATGATACGTGGATCAAGAATACGGGAAGTAGATGCCAGTGGATCTACGGCTGGGTAAATACCTAACTCTGCAATCGAACGTTCCAATACGGTTGTTGCATCCAGATGGGCAAATGTTGTTGCCGGAGCCGGGTCAGTTAAATCGTCGGCTGGCACATAAACTGCCTGTACGGATGTGATGGAACCGTTCTTTGTAGATGTGATTCGCTCCTGGAGCGCACCCATCTCTGTCTGTAAAGTTGGCTGGTAACCTACGGCTGAAGGCATACGTCCTAACAGCGCGGAAACCTCGGAACCTGCCTGTGTGAAACGGAAAA
>OGIJ01000146.1_pt1 | contig 47077 bp, 49 predicted proteins | sample 1571741 | NCBI WGS metagenome assembly OGIJ01 (sample SAMEA2582034, study PRJEB24529) | metagenome | biome: Human gut stool | place: China | collected 2011 | reverse complement strand
CGGCTAGTGTGGTCCAGCTTCGCTGGACACACAACGTAAATGAAAGAAAAACGGTGCAGACAAATATGATTTCCTTCGTGAGCCATGGAGCTGGGATTCTAAAAATTTTGTGAAACTTTGCTTCATAAAATTTTTGCTCAGAAGCCCAGCGGAATGCCCGGCGAACAGGAACATCATATTTCGTCTGCACCGTTTTTCTTTTCATAAACCTATAAAATCAAGACTTGTGAGAGGATGCTTATATCTGCCCATTCACAACCTATAAAAGCACTGCAGAATCTGCGACACTACGCTAGTTAACCTCTGGTTATTTATTCATAATCCTGCGGAACCCAGATTCCATCCTCGCTGTCAGGCTGGATCATTTTTACAAACCGCTCTGCGCCGTCCTCGGTAAAAGTGATTTTTATATTGATGCCTTCTTTCGAGCCGTCCTGCAACGCCTCCACTTGTACTTTGTTTTCGTTATCCAGCAGATTCAACAGATACTTTGCAGCCAATACCGGATCCTTTAGATTCTGATATAACATAGAACTGGAAAGCAGACTGTTCATAACCAATGCATCATACATGCCATTGACCGTGTAATCCATTGGCGTGCCATTAATTTGCGGATATGCCTCATCAAATTCCGTTCCTGATACAATATAATCCAGAAAACGGATATTCTCATCCGTCACTTTATAACTTCCATCTCTCTCCTCAAACGTAATATCTTCTTTCCACACCGTAACATGTGGATCAGATGTCCATGCATAGTACAAAATCTCTGCTGTGTTTTTTCCATCATAGGAGGTCGTGATCGTATACCCCTTCGAATTTTCATCCGACGTATCCCACATTGGCCACGGGCTTGACCATCCAAAGATGATATCTCCTTCGTCGATCACAAGCAGCTGCTCCTTCATCATTTTTTTTCTTGCTCCATCCATGCACAAACTGTCAATCGCTGCTCCGTCCCTGTCACAAAATGCATCCGCCCAGGTTTGTAAGAAACTTTGTTGTTGTGCCCGAATCGCATCGGACTGCTTTTTTAATAAGGCATTTAGTTCTGATTCCTAATCAGCCAAAGAATCCTTCTCTGTGTTTAACGTTTGGTCAGTCAGACTGCTTTCTGATAATTCGGTTGCAATATTTTCTTCCACATTATCGTTCTTTTTCGGATTGGTAAGAAAAAGTGCTCCTATTATCACACAGAAAAGCAATGCTGCTGCAATCAGCCAGAAGGTCGGCTTTTTAAAATTCAGGATTCCCTTTACTCTCTGTTTCACACCCACTTCTCCAAATGCTAACGGGCAGACGGTGATCATTTTTCCCGGCACATGGAACGAAAGCAGGACAAGTGAATACTCTTTTTTCTGCTCTGCACTCCAGTCCTTTATCACACGCTCATCACATGCCATCTCAATGTCCCGGCAAAACAGAATGTACGCCAGCCAGCAGAACGGATTGAACCAATATACTGCAAACAGCACATAACCAATTGGTTTCCACAGATAATCCAGACGCCTGATATGCGCTTTTTCATGTGCCACGACATTTTTTATCTGAACTTCTTTTAACGATGATGGAAGATATATCCGAGGATTTAACACTCCAAAAATAAATGGTGTCTGGATTCTGTCACAAATATAGATATTTCCCTCTATGTGGACGGATTCTCTCACTTTCCTGCGGATATGTACGTAACTGACTGCTGCATATACGAGCAAAACCGCCACACCGCATAACCAGATAGATGCAATCAGATTCATCGGGTTTTGCGCCGTCTCCTGCTCCGGAACTGTGATACCCTCCAAATAATATTTTGCAAGATACCGGTTTGCTGTGTTGTCTAAAGCCGGCATTTCTGTCGGAGCCTGCGATGTTACTGCACCTGCTTCAATGCTTACAACCTGTGCGTTTGGTGCGAGGCTAAATGTCGTCTCTAATTGAAATGGGCACAGCAGCCGGATTCCAACCAGCGCCCACAAGATACAGTGAATCCACTTCGGCGATCTCCTCAGCAGGCAGCGTGCCAGCACCACAACCACAATCAGCACGCTGGCAGATATACTCATGTTCAATAATTTTAAAAAGAGTCCTGACATTTTCAGCCCTCCTTTCCAATATCGTCGATCATTTTCTTTATCTCGTCCACCTCTGATTTATTTAATTTTTTTCTCGTTGTGAACGCTGCCAGAAATGCCGGAAGGGAACCTCCAAAGTTTTCCTCCACAAATTTTTCACTCTGGGCAGCGTCGTATTCCTCTTTCGTCATTCTTGCGGAAACCATTCCTTTTTCGTTTTGAAAGATTCCCCGCTCACACAGCCTCTTTAAAACCGTGTAGGTCGTTGACTTTTTCCAACCAAGTTTTTGCTCACATAATTTCACCAGTTCACCGGATGGGAGCGGTTCGCTGCTCCATATAATTTCTGCAAACTGCGATTCTACTATTCCTAATCTTAATTCCTCCATTGCCGCCTCCTTGGTCTAATGTTTGTAGACTTGTTATTTTTAGTCTACAAACATTAGACCAATTTGTCAAGAAAAAATCCACAGATATGTGGAAATCAATTTCTTTTTTCCTCATATCTGTGGATAAATGATTTTTTATAAATTTTCCTTTACAAAATCAACAACATCCATGTTTACACTCATAATACGTTTGTCTTTTTCCATTTCTTCAATGGTCATCCAATAATAATGCTTTCCATTTACGACAAAGTCTGCTTTTTTCATTATCTCTGGAAATTTATGAATAGTCACTTCATATAACCGATGATTATAAATTCTGTTTTCGTTATGACTTACAGAATACTTTTCCTGCACTTTTGAAGTAATATATTTACATGATATATTTCTTTTAGCTATACCTAAATCTGCTGAAATATTCTCTGTCATATATGCTTCATTATCATAATCCGATGTTTTATAATTCAAAAATAATTTACAGTCCCATCTTTCATCATCGTATACAAGAAAACGTTGCGACTCATTATCGAAAGTATCTTTTATGGCAATAAGTGAATGATTATGTTGAATTTTATTTAAAGAAATAATATCTTGAGCTAATATGTTATGGTCATATTTATTTTTATACATATCTATAATGTCAAATATTATTTTTATAATATATGCCATTCCAATTACACAAAATATAGTTTTTAATACAATTCCAGAAATACCCAATATGTCATTGTAACTGGCTGTAAATGCAGAAAGTAAAAACGATACGCCTGCAATAATAGTATCAATCGTTACCTTTTTTCCGATATATTCTCTTTTTTTCTCCAATAGCAGCTCAAGATCTGTTTTGTCAATTAATAACCGCATTTGCTCACCATTTTCCTCTCTTTCGCTCATTGTATCACACTGTTGGCATATTGACTATAAATTTGTTTCTTTCCAAGATCACTCCCACAAATCGCCCCAGATATCCGTGCACAACTTGGTACAATATTCTCTGGAAAAATTAGCATCCTGACTGATAATCGCATTTTTCTGCGCCATTTCATCTGTATAATCGCGCAGAAAATAAGTGGTCACTCCACCATAGCCCGGTTCAACCTGTGTTACAAGAGCATTCACGCCATAGTCTGTAATAAAGCCCTCACCATTTTCATCCAGTCCGATTGTGACTTCCGCCATGCCACCGACCATGCGGTCAGCAATCCCATCTCCACTGCTCGAAGTCCAGTTTACATAATTCCCAAGTGAATAGTAAACGAGTGTCTGGTTTCCGGTTGTCTCATCCGTCACCCACTCAACAGGCTCGATCACATGAGGATGCGTTCCTATCACCAGATCAACGCCATTTCTAACAAAAATCTCTGTCCATTTTTTCTGCATGCTGTCTGGCTGCAAGCTGTATTCTGTTCCCCAATGCGGGCACACTACAACAAAATCTGCCTGTTCTCTGGCGGAGGCAATGTCACTTACGACTTTTTCCTCATCTAAAAGATTTACTGCATATGGCATATCCTGTGGCAATGCAATTCCATTCAGACCATAGGTATAATTTAATATGGCGATCCGGATACCATTCTGCTCCAGAATAGTGACAGTATCCTGCGCTTCCTGACTTTTATTGATGCCTGAAATCGTAATCTGTGGATATTTTTTCTCCCAATTGGCAAGACAGTTTGTAACACCCTTTTTTCCCTGATCCATTGCGTGGTTTGTCGCATGCAGTACAACGTCAAACCCGGTATCCACCAGCGCATCCGCTGCCTCATAAGGTGCATTAAAGCTCGGATAACCGGATACCCCCAGCTCCTCTCCGCCAATGATAACTTCCTGATTGACAATTGCAATATCAGCCGCCTGAACGTCGTCTTTCACATTGACAAAAAGACTGGAAAAATCATAAGAGCCATCCTCTGCCTGACAGCTTTCCTCCACCGGAGTGTGAAGCAGAACATCCCCGACCATGGTAAGTGTCACAGTCGGACCTGAATACACATCTGAGATTTCCGGCTCCTCGGTTGTAATTTCCACAGCCTGTTCTGGTGCTGTCTGGATGTTATCCACGCTTTCTGTGTTTTCGGCTTCGTTATCCACAGAAGCTTCCTCTACATGGTTGAAACTGTAGATCATTTCCTGCCTGTCACAACCGGATAACATGAACATAGCAAGCAATATCATTGGTATCTTTTTCATTTTGTATTTTTTTGTTTCTTTTTTTCCTATCACTTATTCTGTCTCTTTTTTCAAAATATTCTGTAACTGCTGCATTAAAACTGAATACTCTTCGTGAACTGTCATATAAACGTCTTCCATCCCCAATGCCCGCTTCAACATTTCATTTGTAAGAAATGTCTCTAAATCCGTTGTCCCAAGCATATCTATACCAATTTGCATGTAATTGCCGACAATGTAAGCAACGAAACCGGCTTCGAAAATTCTATAATCAAATCCACGTCACTATTTTCACGGTTTGTGCCATTTGCTCTTGAACCAAACAATATTACTTTAGAAATATGATATTCATCTATCAATCCCAATATTGCCTCTTTTATCTGTTCTGTAGTCATTGAATTTTCATCTCCTACGAAAGCAATGCCTGATACACATCCCTCTTACTGATCCCACGGTCTTTTGCCACGAGTTTCATTGCCTCTTTCCGTGCAATGCCCTGACTCTCATATACCTGCATATGTTCCTCTAATGTCATGGATTCCCAGCTTTTTTTCTCCTCCTCGGCAAGCTCCTCAAAACTTCTTCCCTGCAAAACAAGGACATACTCGCCACGAGGCTCATTTTCCTCATAATAACGGAGACTGTCGCCTAATGTAGTCTGCATTTTTTCTTCATAGCGCTTCGTCAGTTCCCGACAGATTGTTAATTTTCTGTCGCTTCCAAGGACACTTTCCAATTCTTCTAACGTTTTTACAAGATGATGCGGTGCCTCATATACAATAATCGTTCTTGTTTCATTTGCAAGACTATTTAAAACGAGCGCCCGCTCCTTCTTATCTCTTGGCAAAAAAGCCTCAAACGCAAATCTTCTCGTTGGAAGTCCCGACATCGTAAGCGCCGTGATGCAGGCTGCCGGACCTGGAAGGGATGTCACTTCAATTCCTTCCTCATAGCAGATGCGCACTAAATCTTCCCCCGGATCAGAGATGCCGGGTGTTCCTGCGTCCGTGATCAAAGCTATGTTTTTTCCTTCCCGAAGCTTATCCACTAATTGGTACGCTTTGTCGATCTTATTAAATTCATGATAGCTTGTCATCGGAGTTTTTATCTCAAAATGATTGAGCAGCTTAATCGAATTTCTCGTATCCTCTGCCGCAATCAGGTCGACCTCTTTTAAAGTGCGAAGCACTCTATAGGTAATATCCTCAAGATTTCCAATCGGTGTTGCGCACAAATATAACTTTCCTGCCATGAATGTTTCCTTCCTGTATTGTTTCCAGTTCAACAATAATGTTTGAATGGTTCTACGCTGCTTTCTTCTCTGTCACCTTCGGAATCACAAAATAAAGCGCAATTCCAAGTGCTACGATTCCAAATGAAATAATCTGCGATGTAGAAAAAATTCCAATGCTTCCACGATAATCATCACGCAAAAATTCAATCAAAAATCTTCCGATTCCGTAAAGTACCAGATACGCTGCTGCCACTCTGCCCGGCTTTGGATTCTTAGATGCATACCAAAGAAGCAAACCGCAAAACAGAAAGTCGCCAGCGGAAGAAATAAGCTGTGTCGGAATCAGACTGACACCATTCGGTGCAAAATCAGAATGTGTAAAGGTAATGCCATACCACGCATGTGTCTCTCTTCCATAGCAGCAGCCGGCACAAAAACATCCAATACGCCCAAATCCTTGTGCCATGGAAACTGCAGGCATCACAAGATCAAAATAAGAGATAAAATTTTCTTTTTTGATGCGGCAATAGACATAACTTGTCACAATCCCACCGATAATTCCACCATAAACAACGTATCCGTTTTTGAAATCCCATAAAATAGACGGATCTTCCATAATTGCCGGAAGTTCTACAATATAATAAAGCAACCGGCAGCCAACCATTCCCCCAAACAGCGCACATAAGAAAATACCAAAAATCGTATCTTCACTTAAGCCCCTCTTCTTACCACGGTAATTGCACATAAACAGCGCCGATGCAAATCCAATCGCGATCATCAAACCATACATATAAATTGTAATCGGTCCAAGTGTTATCCTATTAAACATATAATCCTCCTTGTTTTGCGAAGCAAAATGCGACTGCTCTTGCAGGAGCAGAGGATTTAGCCTCCTTGTTTACCAGACTTATAAACTGATAATTACGAAACTCTCATGCCGTAGATTTAATTGTGCTAAAATAACAAAAGCTTGAGAAGACACTGGGGAGCCGCCGGTTCTTGCATGGCAGACATAGCAACTTGCTGTGGCTGGCATGTTAGTACCGCTGCGAGCGACACGTAGCGAAAGCGTGTCTTCGAAAATTTTGTTATTTTATCACAATCTTCACACGCCGTATTGAGTTTCGTATTACCAATCAATATCCATAAATATCATAAATCTCATCCGTATACACACCCTGCTCCTTGTATACAATGAGCGGTTTTTCCACTGTCACGCGGGATTTTCCCCCGCGCAGTCCCTCGATCAGCACCATATTTGGCTCTTTATCGATATAAGGATACACAAGCCGCATGCGTTTCGGTTCTATCTTATATTCTACCATTTTACTCATGATCTCCGCCAGTCTAAAAGGGCGGTGTACCATATAAAATCTGCCTCCCGGCATAAGCAGTCTGGCGCTCTCACGCAAAATATCATCCAGCGTGCACAACACTTCGTGCCTTGCGATCGCCTTTGCTGTGGACGGAGAGTTTTCCCCATGCGTGCCGATCATATAAGGCGGATTTGTCGTTATGACATGAAAAGAAGATGCTCCAAAAATATTTGAAGCATCCTTGATATCTCCTGTGACTACTTTAATCCTCTCTTCGAGATGATTATATGCGACACTGCGCCTCGCCATATCTGCGCTTTCTTCCTGAATCTCTAACGCTGTAAAATCAGTTGCATCCGTTTTTGCTTCCATTAAAATCGGAATAATTCCAGTGCCGGTTCCAAGGTCTAACACCTTCTCCCCAGCCTTCGCTCTGGCAAAACCGGAAAGCAGCACAGCGTCCATTCCAAAACAGAAACGCGCAGGGTCCTGGATGATCGCATATCCATTGCGCTGTAACTCGTCCAAACGCTCTCCTTCATGAACCAGATTATTTTGCATCATCAATCTTCGACTTTCCTCCACGGTCCTCTAATGCAGCCAGTTCTTTCATTTCCTCGGCAGTGAGTTTTACATCTCTGCGGCGTTTTGGCTTGAACTTCAACTGATTTGCCTGATATTCACGCAGTTCTTTCTCGTCATTAACCTCTACCAGTACTTTTACAAGCTGGCGGAGCACATTTACAGAAGAAACTTCGCCCTTTAAACCGTCATCTGTTGTGACAGAATCGCCGACATTTGGAAGGCGGCTGTTCAAGTATTCGTATGTTTCCTCCTCGTTTTTCAGACAGCACATCAGTCTGCCGCACACACCGGAAATCTTGGTCGGGTTTAACGATAGATTCTGTTCCTTTGCCATTTTAATAGAAACCGGTGCAAACTCGGAAAGGAATGTGTGACAGCACAATTCACGTCCACAGATTCCATATCCACCCATGATCTTCGTTTCATCACGGACACCGATCTGGCGTAATTCGATTCGGGTGCGGAATACTGCTGCAAGATCTTTTACCAGTTCACGGAAATCAATTCTTCCGTCCGCTGTAAAATAGAATAACAGCTTATTATTATCAAATGTGTACTCTGCCTCCACAAGCTTCATATCCAGTTTGTGTTTTGCGATTTTCTCCAGACAGATCTTAAATGCCTCTTTTTCCTTTTCGCGGTTCTTTTCTGCCTGTTTTTCATCCTGCTCGGTTGCAATGCGGATGACCGGCTTCAATGGCTGGATGACGCTCTCCTCGGACACTTCCCTTGGATCTGTCATGACAGTTCCCATTTCAACGCCGCGCGCGGTCTCCACGATCGCGTGCATACCTGCTTTTAACTGTAACTTTCCAGGTCCGAAATAGTATATTTTACCTGCATTCCGGAAACGGATTCCTACTACTTTTACCATTCTAGTTCTCCTTAATTGTCAGCAGTAATAACTCAATTACCAGATCAAAGTTTACGTTTGCGTCCAGACGGATCTGGGCTTTGCGCAAAGCTTCCAAAATACTGTTGATTCCATTGTAAGAGCTTTTTTCTGCCTGTCTTTTTATGTCGTAGACCTCATCCTTAAAAATAAGGCCATTTACGTCACCTGTTGCTTTAAAATATAATACATCACGATACCAGATCATCATCAGATCAAAGTAATCGTTGATTTCCAATTTGTAATCTGCAATCTGCTTGACGGCTGCTGCCATCTCGTAAAGTTCAATGTCATCGAGACGTTTCATCAATTGCAGCGCGCTCGCCTTCATCTCGTTAAAATCGTCCGATGATGCAAGCTGGATTGCCTTTCCGACATTTCCCTGCGCGAATGCCACGCAGACATCTGCCTGATAGTCCGGGATCTGATATTTTTCCATAAGGAATTTTTTGATTTTCTCGTCCAGCACTACCTTAATATTAAGCGTAACACATCTCGATAAAATTGTCGGTAAAAATGTGTCCGCATTTGTCGTCAAAAGCATGATGATCGCATATGCCGGCGGCTCCTCGATTGTCTTAAGCAGTGCATTCTGTGCCTGCTGGTTCATCTTTTCCGCCTCATCGATAATGTAAATCTTGTGATCACTGCTGTAAGGCTTCACATCAATATCATTATTTACCTGTGTACGGATATCATCCACGGAAATTGTATTTGGCTTCTCATGGTTTACATAAATAATATCCGGCTGGTTATGTCCCAATGCCTGTTTGCAGGAATGGCACTCCATGCATGCCTCTTTGCCATGCTTTTCACACTGCAAAGCCATTGCAAAAGCCTCTGCCAACATCATTTTTCCCGATTTGTCCGGTCCGTTGATGATATATGCATGGGATACTTTATCCATTTCAATTGCATTCTGTAAATGCTCTATAATCTGCTCATGTCCGATAATATCTTTAAATCCTGCCATATGATGCTCCACTTCTGATATCAAAAAAACTTACGCTGTTACATTCTCTTTGTTCCGGCAGCCTGTATGTCCTGTCTCCTAAGTCAGTATATCCAGCAACAGTCCACGGATCTCACCGATCCTGCTCAAGATTGCAATGTGATCTTTCTCATCCTTCACCAGCTCCCTTGCGAGTTCATCCAGATTCGAATCGATCAGCCGGATCAGCCCGTATACCCTGTGCCGTCCCTTGCGGTCTAAGAAGTTCTCCCTCGAAAACTTATGGGAACGGTACACGACCTCGTTCAAAAAATCCTTGATCAGTCCGCGGTACTTTTTCATATCACGGATATCCATATGCTGTGCAATGCGGTTTCCCTGTGCCGTGATATCATTCATTAAAAGATCTACTTTTGCCTGAAGATCCGCATCGGTGATCGCACTTGCCAAAGTAAACTTGAAACTTCCGTCACCTGTTTCCGTCGTCACGGTATCCGGCACCTGCGTTACCTGTGCGATATTATTTACTTTAATGTCCACCCATGCTCACCTTCTTTCTCGCTATTCATCTTCCGGCTGCAAAAATGATTCCATGCAACCGTACTTACTCTGCTTACCGTCAGATTTTCTATCTGTCTGCAGGAATCAGCCCTCAATTTTCTTTTATCTGTCTTCAACGATCAGCTCACGGATTTCTTCCTCCGTCTCATCCAGATCCTGATTGATAAATCTCCTTGTGATTCCGGCCTCTTTTAATTTTTCCTCTGAAAAATCTTTGGCATCTGCAAGAAATCTGCGGCACAGCTCCTCATACTTCGGATTCTCCTGCATCCGCTCCCTGCAAAGTGCCCGGCTCAAACGCTCGCCGTCCTCCACCTCTATATAAATCGGCACAACCTTGTCTTTTCCAAAGTAATCGCGTATCTTCAAATAGGATTCCAACGTTCCTATGATGAGATAATCCTGATTTTTCAGATCGATCTGGTCATCATTCACGGTAAAATACTTCCAGATTCCATGAACCGTATCGTAGGCGCGAAGCTCGATAATACGCCCCTCACGCTCTAATTGTTCCACTTTTTCCTCATCACAGAAAAAATATTCTACGCCGTTTTGTTCCCCTGCACGCATTGGTCTTGTCGTGTACGGAACAATGGTCTTTAACGCGAGACGTTCATCCCCAAGTATCTTTTTAAACAGGGTATCTTTTCCTGTGGAACTTTTTCCCATGATACAATATATTTTACCCATTTTTCCTGCCTCATTTAGTATAATATAGTCTTTAAAAATATACAATCTTTAGTATTCGCTCCTGCACTGCAGAAGTTCCTTCCACACGCAGTCCAAGCGATAAACATTCCTCAATATTATCCGCCAGACGCTTCGTAACAATCTCGCCCGGTACGATCAATGGAATTCCCGGTGGATACAGATAAATCGTGTCCGCGGACATATGCCCCACTGCCTCTTGTAAGAACACCTCTTTATATGGAAGCTCCTCTGCCTGATAAATCTGCATTTCGCGCGGATTTTCCTGATAGATTTTCTCAATAAAGGAATGATACGTCCCATTATCCGGCAGATTCTTCAAAATTTTGCTTCCATTTGAAATGTCTTCCTGCGCCTTTGCATCGATCTCATGCAGTGCGCCTGCCAGACGCTCCAATCCTTCGTCCTCGTCCATCAGACTTGTCATTCCCAGCACATAATAACCGGAAACCATTTCCATCTGCAAATGATATTTCTGCAAAAGGATCTGATGCAGCTCCTCCCCTGTCATACCGGCTTTGTCTGCAAAAATCACAAGCTTGGAGTCATCCCGGTCGCAGGCTTCCTCGATACTCAAATCCTCATTCTGCATCACGTGCAGATACTTTAAGTCTGCTGTTTTTTTATAAAAATCTGTCAGCCGGATGCGGTAATCCGTAAAAAGTTTCTGCCCGTTTTCTGTGACCAGACGGATGCACGCATCCATTCCCGCCATAAAAATATAGGACGGCGAACTCGTCTCGTAAATGGAAAGATACCGTTCCACCCGCTTTTCATCGATCCGGTCAGAGGTCAGATGAAGCAGGGCTGTCTGTGTAAACGATGGCAATGTTTTATGTAAACTCATAATCACCGCATCTGCTCCGAGTTTTACTGCATTTTCCGGGAAACCGCCTCCGAATCCAAAATGCGCACCATGCGCTTCGTCCACAATGAGCGGGATTCCATGCTCATGACACACCTCTGCAATCTTTGCCACATCTGACACAATCCCCTCATAGGTTGGTGAAGTGAGGATCACTGCGACCGCATCCGGGTTCTCATATAGCGATTCCTGCACCTGCTCTACTGTGATCTGCCCCTGAATTCCGTTTTCTGTAATGGGCGGATACAGATATTCGGTCTGTAATTCATTCATATATAATGCATGGTACACCGCTTTGTGACAATTTCTCGCAACCAGCACCTTGTCGCCACGCCTTGTAGCCGCGCTGATCGCAGCCAGCAGACCGCATGTACTTCCATTTACAAGGAAAAAACAGCGTTTCGAGCCATAAAGCTCTGCCCCGCGTTGCTGGGCTTCTTTTATAATGCCGGTTGCATGATGCAGATTGTCAAATCCATCGATCTCTGTAATGTCAATCTCATACGGATTGGGAAACGACAGACTTTTTCTTTTATGCCCCGGCATATGAAACGGATAATAATCCGACTGTGCATACTCTTTCAATTCATCTGTCAAATACTTCATGTAAGTCTGCTCCTGATGTTTTTCTTTACTGTCATGTATAAAAAAATCTTGCTATAAAAGCCTTTGCGCACATTATAACACACTTTACAACGTCTTTTCTATTATGATATATTATTTTAGATGCACTTAAAGACACACAATATTAAATAATTGCGAAACTCATAACCTGAATCTGAGTTCCGCAATTATCTAACATATACAATTCGGAGGTACAACATGGAAAATGCGCTCGTGATCCTCTGTGGCGGTAACAGCACACGAATGGGAACCGATAAAGCTCTCCTGCCTTTTGGAGATAGCTGCTTAATTGAATATTTAGTGAAAAAATTTCAGCCGTATTTTTCCAAAATCTATCTCTCGGTGAAAATAAAGGGCGACTACGCCCATTTAAAACTTCCGGTAACGGAGATTCCGGATATCTATCCGAATCAGGGGCCAATGTCCGGCATCTTTTCCGGTCTGTCTATGATCGACGAGGACTGCGCTTTTTTTATGTCTGTAGACACTCCTTTTTTAGAGCCAAAAACAGGACTTGCACTGCTCTCGGAGCTTGGCGATGCAGATATCTGCACACTTGAAGGAAAAGCTTCCTATCTGGAAACGGCAACTGCTGCATATTCCAAAAACTGCATCACGACCATTGGGAAATGCCTGCTGCTGCACCAGTTGACGTTCAACACGCTGCGCGAAAAATGCAGCACAAAATATGTGACCGAGTCTTCGATCGCTGAATCTGCGCCAACGCCGATCGACATTCAGTACTATAATCTCGACACGAGGGATAATTACTATCATGCCCTTCGCATTTTAAGCGGCCTCGATCATCCGAACTCTTCCCAGGCACTGATCGAGTATTTCAAAGACACCAGAGATTTATTTCTGCATACAACACCAGTCATTTCCTTTGTCGCAAAACCGGTAACGATCATGACGCCTCTTATCGAAAGTCTGCTTCCTTTATTAGAGCGCGAGGGATTAAAAGTTGTGCACCTTATCAAAGAGGATTCCTCTGTGGTATTCAAAAATGTTTACTTTGAGCCGACACTGGAAAATCTTTCTTCCTCTCTCTCCGGTGCCGACCTCGTACTGACGGAAAACTTTGGTGCGGATGCGCCAAACAAGATTGAAATCCTGCGAAAAGACTGGTCCGAGACTCCTCTGTGTGAGGAAAAAGATTTAATCGCGGTTTTTGCTGATTTTTCCTATCATCCGAAAACCTCTCTGCCAGTATTCGACCTTGGAAAATTAAAAAACATTGTCGCATTTCTGCGTGACTATCTAAGCAAACAATAAAAAATAATCTGTGGGCAAATGCATTTGCTCACTAAAAAATATCTCACAAAAGAGGCTGCCGTGGCAGCCTCTTATAAATAACGGGAAAGATCCGGCATCCAGTCTCCAAAGAAAATCTCATCCCTGCACACCGCATCCCAGATTGGATTTACAAAAGATAAAATCTGCCGCAATACTGTTTCCCAGGAAACATTTTCTCTCCCCTGCTTTCTTGCATACTTTTCCCAGCGTTTCTTCATATAAGTATAATCTTCGTAAGACGCAAGCATTTCTATCCGCTCCGTCTGCGGCGCTGCTTCCGCTTTTTTGCAAAGAAAAACGATTGTCTCATAAATATGCCGTCCGTCCACCGGCTCCTGCTTCAACAGATGAAACACGGTATCGTATGCCTCCATTGACGGAATCAGTTCCAGATAATTGATAATTGAAAAAATCTGCTCCGCCAGATACGTTTCCACCGGGAAATGCAGATAAGAAGCCGTCTTCTTTTCATAAAACACCGACTGTAACTGCTGTTTTTCCGGTTTTACCATGTCATAAACAAGAGGACTGATGCGAATGGTAAGCGGAACTTTCATTTCTTCCCATTCGCCAGTTATGTAAACCAGATAATCACTTTCCTCTTTTTCCAATGCATAATTCCAGCGGATGTGGTTATCCCTTTTTCTACAGATCTCCTCCGCAAAATCTGAAATCAATTTTTCATCCAGAGACGGTAAAGCTGCGCCGTTTTCCTGCCCATATACAAAATGAAGTGGCTTCTGCCACTCCTTTCTGTAGGCATCCGAACAAAAGCAATCCCTGTTCTTCAGCCATAAATTCTTCGCGAAATCCGTCTCCAGCACCTGAAACATCAGTGTCTCCTGTAAAAATGCCTCCAGCAGATCTGCAAATGGAATTTGATATTCTATGCTTTTTTCTTTTAACTGCTTTTTCGTAAGTAAGTTCTGTTCCATTAAAGCCAGACTCCAATCATATTCTGAACTTTTTTCACGACTTTACGCTCTTTTGCATAATACATCAGCTTCGCGATATCCTTCTTCGGATCTTTTATGTAAGCCATCAGTCCTTCTTTGAATCTTTCCCGCTCCATCTTGTCCTCGTATTTTAAACATTCACAGATCAGTCTTTCCTTCTCAAAAATCCGGACCGTCACATCAGAAAGCTGTATTTCTGTCACTCCAAGCTCCAAAGTCTCCGGCTCCGCATACATTGGGATGATCTTCGGATAATCCATTTTAAAACGTGATTTGGAAGTATTCTTATCCACCGCAAGCCGCCAGCCATACGGTTTCTTTTTGATATAGCCATACGCATATAACGCATTTTCGAGATTCAGCACACAGTCTGGGAACAGCTTTGCCACAAGCTCCTCCTCCGTAAAATCACTGAGATGAACTGCATAATAACCGTTTTTTATGCGCAGAATATCCCCTTTTTCCACAAAATCAAGGATTCTGCGATAATCGATCCCCAGCTCTGCAAGCTGGCTCTTTTTTACAATTCCGCCATTGTCTAAAATAAACTTTTTTACCTTATCCAGCAACAACTCTCTTTTTTCACTGACTGCATATGACTCCGACATGCTTTATCTCCATCTTCTGCGTCTTCTACGTTTTTTTCTGATTCTTCGTCTCTGATCTTTTCTGTCTCTACGAACGGCTCTGTTGTGTTTGATAATATAGTAATTATCGTAAAAACGTTTTAAGAAAAATAAAAGTACACCAAGCAAAATCACTGCAACAATGAGTAATACCACAACAATCGGTCTCACCTGCACCGTGGAGACTGCTTCCTGTTCCTCCTCCTCGGTCGACTCATTGTCAAATGCGTAGCCCTCTACCACCACGCCGGTTGTCTTGATATCTGCTTTTCCTACATTTCTTCCCGCATAAGTATATGTGATGCTTCCTGCAATCTCCGGATCACTGTCGTTATATTCCACAGAAGATGAGGTATCTGAAAATTCTGCTGTTTTCGGCAGAACAATGACGGCATCTTTATCAAGCTCCACAAATGGTTCAATATTGTTCAGATTGCCATTATCCACCGTTGTTTCTGCGCTGTAATTCGTATCATTTTCTGCTACATTCAGCACCTGAAAATTGTCAAATGCATAATCAAATAAATTTACCGTATCAATAAACTGATTCGGTGACTGCGTGTCCATTACCACACAGATCAGTGTCATACCATCTTTTTCCGCGTAAGTCACAAGCGTGCTGTTTGCCGTCGCCGTGTATCCGGTCTTTCCGCCGACACAGTACGGATATAAATACTTACGGTTCGCATTGTGGTAGGTGCACAGCATATCGTGATGATTCCTTAACACCGTCTCCTCCGCATGCTTATTGGTTGGAGGGATTGTATACATCTTCGTTCCGATAATGATACGGAATGTCTCATTCTGATAAGCCGCCTGTGCGATCAGCGCCATGTCATGTGCGGTCGTATAATGATTTTCATCCTGCAGACCATGCGGATTGGCAAAATGTGTGTTAGTGCATCCTAATTCTTTTGCTTTGGCATTCATCATGTCCACAAAATTTTCTACCGTGCCACCCACATGTTCTGCGACAGCATAGGCACATTCATTTGCCGACTCTAACATGACACCATAAAGACACTGCTCTAAGGTCATCTGCTCGCCGTAATCTCTGGCAATTCCCGATCCTTCCGTGTTGTTGATCGCATCATCCGAAAAAGTGACCATGTCACTCAGATTACCATTTTCCAACGCCAGCAGCGTGGTCATGATCTTTGTGATACTCGCCGGATAGTGCGCTTCATCACTGTTTTTCTCATAAAGGATCGTGCCTGTGGACTCTTCCATCAAAATAACACTCGGCGAGAGTGTTTCCGGCGCATCCGGCCAGTAATCCGTCGCCTTGACGTCCACTTTTCCAAGACAGACAGTAGATATAATCGTAAGGATCAGGCATGCTGCCTTTTTCCATCTATTTTTCAACATCATAAAAACTCCAAATCTATATTAAATCTATTAATTTCGCACAATCCGTCCCATGTATACACAATTTTTACGGATTGTTACTGTTCACCCGTAACTCGTTCCTGTAACAACAACGTTACTCTATCAACATTATTAGTATAATAGTTGGAAAAAATACATGCAACCACTTTTCATCATTTTAAGACTTTATTAATTTGTCAGATTATGCAATGTGTGCTTGAAAGTTGGGGTTTCTTTATTGTAGAATATATACGATTGTTTCACGATACTGTACTTTTACTTTGCGGATCGTTTGAAACGATATTTCAGCAAAAAATTTATAGTTTACATAATATTGAGAGGTTGTTTTATGAGATTAAGAAATATCCCTGGCGCGAATGACGCCATTTTAAATAGTGGATACTGTATCAAAAATCCAGAAGATCAAAAAGGACACTGGCAGGATTGCTTTGAGACAGCACAGCCGCTTCATATCGAGATTGGGATGGGAAAAGGCCGTTTTATTATGGACATGGCTGCCCTGCACCCGGATATTAACTACATCGGTATCGAGCGTTACTCCAGCGTACTTTTACGTGCTTTACAGAAAATGGAGTTAAATCCACTGCCAAATATTAAATTCATCTGTATGGATGCCGCCGATATTGCAGAAGTGTTTGCCAAAGACGAGGTAGACCGCATTTACTTAAACTTCTCCGATCCATGGCCAAAAGACCGCCATGCGAAGAGACGTCTCACTTCCAGACAGTTTTTCGCGCGCTATGACCAGATTTTGAAAAAAGAAGGACATCTGGAATTTAAGACTGACAATCAGGATCTTTTCACATTTTCATTAGAGGAAGTTCCGGAAGCTGGCTGGAAATTAGACGCTTCCACCAGAGACTTACACCATGATCCTGTCTTAAGCGAAGGAAACGTCATGACGGAATATGAAGAAAAGTTTTCTTCCAAGGGAAATCCGATCTGTAAATTAATTGCATCGAGATAGAAAAAACGCCCGGTACCAACGGTTTTACACCATTGATACCGGGCATTCTATTTATCCTTCAATTGCAATGTAACGTTTTTCCGGAACAGCTTTCTTCTGTTCTTTCGGAACGTCCAAGGTCAGGATACCGTTTTCGTATTTCGCATGGATATCTTCCTCTTTCATGTTCTCACCAACATAAAAGCTTCGGCTCATGCTGCCTGCATAACGTTCACGTCTGATGTATTTGTCATTCTTATCCTTCTCATCCTTATCGAGTCCCTTCTCGGCACTGATAGTCAGGTATCCATCATTCAACTCAAGATGAAGCTCATCTTTCTTGAATCCCGGAAGATCAATTGCTACTTCATAGCCATTATCTTTCTCCTTAACATCTGTCTTCATCATATTCTTTGCATGTTTGCCATACAATGTTTTATCAACATCCGGGAATGAAAAATTCATTAAATTGTCAAAATCATCAAATAAACTCTCTCCAAAAATACTAGGCATCAACATAAGTCATCTCTCCTTTTCTATCTGTCCACTTTTTTGTGGATATTCGTATGCTCATTAACCTTGTTTCTTTGGAACTAACAGATTAAGGAACTCGGGGAATCTTTCTTTCTCTTTTGTTCCCTCTTCCTTTGTTCTGACTATGTTATACACCTGTTTGTTAGCACTGTCAATAGGTGAGTGCTAATTTTCTGTGAACTTTTTGTGAAATCTTGGAATTATTTATACAATTGTCCTTAATATTTATATCATTCATTTTTACATGCTTCAATTAATATTTAAAATCAGATTTATGCCTGATCAAAAAAGGCATTAAATAAAATGGCTTGATTGATTCATGTTTTCCCGAACCAGATGACTTGATTTCAAAAGCATTGACTTTACTTCTCTCTGAAATCAGGAAATCAACTTCATAATAATGTGTGCTGCCGGCTTTTTCCCATGTGTGATAGTAAAGTTCTCTTCCTGATGCTGCTATCATCTGTGCAACCAGATTTTCATACAAAAATCCAAGATTCGCCGGTAGTTTATCAGAAAGCAGTTTTGCGTAAACATCATTTTCTGTTACCGGACGATCTATAAACATCAGTGTAACAAACAATCCGGTATCCGCTAGATACAACTTATAGCTGTCAAAATCTTTCGTATCTGCCATGCTTACCCTCGGATCTGTCGAATTATAGCATGGTAAAATTGTTTTTGAGTCAATCAACTCATACAATAATTCCTCAGCTCTTGTATTATTTTTCTTTCCAATGGATGATGTGATCCGGTATTTTCTTGAATCTTTTGATAACTGGGCAGGAATGGCATGGTATAATGCAGATATTCTTTCGGATACATCAATTTTTTTAAAATCATCTTCATACAATGATATGATCTGCCTTTTTACCATATCAATTTCCGAAAAATTTTTTCCTTCCACATAGGCTTCTACTGCCTGTGGCATCCCTCCCACAGCCATATATATCCTTAAATCTCTCATTAATTTACGATTTGTCGCCTGCCCAATAGCAGTCCCCATATCATAAATCTGTTGTAAAAGTTCGTAACTGTTCCAGATAATTGTAGCTTCGGTCAGCCACAAGATGTTTGATTGCCTGCCTTGCTTGTGGGAAAAGCTGAACCTCATCAAATATAATTAACGATTCATGTTCATATAATGTCACTCCGGTTTCCGCCTTCAAGCAAAACCGCGTATTTGTCCGAATACTTCTCTTTCCATGCTGACAACTGGTCATATACTTTTCCTTATTTTGTTCTTTTCTTCAAAATTCTATTCTTCAAATTTGTGCTTTTCTTCAAGATTTTAAGCTGGATTCAAATACAAAAAAAAGCCGCAACCAAAGTAAAATCAAGGGTTTGCGATATAAAAAAAGCACCGACCCCATAGCCTATGCTATAAAACCGATACTTCGTAATGCGCCACCAGGGGTTCGAACCCTGGACACCCTGATTAAGAGTCAGGTGCTCTGCCAGCTGAGCTAGTGGCGCATGTCTTTCAGCGACGAATTTTATTATATAATATAATTTTTAGAAATGCAACTATTTTTTTATAAAATCTTTTATTTTTGACAAGAAATTGTTTTTAATTTTTCATCCCAATATTTCATATTTATGTATTTTATGGTATTTTATAAATGCGGTGCAAAATTGTATACAACAAATTTATTTACATCGCAAATGCGTGGCATATTACTATGGCACATTTTTATAAGGAGGATTCACATGCGTGTTGAAGAACGACTATTAAAATATGTATCTTACTGGACGACTTCCGATGAGGAATGCAGACAAATTCCGTCGACTGACCGACAATTTGCGTTGGGAAAAGTTTTAGAGCGGGAATTACGGGAACTTGGTCTTGAAAAAGTTACACTGACCGACCACTGCTATGTCTACGGTCTGCTCCCTGCCACAAAAGGTTACGGGGAGAAAGCTGCAGTAGGCTTTATTTCCCATATGGATACTGCTCCTGATTTTTCCGGAGAAAATGTCAAACCACAGATTATTTCTAACTATGACGGCAAAGATATTCTTTTAAAAGGATCAGGTGCTTATCTGAAAGTATCCGATTTCCCGACGCTTGAAACATTAAAAGGACGCACACTGATCACCACAGACGGCACAACACTTCTTGGCGCTGATGACAAAGCCGGGGTTGCCGAGATCATGACCGCAGTGGAACAGATCATTTCCGAGAATATTCCTCATGGCGACATCTGGATCGGATTTACGCCGGATGAAGAAGTCGGATGCGGTGCTGATTTATTCGATCTCGACTATTTTAAAGCAAAATTTGCCTATACGGTTGACGGCGATTACGAAGGCGAAGTCGCCTACGAGAATTTCAATGCTGCAAGCGCTTCATTTGAGATTGACGGTGTCAATGTCCACCCTGGAGAGGCAAAAGATATTATGATCAACGCTGCCCTTGTCGGCTGTGAGATTGCATCTCTTCTCCCTGAAAACGAGACTCCAGCTCACACAGAAGGACGCGAGGGATTTTATCATCTTACTGATTTTAGTGGAGACATCGCCCATGCCAAAGTGAATTATATCGTGCGTGACCATGACAAAGCCACTTTTGAAAAACGTCTTGATGTTTTACGCGGAATTGAAAAGAAGATGAACGAAAAATATCACGCAGACACGGTTAAGCTGAACATTACTCATTCTTACAGCAATATGTTGGAAGTGATTGAAAAAAATGAATTTGTTGTTGATATTGCGAGAAAAGCTATTAAAAATGCCGGTTTAGAGCCGATCTCACGCCCGGTACGCGGCGGCACAGACGGCGCAAGATTAAGCTTCATGGGGCTTCCGTGTCCTAACCTTGGTACCGGAGGATACGGTTTTCATGGTCCATTCGAGCATATCAGCGTAGAAGGCATGAATACTGCAGTTTCTGTTATCAAGGAAATCGTAAAGATTACGGCTGAATAATTTTATCATAGTTTTTACCCGCTAATATGATTCAAAAAAGGACTGGCGCCTGATACCGATTCCAAAATCTAATGATTGTGGACTGGTATCAAGTGCTAGTCCTTTTATTACAGATTCGCAATCAAAGCTGCAATTTCATCCGGTGTCATAACTTTATTTGGATCTGACAGATCTGGCATTGATGGCTTGTCCTCTACTACGGTTTCATCCTCCGGTGGAATCTTCTCAACCGGAACATCATCATCCGAACCACTTAACGTATCGACCATCATATCGTCAAAATCGGATAATCCAAGTTCTGCTGCATCATCCTCAACTGGAAGTTCTTCGCCGATCGGTGTTTCCTCGATCACTGGAGTTTCTTCTTCGATTGGTGTCTCTTCTACTATCGGAGCTGCTTCTTCGATTGGTGTCTCTTCTACTACCGGAGCTGCTTCTTCGATTGGCGCATCTTCGACTACTGGAATTTTCTCCTCAACAGGCGGAATTTCTTCGACTGCAACTTCTCTCACTTCCGGTTTTTCTGTCTCAATCCTGCTTTCTTCTGCAAGAATCCGCTCCTCTGTAAAGAAGTTCTGCTCTGCCGACTGCGCCGCTTTCTTCGCGTCTGCTCCGATACTGTTTAACAAACTCTGTACTGTCTCTAACTGATTTAAAATTTTATTCTGATTTTCTAAAATATCCTGCGAATATGCATTGTCTTTCTGCGGTGTCTCCACTGGCTGTGGCTGCACATTGTCTGATAAAACAGCCTCTAACATCGAAATCTTTTCCATGATGCGGTCATTGGAATTCATCAGTGCATCTGTATTCTCTTTATTTCTTCCAATGGAAACCTTTGCTACTGCTTTCTGTGCGTGAATAATATCCTCCACATTTGTTTTCCGGGACTGGTTTCCTTTTTCAATGAGTTCATACAGATCATCAAATGTTTTCCTCAGCAGAAGATAGGAAGCTTTTTCTGATTTAAAAATACTGTCGTATTGTTCTTCCTTGCGTTCTGTGACTGCGCTTATCTGCCTTGTCACAGCATCTATCACATAATATATCGCAGCTAAAAACAGAACGTTCACTGCTGCAAGTGCCAGAACATTCTGTGGCATATTAATCATTATATACAGATCTGCCACGAACAGACATGCTGCAATCAGAATTGAAATCACCAGACTGAGCCTGTAATTCTTCTCTTTTTTCTTTTCCATAAGTGCTACCTCCACCTGCATCTCCTATGATGCTTATATGAGAATTTTTCTTCTCGTTTATTACTACATGATACCATAAGATGCATGAGATATCTATATACGAAATAACTGAAAATCCAAGGTTGACGCATTTTTTCCTTTATTTTATATCAATCTCGGAAGCCGTTATCAGGAAGCAAATGACCACAAAACGGCTATCGAATACTTTTTAAAGGCTGAGAATGCGCTTTCAAAGGAAGTCTGCAAGGCAGATCCGCGATATCACGGCTGGTGTCTTGTAAACAGCCTGAATCTGATGATCTCAAGCAACCACCAGATGAATTTTGAGCTTGGCGGAGAGTTCTTAGAACGCTGCGAATCCCTGCTCACCGAGGAAGATATGACAGACTCCATCGGTATTTCCCTGCTTATTATAAAGTGTCACCTGTACTGGTACACCGAACGCCGGGCTGCAGAACACCAGTCTAAGATTGATACACTGACCGGACTTGGAAACCGCTTTCTTTTAGAAGAAAATCTTGCTGCCCACTTAGAGTATGCCATTGCCAGACAGCAGGCTTACCGTCACACTGTCCCAGGGCTATGCCATCTGCCGGACAGATGCCGACAGCAGAAAGGATATTCTGGTTTCCAAAGCGGATAAAGCTTTGTATGCAGTAAAAAATAGTTATTCTCTGCCTCTTTATAATTCAATCAGAGTACGTATCAATTCCGCTCCGTCATATAAATCCTTTATTTTCGTATATTCATTTGTGGAATGTGCCTGATACATTCCACAGGATAACACAAGTCCTTCGATTCCATGTTTTGCAAAGTTGTTATTGTCACTTCCACCGAAAGTTTCCGTCAATGTTCCCGGAAGTCCGGTCTTTTCGCATGCTTTCAGAAAATCTTTTACTGTCCTGCTTTCTACTGGCGTCTCATATGCCACAAGATGTACCTGATGTGTTACCTCTGCAGTGGCTTCTGCTTTGTCTGCTTCCTCTGCAAAAATTTTTTCCGTATTTTTTACATGTTCTAAGGCTTTGCTGTGGTCATAACTTCGGATTTCACCTGTCACCACACAGCTATCCGGCACGATATTTGTGGCAGTTCCACCGTTTATCGTTCCAATATTAAACGTTGTGTCCTCATCCACATGTCCCATGGTCAGACGTGTCACTGCTTCTGCCGCCACTGCGATCGCATGGATTCCACGCTCCGGCTCAAATCCGGCGTGCGCTGCTTTTCCCTTTACTTCCGCTTTTATAGAAATGATCGACGGCGCACGTCGCGCAGCGGCACCAACTGCCCCGGAAAGATCGAGCACATACGCCTGTTTTGCGGTTACTTTCGAATAATCAAAAACATCAGAGCCTTTGACATATAATTCCTCACCAATTGTAAACAGGATTTCAATTTTTTTATGAGGTTTTCCACTTTCAAGTACCAGTTGTACACCATAGAGGATTTCCAGAATACCGCTGATGTCATCTGCACCGAGCACTGTATCTCCTGCTGAATGGATTGTTCCGTCTTGTTCCAAAATAAATTTTTTGCCGCTCCCAGGTTCTACGACATCCATATGTGTGCAGAAAATAACCGGTTCTCCTGGCAATGTTCCGTCTAATACGGCATACAGATTTCCGGTATCACCACCGTAATGCGAACCTGCGTCATCTTCTTCTACTGAAAATCCCATTTTCTGTAGCCGCTCAATGAGCCAGTCCGCAGTTTTCCGCTCGTGAAAACTAATGGAATCAAAGGATACCAGTTGTTTAAAATCTTCTATGATGTTTTGTTTCCATGCCATTTCGGGTTACCTCTTTCTGATTTATTTAATTTACTCGGCAGTACACGCCAGAAAAATCTTCGATTTACTCCTTTACTCCGCAGTGCAGCCGGGAAAATCTACGTTTTTCCCGGCTGTCGGGCATTCGCCCTCTTCATAATATAAGGAATAAATTATTGCCTGCAAGCAGTCAAATTTATTCCTCACATTCTGAACACTGCTCATTATATTACATATTCCGGTTCGTTAAGGAGCTGCATTTTACGCAGAAATTCTTTTGTACGTTCATTCTTTGGATTGGTAAACACTTCCTTCGGTGTACCATATTCCACAATATGACCTCCATCAAGGAATATCACTTTATTAGCAACATGTCTTACAAAGTTCATTTCATGAGAAACCAAAAGCATAGTATGTCCTTCGGCTGCCACATTTTTTATTGTCTCTAATACTTCTCCAACAAGTTCAGGATCTAAAGCCGAGGTTGGTTCATCAAGTAAAAGCAATTCCGGTTTTAACGCAAGTGCCCTGGCAATCGCAACACGCTGCTGCTGTCCTCCTGACAGGTGTTTTGGATAATGATTTGCCCAAGGTGCCATTCCTACGCGCTCTAATTCTTTTAAAGCGATTGCTTTCGCTTCCGCTTTGCTTTTTTTCTGAACAACAATCATCCCTTCCATTACATTTTCCAATGCGGTCTTTTTTTCAAACAAATAAAACCGCTGAAATACCATACCAGTACTTTTTCGAAATTCAAGGCTATCTTTGTGTTTCCTGGAAAGGTCTACTTTTTTATCATGAAAAATTGCTTCTCCCTCTTCCGGGATCTCCAACTGGTTGATGCATCTTAACAAAGTTGATTTTCCGGTTCCTGAAGGACCAATGATTCCGACAACATCACCTTTTTCAATATTCAAGCTTATATGGTCTAACACTTTGTTATCATGAAAACTTTTGGAAAGGTTTTTAATCTCTAACATTTTTATACCCCTCTCTCATCCTCGGATATTTCTATTTTTGCCACCTGATCCGGAATCTCTATTTTCTTCTCGATCAGTTTGATTCCCTGCTCTATTACAAAAGTGATTGCCCAATAAATGATTGCAAGCGAAACGTATACTTCAAAATAGCGGTATGTTCTTCCACCAATGATTTTTCCCTGTGCTGTCATTTCAACAACTGCACATACAAATGCAAGGGAAGTTCCCTTGATCAGACCAATGAATGAATTTCCAAGTCCCGGAAGCGCCACACTTAACATTTCAGGGAAAATAATTCTTCGAAATGTCTGGAAATAAGTCATTCCAATTGCGCTTGCTGCCTCTATCTGACCGATATTGACAGATGCTAACGCTCCTCGGAAAATCTCTGCAATATATGCCGATTCGTTAATGGAAAGCGCAATGATCGCATATACAAAACCAGAGGTTGTAGAACTTTGATAGTTCCAGCCATTTTGCTGATAGATATATTTTGTGATCATCGGGATTCCGAAGTACGCAATATATAACTGTACAATGATCGGAGTTCCACGGATCAACGAAATATATACCCCAGCGATTTGCTTTAATACCGGTATATTTTTCGTTTTGATCAATGCTAAAAGCATTCCGATAACAAGTGCAATGATCATGGAGCTGACTGCAAGAATTAAAGTTGTTGGAAGATATTTTAAAATTTCAGGAAGCTGGCTTAAAACCGCCTCAAAATCGAATAACTTTGCCATAGTTTTTTCTCCGTTCGTTTTCTGTTTTATAACCACAATTATCTGTGGGGTTTACAGTGTTTTTGAAGTCATGATGCACACAAATTCCCCACCGCCGGAACGTGTGGAATAATCTGGTGTATATCCGAGCTTTTCATAAAAACCAAGTGCTTTTTCACGGGAATTAATAAATATTTTTGTAACTCCTCTTTCTTTCAAAAGCTGCTCCGCAGCCTTAATTCCTAACGCACCATAGTGTTTTCCTCTGTATTCTTCCAGTGTTGCCACCCGCTCAATATGTCCTGCATTATTTTCATCAACACGTACCCGGCAAGTGGATATCGGAAATCCGTTTTCATGAACTAAGATATAATCACTATCTTTTGTATCATCTGCAAATTCGCCTTCCAACGGAATCTGAAAACCGATGCACATTGCATTAATTCTGATGTAATGTACACCCGCCCGCTGCCATTCTTCTGTTGCATGCACTGCTTCCATAATCATCTGCTCCTTGTAACCTTTTAATTCCACGGTTTATAAAAATCGTTCGGAACTTTTAATTTATTTGCCGGGTCTTTGCTTAAACTCTCTCTTCCGGTCGATGTTTTCCAGATTGCATCAAAATCGGTATCTGGAATTACGATATCATAATATGTAGATTCCCAATAATCCGGGTCTGCTTTGCTAAGATCAACGCTCGCTGCAAAATCTTTGAAGTATGTATTGTGGTAAAATGCTGGGATCTGATATAAATCCCTTGCATAACCCCAGAGATTTTTGTAATCTACAAGACGCTTTTTGCATGGACCGATATTTCTCGAATAAGCTACATCATATCTTGCCAGCGTTACATATAAGCGGATATCACTGTCTGTCACATAATCGCCAAATAAAAATCTCTGATTTTCCAGTCTCTCCTCCATTGCATCAAGACCTGCAAAAAATGTTTCATATGCGTCTGAAAAAGCCTGTAATGACTGTGCGAACTGTGCTCTGTAAACAGCGTTATTGACATTTTCAAATAACCACCAGTTTAACTTATCGATTCCCGCTCTGAGTTCTTCCGGATAGAGATCTGGTGCATCCGGTTTCTGGAATGGTTTAAAATCTACTTCCAGATAATTGGTCAGTCTGTGATAATCGTTATTGACAACCTTTTTTTCTTTATAATCTACAAATGAAGGTACTGTTGCACGACCTGTGTACTCAGGATCTGCATTGTAATATAATTCACTTAAAAATTGTGCTCCGGTTTCCGAGTTGATATGATTTGGAGAATTTACAAATTCCCAGCCCAAAGGTTTTTCGTAAGCGTCATCATCCCAGCCTACGATTTCTACCTTTATTGCGTCCTGCAAACCGAGTAGTTCTCTTGTGATTGATGCACGGTTTGACCAATGGCATCCTTTTGCCCAGAATAAAATATAACGGTCTTTCTCTACCGGATTTTCGTCTGGTCCAAATCCTTTTGTAAAATGATTTGGCTGTCTGTGGAAATTACCATATTTATCTACTTCACTTACTGTCTCTGTCGGACGGACTCTGATCTGTCTGCCATTTACTTCTATATATTCTGCCATAATGCGCCTCCTGCTTATCGTTCCTCGATTTTGAATTTGTTACCCGGATCACTGCTTAAATGTGCTCTGTCTGCCGGTGCTCCCCAATATGCGTCGAAATTGATCTCATCTATAAATCTTGCGTTAAATGTCTCCATGAGATGTCCCTGCTTTTTGTTGGAAGGATTTGCAAAATCTTTAAAGTAAGTATTATTTTTGAATGCCGGAATCTGGTAAAGATCTCTTGCATATGCCCACAGATTTTTGTAATCGATCAGTCTTTTTTTCACATGTCCTAACTGATATGTATAGCGGATGTCGAGCCTTGCAAGTGTTACATATAATCTCACATCACTGTCCGTCACATAACCGCCAAACAAGAATCTCTGATTTTCCAGTCTCTCCTCTAATATGTCAAGCGCTGCATAAAAGGCATTATAGGCATCCCAGAAGGCTTCTTTGGAACGGGCAAATGCTGTCTTGTATACACCATTATTTACATTGTGAAATAACCAGATATTTAATTTGTCGATTTCTTCACGAAGTTCTTCCGGATAAAGATCTGGTGCATTTTCTCCATGAAATTCTTTAAAATTCACCTCAAAATAATTTGTCAGACGGTTGTAGTCGTTATTTACAACTTTTCCTGTTTTTACATCGATCAGTGCCGGAACGGTTGTTCTTCCTGTGTAATCATCATCTGCCTTGTAATATGCCTCACTAAGAAACTGAATGTTTAACACTGGGTCAATATTGTTCTCATCATATACAAATTCCCAGCCGAGATTTTTTTCATGAGGCGCATGTTCTACCATATTGACACTGATAGCATCCTCTAACCCCAGAAGCTCCCTCACGATGGATGCACGGTTTGACCAGTGGCACAGCTTTGCCCAGACCAGACGATAACGTCCTTTTTCTACCGGATTCTCTCCCGGTCCGAATCCTGTTGTAAAATGATTTGGCTGTCTATGAAAATATCCGTTCTCGTCAACCTCTGAAACTGTCTCTACCGGACGTACTCTGATTTTTCTTCCATTTACTACTTCATAATCAAATTCTGCCATTTTTCCTGCCTCCTGCTTTTTTACTTACTTATCTTAATTAATCGGTGTTTCAAATTTGTCTGCGGATGGTACCTGATCTGCTCCAAAGTATTTCTGTGAAAGTTCTTCTAATGTGCCGTCTGCCTGTAATTCTTTCAAAACCTTATTAACATCTTCGCGAAGTGCAGCGCCTTCATCATTTAATGGGAATAAGAAGTAAGCATCCAATGCGGTTGAAAACTTTGCTGTTTCCTCAGCAGATAATTCACTCTTCTGTAAACCATCAAAACCAAACTCTTCTATATAACTGTTGTAAATCGGAAGATCATCAACCCTGAAATCACTTGTTCCATCCTGAATATGTTCAAATACAACAGAAAGGTCTGCTTCTGTATAAATAATCTCAATCTGTGAATCCGGATTTTCTTCATTCCATTTTTCTATCGCATTTGTCACGTTAACGCCTGCACCTGCTTCGATTTTGTACCCTCTGTCTGCTGCATCCTGTAAAGAAGTAAGTGGTTCGTCATCCGCTCTCTGAACAAATACATATTTGATTTCATCATATGGGAAAGAATAGTAGTAACTTTCCGCTCTCTTCTCGTTGTAGCTGAAATTATTTACTGCAATCTGATAGTTACCAGCAGTAAGTCCTGAAAAAATAGCATCAAATTCTGCTGTCTGCAAATTCAGGCTGTACTGTGGAAGCCGGTCAAATACTGCCTGTAATACTTCAATATCATATCCTGAATAACTTCCATCTTCCTCCACGGAAATGTAAGGCTTTGGCGAACCTCCGGTCACTGCATTAATCACGGTGACGTCTCCACTGTTCTCTGTTGCTGCATTTGCATTATCATTTGAGTTTCCTGCTGCTTCTGCTGATATATTGCTGCTTCCTGATCCGCATGCTGTTACGGATGTTGCAGCTAATGTTGCTGCTAAAATTGTTGTTAATACTCTTTTTACATTGTTTGCTTTCATAATCTTTTTCCTCATTCTTTCTTTTCTATTGATCATTTCCTCTTTTTCATATACTTTTACACGTTAATTCAAAAAAGTTTTTTATAAAAAGAAGAAGCAGGTCGTTGTCATATGGTTATCACAACTGCCTGCTTCTTCTTTTCTCCAAAACACTCAGGTGTATAAATCATATGAAAATAAAACCGTATTCATCCATACAGCACATACAACAGCAACACATCTGGTTTTTGTTCATTACGATTGTATTTGTCTTCATATGATTTTCCCCTTTCTTATTTCCTACTTATTTTATATGTTATGTAGGAATTACTTTATATTGGAAATTATAGTCATCTGATATTATTTTGTCAATTGTTTTTGTTATAGAAGATTCCTTGGGTTTGTTATAGGTTTTGTTTATAGCTGATTTTTTTAGAACAACTCCGGGTGATTTTCCAGCGCATCTTCTTCCGTAATCTCGCGGATCACGCGGCATGGAACACCAACTGCAAGTGAATTTGCCGGAATATCTCTGGTAACGACGCTTCCAGCACCGATCACACAGCCCTCGCCGATCGTAACACCACCACAGATTGTAACATTTCCTGCGATCCAGCAATTATCGCCAATGGTAATCGGTCTGGCGTATTCCTTATCGGTAAGTGTGCCATTTTGTTTCTGATACTGGTTGCGATCCTGCCACCGGAGCGGATGCATCGGTGTAAGAAGTGACACATTTGGTCCCATAAATACATTTGCACCAATGGTAACCGGACAGCAATCCACACACGTAAAGTTAAAATTCGCGTATGAATTTGCACCGATAGAGGTCAGACAGCCATAATCGAACTGTACTGGTCCTTGCAAGTAAAACGAATCACCTATGATTCCCATTTCTTTCAGAATCTCGGAACGTTTCTCGTCTGTTTCAAGAAGTTCATTATATTCTTTGCTTAATCTGTGGGCTTTTGTTCTTAATTTCACAAGTTCTTCATCGGAAGGATCATAAATTTTTCCTGCCATCATTTTTTCTTTTTCTGTCATTTTTCTTGCTCTCCCTTTTGCAATCTCATGATAAACTGTTTTTTCCTTATGCCAGCTCTGTTCCTAATTTTTCCAATTCGTCCATTGCGCCCGCATTTTTTGATAATTCATCTTTTGCAGTTGCATAATAGGATTTCTGGAAAAGCATATCCCATGACAGGTAGTGAGCCATGCAGTCAAACTGTTTCTGAATCAGTTCATATTGTATATTGTCTACCGGAGATCCGCCTACGACAATAACACCAACCTTTTTCCCTTTTATCTGTAATCCTCTGCAATAACATTTGTCTATAACCAGCTTCAACTGTGCGGACATTCCCCACCAATACACTGGTGTTGTAAAAAGGATCATGTCTGCTGCCACAATTTTGTCAATCGAAGGATTGGTATCATCCTGATCAACGCAGCCTCTATTGCACTGACAGACACCACATCCTTTGCATGGGCTGATATGTAACTTGTCCGGCTGAATCACTTCGATCTCATTTTTTCCAGATGCACCTTTTATAAATGCATTAATTGCAGTTAACGTGTTGCCTTTTCTTGCACTTCCATTAATAATCACAATTTTCATTTATTGGTTCCTCTTTTCTTTCCTAAATTTATATCTGAAGTATACCATAAAAAGTATTAACATACGCATTATATGTTATGATGATAACGCTACATCGCAAAAAGCCCTGAAGCTGCAACTTCAGGGCTTTTGCTTATAAATTATCCCGTTTCCGGTTCATCCACAAATAGAAGATCACATTCAGCACAATTCCGAATATCGTTGCTGCCGGAGCCGCAAAACCGATCTTTGTGAGGCTCGCATCCGGCTGGATACTCATATAATATGCCAGCGGCAGACGCACAAGCAGCGTCTGGACGAGTCCCTGAACCATAACCCAGACCGTTTTATCATGTCCGTTGAAATAACCGACCATACTGAATAGAACGGCTGTCACGATCGTTTCCAACGCAAAACCTTTCAGATAATCATAGCCATTCTGCACAACGGCTGCGTCTGTTGTGCAGATTCCGGTCAGAAGATCTCCCTTAAACATAACAAATGCAAATACAATGCAGCCGATCACAATTCCAACGCCCATGCCGGCAAACATTGCTTTTTTCGCTCTTTTTTCGTTTCCGGCGCCTACGTTCTGCGATACAAAGGATGCCATGGACTGCATCAGAGAGCTTGGAATCAGTAACACAAAGTTTACAATCTTGCAGGCAACGCCATATCCGGAGGAAGCTTCAAGTCCAAGCCGGTTAACAAATGCGCAGAGTGCAAGAAATGAGATCTGTGTCAAAAACTCCTGCATAGCGAGTGGCAGACCGACTTTTAATGCTTTTATACAATGTGTGTTGATCTTAAAATCCTGTCTGGTGATTTTAAATGGAAGTTCTCTTTTTACCAGTAAAAATAATGCAAAAACGACGCTGACCGCCTGTGCTGTTACAGTTGCGATTGCAGCTCCGGCTGCGTCTAAATGCAGTCCTGCCACTAAAATCAAGTCTCCTGCAATATTCACCACGCAGGCAACCGCAACAAATAATAATGGAGATTTGCTGTCACCCAAACCTCTGAAAATAGCTGCAAGCAGATTGTACGCCACAATGAAAAAGATTCCGCCACCGCAGATACGCACATAAGTCGATGTCAGTTCCACAGCCTCCTGTGGTGCCTGCATCAGCACGGCGATCGGCTGCGCAAACCCGATCATAACTACAAAAAGTACCGCAGAAACAATTGCAAAAATAATTGTTGCTCCACCGATCAAAGCTCCGATATACTGCGGTTTTTTCTCCCCGATATACCGTGCGATCAAAACAGTGATACCCATTGCAAACTGCGTAATAACAAAAGTGACTAAGTTTAACACCTGGCTTCCTGTTGATACGGCTGAAAGCCCCGATGTTGTTCCAAACCTTCCAACGACCAGAAGGTCAACTGCACCGTAAGCCGCCTGCAATACTAATGCGCCTAAGATTGGCAGCATAAATGGCAGCAACTTTCCTAAAATACTTCCCTGTGTAAAATCTGATTTTGAACTATTCAATGTCAACTCTCCTTTCGCTCATGACTTTATAAAATTTTTCTATGGTCGAAATCATACAGTCTGCTTCTTCTTCGGAAATATGATCCATATATTTCAAAAGCCGGCTGTAATAATTTTTATCGTACTTATCCGATAATTCTTCGCCTTTTTCTGTAATGGAAACATATGTGATCCGACCGTCCTCCTCAGACGCATATTTCGTGAGATAGCCCTTTTTTTCCATTTCCTTGACCGTTCTTGTCACACCTGGTCTTGGCAGCTTTAATGTATCACTGATATCGGAGACTTTTACTCTCTCTTTCTTCTCCTGTAACTTGTGGATCACATCCATGTACTGGATATACGCTGGTGTGACTCCTTCCGGCAGTTCCGGGAGCAGTTCCCTCGTCCTTTTTGCAAGATAACAGGCATCTAACATTCTTTTTATTTTTTCTTCGTTCATTCTATCGGTTCCTTTTTTGCATTGTGCTATATAATTGCCTTTGTTAATTACCATTGGTAATTATATGGTTCTATAACGGTGTTGTCAAGAGATGTTTTTTATTCGCTATACACTATATTTTTTAGTATTGGTATTATGGTGCTATCAATCAAAGATTCTTGTAATGTCCTGATATCGGTTGACTACACGATAAACCCCTATATATTCATTATTGACCTTGTAGATAATCACATAATCTTCCCATATCGCATATTTATAATCTGTCCGAAAGCTAACTATTTTTGAGAGATCCGATCCCATTCCCGGAAACATCTGAAGATTTTCAAATTTAACATAAATCTCTTTTACCGTCTTCGCAGCATATTCCTCGTTGTCTTCTGCAATGTAATCCCGGATATTTTTCAAATCCTTTGCAACAATCGGATTGATCCGCAATTTTAACATCTTATTCCCCCACAAGTGTTTTCAGTTCATCCAGATTCAGCCAGCCTTCTCCGTCTTTCACTGCTCCTTCGGCTTCCTGTAGCTTCATCAGAAGCTTTTTCTCTGCGCGATCACGCTCATAATCTTCAATATCCATGACTACAAAACGTCCTCTGCCATTCTTGGTCAGATATACAGGTTCGCCTTTATGACAGTTTTTCAGGACTTCATTATAATTTCTCAAATCAGATACCGGTAAAATATTTGCCATATTCTTTCAACACCTTCCTTTGATTTTAAATTGTTTCTTCTACTTCTATTATACGCAAAAAGCTGTAAAATTCAACGTAGATTTTTACAGCTTTACAATCAGTGTTTCACACCTATTACTCGATAACCACAGTGTTTGCAATACCTGAATCAAAGTATTGAAACTTTTCATATCCGGATCAAAATAATAATAATTTTTTGTTGCTTCCCGTCTCTCTTTCAAAATCCCGGCATCTTTTAATATGATATCTAAAAAAGCTTGATTTTACTGGAAAATTTAATATCCTTGCAGGGCATTTTTTTACCGTTTTATATATCTCTGGTTTCTGCTGTTTGGCTTATCTGGCATTGTCATTTCAACCATCCCTGCTTTTATTGCCGGATTCATATAATTCTTTCGAAATGTTTCTCTGGATTTAATCCCTAATTTTTCCATTATTGCTACAGTTGTATACGGAATATCATATTCCATTACAGAAAGCATCCTTTTCACATACTCACTGATATCTAAATTAGATGTCTCAAGCTGCTGTGTTACTTCATCCAGAATTTTATCTATCTGCTCTAACATAAATTCAATAAACAAATCAGAATCACCATTTACATGACATTTAGAAATTGCGTCATAATATTCACTTTGAAATTTTTCAATCTGGCTTTCTAATGGAATATACTCAAATATATCTCTCCATTGATAAAGCAACACCGTATGCCACAGCCTTGCGATTCTTCCGTTTCCATCTGAACACCATTCATGTTGATCTGTCAATCACTTTTTCTTGGACTCAACTGTGTTTTTCTGAGTATTTACTTCTGCCTGATATCGACATATCCAACCGCAAGGCTTGTCTCATCATAACTGTATACGCCGCCGGTGTTACTTAAGGTCAGATACATTTCGCCAAGCTTCTCCTCCTGAATTTTGAAGGCAAAATGAACAGTTACGCTCTCGCCCGGCTTTAATTCGTTAATGTAATTGTTATTGCGTTCTCCTCCGGTAACATCACTAAGATATACCTCCTGGCTGAAACCGACCTGTTCCGGCACACGGTAATCACAGCCTATACTTGCTTTTTCCTCATCGGAAAGCAGGAAGTAATCTGCAAACTGCATCTGGCTGCCTTTCTCCTCAAGGAATGCGATTCCACCATTATACATAATGTCATGCAGTGTTTCTGTTCCATTGTTCTCGTATTTTACTGTTGCATAGACAATTTTCTGCGGAAGTGTCTCGGTCTTAACCACTTCATCTGTGGTGTTAATGCCATCTCCGCTCTTTATGTACTCCAGTTTCATTGGAAGAAGATCGCCATCTGCATCAAACGCTTTCATTGCATCAGCATCTAACATTCCATCCGCCAGAATACTGCTGTTATCAGAAAGTTCGACTGATGTGACCGTCGCAGTCAGTCCCGGCATGTTATCAATACCTGCATGTTCCATGTTGATGCTTTCTCCAATTGCGTGGGTATTCTCCATCTTTGTTTTATCAAACGAAAATTCCCTGTCTGAATCTGAATCCACCGGTTCGCCTTTTTCTTCCGCTTCTTCTGTCTGATTCCAGTCACAGAGCTGCATTACACAGTCTCCTTCTGTCTTTTCTGTCGGAACCACTGTAAGTCCCTCCGCAATACGGATCATCTCATCCTTTGTCACATCCGAAAATGCAAACATTTCCAGCATATAGTCATGTTCTGCATAAATCACATATAAATTTTTTGCCGCAGAAGACACTTTTTCCAAATAGACCGCAGGTCTTCCTCCCACTTCAAGTTCTTCGCTCTCTGCCACATCTGTACTTAAAAGATCATCCACTTTTTCATTCTTCGGCAGACGGTAAACAACCATGCTGATGCCGCCTTCCATATAGTTGTCTTCAAAACTGTATTTTCCCTCTTCTGTCTGCACCATTCCATCCGGCAGATATGATGCTGTCAGTTCCACATAATCTGTCTCTGCTCCATGGTTCTCAACTTTACGGTTCTCTGTTTCTGCGGTCTGCTGCCCTTCAATCTTTGTCTTTACCCCATATTTTCCAACCTTTTCATTGTGCATCTGATAGACCACGCCTGCACAGACTGTTGTCGCAAGTGCTAAGGCGGCAGCCATGGAAGCAATTAGCATACGTCGGGCTGCGTCTTTCTTTTTCTTTCTGTATTTTATTACCTTCGCATTCTCTTTATTTTCCATTTTTCCGGACTGTCTGGCATTTTCCGGATCCATGCTCTCTTCCTGTCTGCTTTTTATCTGCACTGCAACTTCTTTCTCGATCATATTTTTTATATCTTCCGGCATTTTCGGGAATGTATCCTTCATATCTTCTAATCTCATTATGCTGCCACCTTTCCTGAATTTTTCTTGTACACTGCATCTTACCTGTTATCCCATTCAATTGGCGATGAGACTTTCTTTCAATACTGCCCTTGCTTTTAGCAGCCTGTTTTTTACAGCACTTTCTGTCACATCCAGTATCTGTGCCACTTCTTTCACGCTGTAGCCTTCCAGATAGTAAAGCGTTACACAGAGCTTCACCGGTTCCGGCAATTTAAAGATTGCCTCATAAAGCTCCGAGTAATCTTCCTGCTCTGCTGCCTGATCTTCCATCTGGTAATCGTCTAGTGAAATGATCCGCTTCTCTTTCCGCATAATTGTGTAACATTCATTCATTACAATTTTTACCAGCCATGTCTTTGCATAGGTATCCTCTTTTAACGTGTTTAATTTTGAAAATGCTTTTACGATCGCTTCCTGTATTGCGTCTGCACAGTCTGCATCATTATAAAGCAGTGATTTTGCAACTCTGTACAAAGTTTCTTCGGAAGCAATGATCAATTCTCCTAACTGTTCTTTTTTCATCTGTCTGTTCTGCCATATCCTGCTGACTTGTCCACAGGTCTGACATCCTTTCTGCTGGCTTTCTTATGTTTTACATAAATTAGATGCAGGAGACCATAAATTGGTCTCTGTTTTAAATAATTTTATTTTCTTCGATTTTTACTTATATTTTGCCACATAAAATCACCTTCAAGCTATCATGTTGCTTTTTCATAGCTTGAAGGTGATTTTTTTAAGTTTCTATCAAATTTATAAGCTACTATTAATGATTGCCAATCACTCAAAATCTCTGGTAATATTCGTAAGCCATTTATTTCTGAAATAGTGAATAAATACCACAGGCATTTTTTCAAACTCGTCCAGTGTCATGACAAAGTATACCCAGACAGGCGGCAGTTTGAAAACATATGCTGCAAGGAAGGTAAGTGGGACCGCAACAAGCCACATAAATATGGTATCTACGATCATTCCAAATCTGGCATCACCGCCACCTCTGAAGCAGCCGCATATAAGACAGGTATTAATGCCTTCGCCCACAAAACGCCAGGTTGTCATAACTATAAAAATGCCAAGATAATAAATAGCCGTTTCTGTTAATTTATCCCGGTAGAAATTCAGTATCACAGGGCGGATCGCCAGAATAACGGCACATCCGATCAGGCTTACAATAAATGTTATTCTAAGCATTCGTTTCCCGTACTCTCTGGCTGTATCAATGCGGTCTTTCCCAAGCTCCTGGCTGACAATGATCGTAGTAGCGTTGGCAAAACCACGACAGGCGATAGCACCGATATTTACCACCATAACAGCAACGGCATTTGCTGCAACCATATCATCTCCAATATGTCCAAGAATTGCTGCAAACGCTGAATTGGCAAAGCTCCAGACAACGTCATTTATCACGGCCGGAGTTGCAATTTTTATAAAGTCCTGTAATAAAATATCTGATTTTGCAAAAAAATATTTTATTCTGAATCTGACGTCTGAACTGCGCAATGAGTAAATCAGACAGATCAGCACTTCTGAGATTCTGGCGATCACAGTACCAAGTGCAACACCGGTAACACCAAGCTTTGGAAGGCCAAACAATCCAAAAATAAAAGTTGCATTACAAAGTACATTCACACAAAGCGAAACAATATATGTAACCGATGGCAGCATGATTTTTCCGATGCTTCGGAGAGCACTCATAAAAATCTGTGAGAATCCCATGAATACAAATGAAAATGAAATCACCTTAAGATATTCACTTCCGGCAGCAATCGTCTCAGGACTGTTTGTAAAAATCTTCATAATTGCCGTTGGCATAGTAAAGGAGATAACAAAAAATACAAGAGAGATAATCAGGGAAATCCGTTCTGCGAGCCCCAGAATCTTCTCTACCGTCTTTTTATCACCTTTTCCCCAGTACTGGGCACATAAAACCGAAGTACCTGTTGCCATTCCATAATATAAGCAGAAAAGAATAAATGTATACTGGTTCGCAAGCGATGAAGCCGACATGGCAGTCTGGCTCACGTAACCAAGCATTACCGTGTCGGCAATGTTTACCAATGTTCCGATCAGATTTTGGAGCATAATCGGAAATGCTAATGTCGATGCATATTTTAAGAAATCTTTTTTATTTAACATACAGTAGTTATTCCTTAGTTCTTAGTATTAATATATGTCAATTGACTGACCATACGATTATACTGTCTGCAAATAATATACGCAAGCAGAAGTTATTCGACGCTCTTTAATGATTCGATCATATCTATTTTTTTCATTTTCCAATGCATCACGATATTCACAATAATAGAAAAACCGATTGTAAGTAAAATACTATAGATATAACTTTTTGTATAAATCTGCCGGCCAAACATCATAATATCAAGTTCTGCTGTTAAGATGACAAACCGGTGCAGCCATATTCCAAAGAAAATACCAAAAATTGTACCGAGCACTGTCAGCATAATATTTTCCCTGAATACATACATTGATATTTCCCCATCATAAAAGCCAAGCACTTTCAGCGTCGCCAGCTCCCTCTGACGCTCACTGATGTTAATGTTATTTAAATTGTATAAAACAATAAATGCAAGCAGTCCTGCAGACACAACAAGTACATAGGTAACAATATTCATACTTGTGATCATTGATTCTATCCGGTCTGATATTGTACGCGTAAATGTGATTCCTGACACTGCATTGTTATCAAGATATTTTGCCGAAAAATCATTTTCATAAGAAATATCTTCCGGGTCTTTATTTACGACAAATATTTCATCATACTCAATATCTTTCCCAAATAATGACTGGTAGCATTCCGGTGTCATATAAACATAATGGTAATAATAATTTTCCGCAATGTGCATTACCTTAACAGGTTTATAATTTAAGCTTGAAACCTCAAGATAAATATCGTCACCCTCGGATACATCCAGCAAAGTTGCCAGCTTTTCTGAAATGATCACACCTTCATCATCTAACGTGTATTTTTGCCCGGATATACGATTCTGCAAAGATACAAATTCATCTAACTCATCCGCGTCGGATGGGACGAACAAATACGTGCTTTGCTTCTTTTCTCCATTGGCTCCACAACATGCATCAATCGTAGATTCATGACTGAGCATAGCTGCCTTTGTCGTCGACTCCTTAAGAACACTGTCTAAAACTTCCTGTTTCTCTTCATCCGTATCCGCATCGGCCAGTGTCATCTTAACCTGGTATGTATGAATGAAATTATATTGCCTGTCTCCGATCGTCATGATGGAATCTTTTACACCAAATCCAACAAGCAGTAATCCCATACAACCGCCAATGCCAAGTACAGTCATAAACAAACGTTTCTTGTATCGGAACAGATTTCTCACTGCCGCTTTATTGGAAAAATTAAGATGTTTCCATATAAATGTAATTCTTTCCAGAAAAACCCGTTTTCCGATTTTAGGTGCAGCCGGTCTCATCAATTCCGCCGGTGCAGCAAGAAGTTCTTTATAGCATGCCGCAAGCGTGGCAGCCGTGGTACTGACAACCGCAGCGATCATTGAAATCAGAGAATATTTTAAATGGATCGGTGTTACAAAATCTGTCAATGTAACATATGCGATCTTATAGGCATTCATAATGACTGCCGGAAAAATAATCTGTCCGATCAAAGTACCGATCGTGCCGCCTAACATCGTAGCAAGAAATGCATACATGACGTATTTTGCTGCAATACTGGATTTCCTATATCCCAACGCTTTCAGTGTACCGATCTGAACACGTTCTTCTTCCACCATTCTCGTCATCGTTGTCAGACTGACGAGTGCTGCTACTAGGAAAAAAATAACTGGAAAAACATTTCCAATATTTCCTATACGTTCTGAATCCTGGGCATATGCAACACAGGTAGTGATATAATTACGGTCGAGTACATACCACTCCGGTACATCAACATCAGCAAGATCTACTTTCGCCTGGATAATGTCAGCCTTCGCATCTTCAAGCTTTTGATGATTTTCTTCATATTCGGCATCATATTCAGCCTGACCATCTGTCAGCTTTTGTTCATTTTCTTTGATCTCATTTTTTGCATCTGCCAGTTTCTTCTCATTTTTATTTATCTCTGACTGTGCATCATTTAATTTTTGCTCATTTTCTGCAATTTCGGTTTTCGCTGAATCTAAGGAAGCTTCATTTTCTGCAATAGTGTTTTGTGCAGAAGCTAATTCCTGCTCTTTCGCCGCAATGGTTTGTTTTGACTCGGTTAATACCTGTTTTTGTGCATTAAGCTTCGCCTGATTTGCATTTAATTCTGACAGGTTGTCTTCATATGCCGACATACCTGCCGTGTAGTCTGCCATGCCGCTGTCGTATGTTTTTTTCAATGCAGCAAGCTCTGCCCATTTTGCATCTAATGCCTTTTTTCCTTCTTCATAAGCCGCTTCATTTTTTAAAAGCAATGCATCGTTTTGATCAAATTCAGCAATACCGGCTTTCATCGCATCTCTTTGCGTGGTCAATGCCTGCATCTGAGTGTTTAATGTCTGCCAGGCTTCACTGCCCTCAACAAGAAGATCCATCTGTGCCTGAAGTGCCGTTATTTGTGAATCCATTGTTGCGACAAGTGTTCTGTAACCATCGATCTGCCCACGGTTCGCTTCAAGTTCTGTTCTTGCCTGTTTTAAATCCTCACCGGAAGCATCCAGTTCCGTCTGACTGGCATTTAAAGCATTTTCCATCTGCTCAATCCCTGATTTTAATGTTTCTAATCCGGTTTTCGCATCTGCAAGCTGCCCTGCAGCACTCTCAAGCTGCTTTCTTCCATTGTCTAATTCTGTATTATACGCTGCGATAGAAGCCTCACCATCTGAAATCTGCTGCTTCGCCTGATTGATCTGATTCTGTCCATCTGCAAGCTGTGTTTTTGCGTCTGCCAGTTCCTTTTCACCGTCAGCAACTTTATCCTTAGCTGCATCAAGCTCCTTTTCCCCATCACTGACCTGCGTTTTCGCATCTGCAAGCTCCATCTGGCCTTCTGCAACTTCCTTCTTTGCATCTGCAAGCTGTTCCCATCCATCCTCTAATTCCTCTTTTGCATCTGCAAGTTCTTGTTCACCATCAGAAACCTCTGTCTCAGCTTCAGCTATCGCATCCTGTGCCTCACGTACAACTTCGGCATATCGTATTTCGCATCGATCCCCTGCAATATCTTTGATTTTCTGTGTAACTTCATCAACAGCATCTTCATAGGCATCACTATAACAATCCAATGCTATCGCACCATCAACAAGAACATCGATTTCCGTAAATGCTTCTAGCGTAAAATTATCTTCCGGAATAATCAGAAATCCTGACATGGAACCATTACCGATCGTGCTGGAATCCCTTGTCAGATCAAGATAATATGACGATTTTCCGAATCCGGTGATCGTATATGTCTGCGTATTGACAATGTCTTCAATTGCCTTGTCATCTCCGGAGCTGATTGTGATCTTATCTCCGATTTTATACCCATAATTTTGTTCCAAAAGCCAGTCTGCCAGACATTCTCCGGATTCCTGCGGCATCCTGCCTTCTGTCACAGTAATTTTATTTATATCTGTTGTTTCTGACATTAGCTTGATCACATGCTGCTTTTCATCTTTCTCCGTCAAAACATCATATGTATACACAGGTATCGCAGATTCTACACCTTCAATTGCAGAAATGGCTGTAACATCATCTTCCGTTAATCCTAATGTAGACATCACTCTGATATCCATTAACTTACTGTCGTCAAAAAAGATATCCGCTGATTCCTGCATATCCGGTTCTGCTGCTTTCACCCCTGCAAAAAAAGCAGTCCCCAGCATAACGATCAGGCAAATAGATATGAATCGATTGTATGTCTTTTTTATGGACATAAAAAATTCTTTGGTCAGTGCTTTCTTTTTCATAGCAATCACCTACCATTCAATCTGTTCAACCGGTGTTGGCTCACTGTTTCGTGTAATATTCCTTACCTGTCCATTTTTAAAGCGGATTACCTGATCTGCCATCGGTGCAATTGCCATATTATGAGTAATTACAACAACTGTCATCCCTTTTTGTCTGCATGTATCCTGAAGTAATTTTAAAATGGCTTTACCTGTCTGATAGTCCAATGCTCCTGTCGGTTCATCACACAAAAGAAGTTTCGGATTCTTTGCAAGTGCCCTTGCAATAGCAACACGCTGCTGTTCCCCTCCGGATAACTGTGCAGGGAAATTCAACATTCTGTCTTGTAATCCGACATCCGTTAAAACTTCTCTCGCATCCAGCGGATCTTTGCATATCTGCAATGCCAGCTCAACATTCTCAAGTGCAGTCAGATTTTGAACAAGATTATAAAACTGAAATACAAATCCTATGTCATCTCTTCTGTATGATGTAAGCTGCCTGCTATTAAACGAGCTGATATCAACACCGTCAACGATAACATGTCCGCTTGTAGCCTTGTCCATTCCCCCAAGAATATTCAATACGGTTGTTTTTCCGGCACCACTTGGTCCGACAATGACCACAAATTCGCCTTCGTTTATTTCAAAATCCACGCCATCTACAGCATGAATTTCGACTTCTCCCATATGATAGGTTTTTTTCACATTCTGAAACTCTACTAATCTACCCATACGCCTACCTCTGTATATAGTATATTTTGACAGTTTCCTTATATATTCAATAATACCATCTTTTTCAGGTTTATATATAAATAAAAAATAAAGTTTGTCTAAATATATTATATTCGTTTTCTTTCTACATACGATCCTGCAGCTATGTATCATTTATTCTTCTCACAGGCTGCCTCTATGTTCATTAAAAAAAGAAAGCAGGTTCAGATACACTGAAATTATTTTTCAATGTATCTAAACCTGCTTTTTTTTAAAGTTTCGAAGCAATCATATACGCAGGCAGGAATCATTCTTAAAGCACGATCACTGCAGCATCAAGCCCCTCAACTTTTCCATCAAACGGCTCATCTCTTAGTAAATTATATTTTCCCTCATACTCACTAAAGTTTTTTGCATTACTGCTGCAATTAAAAATCAAGGCAATTGTCTCTTCGACGTTTTTCCGGATCAGGACAATTGTTTCTTCCTCATCCTTTGTAATTGACCCGATCAGTTCGCCTTCTGAAATACACGCATGTTTTTTTCGAATCCAAAGCAGCTGTTTATACCATTCATACATCTCTTTGTCCTGATATTCTTCATCCCAGTACATGCCCCGCCTGCAATCCGGATCGTTTGCCCCCGGCATCGCAAACTCATCTCCATAATAAATCATAGGCATTCCCGGCAATAACAGCTGAAAAGCCGCTGCCAAATGCTGTTTTTTCTTATTGCCATTACAGAGATGTAAAAATCTTGCTGTATCATGGCTGTCAATCAGATTCCACATAAGAGGATAACATTTTTTATTTAAACGTCCCTTCAAATATCCCAGATTCTGTACAAACTGACTGACATGGATCTTCTCATCTGCCAGCAGATCGATCAGATTCAGATAAAACGGATAGTTCATGACTGTATCCCATTCATCTCCCTCAAGAAAATCTCCTGCATAATGCCAGATTTCTCCAATGATCAGCATATCCTTTTTTACAGCCTTGACCGCTCTTCTAAAATTCTTCCAGAAATAATGACTGATCTCGTCTCCTACATCCATCCGCCATCCGTCAATATCACATTCCTTAATCCAATAGCACGCAACATCCGTAAAGAATTTCTCAACTTCCGGATTTTTCAGATTTAGCTTAGGCATTCCCCCATAGTAGCCAAAACATTTGTAGTTTGGAATCTCTCCTCTTTCACTTTCAAGTGGAAATTTCTCAATATAATACCAGTCCAGATATTTTGATTTTTCTCCCTTTTCCATGATATCCTCAAATGCAAAAAATTCTCTTCCTGTATGGTTGAACACTGCATCCATGACGATTTTCATTCCACGTTTGTGAGCTTCGTGTACCAGTTCCCTCAGATCCTCTGTCGTTCCAAATGAAGGATCGATCTGATAATAATCGATGATATCGTACTTATGACTTGAATATGATTTGAAGATAGGTGTCATATACAAAACATCGATTCCCAGATTCTGAACGTGATCCAGATGTTCAATAATTCCTCTGAGATCACCATGCAGATCATCCATAGACGAAATTGGTGCTTTATACCATTGTTCCTTATCTACCTGTTGTGATGCTGCAAAACGGGCCGGAAAAATCTGGTACACGACCTTATTTGCAGCCCAGTCCGGCACCTCAAACATTTCCTCTTCCCGGAGATTCTGCGGGCAATCAAACATTCTGTCCCTGTTTGTGATGCATTCCTTATAAAACTCATAATTGCCGTAATATATTTTTTCACCCTGCGTGTCCGTAAATTCAAAATAATATCTGAGACATATCAGATGCATCTGAAGCTGTGCTTCATAATAATCATGAAACTGTGAAGTGGCAATCTTCTTCATCAGAATGGTCTTTTTCGTATCCTTGCGTTCCATTGGTATATACTTATCTTCGCAGTGAAGGATAATCTCCTTCATGTCATCTTTTTTAACCTGCACACGTATCACAAACAGATCCTTATCAATTGCGTAACAGAATCTTTTGTCCATGTCATGATAAATTGCTGAATATTCCATAATATTTTCCCTTTACATATTCTTTCCATTCAAATATTTTCTGCTGCTAATGCACCATGTCCGCTTCCATTCGTATCTACTACTTCTGAATGTACTACTTTTACCAATGTATCGTAATACATTACTTTTCAAGGCAATGCGGATCGAGAAGGAAATCGTAAATATTGATTGTAAGAATTCCATATTCATCGTAATGCGGCTGAACAATATCTTTGGTAATAACGATTTTCTTGAAAGAGTCGTCAATCCTTCTAAACGGTCTGATTTCCTGAATGTGCTTTGTTTCATCTGGCAGCGAGTATGCCGACTGGATATAGTATCTGACCGAACCCATATTACAAACAAAATCAACTTCTAGCTGCTTACGGGTCACTTTCCCTGCTTTATCTTTTTCTGCAATCGGGATAACACCTACATCGACACTGTAACCTCTCATACGCAGCTCATTGTAAATTACATTCTCCATAGAATGAGTCTGCTCAAACTGACGAAAGTTAATTCTTGCGTTGCGAAGTCCAAGATCAGAGAAATAGTATTTCTTTGGAGTTTCAATGTATGCCTTACCCTTGATATCATAACGCTGTGCAGATTCAATCAAAAAAGAATCCTCAAAATAATCCAGATATTTCTTAATGGTAGCGGAAGTGATTCTGGATTTCTTTACGGTCTTAAATGTATTTTTAAGCTTTTCAGGATTAGTCAATGAGCCAATCGCAGATGAGAGGATATTCAACAAATCCTCCAACTCCCCAATATTTTTAACACGGTTTCTCTTGGTAATATCCCGAATATAAATTTCGTTGAATAAATTCTGCAATGCAGCTGCCTTATCATTTGCACCTTCACGAAGGACTACCAGAGGAATACCTCCATATAACATATACTCAGAAAGCCCCATGTATTTGTCGCCATTGTAAACATTCATAAACTCTGCAAAGCTCAAAGGGTACATATGAATCTCATCACCACGACCGGCAAATTCGGTAGCGATGTCTTTTGACAGGAGCTTTGCATTGCTCCCGGTTACAAATACATCCATATTATCTTTTCGCAGATACCCATTCAGAACCGCTTCAAAGCAATCAAGCATCTGAATCTCATCAAGAAGCAAGTAGTACATTCCGTCATCAGCGACTTTGGAACGGATATAAGCCATGAACTTTTCCGGATCAATCCCACGCTTTTCTTTTTGAATCTGTATCAGACTTTCACCGATCAGGTAAAGGTCATCTGCAGAGTCAAAAGCGAAACGGATGATATGATCAGCATTCACACCATTATTCAACAAATGATGGTAAAAAAGATTATTCAGTAAATAAGATTTGCCACATCTGCGAATACCGGTAATCACCTTAATTAAGCCATTATGCTTTCTTTTTATCAGTTTGTCCAAATAGAAATCTCTGCTAATTTCCATGTAGCAAGCCTCCTTGGAATAGATTTTTTCAACTTTTAACATTTTTCTATTCTATTATAGCCGCAGGAATAGGGAAAAACAAGATACAGAATCCCTTTTGAAATAAATTTTTGCTACTTTTCACATTTTTCTATTCCAAAGTCTTCTTATAGTATATGCAAGCCATTATCATTTTCCGGCAATAATTGTAGCATCCTTTAAAACATCCTTTTTACAGGATATATTCCATCTGTCTCTCTTTGGTTTTCAATCCCATTTTTTCATAAAATTTTTCTGCTGAAGTATTTCCTGACCACACATTAAGTGTCACTTCATAGCAGCCCAGACGTTCCGCTTCACTCTTGACATATTCAAACAGGCTTTTGCCTACATGCTGTCCTCTGGTTTTGGCATCAACACACAGATCATCGATAAAAAGTGATGTAAATGGTAAATTCATTATTTGTATACTTTGTCGTTCCCGGAATAAAAATATCAGGTCTTATATCTGCATGGATCTGAAGCACCTGCTCTAATAATTCCATTAATCTTGGAATGTCTTTTTCATTTGCTCTTCTAATGTTCATCTTCTGCGCCTCTATATGTTCCGACAAATACGTCATATATTTTTTGATATCGATATCCTTTTTTTATCATTGTCGGGTCTTGCACAATTACTTTTAAATCTACTAACTGATTTATGATATTAGATACAACATTAACAGATACTCCTGATATTTCCTGTACTTCCTTCTTAGTAAAAACAATCTGTTTCATAATAACCGGCATAATTCTATATACGGAATTTCCCTTAATCGCCTTAATTGTTTCCATATCTTCCCTGTAAATTTCTTTAATCCGTTCAATTTTAATGATGTATGCGTTGCATTGATCAATAACACATTGTAAAAAGAATTTAATATATCCTGCTACATTTCCTCTTCTACATTCCATTAAGTGTCTCCGATAAGACGGTTTGTATAATTCAAGAATTTCTGATATATACAAGATAGGCGTACTATTATCCAACATTGACATTTGCACCGGAATCAAGGCTCTTCCCAGACGTCCATTTCCATCTTTATATGCATGTATTGTTTCAAACTGCATATGTGATAAAGCCACATTTACCAATAAGGGATCTATAAATTCATCATTCATCAAAATTGCATACGCAACCTTATACATATCCGTCATATAAAGC